>ERZ724520.101-NODE-101-length-43138-cov-5.698559_pt1 | contig 43138 bp, 40 predicted proteins | sample MGYA00376053_ERZ724520 | MGnify/ENA primary metagenome ERZ724520 (study PRJEB28724, sample SAMN07190886) | activated sludge metagenome | isolation source: activated sludge of sewage treatment plant in Hong Hong | place: USA: Christiansburg, Virginia | collected...
ATAATATTTCATCGGATAATACTTTAGAGCTTATTCAAAAATTCAGCGACCATAGAATTGTTGTGCTTGCAAATAAAGCAAATATTGGCGTGGCGGCGGGCAATAATCAAGGTATTAAAAAAGCTATGCAAGACCAATGCGATGAGATAATGTTGCTGAATAATGATGTAGAATTTGAATTCACATTATTAGAAAAATTATCCAATCAAATGGAAGTTTTAAAGGCGGATTTAATTGCACCCAAAATGATGTATTATCCTGAAACCAACTTGATTTGGTGGGCGGGAACAAAATTCAAAAAGTCAGATGGATGCATGACACATCACATCGGCATACAGCAAGAAGACAAAGGACAATTTGATACAATTGAGCGCATGGATTATGCCCCTACTTGTTGTGTGTTGATGAAGAAAGAAGTGGTGGAAGATATTGGATTAATGGATGAAAAATATTTTGCTTATTATGATGATACCGACTTTTTTTATAGAATTTATAAGCAAGGAAAACATATTTTATACTACTATCCCTTTGTTCAATTTTATCACAAAGTGGGCGGGTTGTCCAATATGAAAAAAGGGAATGCGACTAAATTTAAATTCAATGATTTTTATATAAAATTATTTACCCGCAACCATGTTTATTATTTGAAAAAACAACACAATTGGATAGGTTGGTTGAATATCATTTATTTCTATTTTAGAATGAATTTGCGCTTTTTATTCAGCGGAAAATACCATAGAAATCTCAAAACATTTTTTTTATTGCAACAGGCATATTTTTCAGGATGGAAGTTATAAGCAAAAAACCTTCTTGATATTTATCAAATAAGGCGTTTTCATTTCTTAAAAAAATCCTAAAAAACAGCTATTTAACAAGTATTTAAAGGTTTCAAAGTACTTATTTATGGGTATTTAATGGCGTATTTTGTAATTTTAAAATACAAAACAGCTGTTATAACCCTTTTTACACCGTAAACATTTTTAAAATTATTAACATGAAAAAAAGAACTATCTTTTTGATAGTATTAGTGGTGTTTTTTCCATTAAATAATTTGCCTTCATTTGCGAATGAAATGCCAATAAAAAATCTTTCCATTTCTGCTCATCATGACTTGGAAGAAAATGTGGAAGAAAATAGTTTGCAACAATATTTAAATTCGTTTCCAATGATTTCTTCTGAAGCATTGAAAACTGCTTTGTCGGGCTATGCTGCGTTAAACGAAGAAGGGAAAATTACACAAAAAGATATTATCACCGTTATTGATTTTAGTTTACCATCTACTCAAGAACGTTTATTTGTTATCAATATTAAAACAAAAGAATTAATTGAAAAAAGTTTGTGTGCACATGGCAAAAATAGTGGTGAATTATACGCTACTACTTTTTCTAATACTTCCGAATCAAACGAAAGCAGTTTAGGTTTTTATATTGCCAATGAAACATACAATGGGAAACACGGATATTCATTAAAATTAGACGGACAAGAACCCGGAATCAACAGCAATGCTCGGGAGCGCGGTATTGTGATGCACGCCGCAGATTATGTGAGCAAAGCATTCATAAATGCCACTGGAAGATTGGGCAGAAGCCAAGGTTGTCCAGCCGTTCCAACTGATCAATTTCAAAAAATAATTAGCTTGATAAAAGGAGGTAGTTGCTTATTTATCTATCATCCTGATAAATTTTATCGCCAACATTCTTCTTTATTAAAAAATCATAATGAATCTTGCCTGGCAGAAGTGGTATCTGCTTTAGGAGAATAATGTAAAACGTTTGGTGATTCTATTTTGGAGGATGCTGTTGTTTTGGTAAGCACAAACAAAGAATCTGATTTTTTCTTTTCTGTTGCCAAAGAATCTTTTATCACTTGTTCTCTTTTTTCTGCTTTCGTTGGTTGATGTGGTTTTTTACCATTAAAAATAAAATTAATCATATCCTTATCTCTGCGATATACATCTGCATAAAATTTCATATTTCCATCAAAACCTGCTTCTGCCGTAAAATACCTGAAATAAACAGGTATTTTATTTTTCAATCTAAAAACTTTTGTTTCAATTTTTCTTTCTTTTAATGCTTTTAGTGAATCATAATTAATATTGAAAGTATCTCTTTCTAATAAAAATGCTGCAATCTCTAAAGCATCTTGACAGCGAACGCAACCGTGGCTGGCAGCACGAAAATCTGCATTAAACAGGCTTTTAGCAGGCGTATCGTGCATATAAACTGAATATTTATTAGGAAATAATATTTTGACCGCTCCCAAAGAATTTTTGGGTCCAGGTGGCTGCACAACACTGGTATAGCCATTGGTTGTAGTAACTGTATATCCTTTAAAACTCTTCATTTCATGCTTGATGATGCTTTGCGGAACAGACCATGTCGGCCACAATACAACCTGGTTGATAGAACTCTCTAATATGGGTGTTTCGTTTTTTAAAACTGTTTTTCCAATAACGGTATTCTTTTCCAACTTTACTGAATCGTTTTCAATAATTTTCACTTTAAAAGATGGAAGATTCACCCAAACATATAATTCGGGCAAGGTAATAATATGTTCTTTGCGCCAGCGGTCGGCATTGATAGCCAACAGTTGAAATTTGGTAGAATTATCTCGTTCCAATGCTTTGATGGTATTGGCACCAATTTGTCCATCTGCATTTAAGTTGTTTTCCTTTTGAAATTGTTTTAATGCAAGCACATAAGCAGTATCATTTTTTTTAAGAGAATCTAACAAAAAATGATGATAAACCAATGCAATTTTGGCATCATTTATCGCACCTACAGAATCTGTTTTAGGATTTCGAATAGAAATAGGATGTGAGGAAATATTGTTTTTTGAAACAAAGTTTCTCAATTCACTCATATATCTTTTATACATCGGATTGGTAGGTTCTAAAGTAGCCATTATGGTTGAAACTGAATCATTTAAGGCTTTTTGAAATAAGGCGATATAGTTATCTTTTACCAACCAAAAATTTGAATTAAGCCCGACTGAAGTATCTACAAACATTCCTTTGTCTATATGTAATGCTATTTGAAGAAAAGCACGGGTAAGTCCTGTTTCTAAATCACGTTCTATTGAAAAATTTATTGCAGGCTGTATTTGCATGGCAGAGTCTGCAAGTAGCCGTAAATTTTCATAGTCGTATAAATCTTTATTTAACCCTAAAAATTCGGCAGTACCAACAAATTCCAGCATTTCCTTTCCTTTGGATGACAATACATTTTTACTCACCCAAATCGGCTGATATTGTCTTTGTTCGTACACCTCTTTTGCAATTTCGTGCCAACTTAAATATTGTTCTTTTTCATTTTTTATAGTAATCAATGTTGGCAGATAGGCTTTCAATACTTCTGACATTTCTACTTGAAATTCAGCATTGTCTTTAGGTATTTCAATTTTATTTTCAGAAATATGAGCAGCACTGTTTTTTAATTTGCAAGATGAAAACAGGCAAACAAATGCTATCACCATACAAGCAATATGAGGTTTCGAAGTATTATTTTTAAAAATTTTATTAATCATATTATTTTCAACCAATGAATATATCTCTTCTTTTGCACTTTTCATGCCATATTTAAACAAAATTAAAAAGTGAAATTTATAAAACACAGAAAATGTAGAATATTACTGTAAAGCATCTCTCAGAAAATGTATAAAAGGGTCTGCTTCTCTTAGTATTTTACTTAATTTTTCTACTGCATTTTTACTACAAAGATCGGCATCGCTTAAAGTGTGTGTAATAGTGAAACTTTTAAGCTTTAAAAACGCAATGGCTGGATTGTTTTCATCATATCCCTTGGGGCATTTTTTTAGTACTGCTTCTGTATCTAAATGTTTGAATGTTTTTTTAAAAGAATCCTTGTTTAAGATGGTCGTAAATGCTTCAAAATTATAATCTATTTCTTGTCGGATAGCCTGCAAATGATTCGCCTCAGGCATCCAATGCCCGCCGCCTACAAAACTCTGATTGCCTGGTTGGATATGTATATAATATCCGGGAAAATCCACCTTCTTACTTTGGCTTCCAAGCACCGCACCGAAATGTGTTTTATATGGAATTTTATCTTTAGAAAATCGAACATCTCTATAAATACGAAAAAGGCAATTCTTAGCTTTTAGATCATTTTCATTCGGCCATAAATCTATATTGGCATCAAGTAGCTCCTGAATAAATTGCGCTGCATCACCTTTAGCAGATTCATATAGATTACGATTTTCATCAAACCAAGGTTTGTTGTTATTTTTTTCTAAATTCTGTAAAAAATCTAAAGTTTCTTTGTGTAGCATATTGTTTTAAAAATGAAGATTAGAGCTTTAAAAGAACAAGATTAAGCTCTTCAATATCTGAAAAATCATTATCAAAAGTAACTAATGGAATATCAGAATAAAGTGCACTTGCTGCAATAATTACGTCAGGTAGTTTCAATTTATATTTTCGTGAAAGTTGTTTTACCAACTGTTTTATAGGTTGTGTAAGGTCAACTATGTAACAACTTTCTATAAGAGTGTCAATAATTTTTATCTCTTTTGATGTAAGGATAGGTTTTCTATAAAATTCTAATTCTGTTATCGCAGATATATATACTTGTTTGCCATTTAAAAACTCTATAACATCTGTATTATTATTAAGGAGATGTATCAATACGTTCGTATCACACAAAATCCTAATTCCACTCATTTCTGATACGTTTTTGGTAGGCTAATGGATCTTCATTCCATTTTATTTTTCCTGCAAATTTTGAAGCATCGAATACTTTTACAGGTTTCAATTCTTTAAGTTGTTGATTAACCTTTTTAGCATTATATTTTTTCTTTATTATCAAAACCATTGCTCAAATCTTTATCTTATCAAAGATACAATAAATAAAATCCAAATCTTTATAAATTGTATATAGTTAGCGTACAACGTACAATAAGGTATAAAAAATCCTGCCTTTCTTTCTGTTTAGTAATATTAAATTAAAAACATCCATCAGTAATTTCGTTATTTTTGTATTCACTAAATTAATTTTAATATGAAAGTAGCAGTAGTAGGCTCCACAGGATTAGTTGGCAGCGAAATGTTGAAAGTATTAACGGAGAGAAAATTTCCAGTAACAGAATTAATACCAGTAGCATCCGAGCGCTCTGCTGGCAAAAAGGTAACTTTTTTAGGTAAAGAATATACAGTAGTAACCCCTCAAACTGCTATAGAAATGAAGCCTGATTTGGCATTGTTTTCTGCAGGAGGTGGTACGTCATTAGAGTGGGCACCAAAATTTGCAGATGCAGGAATTACCGTAGTAGATAACTCTTCTGCATGGCGCATGGATCCTACGAAAAAATTAGTAGTGCCAGAAATCAATGCAGATGCTCTAACTAAAGACGATAAAATCATTGCCAATCCAAACTGTTCTACGATTCAAATGGTGATGGTGATGAATCCATTGCATAAAAAATATAAAATAAAAAGAGTAGTGGTTTCTACCTATCAATCGGTAACAGGAACAGGTAAAAAAGCGGTTGATCAATTAATGAATGAACGCGCTACCGGTTACTCTGATGAAATGGCATATAAATACAAAATCGACTTAAACGTTATTCCGCAAATTGATGTTTTCATGGATAATGGTTATACCAAAGAAGAAATGAAAATGATTGCTGAAACCTGCAAAATTATGCGGGATGACGCTATCAAAGTAACGGCCACTACTATCCGTATTCCAGTAATGGGCGGACACAGTGAAAGTGTAAATATCGAGTTTGAAAATGAATTTGAATTGTCAGACATCTTCAATATTTTAGGAAACTCAGAAGGTATTATTTTAGTAGATGATCCGTCTAACCAAAAATACCCGATGCCAATGGATGCTCATGGAAAAGATGAAGTTTTTGTTGGAAGAATCCGTCGCGATGAAACACAACCCAAAACATTGAACTTATGGGTAGTAGCAGATAATTTACGTAAAGGTGCAGCTACCAATGCTGTTCAAATTGGAGAATATTTAGTAAAAAATAATTTGATAGGATAATCCCTCTAAAATCATACTTTTAAAAGTCCGCATTTGCGGACTTTTTTTTATTTTTCAAATCTCATTTGAAATACTTAAATTTCAAACCTAAAACTTTACTTATGCCGATACGAATGACGGATGATGCCAACCAACAAGCAGATTATACACCACCTTCCGGTGGTGGAAGAAACACAGGTGGCGGAGGTGCTGCGGGTGGCGGTTGTTTAACTGCTTTTCTTCCAATTGTTCTCAATCTTGTTTTCAAAAGACCTTTAATTGGAATCCCACTTTTACTCGTTGGCGGTTTTTTTGTTTTTAAAATGGGATTATTAGGCGGAAGTGGCGGCGGAGTTTTGGCTCCTTTAGCAACAGGTGCAGAAATGAAGCAAGAAGTATATGATCAATCACAAGTAGCAGCAGCATTAGCAGAAGATGATAAAAATCCATTGCCTGAGTATGTGAGTTTAGAGAAATTTGCTCCATCACGGATGGATCAAGGACAACAAGGCTCTTGCGTAGGCTGGGGAAGTTCGTATGCCGCACGCACTATTTTAGAGGCTTCCTCCACTGGACAAAATCCGGATGAAGTTGCTATGAGTCCTTCTTTTGTGTATAATCAAATTGGGAATAAACAATGCCAAGGTGCTTATATTATTAATGCCTGTAAAGTGATGCAGGATGCTGGCGATATTCAGAAAAAATATTTTGAATATACCGACCAAAGTTGTAGCCAAGAACCTAATCAACAAATATTACAGACTGCACAACAATTTAAAATTAGAGGATACGAACGATTGTCTAAAGATGGCAATGATTACACTACTGATTTTTATGCCATCAAACAATATTTAGCCAAAGGCGCCCCAGTAATTATTGGCAATATGGTAGGTGGCAGTTTTATGCAAGATATGATGGGCAAAAAAGTTTGGATTCCTACAGACAGAGATTATGATATGGAAGGATTTGGAGGACATTGCATGTGCATCATTGGGTATGATGACAGATTAGAAGGTGGTAGTTTTCAAATTATGAATAGCTGGGGAAATGAATGGGGCGAAAACGGAATAGCCTGGATGCGCTATAAAGATTTTATGCATTTCAACAAAGAAGCTTATGCGTTGCAACCATTGCCTAAGCGTGGAGAGATGGCGGCTCGCAAATTTCAGTGTAATATTGGATTGGTGGACAATGCAAGCAAAAAATATATTCCTTTGCGCAATAATGGCAGTGTTTTTTCTACTATCTCACCTATTTCCAAAGGAACACGCTTTAAGATAGAAGTAGAAAATTCTATTGAATGTTATATCTATATTTTTGGACAAGAAACAGATGGAAGCAGCTACGTATTATTTCCTTATACGCCGAAACACACTGCATTTTGTGGTATAACAGGCTATCGCTTATTTCCTAAAAATCAATCGTTGGAAGCGGACAATATAGGAACTAAAGATTATATGGCAATAGTGGTTACCAAAGAACCTATTGACTATAAAAAATTAAACGATGCTATAAATACCGGAAATGGGGATTATAAAAACAAAGTAGATAATGCACTTCGCGGGATGTTATTAAGTAATGTTCAATACAATTCTACGCAAGGCAGAATCGGGTTTTCGGCAGAAAGTGAAAATAAAAATGCTGTTGCTAGCATTATAGAAATAGAAAAAAACTAAAAGCTGCATTAGTATTGATACAAGGTAGTTTCTTACATATTCCTTCTGTATTGTCCGCCCACTTCAAACAGGGCATCGGTAATTTGTCCGAGACTACAATATTTTACGGCTTCCATCAATACGTCAAACATATTTTTGTTTTCTAAAGCAGCGTTTTGTAAAATGACAATTTGTTCTTTAGTTTTTTCTGAAAATCTTGTATGCTGTGCCTCTAAATTATGGATTTGTCGTTTCTTCTCTTCTTCTGTACTGCGTATTACTTCCATTGGCAAAATAGTAGGAGAACCCTTAGAAGACAAGAAAGTATTGACACCAATAATTGGCATTTCGCCCGAATGTTTTTTCGTTTCGTAATACATACTTTCTTCTTGAATTTTACTGCGTTGATACATGGTTTCCATCGCGCCTAATACGCCGCCACGTTCCGTTATTCTGTCAAATTCTACATACACCGCTTCTTCTACCAAATCTGTTAATTCCTCAATAATAAAAGAACCTTGCAAAGGATTTTCATTCTTAGCCAACCCCAATTCGTTATTGATGATTAATTGAATTGCCATTGCTCTGCGCACACTTTCTTCTGTTGGAGTAGTAATGGCTTCGTCATAAGCATTAGTGTGTAAAGAATTACAATTATCATAGATGGCATACAGCGCTTGCAACGTGGTTCGTATATCGTTGAAATCAATTTCTTGTGCGTGCAAACTTCTACCCGACGTTTGAATATGGTATTTTAATTTCTGACTTCTTTCATTTGCTTTGTATAAATATTTTAATGCTTTTGCCCATATTTTACGGGCTACTCGACCGATTACTGCATATTCAGGGTCGATACCATTAGAGAAGAAGAAAGATAAATTTGGCGCAAAATCATCAATGTGCATTCCTCTTGATAAATAATACTCTATAAAAGAAAATCCATTAGAAAGTGTAAATGCTAATTGAGAAATAGGATTAGCGCCCGCTTCTGCAATATGGTATCCGCTGATGGATACAGAATAGAAATTGCGCACTTTGTGTTGTACAAAATACTCTTGCACATCTCCCATCATTTTTAAAGAAAATTCTGTAGAAAAAATACAAGTATTTTGTGCCTGATCTTCTTTTAAAATATCTGCTTGCACGGTTCCTCTTACTTGCGATAACGCATACGATTTAATTTTTTCATACACCTCTTTTTCTAAAACCTGATCTCCTGTAACACCTAATAACAGCAGTCCTAATCCATCATTTCCTTCTGGAAGTTCGCCATGATAGCTTGGTTTTGTCATTTTTTTGGCAGTATAAATATTATCAATTTTCTTATTGACTTCTTCCACCAAATGATGTTCTCTAATATATTTCTCACATTGCTGATCGATGGCCGCATTCATAAAGAAAGCACAAATAGTGGGTGCCGGTCCATTAATCGTCATAGATACCGAAGTAGAGGGAGAGCATAAATCAAACCCGGAATATAATTTTTTGGCATCATCTAAGGTGCAAATAGAAACGCCGGAATTGCCAATCTTTCCATATATATCGGGACGAATTGCTGGATTATTTCCGTACAAAGTAACACTATCAAATGCCGTAGAAAGTCGTTTTGCCGACATTCCTAAAGACACATAATGGAAGCGTTTGTTGGTGCGCTCCGGCCCGCCTTCTCCTGCAAACATTCGGGTGGGGTCTTCATGCTCTCTTTTAAATGGAAATACACCTGCAGTATATGGAAATTCTCCAGGTACATTTTCTTGCAAACTCCATTTTAAAATATCACCATAAGCTTCATACTTTGGCAAACTAACTTTTGGAATTTGTATATGAGATAAAGATTCTGTATGTGTTTTAATTTTTATTTCTTTATCTCGAACTTTAAATACATAAAATTCATTAGCATAGTTTGCCTTTTTTACTTTCCATGAATCCAGTATTTGCAGACATTCGGGGTGTAATTTTTGTTGGTATTTTTTTATACTTTCTTCTAACCCATCCGCGATTTTTAAATCCTGAAGTTTAGCTACACGATTTAAAGAATATAGATTATTGGCAATTTCTGCTTGCTCTTTTACCCAAATATCATAATCTCTGTTTGTTTTAGTAATATCTGAAAGATAGCGTGTTCTATTGGGTGGAATGATATAAATTTTTTCCGATTTTCCCGTGCGTAAACTCGTAGAATTTGTCCAATTTAAAGAACATTTAGCGTTTATCAATTCTATCAAATGCAAATATAAATCATTCGTGCCTGGGTCGTTAAATTGAGATGCAATACTTCCATATACTGGCATGTTATCAGGGTTTTTATCCCAAAGATGGTGATTGCGTTGATATTGTTTTTTCACATCTCGCAAGGCATCTTGCGCTCCCCGTTTGTCAAATTTATTGATGGCAATAATATCTGCATAATCGAGCATATCAATTTTTTCTAATTGAGTGGCGGCACCAAATTCAGGCGTCATCACATATAGATAAACATCAGCAATATCTACTATTTCCGTTCCACTTTGCCCAATACCAGAAGTTTCAACAATAATTAAATCGTATTGAGCTGCTTTGAAAATTTGAATAGCATCTTTAACATCTTTAGAAATGGAGGCATTGGTCTGACGTGTTGCCATAGAGCGCATAAACACTCTTTCATTGTGAATGCTGTTCATCCGAATACGATCGCCTAATAAAGCACCGCCTGTTTTTCTTCGAGATGGATCCACCGAAACAATAGCGACTGTTTTATTAGGAAAATCTAATAAAAAGCGTCGTACTAATTCATCTGTTAAAGAAGATTTTCCGGCACCTCCTGTTCCCGTTATTCCGAGTACTGGAATCGTAGAATTATTAGTTGGAAATTGAGGCACGAATTTTTCAAAATCATTTGGGAAATTTTCAGCACAAGAAATTAATTGACCAATTTGTCTGTGATTTTTATTCTTTAAATCTTCTGTTTTAAAGTCGATATTTTTCCCTGTCGGGAAATCACATTTTTGTAATAAATCATTTATCATTCCTTGCAATCCCATCGCTCGTCCATCATCAGGAGAATAAATGCGCTCAATTCCGTAAGCGTGTAAATCTTCTATTTCTTGTGGCAAAATAGTTCCACCACCACCGCCAAATATTTTTATATGCCCACAGCCTTTCTCTTGCAATAAATCATACATATATTTCATAAATTCCGTATGACCGCCTTGATATGAAGTTAATGAAATGGCATTTGCATCTTCTTCAATAGCACAGTTGACAATCTCTGCAACGGAACGATTGTGTCCTAAGTGAATTACTTCTGCTCCCGATGCCTGAATTATGCGGCGCATAATATTGATGGCAACATCGTGTCCGTCGAACAAAGAGGCCGCTGTGACAATTCGTATTTTATTTTTAGGATGATATGGTAAGACTTCTTGCATGGTTCAAATATTATTCAAAATTACAAAATGTTACGCATAGAAATTGGATATACTTAATTATATTGACAGAATAGCAAACAATCTACTTTAATGAATGTTTAGTTTGCGTAATATTACTAGTATCTTTAACGTTTAAACAAAAAGAAGTTCCGATTCGATGAAAAAAATCACGTACATTATTTTAGGCTTACTCTTAATTATTTTAACATCAGCTGTTGCTGTTCCATTTTTATTTAAAGATAAAATTATTGCTTTGGCAAAAGAAGAAATCAGTACTCAACTAAATGCAAAAGTTGATTTTAAAGATGTTGATTTGTCTTTGTTGAATAATATTCTCAATTTTCCCAATATCGCACTGAGCATGGATGGATTAACGATTGTAGGCATTGCACCATTTGAAGGAGATACGTTATTGCAAGTTGGAAATACGAAAGCATCTCTAGACTTAATGAGTGTTATCAAAGGAAATCAATACAAGATAAAATCGGTAGAAATTACAGATGCTACTTTAAATGCAATAATTAATAAAGAAGGCTTTGCAAACTGGGACATAATAAAACCATCGAACGATACAACTGCTTCTAAGCCTTTTATATTGTCTTTAAAAAAACTAAGCCTAAAACACATCAATCTCTTTTATGATGATTTGAAAGGAGGAACTTCTTTAAAAGTGATTAATTTTAATCATAAAGGCAAAGGAGATTTTTCTTCGGAAATATTGGATTATGCCTCTAGTACTAATATTGAAAAAATTTCCGCATCTCAAGGGTTGGTTACTTATTTAAAAGATGCAGCGATAAATTTGGAAAGCAAGCTAAATATAGACCAAACACAACATAAATATACTTTTAAAGAAAATAAATTAACGCTTAATAAATTAGGTTTGTTGTTTAATGGTTTTGTTCAAATACCTGATTCTACCAAAACAATAATGGACGTATCTTTTAATGCAGCACAAACAGATTTTAAATCTTTATTGTCGCTTATTCCTGCTGTATATGCAAAAGATTTTAAAGACATCACCGCAGCTGGAATACTGAAATTAGACGGGAGGATGAAAGGCACCATGCAGGGTAAATCCTATCCATCTTTCACCTTAAATTTAAAAGTGGATAATGGCAAATTCCAATATCCAAAACTGCCGAGTGCCGTAACCGATGTTTTTATAAATGCAAAAATAAATCATGAGGAAGGGGATTTAGACAAGACGGTAGTAAACGTTTCAGATTTTCGCATAAATTTTGCAAATGAGCCTATCTCTGGACATTTAAATATTGCTACTCCCATTTCTGATCCTAATATAGATTTAGCTGCAAAAGGAAACATCAATTTAGCCGACATACAAAAATTTTATCCAATAGAAAATGTTCAAAAACTAAGCGGAACAGCAAAGGTAGATTTGGCAGTAAAAGCAAAAAAATCGGATGTAGAAGCTAAGCGTTACCAAAATATACAAGCAGCCGGAAATATTAATGCGAGCAATATAGAATATGCTTCGACAGATGTTCCAAAACCAGTTTCGATTAGTAGTTTGCAATTAAATTTTTCACCACAATTTGTGGATATTCCTCAATGTAAAGCCGCTATTGGGAAAAGTGATTTTGATATAAAAGGGAAATTGGAAAATGTAATTGGATATGCTTTATCCAAAGACGCTGTGGTGAGCGGAAATGTCACTATTCTTTCCAATAAGATAGATGCAAATGAATTTTTACCAGATTCAACTTCTGCAAAAAAATCAACTGCACAACAAGCAAAAGAGGCTTTTCGTATTCCTAAAAACATTGATTTGAACGGTGTGGCTACCATAAATGAATTGTTGTATGACCGATTAGATATTAAAAACTTACAAGGAAAAATAAATCTAAAAAACGAACAACTTACCCTTAATAATTTAGAGGCTAACTTGTTGGGAGGCTCTGCAATTGTGAGCGGATTTTATAATACGAAATCGGATATTCCAACAGGAAATTTGACATATAATATTCAAAATTTTGATGTGCAACAAGTATATGAATACATAGGAAGTATGAAACAAGCAGCTCCTATTATGAAATATATACACGGTATTTTTAATTCCAATATGAATATGCAAATGGCCATTCATCCAGATTTATCTCCCGATTTAAATTCTTTAAATGGTACCGCAGGATTTAAAATGCCTTTGGCAAATATCTCAGGATTTCCGGCATTGCAACAAATTGTAGAACAAACAAAACTAAAACAACTAGAAAATTTACGCATCGAAAACTTAGATGTAAAAGCCACCGTTGCCAATGGAAGAATATTAATAGCACCATTTGACACAAAAGTAAATAATATGAAAATGACCGTTGGCGGCTCTCAAGGATTAGACCAAACGATGGATTATGCCGTTGCTATTGATGTTCCGTGGAAAGAGCTCGGGCAGGCTTCTTCTTTTGCCGAAGGATTATTGGCAAAAAATCCTATTAAACAACTCAATGGAATGGTGCCTGAGGTTATTCGTATCAATTTGAAAGTAGGAGGTACTTTTAACAAACCCGTTATAACAGTAGGCAAACCCGATGGAACGCTCGGAGGAGGAACAATGAAAGATGTAGTAAAAGAGCAAGTGCAGCAACAGGTACAGCAAATAAAAGAAGAGGTGACCACACAAGCAAAACAAGTATTAGACACCGTAAAAAATCAGGTGATAGACGAAGCCAAAGGCAAATTGCAAGAAATATTAACCGGTCAAAAAGATACTACTCAAAAAGGAAAAGTGATTGACAATGTAAAAAATACTTTAAAAGATAAAATAAAGTTTCCTTGGTAATTTTCTATTAATAGAAATGCATGTTAATTTTCTTACTTTTGTAAGGTAGTAAGGTTTTTCAACTCAGTTAAAAACCTTACTTCTAATTACTTATCACTTACCACTAATATATGCAAATAGCAGAACTTCAACAAACAGCCACACAAGTACGCCGAGATATTGTGCGCATGGTACATCAATGCAAATCAGGACACCCAGGCGGCTCGCTGGGTTGTGCCGACTTTTTAACCGCACTTTATTTTGAGATCATGAAAATAGATACTGATTTCAAAATGGAAGGAAAGAATGAAGATTTATTCTTCTTATCCAATGGGCATATTTCGCCTTTGTTTTATAGCGTATTGGCACGAAGAGGCTATTTTGAGGTCAAAGAACTTGGCACTTTTCGACATATCAACTCTCGCTTACAAGGACACCCAACCACCCACGAAGGCTTGCCCGGCATACGCATTGCCAGTGGCTCTCTTGGTCAAGGTATTTCTGTGGCAATTGGAACTGCATTGGCAAAAAAAATAGATAAGGATGACCGATTTGTTTACGTGCTTACCGGTGATGGAGAATTGCAAGAAGGGCAAATTTGGGAAGCCGTTATATTTGCTGCCGCCAAAAAAGTAGATAATCTGATTGTTACAGTAGATTGGAACGATGCACAAATAGATGGTTCTACACAACAAGTATGTGATTTAGGCGATTTAAGGGCTAAGTTTAGGGCATTTGGTTGGGAAGTATTAGAAATGAGAGGTAACGTAATGGAAGATGTTGTATTTACTTTAACAGAAGCACAATTGAAAGCAAAAAATGGCAAACCAGTTGTAATATTAATGCGCACCGAAATGGGCTTTGGCGTGGACTTTATGATGGGAACGCACAAATGGCATGGTAGCGCACCCAACGACGCACAATTGGAAAGTGCCTTATCTCAATTGAAAGAAACGTTGGGTGATTATTAATATTTTTAGTAAATTGTAAGGTAAATAATTTTTCCTCCATGAGTGCAGCAGAAATAAAAGAAACAAAAGAACGCATCATTCAAGAAATTCAACAGGTAGAAGATGAATGGATTTTGAAAGCTATTCAAAAATTATTGGATATGGATGATCCAGAATTAACAGAATTAGACAAACGAATGGAAAAAAGAAAATCAGGTGAAAGCAAATCTTATACATGGGAAGAAGTAGATAAAGAACTAGAATCCATCATAAAAAAATAATGAAGATAGAAATTCAGGAAGAAGCACGACAAGAATTGCGAGACGCTCTAATTTGGTACGAAGAACAACAATATGATTTAGGTTATGAATTGTTACAAGAAATAAGAAAAAGCATTTCTAATATCTTACAAAATCCTACAATAAATAAAATTACTTTCAATGATAGAAGAGAAGCATTTGTAAATCGTTTTCCATACAAAATTGTTTATACTATGGAAAACGATTCCATTATTGTAGTTTACGCATTTTTTCATTCAAGCAGAAATCCAAAAGAAAAATTCAGAAAATAATATGTCGTTACAAAACATCACCTACACTGATAAAAAAGATGCGCACATAAAAAAGATTAATTAACTTTATTACAAATTCAACGCCATGAGTGCTGCAGAAATAAAAGAAACAAAAGAACGTATTATTCAGGAAATTCAGCAAGTAGAAGATGAATGGATTTTGAAAGCTATTCAAAAATTATTGGATATGGATGATGATATAGATATTGAACAATACAATAAAGATATTGATGAGTCTATGCTTCAATATAAAAATGGAAATTTTAAAACACAGGCAGAAATAGAAGCGGCAAGCAAGAAATGGTAATAAATAAAAAAGTTGTTTGGACTGAAAATGCTGAAAAGCAATTAGAAAAAATCTATCAATATATTTTAGAAGATTCTTATCAGAATGCAATAGAAGTAAAAAATAAAATATTTAACTCAACTTCTCTGTTAGCTGATTTTTCTGAAAAATATCCTAATGATAAATACAAAATGAATAACGACGGGAATTTCAAAGCGTATGAAATTTATCGTTATAGAATTTCTTATTACATATCTGAACATGAAATAGTTGTTATCAGAATTAGAAGCACAGACATGAAACCAAAGAAATATTAATAACACACTAACAAATCACAAATCTTAATTCTGAAATCTGAAATAATATGTCGTTACAAAACATCACCTACACCGATAAAAAAGATACCCGCTCAGGTTTTGGCGTTGGTATTCACGAAGCAGGAAAAGCCAACGAAAATGTGGTGGCACTGTGCGCCGATTTAATCGGCTCTTTAAAGCTAGAAAAATTTATTGAAGATTTTCCAGAACGCTTTATCCAAACAGGCATCGCAGAAGCCAATATGATTGGAATTGCTGCAGGTTTGGCTATTGGCGATAAAATTCCAGTAGCTACTACTTTTGCTAATTTCGGTACTGGTCGTGTGTATGATCAAATCCGACAAAGCGTAGCATACTCAGATAAAAATGTAAAAATCTGTTGCTCTCATGCCGGATTGACTTTGGGCGAAGACGGTGCTACGCATCAAATTTTGGAAGATATTGGATTGATGAAAATGTTGCCGCACATGACAGTGGTCGTTCCTTGCGATTACAATCAAACACGCTTGGCTACGAAAGCAATTATCGAAAAAGTTGGACCAACTTATTTGCGTTTTGGTCGCCCTGTTTGGCCTATTTTTACGCCTGCTGAAGATGAAACTTTTCAAATTGGCAAAGCACAATTTTTATCCAAAGGAACAGACGTAACAATTATTGCTTGCGGGCATTTGGTATGGCACGCTGTTTTGGCGGGACAAGAATTAGAAAAACGAGGCATTTCTGTAGAGTTGATAAATATGCACACCATCAAACCTTTAGACGAAGAAGCTATTTTGACTTCTGTAAAGAAAACAGGTTGTGTGGTAACAGCCGAAGAACACCAACAAAATGGTGGCTTAGGAGAAAGCGTGGCAAGCGTTTTATCTCGTCATCATTTAGCGCCTATCGAAATGGTAGCCGTGCAAGATACTTTCGGCGAGAGCGGTACACCAGACCAACTTTTAGAAAAATACGGATTAATGCCAAAAGATATTATCGAGAAAGTAGAAAAAGTATTAGCAAGAAAATAATTAAACAAAATATTTCTTGTAAAAACGCAGGGCATTTCCATGCATCATTTTATCTACTAATTCCTTAGGCGTATAATCGAACCACAATTCTTTGCGATAGTCTTTTTCCTTTAAAAAGTCTATTAAATCTTTTTGTAGCAATGGTAGTTCTGCGGCGGTAGGATATGGATCCATGTGCGTAATGGTGCCATCAAAGTCGGTGCCGAGAGCGATGATATCCCAGCCTGATTTTTTGCCTATGGCTTTTACCAATTGGAAAGCATTGTCCCAAAACAAATGCGTAAACAATTTGCGTTGTTTTAGAACATTTGTTTCTTTGCTAATTTCAGCTATTAAATCAACGCCACCTAAATTTCCTTTGTCCATCATCAATCCAACCAATCCTTCAGAATCGTGAATGATATTGGCTTCTTCATCCGAAATATTAATACTCCATTTGAACAATCTGTCTTTTCGGGCTTTCGCCATAAAATCAGCATCTTCAATAGAACTGTCTATCGTTTTAAAACCATTGGCAGCAGCATGGCTGCTTATTACCGGAATTTTATTAGTTGGATTAATGTAATTATGATTTTTTATAAACTCATAATATTCTATTCTGGAAGCTGCGCTCATGTGTTTGGTATCTATTAAAATACGTTTTCCATTTCTGGTGCTTAATAATTCACGTATTACCTGCCAGCCGGCTTCTGTAATGCCTTTATTTTTTCCTTTATTTTGATTTAGAATATTATTAATAGGACGTTTAAAACTTTTGGAATGTCCAGCTAAATAATTCCAAAAATGATGTGATAAATTTATTATAAAAGGCGGATGCTCCCAGTTTTTAGCAGTTTGTATATTTTCTGATAGCATTTTAAATAAATCCTGTTTATTCATCTTGTCAATGCCATCAATATTACTATTAAAAACATGCGCACCTTCAATTGTAATAATGCCTACTAACGTATCCTTCTTTTTTAGAGCATGGTCTAACTCTTTATAATTATTTACGATTACAAACTCACTCTTGCCATCTGGGCTTTTGCCTTGTTGGCTTTTTACATATTCATATTCTGCTTGTAGTTCTTTAAAATAATTTTTATTTTTTTTCTGTGCAGTAATGCTGCTCGAATGATAACCGGTTATAATTTCTTGTAATAAATTAACCCTGCGTTTCCCAAATAATGTTTCAGGTATATTTCGCACATTTAAAAATCCCTTTTCAGTAGGATATAAGCTGAGTTGAAAAACACGCACATCGCCCGCGGTCATTCTATCTAAATTACTTTGCGACTCTTTCCAAATATGTTTGGTTAAGTCGTTTATGTTTTGCGCTTGTTTGGAGCCATCAATTCTGTGATGAATATTGTCCCACATATTTGCCGCAGGCTCAGGATAATCAGAATTAAATGCTTTAAGATTGGGATGGGTATGTAAATCAATAATCATGATTTAGATAATTAAATTTGATGAAATAAAGTGAATACTACAAAATAAGAAAAATTCTTTTTATAACAAAATGGTAAAGGGATATTTTTAACTACGACATTGAATACTATCGATATCTATCATTTCTAAATGAAAAGAATTTATTGGGTGTATGGGCAATATTCATTAAATCTAAGAGTTGTTTTACTATCTCTGGGTGTTTTTCAGCAAGATTGTTAGATTCAGCAACATCATTATCTAAGTCATATAATTCTATGGTGCTTTTATACGGAGAGTTTACGTTTAGTTTAATAACTTTCCATTTACCCATTCTAATGGCTTGCTTGCCGCCATTTTCATGAAATTCCCAATATAAATAAGGATGTTGAGTTTGCTTTTCAGGAAGTTGAAAAAGTGTTGGACACAAAGAAATGCCATCTGTATTTGTCGGCATAGGTGCTTGAATGATTTCGGCTAAAGTGGGCATAATATCCCAGTTTGCAGAAATAATTGGCGTGCTGCCTTTATTAATTTTGTCAGGCCAATGTACAATAAGTGGTATTCGAATTCCTCCTTCATACAAATCTCTTTTATACCCGCGTAATCCATTATTACTATTAAAGAAATCAGGTTGTGCGCCCCCTTCTTTATGCGCCCCATTGTCAGAGGTAAAGATGATAATGGTGTTGTTATAAATTTTTTCTTCTTTTAATTTTGCCACAATTTCTCCCACTTGCTTATCTAATAATTCCATCATAGCAGCATAAGCAGCTTTAGGATATAGTTGTTTGCCATAAGCACCATATTTAGTAGCAAATCTTATTGTCTTTATGCCTTTATACGGTTTTTCTGTTCCATATAAATTTTTGTATTTTTTGGTTAAAGAATCTGGTGGAACAAGTTCTGCATGAGGGATGATAGTAGGGATATATAGAAAGAAAGGATTGTTTTTATTTCGTTCAAGAAATATCATTACACTGTCATGAATCATGTTGGGTGCATAGACCTTATTGCCGTATCGTTTGTTTTCAGGAATGAAAACCTTTTTATCATTAGACCACAGCATTTCGGGGTAATAATTATGTGCTGCGAGTTGGCTGTAATATCCAAAGAAAACATCTACTCCCTTTTTAGAAATGTCGCCAGAAGAGCCCGGATAACCAACGCCCCATTTACCAAAGACTCCAGTAGTGTAATTTCTACTTTTAAATAATTGAGTAAGAGTAGTATCGTATTCAGAAAGAGGAAAGTCGCCATATTTATTTCCCTTTTTATTTCCACGTATCGTCGTATGTCCGATGTGTTTGGCTGTAAGTATAGCAGCACGTGAAGGAGCACAAACAGGTGCGCCTGAGTAATGTTGGGTAAACAACATACCATCCTTAGTAAGTGCATCGATATTAGGTGTTTGGAATTTTGTTTGACCGTAACAACTTAAATCACCATATCCTAAATCATCTGCTAAAATGAGAATAACATTAGGTGAATTAGAGAATGAATTATTATCGTGGCTAAACCCAGATTTCAAAAATAGAATACAAAATAGGATTGAGATAAAATAATTCATGTACTACCCAATTATTTATTCTTCTTGGCTTCTTTAGAGTATTTCAATTTATAAAATTGATGCATCAGCCATGCTTCTATTCTATTGATAGATTTTGCACCGCCTAAATGTGCTGCTTCTACAAATGCTTTAGATGTTTTTTCTAATAATTGTGCGGCTACATAAGCCTCTTCTAAATTATTTCCGACACAAATACTATTGCCATCTTTTAAAATAGCAGCGAAACGACCTTTCAAAGCACAAGGAATATTTTGTTCATTTTTTGCAATTTTCACAGACACGCCTAATAATTGTGCTTGATCATCTAATATCGGCGGAATTTCTTCTGATACCTGAGAGGCATATTCTTGTTTGGTAAATAGAATGGTTTGAATATCTTTTCTTTTAGAAAAAATAGTGTGAAAAATACTTTTTGTATCCGCTATATAAACATCTGAATTTTTTAATTCATTCAATTTTTTATTTTTATCTGTTACAAAAATTTTACCGCTCTTCAAGCGAACAGCAATTTGCAATACTTCTACTTTTCCCCAGCTTTTATAACCTGCACTTTGTTGCTCAAAGTAGTTTGCCGCGTTTAATAATTCCTGTATATCTTCTTGCTTAGTCATGTTTAAATTTTTATAGAGAAATACAATCTATATATTGGAAGATTGTATCATCCGTTCGTAATATTATTAGGCTGTTTTCTTTTTTGATTCAATAAATACTTCGCAGGCTTTTTCTAAGGTGCGTGCCACTTCAAAAGCATTTTCCAAATCGGTTCCGATGCATACTACACCGTGATTTGCCATTAATGCAGCATTGGATTGTTCAATGGCATTTTCTGTTTCTACCGTAATTTTTTTAGTATTTGGTAAAGCATACGGAGCTGCTTTTATTACCGTTGCTCCCAGAATTAGTTGATGTTCTTTTTGTAATACTTCCACATCTTTTTGTGCTGCTGCTACAATAGAAGCATACATTTGATGCGTATGGATTACGGAATTAATATTCGGTCTGTTTTTATACACTTGACAATGTAGTTTCAATTCAGAAGATGGTTTAATAGAACCTTCATATTTTAAAGTATAAATATCGACCAATACCATGTCATTAGGTGTCAGTTCCTCATATTTTCTGCCCGACGGAGTAATAACCATTTGACGTTCATTGACACGGATACTTACATTGCCCCACGTACGTGCTACTAATCCCTCTTTCAGCAATCGCTTGCCAGCTTCGCACACTTCTTTTTTTATTATTTCTATATTCATTTTATTTTAAAATCGGTGGTGATTAATTCCTTTGTATGTTTTTTCTAATTGATGATAAATCTTTTGATAAGATACAAAAATTTCATCATATACTATTTTATTTTTCGGATTAGGTATAAATGTATCTTTGCTATTAATTAATTGATGAATATCTGAAAAGCTATTAAATACGCCACTTCCCACCATGGCACACATGGCTGCGCCTAATGCGCCTGCATTTTTAGGCTGTGAGGTGGTGATGATTTTTCGTTGTGTTACATCGGCAATAATTTGCATCCAGGTAGCATTTAAAGTACCGCCTCCAGTGATTTTTAATTCTTCTATTTTAAACCCAAAATCTCTTTCTAAATTTTGAATAGACCAGCGCAAATTATACGCAATACCTTCAAAATGTGCGCGAGCTATATGCGCTCTCGTATGTTGGTGTGATAAATTGAAAATGGTAGAACGAGTCGTGGTGGTATTAACGGGACAACGCTCCCCTAAAAACCAAGGTGTCATTATCAGATATTCGGCACCTGCAGGAGTTTGTTTTACATTATTTTCTAATAACTCAAATAAATGAGCGGTACTCATTACTTGTTTTTCATGGGCATAAAAATTTGAAAGCAACCACTCTGTATTTACTCCAGCAGATTCGGTGATGCAGACAACTATATTTGTATTTGGATCGGCACTTTGAAGCGAATAAGCACCGTTTTTAAACCCCCTGTCTTTACTGGTGGCAACGCCTACCCATGCAGAAGTTCCTGTATAAATATGTGCTTCTCCTTCTTTGATGGCGGTGGTTCCAACTGCGGCACTTTGTGTATCATCGCAACCTCCAAATACTGGAATACCTGCCATTAAACCCATCTCTATAGCAGCCTGATGGGTTAGTTTTCCTGCTTCATCAATAGAGCGAACCAAATCGGGAAGTTTATCTGTCCCAACACCAGAAAATGAAAAAAGGATTCGTTCCCAATCTTTCTTTTTTAAATTGAATGCATACGAACAAGCCCCTGACCATTCTGCTGCCATACGGTCAGTACATTTATATCTTAGATAGCCATTTACATCTAAAATTTTATAGGTATCTTTAAATATTTCAGGACGATTTTCTTTTAACCAAATTAATTTGGGTATTACATCATTTCCTGTAATTTCTACTCCGATAATCTTTTTAAAAATGGTTTTTCCACCTAACTTTCGCATAATGGAAAGTGCCTGTTTTTCAGCCCTTCCATCCACCCACGAAATATTTGGATGTAATATTTCTCCGGCTTTATTTACGGGAATAATTCCCATTGCTTGTGTGGTAAAAACGATACCTTTAATGTCTTTTAATGCCACTGAAGAATCTGCCACTAAATGCTTAGTGGCTTTGCATATTGCATTCCAATAGTCCTCTGGATTTTGCTCTACCCAGCCCGGATTGGGCATTTGCAATGGGTATTCTTCTATGGCAGACGCATGGATAGTTCCTGCTGTATCTACTAAAATAGATTTTACACTACTGGTGCCTACATCGTATGCTAAAAAACAATCCATCTTTTTTTTTGTTGATATGCCTGTTGTATGTTATTTTTTCACATTTTTAAATACCCGCTCAAAACGATTCAAGGCTTCATCAATTACCTCATCTGTATCTGCTAAACTACAATATAAGCGACTTCCCGCCAAGGTAACAACTCCTTCTGCCATATAAGCTGCGCCGTATTCTTCCATTAATTTTTTTCGTTTATTGATTTCGTCTAAAACTGATTTTATTTTCATCAATTTTATTTTTACAAACAACGTTCCGGCAGCTTCTAAATGACAAATAGAACCTTGATTATAGGCAACAAACGGCAAATCATATTGGTCAATTAATTGATTCAATCCTTTGGTAATTCTATCGCCTGCTTTGCCTGCTTTTTCACAAGCATTGGTGCGTTCAATTTCCAGCAAAGTATGATAGCCTGCGCAGCAGCTTAAAGGGTTGGCTGCCATTGTTCCGCCTACTTTTACTTTTTTGCCCCCTTGTAATCCTGCGGCAAGTCCGTCCATATATTCTGCTTTTCCACCGATACCACCGGCTGCTGGATAACCACCTGCTACTACTTTTCCGAATATTGTTAAATCTGGATTTACACCAAAATATCCTTGTGCTCCACTCATTCCGACACGGAACGCCGTTACTACTTCATCAAAAATCAATAAAGCTCCGTACTGGTCACAGAGTTGACGGGCTTGTTGTGCAAATTCCTTATAAACGGGGTAAGTTCCACTTTCTGGCCCGAGAGGCTCTAAGATAACTGCTGCTGTTCCTCCGCGTAATCTATTCCATTTTAAGGTGCTTTCTAAGGCATCAATATCGTTTGGTGGCACTGCTTGTGTGTGCCAGTGCATCATAAATGGAATTCCTTTTGCATCAAAAAATCTTGTGCCTGGGATTCGTAAATCATATACCATTTGATCGCTCCAACCGTGATATGCTCCGCCTATTTTGATGATTTTTTTATTGCCTGTTTTGATACGAGCCAAACGCAATGCACCCATTACTGCTTCTGTTCCACTTCCTAACATTCTAAATTGATCTACAGAAGGTATGTTCCGGCAAATAATTTCTGCTAATTTAAATTCATATTCATGCAATAAACCTGTAGAAGGACCACATTCATTAATTAATTCAATTGTTTTTTCTCTAACGGGGGCATAATTACTTCCCAATACCGTTGGACCACCTGCTTGTAAGAAGTCTATGTATTGATTGCCGTCTGCATCGTATAAATAAGCACCTTCAGCTTTGGTAAAAGTTAAAGGGAAAGGATAGTTGAAAGCTAAATTATGTTGCACACCTCCGGGAATATATTGGCGTGCCTTGTCATACACCTCCCGAGACTTAGTACACTTTGTTTTATAATAATTAAGGTATCCATCCATCGCCTCTGGTTTTATATGCTGTAAGGGCAACGAAACCAGCTTATCTAACTTTTGATAGATGGGTTTAATGTCATGGTACTCACTAATTGAAAATCCTGATTGACTCATTGTTCTGAATTGTTTATCTTTGGTAAAAAATTGTACTGCAAAATTGCAATTTATAATAATACGATTTTTTGATTAAAATCAAAATATATTTTGGATAATATTAAACCTATATCATTTATTACGTTCTTGTCGCAATTTGACATGATGACTAAAGATGCTATTATTGCAACGGAGAATAGATTGGAAAGATTGTCCTTGCACAAGAAACATCTATTATTAAAACGAGGAAATGTGTGCAATTATTTATATTTTATCGAAAAAGGGTTAGCTAGGAACTTCTACATGCAAGATAAAACAGATTTAACGAATGATATAGTATTAGAGGGCGAGCTGTTGGTTTCATTTGATAGTTTTATTTCAAGGCAACCATCCAATGAGAGTTTAGAATTATTGGAAGATTGCGAAATAACTGCTTTGCATTATGATGATTTACAAGAATTATATCGACAGTTTCCAATCATGGAGCGAGTAGGCAGGCTTATTGCCGAGTACAATTTTAATTCTTTGGTTACTAGAAATTATCAACTAAAATTCTTGAGTGCCACAGAACGATACGAACATTTTTTTAAAACAAAGGTAGAGCTTGTCCGTCGTGCTCCTATCGGTGTAATTGCTTCTTTTTTAGGAATGTCTATTGAAACACTCAGCCGCATACGTAGTAAGGTTGGTTAAACTTTTGATGTTTTTCAAAGTCTAATGCAGCACATGAAAATGACAGACGAAGAAATTCTACTTCTTATTAAACAACCCAATTCTAAAGAAAAGGCATTTCGTGCATTATTGGATAATTATCAAGAACGATTATATTATCACGTGCGTAGATATGTGTACAACCACGAAGATGCGAATGATATTTTGCAGAATACGTTCATTAAAATATGGAATAATATTGGGCATTTTCGTGGAGATGCTGCTTTGTTTACTTGGCTATATCGCATAGCAGGAAACGAGGCTATTACTTATATTAACAAGCAGAAAAAACGCAACGAGATTAATATTGAAAAAACGGCCATTCTACAGCAAGGTATTTTTGATAATTTGCCTTCGGAAGTATTAAATAGAAAATTGCAAAAAGCCATTGATTTGCTTCCTGATAAACAAAAACAAGTTTTTATTATGCGTTATTATGATGAGCTTCCTTATGAAGAAATGTCAGCAATTGTTGACACTTCAGTTGGTGCATTAAAAGCATCCTATCATCATGCAATAAAAAAAATAGAAGAATTTTTATTGGCTTAGTTAAACCTTTTTAATTTAGAAACGTCCAATTATCAAATGAAAGAAAAAAAAGAAATAGCAAATGAATTGAAACAAATTTCGCCTCTTTTAGCTCAATTAAAAGAACGGAAAGAGATAATTCAAATTCCCAAAGATTATTTTACTTCTTTTTCTGATAATTTATTTACTGAAATCAATATAGAATCGCCAATTTTAGCACAAATTCCTAAAGAAAAACCATTGTTACCAGATGGATATTTTGATTCATTCAGCAAAGAAATCATATTAAAAATAAGAAATGAAGAGGTGGAGATAAACACTGGTTCTCTTGGTAAAAACCAACGTAACAGTATGGGACAATTGATGGCAATGTTTAAAAATATTGCAGTTGCTGCTGCTGTAATCGGAATTATTTTTATTATAAAAGAAATTCAAACTCCTTCATTGCCTTCAACAGATTATAATAATACGCTTGCCTCTTTGACGCAAGAGGAGATATATAATTATATGAATGAACATAGTATTGAATTTGATTTATTTGATGTGCAGCAAGCTGTAAAACCTGCATTGGACCAACAAATCAAGGAAGAGGCAAACATTAATATGAGCGAAGATGAAATGGATGCGTATTTAAAAGAACACAATCACCTTATTGAGGTAGATGATTTATCTACCAGTATTTTTTAATCATTTAATATATATATCATGAGAAAAGTATTTCTACTCTTGGCTGTTATTTCAGCAGGGATTTTGCAAGGGTTTTCTAAAGAAGGAAACGAAAAAATTGAAGCAATGAAAATTGCTTTTATCACCAAAAGACTTAATTTAACCCCAGAAGAATCACAAAGATTTTGGCCTGTTTACAATCAATATGAGGCTGAAAAAAAACAAATTAGACAAACGACCATTGATGACATTCAAGGGGTAAAAGCGGATGTAGAATTGACGAATGTAGAGGCAGAACAGGTAATTTCTAAATTCATAGAGTCTAAATCTAAAAACCTGGAATTATTGAAAAAATATACCGTTGAATTTAAAAAAATATTGCCTGCATCCAAAGTGGCAAAATTAATAACTGCCGAAGATGGGTTTAAAAAAATGCTTACAAAACAAGCACAACAAGGAGGTGGAAATGGACAAGGAAACCAATGGCAACAAAAGCCTTGGAAAGGAAATAGTGGGCAATAAATTAAACCCAATTAACAAAAAAGTCAGGCAAATTTGCCTGACTTTTTTTGTTAATTGGCTACTTCGCTTAAAAATTTCAAGCGCACTAATTGTATTTCTCTCAGCTCTATATCTTCTTCTTTTAAATCTTTATAGGCTACATCAATGCTGTCACTTTCTGCCTGCATGAAATAATCATAAATTTCTTCCTGAATATCTTCATCTACAGCATCTTGTAAATAGTAATTGATATTTACTTTTGTACCTGCATTTACTATAGTGTCTAACTCTGTCAGCAAATCTTCCATATTTAACCCAAATGAACTTGCAATATGCTCAAATGGCATTTTTTTATCAATGGATTTAATAATATTTACTTTAATGTTGGAGTTTTTATCGGCCGTTTTTATTACAGAAAAATCAGCGGTGCGTTCTATATCATTTTCTTCTATATATTTTTTAATGGCATCTAAAAATGCTTTGCCAAATTTAGATGCCTTTGCAGCATTTACGCCATAAATATTCGAAAGTTCATCGTTGTTAAATGGAAAAAAGGTTGCCATTTCTTCTAAAGATTGTTCTGAAAAAATGGTGTAGGGTGGCAGTTTCATTTTTTCTCCTACTGATTTGCGCACATCTTTTAAAAGCTCTAATAGCTGAGGTTCTAAAACATTTCCTGCTTTACCATTCAATTGCACCACTTCATCGTCGTCTTCTCCTTCTTCAAATTTATGATTTAAAACGATTTTAGCAGATTGAGGTTTTTTTACGAATTTTTTTCCTTCAGCAGTAAGTTTTAAAACGCCGTATTGTTCAATATCTTTTTCTAATAAATTTAATAAAATAGCTTTGCGCACTACAGAATTCCAATACACCATATCGTGCTCTGCTCCCTTGCCAAATATTTTTAATTTATCTAGATTATTTGCTGTAATATCTGCTGATTTTCTTCCGATTAAAATATTAATAGTATTGGGAATATTAACACGTTCATTCGTGTCGGCCACTACCTGTAAGGCCATTTTTATTTGGTCTTTAGCTTCGTGTTGTTCTTTGGGATGTTGGCAATTATCACATTTGCCGCAATTGCCCATTTCTTCTCCAAAATAGTGTAAAACAAATTTTTTACGACATTCTGCACTTTCGCAATAGGCTTCCACTTCGCTCAATTGCATGACGGCGATTTCTTTTTCTGCAACTGTTTTTTCTTTATTGGAAAGAATAAATTTTTCAAACTTATGTATCTCTTTTGGAGAGAAATAAGAAACGCAAATTCCTTCTAATCCATCTCTGCCAGCACGACCCGTTTCTTGATAATAATTTTCTAAGGATTTGGGAATATCATAATGAATAACAAAACGGACATCTGGCTTATCTATACCCATTCCGAATGCTATTGTTGCCACAATCACATGTACATCTTCCATCAAAAATTGGTCTTGGCGTTCGCTGCGTACTCCTGCTTCTAAGCCAGCATGGTAAGCGGCTGCATTGATGCCGTTTACCTGTAAAACTTCTGCTAATTCTTCGGTCGAATTTCTACTTAAGCAATAAATAATTCCTGATTTATTACCATTTTTTTTGATAAACTTAATGATGTCTTTTATGGCATCTTGTTTGTTCGGTTTCGGCCTAATTTCATAATAAAGATTATCTCGCAAAAAGGAAGAAATAAAAATTTTAGGCTTTACCATGCCCAATGTTTTTACAATGTCTGATTGTACTTTTGGAGTTGCGGTAGCCGTCAAAGCAACAATAGGAATATTTCCTTCTATGTCGTTCAACATTCCTTTTATTTTTCGATATTCCGGACGAAAATCGTGCCCCCATTCTGAAATACAATGTGCTTCATCTACTGCTACAAAGGATATTTTTATGGTTTTTAAAAAATCAATGTTTTCTTGTTTCACCAATGACTCTGGGGCAACATATAATAGTTTACATTTCCCTGAAATAATATCATTTTTTACGTTAGTTATTTGCGCCTTGTTCATTTGTGAGTTGATGAAATGCGCAATATTATCTGTACTGCTATAACCACGTATTAAATCAACCTGATTTTTCATCAAGGCAATTAATGGAGAAACGATGATGGCTGTTCCTTCGGACATGATTGCCGGTAGTTGATAACACAAAGATTTACCGCCTCCTGTTGGCATGATAACAAATGTATCATTTTGAGAAAGAATATTTTCTATTATTTCTAGTTGATTTCCTTTAAATTTTTCAAATCCAAAATACTCTTTTAACGCTCCTGATATAGATGCTGGCTGGATACTCATAAATTGTTTTAAATAATTAGAATAAAAATGTTCTCAATATAACAAAAGAACGTGTTTACAACTTTAATATAATCAAAAATACCAAATTCTGCTGTCTTCGAGTGTTAAAATTCTTTATCTAATTTTTATTTAATTGTATTGAACTATAAATGTGAAAATAATGTTGATTTAAATCAAAATACTTATTAATTTTCAGTTTTTTTTGCTTCATTAAAATTAATTATCTTTGCGCCAACCATGAATAAGAATACCTATGCAGCCATTATGGCGGGAGGAATTGGAAGCCGTTTTTGGCCCGCCAGTAGAACAGCAAAATCCAAACAATTTTTAGATATTTTAGGAACCGGCAGAACGCTTATACAAGCTACTTATGACCGTTTTTTGAAAATTTGTCCAAAAGAGAATATTTTTATTCTTACCCATACTGATTATATTGAGCTTATAAAGGAACAATTGCCAGATATTACGGACGAGCAAATCTTAACAGAACCTGCCAGAAAAAACACCGCTCCGTGTATAGCATATAGTGCTTTTAAAATTCACAAAATAAATCCGGAGGCTAATATTATAGTAGCACCCTCCGATCATATCATTCTTAATGAAGAGGAGTTTGTCCGGATTACAGATTTAGCAACCGATTTTGTTTCTAAAAATAATGCATTGTGCACGTTGGGCATACGGCCTACACGCCCAGATACAGGATATGGATATATACAATATTTTGAAGCAGCCGCCAGTGAGGGTATTCATAAAGTAAAAACATTTACCGAAAAACCAAAAAAAGAAGTAGCCAAACAATTTATAGACAGTGGTGATTTTGTTTGGAATGCCGGAATCTTCATTTGGAATGTAAAAAGTATTTTGCAATCATTAGAAAAAAATCTTTTGGAAGTATATGATGCTTTTGTTGAAGCAGAGCCATCTATGCTTTCAGCCGATGAAAACAATGCCGTAGAAAAAGCGTTTATCACCTGCCCGAGTATTTCCATCGATTATGGAATTATGGAAAAAGCAGATAATGTATATACGTTGCCTTCCAGTTTTGGGTGGAGTGATTTAGGAACATGGGCATCATTATTTGCAGAAAAAGAAAAAGATTATCTGAATAATGCCGTGAACGGGAAAAACGTTGTAGTATATGATTCTTCGAATAATATTATCAATGTTCCAGATAATAAATTAGTAGTTATTCAGGGATTAGAGAATTATATAGTGGTAGATACCGAAGACGTATTATTGATTTGCAACAAAGATGAAGAGCAGCGTATAAAGGAATTTACCCGCGACATAAAAGCAAAGAAAGGCGAAAAATATTTGTAAAAATGAATATTTAGCAGCTGAAACGTATGTATATATAGCCTATTTTACATATCTTCAATTTTATTTTTTAATTAATTACAGGACCAAATTGAATGTATGGCTAATTTATTCGCAAAAAAATCATTACAACAATTATTAAAAGAAGCGGATAGTTCCGAAAAGGGATTAAAAAGAACACTTGGTGCGGGTAGTTTAATTGCCCTTGGAATTGGGGTTGTTATTGGTGCTGGGCTCTTTTCTATCACAGGTGGGGCAGCCGCCTATAATGCAGGACCCGCTGTAACGATTTCTTTTATTATTGCAGGAGTTGGTTGTGCATTTGCGGGTTTATGTTATGCTGAATTTGCGTCAATGATTCCAATTGCCGGCAGTGCTTATACTTATTCTTATGCTACCATGGGCGAGTTCATAGCATGGATTATTGGTTGGGATTTAGTATTAGAATATGCAGTTGGCGCAGCTACTGTTGCCATTAGCTGGAGCCGATATTTAGTAAAATTTTTTGCTAATTTGGGCATTAATTTACCCGTACAATTAATAATGTCGCCTTTTGATTCTGCAACTTTAGCAGATGGAACCATTGTTTCGGGTATTATTAATTTACCAGCAGTTTTTATTGTCGTATTAATGTCCTTTATCTTAGCAAAGGGGATAAAAGAATCTGCCAACTTTACTTCTTTCATAGTTCTTTTAAAATTAGTGGTAGTTTTTGCTTTTATTATTTTAGGATGGAAATACATGAATCCACAAAATCACATACCATATATTATAGAGAACACAGGAAAATTTGGCGAATATGGCTGGAGTGGAATTGTACGAGCCGCCGCCATTGTGTTTTTTGCATACATAGGGTTTGATGCTGTTTCTACGGCAGCACAAGAAACTAAAAATCCAAAACGAGATATGCCGATTGGTATTTTGGGTTCTCTGTTTTTGTGTACCATTTTATACATCTTGTTTGCACATGTGATGACAGGATTGGCTAACTATAACGAATTTAAAGGGCAAGATGGAATTGCGCCAGTTGCTGTGGCTATCGAACACACTCCTTATATTTGGTTAAAACAAGGGGTAATTGTTGCCATCCTTGCGGGATATTGCTCCGTTATATTGGTATTGTTACTAGGTCAATCTCGCGTGTTCTTTTCTATGAGTCGTGATGGACTAATTCCAAAAGTATTTTCTGATATTCATCCAAAACATCATACTCCGGCAAAATCGAACATGCTGTTTGCATTTTTTGTAAGTTTATTCGCAGCCTTTGTTCCAGGAAGAGTAGTAGGAGAAATGACCAGTATTGGTACTTTATTTGCATTTATTTTAGTCTGTTTGGGCGTAATGATTTTGCGAGTAAGAATGCCCGATGCACCCAGAGCATTCCGTACACCATTGGTTCCATTAGTTCCCATTTTAGGAATTTTTACTTGCCTATTTATGATGGTTTTTCTTCCATTAGATACATGGATTCGACTTTTGGTATGGATGATAATCGGATTCGATTTATATATTGCTTATGGCATAAAACATAGTTTATTGGCGAAAGGAGAAGAAAGCAACAGACAGGCTTATATTATCAGTGCTTCAGGATTAATTTGTACGATAATATTAATTGCAATAGCATTTATACATCATAAAACAGCAGAAACTCCTGACACCGGATTATTTATATTCTCTTTAGTATTTTCTGCCATTCATCTTGTTGTTTTTATGAGACACTATAGAAAAAACAAAGGACAAAAATAGATGCCTTTTTATTCTTCGCTAAAAGGCAAATTCGTTTTTAATTTTAGATGTAATTTTTCATTGTAATTTTCCAATAAGTAATTGAAGTAATTCTTAGTGGCTTTACTTAAACAAGAAATATACACATTCAATCTATATTGAATTTCATCTTGTAAAGCATTAATAAGTGGCAAAGCATCTAAATAATTAGTAGCATTTGCTATAATTCTCTGATAATGGTTTTCTATTGATATTTCTATGGCATCGAGCGTTTTTTTACCCTTGTTGTATAATTGATAATATTCTTTTTCCATATCAAAATTAAAATCTGATGTATTGGGGAAAAGCTCTTTTACGGCATCTGGTAAATCATATATTAATCCTTTTTCCATCCGTATTTCCCGTTCATATAAATGCTCTAAAAATTTCTCTGGATTAACAAATACATCTCTCCAATCTATATAATCTTGCCAAAGTCCTAAGCGTCGTGCATTATTTCCTAAATCAATGACAGAAAATTCACTTTTATTTGGCAATCGTCGGCTACCACGTCCAATCATTTGATGATATAAAGTAAGGGAACGTGTAGCACGATTTAAAATAATACAATCCACTGTTGGTTCGTCAAATCCTGTTGTAAGAATTCCCACAGAAGTTACAATCGCATCTGGTGTATCTTTTAGCCATTGTAATACTTCTTTTCGTTCTTGTTTATTGCTGGTGCTGTCTAAGTGGCGTACGGCAATTCCTTGTCCTAAAAAGAATTTTTCTACCGATTTTGAAGTAGCTACCGATGAGTTGAAAATTAAAATTTTCTTCCCTTTGGCTTTTTCTTGATAGGCTTTTAATAATTTCTCATGCATATCAAAATGCATATAAATTCTATCTAAGGAACTTACCGTATAATCCCCGTCAATACCAACTTTTAGCCCGCCTAAATGTACATCATAGGTATAAGTGATGGCATTACTAAGGTATCCATTTCCAATTAATTCCTTTATAGAATCTCCGATGATGAGTTTTCGGTAATTTTGTTGGAGTGGTAGGCTTTGATTGGAACTTAATGGCGTAGCAGTTACTCCCAGTATTACTGCATTTCTGAAGTAATGAAATATTTTTCGAAAGGAATTATAATGTGCTTCGTCCACAATTACAAAATCAATATCTTTTAAATAATCTTCATCTCCTTTCAGTCGATTATTTAATGTTTCTACCATTGCCAAAAAGCACAAATACCCTTCTTGGTCGGAAACTTCATCTACCTCACTAGTAATCAATTTACAATGAATACCAGCTTCCTCCAACGCTCTTGTAGTTTGTCTTAATAGTTCAATTCTATGAGTTAGAATAAGAATTTTTCGCTGATGTTCTTCAATATATTTTCTTGCTATTTCAGCAAAAATAAGTGTTTTTCCTCCTCCGGTAGGTAGTTGAAAAATAATATTTTCACGTTTTTCATTTTCATTCAAGTGTTGAAAAATGCGTTGTATATATTCTTCTTGATATGGATATAATTGCTTCGCCGTTTCTGCGCGTTCTTTGATGCCTGTAATCTTCATAATGTATTATATTTTTGCAAAAGCAGTGCCAATAGCCTCCATTTTTTGCAACTGCGCAATATACAAAATTTAAAGCATGTAAAAAAATGAAGTGGTTCTACAAAATCATTTCTTCATATCGAAGTAATGTTGGAAACCCTTTTGAAGAAAAATAGTGCTCTAATAATTCAGTATTTTCATTGCTGGCTACTAATACAAAATCACCGCCCCATGCGCCCAGAGATTTAATCGTTCCCGGAAAATCTTGAAAATAAATATCTTTTACTTTTTGCAGATTCAGTGCTTTTGAAATAATGTTTTCGTGAACTTCTAAGTAATAACAAAATTCATCTAACTCGTTTGCATGAATTATTTTTTGAGTAAGTTCAGAAATTTGTTCTATAATTTCCGATTTGTCTATTGTTAGATTTCTGTAATGCTGAATGCCATCTCGTGAGTTTTGTTTTTTATTGAGATGAACGAAGTAAAGATGTTCTGTAAATGTTGGTCGATATTTTATTTCAGTCGTGAGTCGTGAGTTGTGAGTTGTGAGTTGATATATGATTGCACTTTTTGCAGTGGCGCAAGCAATATCATAGCCGCTGCCACCAAATGTTTTTTCTAACAATTGGTATGGATTCGCATTCGTCCATTGCGCTATTAAACTTATTAAAGTGGAAGAAGAACCTAAGCCCCAATTGTTTGGAAAATCGAGTTTTGTTAAGATTTGAGAGGTGAGATTTGAGATTTGAGATTTTTGCAAGATAGATTGAAGTGTCTGAGCAATTTCATTATTGTTGGTAGAAATAATTTCTAATTGTTCAGAAAATTTTGCTTCCAACCAAATCTTGTTTTCATTATCTAAACTTTTCCATTGGATACCATTTTCTTCTGAATTTTCTACCGTTAAAGATTGACCAAATTTTGTAGGCAACGCTAAACCAATTGCACCATCTAAAATAAAATATTCAGAAGTGAGTAAAAGTTTGCCGTTGGCGTGGTAAGTTTTTGTCATTTTGTGATTTTTATATCAATCCTTCACTTAATGCAATATCTATCAAATCTTGTTTTGTAATATTTGCATATTCTGATTTATCGTAAATAACAATAAAAGTTACCGTACTTTTTTCAACTTGTATAATAATTTCAGATTGCAAATACGATATAATTCTTAAGCCGCCACTTTTGCCTTTTTGTTTGCTTTTTACAGCAAGTCGTATCTTAAAAAGATTGTTTCCTAGTGCAGTACCAATAACTGGATTTTCTTTTACTTTTTCAATTAGTCTTTCAAAATCACTTGACAATGATTTATATTTTTTTGCTAGTTTTTTGTAATCTTTAGCAAATGAATTTCCATATTGAATAACTACGCTTTTGTTCACTTTAACAAGTTTTCAATTGGATATACTTTTCCATTTTTTATATCTTGCAAACCTGCGCGAAATTGTTTCGCTAATTTTTCCTTTTGTTCTAATTTAGTTAAGCGTTGATATATCTTTTGCCATACAGCAATCGGCATTTGTGCAGTAGTATTTGTGATTTTTAAATCTTTTATATTGGGTGATGAAAGTGTCATACTAAATCAAAGTTAATATAATTCTGAAAAACCACAAAGTATTTCAATAACCATTTATTTTATTCAAAATATAAATAAACAAAATTGATAAAGTAAATAATGTCAGCCACTTTCTTCTATACAGGAAATACAAGATAGTTTTAGCTTTTTCTGAATTGCTTTTTGAAACACTTAACCCTTGAAAGAGGTTGCTTTGTACAATTAAATTATGTAAATCATTTTTTATTGCTTCTTTAAGTTGAATTTGTTGTGGTAACAAATCTAAAGAATCTAATAATCTTAAACCTTGATTGATTTTATTTTGGTACGCTTTGGTTTTTTTGTTTCTTTCTCTGCAATAGAATGTTTAGTTAGCGCAATCAGTTTATTTAATTCTGAGATTACTTCATCTGCATTATTTGAAAAACTTATGAACGGAATTCTATCTAATTCATAATATTTATTTTCTTCAAACTGTTTTATCTCTAATTCAGGATTTGATACTTTTATATTGGTTTCTTGTTTATCTTTTCTATTTACAAGGTCTGTTTTATATTGATTAATTAGCTTCTTAATTTCATTTGCATCAGAAGCTGTGAAATTAGATGCTATTATTTTACCTTGTCCTTGACTATTTATTTTTATTGTTGTACCAATTAAACTTGTATCTATTTCTACGCTTGATATAGAATTAATTGGTATTGATATAGAATCTGACGCGAAATCATCATTACCTAAAAGTGAGAAATCTATTTTGAATTTTTGCTTTGACTTGCCTATTTTTTTAGTACTTAATTTATGAGGAATATTTCTTGAATATATTTTTCAAGTTCGTCAATTAATCTTCTTTTTTCTTTTTTATCAAGTTTATTAGATTATACAATATCGTTTAACGGAACGCAACAAGCATAAAAATTATTTACATAGAAATCAATATGTGGTTGTATTTCTTTACTAAACTTTATTTCATTTTCAGCTTTTAATCTTTTTTTATTTTTATTAATTGGTTTACCAAATTTGTTTGCATTTAAGAAAGCATATTTAGCACGATATGTATCATATTGTTCTTTTGTTTTCTTATTAAAATCGGATTTGAACCAAATTATTTTAAAAAAGTCTTTTATAAATTCTTGTTTGAAGGTATTATGCGTATCATGTTTAAGATGTTTTTCTCTGTGTTCAAAAATTCTTTCTTTTATACTTGAATATCTTCTGCCAACATAGTAAGCTAAAAATCTATTATTATAAAGTTTCGGATTTTTAAAACCCCAAATATATACGCCATATAAATGTGGTTCTATATTTTTTTGAAACTCTTCAAACGAATATAATTCTGTGCATTTTAATTTGTATTCCATAACATTTTATGTAAAGATGTAACAACACTACGTCAAAACTTGTCGTAGTAAACATCTTATTTCATTTCATTCTTCGAACTTCTCAATTGCTCTAACATTACTCTTGTAGTGGTAAAAGAAACAATTTTATCTACAAAATATTCCAAAGCATATAGCTTTTCTTCTTCTGTAGCTTCCAAATAATTTAAGATGTTTAATAGATGCATTTTCATGTGTCCTTGCTGGATACCAACGGTTGTCATGGCTCGTAATGCAGCAAAATTTTGAGCTAATCCTGCAACGGCACAAATCTGCATGAGTTGTGGTGCATTTGGATTTCCTAGAATTTGCATACTGCGTTTTACCAATGGATGTAATTGTGTCAATCCTCCAACCGTTCCGACTGCTAATGGTAAATCAATCCAAAATTTGAATACCTCATTTTCTACCGTGCAATGTGTTAAGGAGCTATACCTGCCATGGCGCGATGCATACGTATGTCCGCAAGCTTCCACTGCACGAAAATCATTTCCAGTAGCAATAACCAAAGCATCTACCCCATTATAAATTCCTTTATTGTGGGTCGTTGCACGATGTGGATCTACTTCTGCAATTCTCACGGCTACTCGTACTTTTTCTGCAAATTCTCTTGCCGGAACGCCGCCTACGGTGCCAAGTTCATCTACCTTACATTCTACCCATGCCCGCACAATACATTCGGGAGTGTAGTTAGAAACAATAGACATAATGATTTGCGGTTTGCCATCAAATTGAGCATCGCCTCCAATAATTTCTTTTAGCAGTGTAGCATATTCTTCTAAAATAGTATTGATGAAATTTGCGCCCATGGAATCACACGTTTCAAAAGAAACTTTTAATTGATAATAGCCCTCTTCGTGTTGCGTCATATCTATCAATTCAATATCCAACACACCGCCACCACGAGCATCCATGTTTACACTTAGATATTTTGCTCCTTCAAACAATGTTTTTTTGAGTATTGGAAAATAATTTATAAAAATTTCTTTATTGCCTTTATAAATAAAATGTACTTGTCCTATTTTTGTGGTGCTTAATACTTCTGCATGAAAACCACCTCGCTCACTCCAAAATTTTCCAGAGTTTGACATGGCTGCCACCACAGAGCTTTCTTCTATAGCCATGGGCAGGCAATACCATTCATTATTGATTAAAAAATTAGGTGCAACGGAATATGGGAAAAAATAATTGGTGATAGTATTTTCTGAAAATTCGTCTAATATTTCTTGTGTTTCTAAATCGCGGTGCCAATAAGAAATTAATTCTGCTTTTGCGGCTTCATCATTATCGAGATAATTGCTAACTAACCAATCAATTTTTTGTTCTTTATTAAGTTTTGAATAGCCTTGTATATTTTTCATTTTGACCACTTTTTTATAACCACAAAGTACACTAAGCTTTTACACAAAGAGTACAATTTTTTTTATTTATTTACTTTCAAAAATGCCTTCGCTAATTTCAATCCTTCTATTTGATAATGCAAAAACTGTTCTAGTGCCTCGTACGATTGGTCGGCATATTTTAGCAAAGTAGAAGCTTGTCCATATATGGAGGTTGCTTGTAATTTTTCCATTTCATAATATCCGTCTAAAAAATTTTTTATTCCTCCAGAAATAATAAATTGTTTACATAAAGCCAAATCACCTAATTCTTCTTGCAGTTCATTTACAAACGTTGTCATTTCTTCCGCACTGTGTCCAATTTTTGTGATGGCTTTATAGGTTTCCAATTTTTGTTCATTGCTGCGCAGCAGTTCCAACATGGAAAAATTGGTTCCTCCATGTGCTGCAAATTCAATGGCTTCTAAAGGGAGTTGCAGTAATGCACGTAAACTTTCTTTACCAAAACCTTGACCTACTTCTTTTACAATTACTTTTTGTTTTGTTGTATCTAAAAACTGGCGTAATGTATCAATTGGAGCATTTTTAAATTTATCACCTTCAGGCTGTAACCATTCCTGCAAAGGATTTACATGAATTATAATTCCATCCGTTTGAAGTTTATCAACCAATTGGTCGATTTTAGAAACTTGATTTTCTTGTAATAAGATTTCTAATTGTGCAATGCCGATATTGGCATAAAATGGCAAATCATCTCCAATAATTTTTCTAAAATCAAAATCCTGTAAACGGTCATTACTATACAACAAAGAGCGGCAAGAACCTAAGCCCATTCCCATGCCAAATTGCTTACACGCTCGTGCTAAATGTGAGTTTATTTTATAGGCTTTTTCCGTTCCGCCTGTCATGCTGGAAATCCAAATAGGGGTTTGTAATGTTTTGCCTAAAAATGAAGTGGAAGGTAACTTATCGGAAGGGTGTGCCGACAAAATCGGTTCATAGAAAAAGCGTTTGTCTAAAAAAGCATTTTCTACTTGTGATTGAAAGGCAAGATGAATATGATCTTTTTTGCGCTCATCGGCAGTTGGATCGGGTGGCAGTATTTGTTTCTTATTTTCCAAAATATTTTCCAAATTTACATTTATAAAAAATAGAAAACAGCCAACGCTCAGGCTATTTTTCTGTTTATTATTCAATTACTTTTAAGGAGAGGGCTGCTTTTTTTAAATCCTCTTGCCAAAGTTTTCTTTTGTGACGCAAAAGCCATCCGGCAGTTTGATAAATATGACCTTTGGGGGTTTCAAAAACATCCACATAAAATTCAAAACGATGGTCTTGCTTTTCGGAAGATAGAATTCCTGAAAGCTGATATTCTTTTACTTTTAAATTATTGACCGTCGTAAACATGGTATCATTTGCTTCTATATTCAATTCTGTTAGATTTCTCTTCAACTGATTCATAATAGAATCGCTCATAATTTCAAAGCCATTATCGCCGGGTTTCATTCCATGATCTACCAAAATAAAATACACATCACGGTAGTCATTTTTTAATTGCAATAAAGTTTGCTTGGATGGATACACATCATCTGTTTCAAAAAGATACGATGGGTATTGAATGTTCACGTTCTTGTTCTCAAAAGTTTTAGGCTTCTTACTGTATCGGCAAGAAGTTAAAATAAGTGTTGTAAATAGCAAATAAAAAGCAGCACGTTTCATGGTGTAAAGATAAGAGAATTTACATGAAGTAAATAGATATAGTCATGCTAACTTCGATATCATGCCCCAACAATTATGGTGTGCTGCGATCCTCTAAAAATGAATTTTATTGCCATTTTCTTTCAACCATTGTCGATGTATTTTATAATCAGGCATGGCATTTTCCACCTGTTTCCAAAATTTAGGCGAGTGATTCATTTCTTTCAAATGGGCTAATTCATGAACAATCACATAGTCAATCACCACAGTAGGCAATAATAGCAATTTGGTAGAAAAGGAAATTTTTTTAGAGGAAGAACAACTTCCCCATCTGGAAACGGTGTGTTTTATATCTATTTTTTCTATTTTTTCTTTAAAATAAAATTCGTTCCAATACAGTGTGCGCTGTTGTACTTTCGATAAGAAATATTTTTCTGTAAAACGCAACAAAAAACGTTGAATTTCCTGTATTTTCTTTTGTTCAGGAGTGGTAGTTAATAAATAAATTTTTAACAATGAATCCCCACGATAACTTAACTTATTTCTTCCTGATGGTATCAATTCAATTTCTATATTAAAAGGTTCTCCATAAATTTTTAATTCTTTATTTTGATAATATCCTACAGTAAATTGTTGTTCTTGGTAATAATTATTTTCGACAATTTTCTTTTTTGCCCAAGTTAGAAATTGCTGGAGTGTTTTTTCTTTATCGGCAACAGAAATATGCTTTGGCAATCTTACAATAATTTCTTTTTTCCCAAAAGAAACTCTGGAAGAATTGCGCGGTTCAACAATTATTTTTACCGGCACCGGAAAATTATCTGTATTATAAATATTTACACTCATGAATTGGATTCTTAGATAAGAGATGCGAGACAATAGACAAGGGATTGGAGAAAAGAGATGTGACATAAAAATTATTTGTCTTATCATACTTCCTGTATATAGTCGCTCGCATCACCATCTTATTTCTAAATTCTAACTTCTCAAATCTCTTGTCTCATATCTCAAACCTAACGTCTATAACGTTCTATACGCTTTTTACAAACATATTTTGCGCAGCATCTTTGCTAATGATTAATTGTTTTCTGTCGTTAATAATAAGTTGTATGGTTTCATCAAATTCTTCTTTATCTATAATTCTAATTTTATCTTTTAATTGCAATTGTATTTTATTCAGATATTTCAAAAAAGCAGCAGAGTCGTCGTTTACACTTTGCAGCATATATTGCTTTTTAAGTTTTGCATTTGCCAAACAAATTACATTTGGCACAGAAATATTCCCCAGTTTGTCGGGAATAGGTTCGCCGTGCGGGTCAAACTTTGGATACCCTAAATATTCATCCATTTTATCTATTAATTCATCCGACTGTACATGTTCTAATTGTTCTGCAATATCATGAATTTTATCCCAGGTAAATTTGAGATTTTTTACTAAAAATGTTTCCCAAAGGCGATGTTTTCTTACTATTTTTATGGCAATGGATAATCCTACTTTGGTTAGCGAAACTCCGTAGTATTTTTTATACAATACCAATTTCTTGTCTGCCAGTTTTTTAAGCATATCGGTTACAGAAGCCGCTGAATGATCGAGCTTATACGCCAAATCATTTGTTTTTACTAATCCATTTTGCAATTCACCTAATTGAAAAATATATTTCAGGTAATTTTCTTCAACAGAGCTTAGTACTAATATCATTATAAATATTTAAGCGAATCTAAAAATAATATTTCAAAGTATAAAAATATATTTTTAACATTGTGTAAAATATGTTTACGAACAACAAAGATTGGCGATTAGAGCGTTCTGCTAATTCACTGCCCGAGTCATTTTCCAGTATTGCCATTCCTAAGAATGTAAAAGGTTGGCGCAAGTTATTGGCATTTGCAGGGCCGGGGCTAATGGTAGCTGTTGGCTATATGGACCCCGGCAACTGGGCAACCGATATTGCAGGCGGTTCGAGCTTTGGTTATACCCTATTATCTGTTATTTTGATTTCTAATTTATTTGCAATTTTATTGCAACATTTGTGCGTAAAACTCGGTATAGCTACGGGCAGAGATTTAGCACAAGCGTGCAAAGATTCTTACTCCAAGTCTGTTAGTATTTTTTTATGGATAATCTGCGAAATTGCTATTGCTGCCTGCGATTTAGCGGAGGTCATTGGCTCTGCGATTGCTATTAATTTATTATTTGGTATTCCACTTACAGTAGGAATTATCATTACCATATTAGATGTATTGGTGTTGTTGATGCTGCAAAATAAAGGATTTCGGTACCTCGAAGCATTTGTAGGCAGTTTGATTTTTATCATTTTTTGTTGTTTTGCTTATGAGTTGATGATATCAAAACCAGAAATAAATGCTGTATTGAAAGGACTTTTGCCAGAAAAAGAAATTATTACCAATGGTGATATGTTGTATATTGCCATTGGAATTTTAGGAGCTACCGTGATGCCACATAATTTATATTTACATTCGAGTATTGTGCAAACCCGTGATTTTGAGCGCACGAATGAAGGGAAAAAGCAAGCCATTAAATTTGCTACCATAGATTCTACCGTTTCGTTGTTTTTGGCATTTTTTATCAATGCTGCTATATTAATTTTGGCGGCATCTGCATTTCATTTTAATGGGCATCAAGAAGTAGCTGATATTCATGATGCTTACAAACTATTGGAACCCGTGCTTGGAATAAAAGTAGCTTCTACATTTTTTGCAATTGCATTGCTGGCAAGCGGCCAGAACTCCACCCTAACAGGCACTTTGGCTGGGCAGATTGTCATGGAAGGGTTTTTGAATATTCGCTTAAAACCGTGGTTGCGCCGGTTGATAACACGTTTGATTGCGGTAGTGCCTGCACTAATAGTTTCTATATTGTATGGGGAGAAAGGAGCCAGCAATTTATTGATTTTTAGTCAAGTTATTTTGTCGCTTCAACTGAGTTTTGCAGTAGTCCCTTTGTTACAAATTACTGGAAATAAAACTAAAATGAAGCAATTTGTAAACAGTATATTTATAAATACTGTTTCTTGGATTATTGCCATTATTATTATTGTATTGAATGGAGTAATGCTTTGGAAGATGTTATAAGATAACTTAAAAATGCTATCATTCTTTCCTCAATAATTTATACAATTTTATTCCAAGCATTAGCAAAATAACCAATATTGCTAAGCCAATAAAACCTGTCATAAAGCTTAGGTTTGTCCTTACTACTACCAAAAAAACGATAGCAAATAAAAAGATAGTGGCTACTTCGTTCCAAATTCTGAGTTGTGTAGATGTTTGATTAAAAATTCCTTTTTGTTGGTTACTGAAAATTATTTGTAATGAAAAATGGTACAAATATAATCCTACAACAAATGCTAATTTTATATGCATCCAACTTAATTGTAAAAAAGCAGGTTGACGTACTAATAGCCAAGTGGCCAAACATAAAGTTATAACAGCTGATGGCCAAGTAATAATATACCAAAGTTTTCGTTGCATCAACTGTAGTTGTTTTACTAAAATAGACTTTTCTGGTTCGGGTTTTTCATTGGCTTCGGTAGCATAAATAAATAACCGTGGCATATAAAACAAGCCGGCAAACCAATTAACTACAAAAATAATGTGTAGCGCTTTTATGTAACTGTATTCAAACACAACTCAAATTTACGATTTACGATTTACGATTTACGATTTTATTGAATAAAAAAGCGGCTCGCTA
>ERZ724520.102-NODE-102-length-43096-cov-8.652308_pt1 | contig 43096 bp, 50 predicted proteins | sample MGYA00376053_ERZ724520 | MGnify/ENA primary metagenome ERZ724520 (study PRJEB28724, sample SAMN07190886) | activated sludge metagenome | isolation source: activated sludge of sewage treatment plant in Hong Hong | place: USA: Christiansburg, Virginia | collected...
CGGTCAGCGGCGCGGTCAGGTGCAGCTTGCCGTGGGTGGATTCCACCAGCGGGCCGCCGGCCAGGATGAAGAGGAAGGACGGCAGGAAGGTGAACCAGGTCACCACGGTGGCGGCCAGCGCGGCACCCAGGAACTGCGCGTTGGGCCCCATCACCTCTTTGGCCCAGCCGCCGACAAAGCCGACAAAGGCCACGACCATGATCAGCGGCCCGGGTGTGGTCTCACCCAGCGCCAGGCCATCAATCATCTGCACGCCGGTGAGCCAGCCGAAGTGCTCGACTGCGCCCTGGTAAACATAGGGCAGCACGGCGTAGGCACCGCCAAAGGTCAGCAGCGCCGCCTTGGTGAAGAACCAGCCCATTTGCGCCAGCGTGCTGTCCCAGCCCAGGGCGGCCACCAGTGCGCCCATGGGCAACAGCCACAGCGCCGCGCCGACCACCGCCACGGCCGCCAGGCGCGCGGGTGACCAGCGCGCATGGGGCGGCGTGGGGGTGGTGTCGCCAATCAGCCAGTCTGCCTCGCCGGGTTTCACGGCGATGGACTTGGCCGCACCATGCCCCCCCGCGCCCGCAAACTGCTGGGGCGCCCAGCGCGCGCCCAGCCAGCCGATGAGCGCAGCACTCGCCACGATCCATGGGAACGGAACATGGAACACGTAAATCGCTACGAAACTCATAGCTGCAACCGCCCAGAGTACGGGGGCTACCGTGGGTTTCTTCAAGGTCTTGGAGCCGATGCGGTGCACTGCTTGCAGCACGATGGCGGCCACCGCCGGCTTGATGCCATACAGCACGCCGGCCACCCAGGGCACGTTGCCAAAGGCCACATAGACCCAGCTCAGGGCTATCAGCAGAAACAGCGAGGGCAGCACAAACAACGCGCCGGCCACGATACCGCCCCAGGTGCGGTGCATCAGCCAGCCGATGTAGGTGGCCAGCTGCTGCGCCTCGGGGCCGGGCAGCAGCATGCAGTAGTTCAGCGCGTGCAGGAAGCGCGACTCCGAGATCCAGCGTTTCTCATCCACCAGTTCGCGGTGCATGATGGCAATCTGCCCGGCCGGACCGCCAAAGCTGATAAAACCGAGCTTGAGCCAGAAGCGAAAGGCCTCGCTGAATGGGACGGTGCGTGGGACACTGGGCGGCAGAGCGTGCTGCTCCGTGTCCCCCGCCCTCTGCGCGGGCTCCTCCTTGACCTGCGCAGAACGCTCTGCCACCCCGTGTCCTGGCTGGTTGGTTGGCTCCGCGCTCATGCCGGGGCTCCCACCATGGTTTCGGGCTTCCAGTTGTGGGCCTCGTCCTGCACGGCGACACGGTCGCGGCACCAGGCGTACAGCGCGTCGTACAACGGCATCGCGGCCTCCAGCATCGCGTAGTCGTCCTGCGCATGCAGGCGTGACAGGCCCAGGGAGAACGCCAGCAGCCCGGCGGACTGCGGCGACAGATCCAGCCGGTCGGTATCGGCCCCGCGCACGATGGTGGCCAGCAGGTCCAGCGCAGCGTCGTGCAAATCGAAGCCTAGGAGCAAGGCGTCAAAGCTGCACAGCGCGCCCACGTGGGACACAGGCGCACCGGGAATGTCATAGGCCACGGCACCTCGTTCTTTTGCCTGCGCCAGCACCTGGCTGGTCGGCACATAGAGGAATTCGGCACGGGGATCGATGAAGCGGCGGATCAGCCAGGGGCAGGCGATGCGGTCGATCTTGGGTCGCTCGCGCGTGATCCAGCGCGAAGGCTGCTCGCCGGTCACACCCCAGTCGGCCCGCTTGGCAAAACTCAGCGGTGGCCGCTCGCGCCACTGGGCAATCGCCTGGGCGTCGTCCGCACCGTCCTGGCCGCTTTCTATGCCACCGGCCACGCGGTGGGCTTTCCAGCCAGCGGCCTGCAACGCGGTCACGGCGTCTTCGCTGACGTTGTGGCCATAGACGCAATAGACCAGCACCTCGCGCGGCGCGTGGGATGCGGCAAAGGCAGCGACGTCCTCGGGCACGCAGCGCTGGGCGCAGGCCAGCAGGCGCGGGCTCTCGTCAAAGCGTGGTTGGCGGCGCACATCCAGCACCAGCGGGGTGTCGGCACGGCCGAAGCGAGCGTTAAAGGCCGCTGGGGAAACGGAAAGAATAGACGGATTGGTGGTGTCCACGGATTACTCCTGTTGCGTTACCAGCAATTGGATGGGACACCATCTTGGAGCCAGTTTGGCCCGACACCGGGGAGCTGACACCCCGATGGGCGCACTGTAGCACAGGCCCGTGGCGACGGGAAAACCCCAAGTCGGTAGGCCTCGACAGGACCGTCATCCGTGACTAAGATCAATTTCCGTTGAAAGGGAGCCACCATGAACCAATGGATCAAGCGCGCCGGCCTGGGTTTTGCGCTATTGCTGATTTTGGGCGTCGCGGCCCTGTTGTTTGGCAACATGCTGGGTGAGCAAAAACGCCAGCGCATGGTGGACATCCCGGTACAACCCGTCGCGTGGGCGACCGACGCAGAAGGAATAGCGCGGGGCCACTACCTGTTTCGCTCGCGCGGCTGCGCAGACTGCCATGGACAGGATGGCGCCGGGCGCGAATTCATCAACGACGGCAAGGGCATGCGCCTTGCCGGCCCCAACATCACGCCGGGCGGGCCGGTTGGCCGCTACACGGCGCAGGATTGGGTGCGAGTCATCCGCCATGGCGTGAAGGCCGATGGCCACGCGGCCTTCATCATGCCCAGCGAGGACTACAACCGCTTCACCGACGCGGACGTCGCCGCCATCGTCGGTTACGCCCGCACGCTGGCGCCCCGCACGGGCGGCGCGGCTGTCATCGAATTGCCACTGCCGGTCATGGTGCTGTATGGGCTCGGTGCCATTCGGGACGCGTCGGAAAAGATTGACCACAAACTGCCCGCAGCCCAACCGGTGGCTGCGGCCGTCAACGCCGAGCACGGCGCCTACGTCGCCAATATGTGCATTGGTTGCCACGGCCCCGGTTTGTCGGGGGGCAACATTCCCGGTGGCCCACCCGACTGGCCAGCCGCCGCCAACCTGACACCGGGCCAGGGCAGCGCCATGGTGCGCTATCCCGACGCCCAGACCTTTGTCACCATGCTGCGCGGGGGCAAGCGCCCCGACGGCAGCGCGATCAAGGTCATGCCGTTTGATTCCTTGCGCGAATTGAACGACACCGACGCACTGGCGCTGTATGCGTTCCTGAAAACCGTTCCGGCCCGCGCGGCGGGCCAGCGTTGAAGCCCGATCACGGCCCGAGCGCGCAGGCTAGGCCGGGTCGCGTGGTAACGCGAGTTTGTAGACCGAGGTGCCCGCACGCAGATTGGGCAGGAAGCGCACGGTGTGGCCGCCCTGCAGGCCAAAACTATCCCGCACCTGCAGGCCGTTGCGCACCGCCAGCGCGGCCAGATCGGCGTGGGTGCCGACGCGGATGTTGGGCGTGTCATACCACTGGTAGGGCAGGCGCTTGGTCACTGGCATACGGCCCTTGAGCACACTGAGGCGATTCGGCCAGTGGGCAAAGTTGGGGAAGGCGATGATGCCGACACGGCCCACCCGCACGGTCTCGCGCAGCATGACCTCGGCATTGCGAAGGTGCTGCAAGGTGTCGATCTGCAGCACCACGTCGAACGAGGCGTCGTCAAACATCGCCAGGCCTTCGTCCAGGTTCAGCTGGATGACGTTGACGCCGCGCTGCACGCAGGCCAGCACATTGGCGTCATCAATCTCCACGCCGTAGCCGGTGCAGCCGCGGGTCTGCTGCAGGTGAGCCAGCATGGCGCCGTCGCCGCAGCCCAGATCGAGTACGCGGGAACCTGGCGGCACCAGCTCGGCCAGGGCATGCATGGTGTGAATATCCGTCATGCGGCAGCTCCTTGCGCCATGCTATCGAAATAAGAGCGCACCACGCCCATGTAGCGAGGGTCATCGAGCAAAAAGGCATCATGCCCGTGGGGCGCGTCGATCTCGGCGTAGCTGACGTCGCGCTGGTTGTCCAGCAGGGCCTTGACGATTTCGCGGCTGCGCTTGGGGCTGAAACGCCAGTCGGTGGTGAAGCTGACCAGCAGGAACTTGCAGGTGGCCCGCTGCAGCGCCTGGCTCAGGTCTCCGCCAAAGGCGCGGGCCGGGTCGAAGTAGTCCAGCGCGCGGGTGATCAGCAGGTAGGTGTTGGCGTCAAAGTATTCGGCAAACTTGTCGCCCTGGTAGCGCAGGTAGCTCTCGATCTGGAACTCCACATCCTGCGTGCTGTACTTGTAGCCGCTGGCACTGTCCAGCACGGCTTCGCGCAACTGCCTTCCGAACTTCTCGTTCATCACGTCGTCACTCAGATACGTGATGTGGCCGATCATGCGGGCAATGCGCAGGCCGCGCTTGGGCACCGTGCCGTGTTCGTAGAAATGCCCGCCATGGAAGTCGGGGTCGGTGACGATGGCGCGGCGCGCCACCTCGTTGAAGGCGATGTTCTCGGCCGTGAGGTTCGGCGCACTGGCCACCACGACGGCGTGGCGCACACGGTCCGGGTACTGCAGCGTCCAGGACAGCGCCTGCATGCCGCCCAGCGAGCCACCCATGACGGCGGCCAGCGTCTGGATGCCCAGCGCGTCCAGCAGGCGGGCCTGGGCGTTGACCCAGTCTTCCACGGTGACCACCGGAAAGTCGGCGCCGTAGACGCGGCCCGGCGTATCCGGGTTGGCGTGCATGGGGCCGGTGGAGCCGAAGCAGGAGCCCAGGTTGTTGACCCCAATGACGAAAAAGCGGTTGGTGTCCACCGGCTTGCCGGGGCCGATCATGTTGTCCCACCAGCCCTCGGAGTTAGCCTGGCCCTCGTAGACGCCGGCCACATGGTGCGAAGCGTTGAGGGCGTGGCAGATCAGCACGGCATTGCTGCGCTCGGCATTCAGGGTGCCGTAGGTCTCGTAGCTCAGGCGGTAATCGCGCAGCGATGCGCCACCCTGCAAGGGCAGCGGCGCCTCGAAGTGAAGTGACTGTGGTGTGGCAAACATACAAAAAAACCCGGCAATGCTAGTCTTTCAACTAAGGGCAGTACCGGGTGGCGCATGTCTTTAGCTGAACTTATAAAGCGCCCGCAAGCGAAAGCAAATCGGCGCAGGGGCAGTATAGCAATGTGGCCGGTTCAGTGGGCGGCACGCTGGCGCAGCCACCGCATCAGGGGGCCAATCAGGGGGAGCTTCTCGTACAGCTCCTCGGCGGCGTCCCAGTAGTCGCGGTGGTCCAGGATGCGGCCATCGGGCGCCAGTTGCAGATGCGATGTGCCACAAATGCACTGGTCCACCTCGCTGCGAAAACGCCGGAAGCGGAAATGGAATTCCCAGACCAGAAAGCAGTGCGCGCCGTCCACCACCTGCCGCGTCACCACGAAGCGCGGTTCAATCAGCGCCGCATACATGTGCTGAAACACGCCCTGTATCGCCGCCAGACCGCGGATGTCATTGAACGGATCCTTGAAGTGGGCGTGCTCGGTGTAGATGGCACCCAGCTGGGCAACGGCCTCGGGTGTCAGCGATTCAAAGACTTCGACAATGCGATCCACCGCAGCGGCGGGAGGACTCTCGTGCCGGTTAGGAACGGTGGTTGCGGTGGGTGGGGACATGGTTGCAACGGTCTCGCAAATGGAAGGATGGGACTGGAGTATCAGGCGCCGACCATGCGCCGGGTGACCGCAAAGAAGGCGCGGTAGGGCAGGCACTGCAGCAGTTTCATCCAGACCGTGAAGCGCTTGGGGAAGTGGATCTCGAACGCGCCACTGGCCCAGCCCTTCAGGATACGCCGGGCGGCCAGCTCGGGCGTCACCAGCGCCGGCATGGGAAACGTGTTCTGAGCCGTAAGCGGCGTCGCCACGAAGCCCGGGTTGATCAGTGACACCCCAATGCCGCGTGGGCGCAGATCGGTGTAGAGACTCTCCGCCAGATGTATCAACGCGGCCTTGGTCGGACCATAGGCCAGACTCTTGGGCAGGCCTCGGTAGCCGGCCACACTGGCGACCAGGCTGATGTGCCCACGGCCTTGCGCCAGCAGCACCGGCAGCACCGCATCCAGCAGGTTGAGCGCACCGACGTAGTTGACGGCGTTGTGGCGCAACATGTCTGGCAGGTCGAAGGCTGTGGCCGTGTGGGCGCGGTAGTGGCCCGCGCAATAGACCACGCAGTCTAGGCCTCCTGCGTCCGCCAGCGTGTGTGCGGCAGACCGCAGCGCAGCCGCATCCGTCACATCTAACGGCAGCGCCATGGCGCCCGGATGCTGCGCCACAAACTGCTGAAGGGCCGCGCCCTGGCGTGCGGACACGATCACGACGGCGCCGCATGCGTGCAGCGCCGCGGCAGTGGCCCGGCCAATGCCGCTGGAGGCACCAACCAGCCAGACGCGCTTGCCGGACCAATCCCGCATCACCGGATTGAGTGCCATCTAGGTACCCCGTTTCAAGAAACTGAGCGTCACGTCACCCAGGTGCACGCCCCACTTGGACATGGCGGCGCGGTTGAGCATGACGCGGTTGTCCATGCGGTACATCCAGTCGTCCATGTCCACCTCCACCGTTTTACCGTCCACCGGCAGGCTCAGCACATAGCGCCAGCTGAATGCATTGCCACTCTGCTGGCCGCGGGCCTCTCCGACCACGTCGTCGGCCCGGCCGCTGAACCGGCCATCGCCCAGGTCGGTCAGACGCCAGATGCGGCGCTGGGTAGTGCCGTCTGAGTAGGTGAAGGCTTCGTCCAGCACGCCGTTGGGGCCGTCCCAATGGCAGTCCATGACCACGGTGAAGCGCTTGACCACCTTGCCGCTGCGGTCGGTAAAGACGCCGTAGGCGTCCAGCGTGCCGTTGAAGTAGTCACGCAGGTCCAGCAGCGGCCGCTCGCTGGCGTAATCGGTCACGGCGGGGGTGCTGCATCCGGTCAGGGCTAGTGCGAGTGCGCCGCCCAGACCCAGCATGAGTTGTCTACGTCGCATGGTGGTGGACTCCCGGTTTGGCGATGAAGTGGAAATAGAGGGCAGCTGCTGCCATGAGCTTGAAGACACAGGGCACCACGCAATAGACCCAGGTCAGTGCCTGCAGGGCTTGTGGCTCGCGCGCACCGGGCGCATAACCCAGCAGGTTCAACAAGGGCAGGGCAATGCCGGCGGCCAGTGACAGGTTGAGCTTGGACACGAGGTTCCACCAGCCGAAGTACAGGCCCTGCAGGGGCGTGCTGCCACTGCGCTGCACGATCCCCGTCAACAGCGCCGAGGGCAGTGCCAGATCGCTGCCCAGTGCCGCACCCGACAGGGCGCAGACCAGCGCATACAGCCAGACATCGCCTGCGCCAATCCCGGAACAGCCCAGGAAGGTGACCACCGACAGGGCCATGCCAATGAACCAGGTGCGCACCAGCCCCAGGCGTTGGACCACCCGCAGCCACAGCGGCATCGACAACGCCCCGCACAGAAAGTAGAGCCCCAGGAAATAGCCTTGCGCCGGGCCGGTGGCCTGCACGCGATCCTGGATGAAGAACAGCACCAGGGTGGCCGGCACGGCGGCCGCGATGCCGTTGAGCGCAAACACGATGAACAGACGAACGAACGGGGCGTTGTGCCACGGCGCCCACGCGGATGCATCCGGCAACGGCGCAGCCCGATGTTGCGGTGCACCGACGGGCGGGCGCGGCGCGGCGCGCAAGGCCCAGACACCCAGCGCCAGGGCTATCAGCATCAGCGCGGTCATGGCCCCCACGCCCCAGATGGCCGGCACCACCGCCGCCAGCAGCACGCCCACCAGCCCAAAGCCCTCGCGCCAGGCCACGACACGGCTGCGCTGCAGCGCATCGCCACCCAGCGCCGAGCCCCAGCTTTGGTAGGCCACGGTCAGCACACTGAAGGCGACGGACGTCAGCAGCAGCGTGATCGCCAGCCACCACAGGGCGCCGCCGGACCCGGTGGCCGGTTGGAACAGCGCACAGAAGCTGCCAGCTAATGCCAATGCGGCAACGGCCATGCACTGCCACAGGCGCTGGGAACCGCTGGCCAGCAGGCGGTCACACCAGCGACCGATCCAGGGGTCCAGCAGGGCATCGAACACGCGCGTTGCCAGCAACACCGCGCCCAGTGCCGCCAGTGGGATGCCAAACTGCGTGGCATAGAAGTTGGGAACCAGCACATACAGTGGCAGCGCGCAGAAGGCCAAGGGCAGGCCCAGCAGACCATAGCGCAGGCCACCGCCCAGGGTGTCCCGTGCGGCCAGCGCTGCGCTCATGGCCACAGCCCCAGCAGGGCCGTGCGCATGCCCGGCTCCGAAGTTTGCGGAGCCAGCCAGATGCCAAAGAACATCCGCGCAAAGCGGGTGTCCGCCACCTCGCCCAGTTCCCGGCCGTTAGCTACAAACCGTGCGCCCCGCCCGGGCAGATGCACGCCGGTGATGCGGTCGCCACGGCGCACATCGGGAAACAGCGCCGCCATGCGCGCCTCCCATTGGCCGGCCAGGGTGTCGTCCAGCGTGTCCTGGCGGCGCATCTCCGCCACGGAGCGCTGGGCAATGGCGCGGCCTTTGAGGTCACGCAGGTAGGCCAGCTCCAGGGCGAAGGTCTGTTGCTGCCAGCGGGCCGGGTCAAAGCCGGCGGGGACCCACAGGCTGGCCTGGTAAATGTCCAGGCCAAAGAAGCGCAGCGTTGCACTGCCATGCAGACGGGCGTCGGGCAGCAGGCTGGCCACCTCAGGGGGGGGCGCCAATGCGCTGGCTTGGGCTGCTGACGGCGCAGCGGGTGCCTGCAGCGCCGGTGCTTCTTGTGCAAATAGCATGCTAGCTTTCGTGAAAGCTAGCAGTAACGCTATTTTTTTCATAGCATTACTTTTGCAGCGTGAACTGCATCAGCTCGATGTCACCGGTCGTGAAGGCCGCTTCGCAATACGCCAGGTAGAAGTCCCAGATGCGCTGGAAGCGGGTGTCAAAGCCCAACGCCGCCACCTCGGCGCGGCGCGCATGGAAGGCATGGCGCCAGCGCCGCAGGGTTTCGGCGTAGTCGCCGCCAAAGGAGATTTCGTCCACCACACGCAGCCCGTGTTCCGCTGCCTGGCGACGGAACTCGGCCGGCGACGGCAGGCAGCCACCGGGGAAGATGTACTGCTGGATGAAGTCGGTGGACTCCACATAGCGCGCGAACAGACCGTCGCGAATGACGATGCTCTGGATGCAGGCGCGCCCGCCGTCCTTCAACAGCCGTTGCACGGTCTGGAAGTACTGCGGCCAGTAGGCCTGGCCGACGGCTTCCACCATTTCGATGGAGCAGATCGCATCGAACGGGCCGTCCGATATATCGCGGTAGTCCTGCAGGCGCAGATCGGCGGTCTGCCCGGCGCCGACGGGAATACAGCGTGCCATCAGCCGTTCCTGCGCGTAAGCCAGCTGCTCGCTGGACAGCGTGACGCCCACCACCTGGGCACCGTAGTGCAGGCAGGCCTGCTCAGCCAGTGCGCCCCAGCCGCAGCCGATTTCCAGCACGCGGTCGCCGGCACGCACGCCGGCCTGGTCCAGCGCGCGGCGCACCTTGGCGGTCTGCGCATCGGCGAGCGGCTGCGTGGTGTCGCCCTGGAACCAGGCACTGGAGTAATTCATGGTCTCGTCCAGCCACAGCCCGTAAAACGCATTGCCCAGGTCGTAGTGGGCGTGGATGTTGCGCCGGCTGCCGGCCTTGCTGTTGCGCTGCAGGAGATGCTTGACCCGGTACGCCAAGCGTCCCACCCAGGTGCCATAGACCACCGATTCCAGCGCCTCCCGGTTGGCAGACAGCAGCGTCAGCAATCCGGGCAGGTCGGGCGTGGTCCAGTCACCGGCGATGTAGCTCTCGGCAAAGCCGATGTCGCCGCTCTTCAGTGCAGCACTGAGAGGGTTCCAGTTGTTCAGATGCAGGTGGGCGTGCGGTGCATTGCCGATTCCAGCATCGGGTTGCGCCTGGCCAAAGCGGTGCTGGCTGCCGTCGGGCAGAGCGACGGTCAATACGCCAACTTGAAGCCGCTTCAGCAACGCCATCGCACGGCGTGCAACAAAGGGGGCCTTGCGCAGTGGGTTGGCGGGAGATGCGGTTTGGATGGCAGTGTTCATGGCGTGTTGTGTCCGGTGCATTCAGGTAGGGGTGCTGCGCGTGACCACGGGGCCGGTGCGCTCTGGCTTGCGAAAGAAGGGAACCCGCTGACGCCACAGGCGCAGGGCCTGGCTGTGGATGCGCCAGACTACGGCCAGCGTCATCAGGGGATAGCCCAGCATCGCGTGGCGCAATGTCTTGCGGTTGAGTGGCTGCAGCGCACCGGTGATGCGGGTGTGCAACAGCAGACCGTCTGCGCCGGCATGGTGGTCCACCCGCGCGCTGATGTGGTCGTGCCCATCGCGGCGGTGGACGGAGAAGCAGAATTCGTAGTGGCCTTTGACCTCGCAGAAAGGGCTTACGTGGAAGACCTTGTCCGCCCGCACCGTTTGTCCCCACTGCGGCGCGTCAAGCACATAGCAATGGCGCTCGCCAAAGGTGTTGTTGACCTCGGCAACGATGGCGCGCAGGCCGCCACCGGCGTCCGGGGAGCGGAAGCAGTACCAGAAGCTGACCGGCTTGAAGGCATAGCCCAGCACGCGCGGGTAGGTCTGCAGCCACACCTCACCGTGCGCGTCGGCAATACCCTGGCTTTGCAGAAGTGCATCCAGCCAGGCCAGCGCGCCGCCCTGCGCAGGCGCGCGCCCGTCCCCGTGGTCGCGGTCATGGAAGCTGAGCAGGCGAGCCCGGTTGGGCATCCACCCGGCATGCGCGTCCTGTGCTGCCGCAGTCTGCAGCGTGCGCATGGGCAGCATCAGAAAGTAGTTGCCATAGGTGAACTGGTTGCGCACCGGCCGGGTGCGGGCGTGGTGTACCTGTCCGAACCCGATGTGGGGCCGCGGTGGAAGATTCAGGCCGGCGTTCATGGGGTCACGTCCTAGGCGGCCTGGGGCAGGGGTTGTGCGTCCAACGCCGTCTGCAACTGGAAGTCCCGCAGCACAGCGCTGGCCGCCAGCTTGCCGGACTTGAGCCCGTCCTCATGGAATCCGTAGCCGGTCCAGGCGCCGCAGTAGTAGCGATTGCTATTCCCTTGCAACGACGCAACCATGCCCTGCACGGTGATCGCGGCCCGGTCAAACACGGGGTGGGCGTAGTCTATGGTGGCCAGCGTTCTAGCCGGATCGATGGTGCGGACCGGGTTGAGGCTGACGATCACATCGGTTTGCCACGGCAAGGGCTGCAGCTGGTTGATCCAGTAGTGCAGGCATACCCTGGCGTCTTCCTGTAGCGGATCGGCTGCGCGCTCATAGTTCCACGCCGCCCAGGCCGCCCGGCTCTGGGGCATCACGCGCGTGTCCGTGTGCAGCACAGCCTGATTGCGCTGGTAGCCAATAGCCCCGAGCACCGCACGCTCCATCTGGCTGGGTGCATGCAGCATGCGCAGCGCCTGGTCCGAGTGGGTGGCGATGATCACGCGGTCAAACAATTCCTCACCGGCATCCGTTGCCAGCCAGACGCCGCCCGCACCGGCGTGGGCATGCGGGTCATGGCGCACCCGTTGCACAGGGCAGTTCAGGCGCTTGTCGGCAATGCCCCCGGCAATCGCCCGGACATACTGGCGGGCACCGCCCGGGACCGTCCACCACTGGGGCCGGTTGGTGATCTGCAGCAGGCCGTGGTTGTGGCAAAACCGCACCATGGTGGCCACCGGGAACTGCAGCATCTGGGCTGTGGGGCAGCTCCAGATGCAGGCTGTCATCGGCATGAAATACGACTGCTGGAAGGCCTGGCCAAAGCGGTGTTCTCGCAGGAAATCACCCAACGTTTGCGCCAGCTCCTGGTCGCTGCCCTCGCGGGCCAAGCGGGTGGTGAGCGCATTGAAGCGCACGATGTCTTTGAGCATGCCCCAGAACCGGGGACTCACCAGGTTGCGGCGCTGGGCAAACAGGCCGGACAGGGAGCCGCCGCTCCATTCCAGAGGCTGCGCATTCCCGTCCTGACCGGACTGCACCGAGAACGACATGTCAGACTGGGCGGTGGGGATCCCGAGTTCCGCCAGCAAGGCAATCAGCTGCGGGTAGGTGCGTTCGTTGAACACCAGAAAGCCGGTGTCGACCCCCTGCGTGACCGGTGTGCCCTGCGCATCGGGCAATGTCACATCGACCGTGTTGGTATGGCCGCCGAAGTACGCTCCAGCCTCGAACAGCGTAATGTCGGCTTGCCCGCGCAGGGCATGCGCTGCGCCCAGACCGGAGATACCTGAGCCAATGATGGCAACTTTGCGTGACACGGAATGCACTCCTGGTGGATGGATGGAATTAACTTATTGGTATCGATGGTTTCCTAACTGTATAATTTGTGACTGAATAGTTCAACATTGCACTTGAAAGACTGCATTCCAATCATGGTTACTCCAGCAACACCCAAGGCTTCCTTTCGTTCGCAGATGCTGTTGGCCCGCGAGCGGGCCATCATCCAGGCCGTCAACCGGCTGTTGGCCGAAAAGGGGTTCGAAGCCATGACCGTGGACCAGGTGGCGGAGGATGTGGGCATCGCAAAGGCCAGCCTGTACAAGCACTTCGCGAGCAAGGAAGACCTGGCCGCCGCGGCCATGGCCGACCTGATGGCGCAGGCGCAAGCATTTCTGGACGGTCTGGCGCCCGCCCTGAGCGCCATCGACAAGCTGCGGACCACGGTGGAATGGACGATGCGCCTCAAGCTGGATGGGAATATGCCCACGCTGCCGAGCCAGAACTCCAGCCTGCGTGCGGCACTGATGGTGCACAAGGCCTACATGGACGGGTTGATGGATGTCAGCGACCGGCTCGGCGCCTGGATTGAGGAGGCGCAGCAGCAGGGCGCGCTCAATCCGCAGATTCCCGCCATTGCCGTGCTGTACACCCTGTATGCGCGGGCCTGTGATCCGGTGCTGGAGTTCCTGAAGGCCTCGGAGCTGTTCAGCGATGACCAGATCATTGAGATGGTCCTGATGACCTGCTTTGACGGGCTGCGGCAACGCTAGGACTGCCCCCTATCCAGCGGCACAATGGAGCCACACCGTGTGGCGCAGTCCACCGTCAACTGGAGGAGTGACCATGTCCGAACTGTATGGGTCCGACGCCTACGCCCCGCGCGAGGTGGCGTTGCGGGTGGAGACGGTGGGCGTTGCCAAGGCGCGCATGGCGCTGCTGCCGCTCTTGATGCTGGGCATGCTGGCCGGGGCCTTCATCGGCCTGGGCGCCATGTTCTACACCCTGGTCAAGTCCGACCCCACGCTGGGCTTTGCCACCTCAGCGGTGCTGGGCGGGCTGGTGTTCTCACTGGGGCTGTTGCTGGTCGTCGTGGCCGGCGCGGAACTCTTCACCGGCAACAACCTGCTGGCCATGGCCTGGGCCGACGGCAAGATCACCACGGCCGAGATTCTGCGCAACTGGGTGCTGGTGTGCCTGGCCAATCTGGTGGGCGCCGTTGGTTTGGCCGTGCTGGTGTTTGCCAGCGGCCACACCAGCCTGAACGGTGGCGCCATCGGCCAGCAGGCGGTCAAGATTGCGCTGGCCAAACAAAGTCTTCCGTGGGAGCAGGCGTTCTTTCGCGGCGTGCTGTGCAATGTACTGGTCTGCATGGCGGTGTGGATGGCCATGGCCGGGCGCAGCGTGACGGACAAGATGGTAGCCATAGCACTGCCGGTCATCGCCTTTGTGGCCGCCGGCTTTGAGCACAGCATTGCCAACATGTATTTCATGCCGCTGGCCATGCTGGTGCAGCAGTGGGGCCCAACCATCCCCGTCGGCACCCCACTGGTCAGCCTGGCCGGCATGGCCGGTAACCTGCTGCCGGTGATTGCCGGCAACCTGGTGGGCGGCAGCGTGCTGGTGGGTCTGGCCTATTACGTGATCTACCGGCGCGGGGCGCCGCCGGACGCACCGGCTACGCCAGCAGCGCCCACAGGCCCAGGCCCAGGAAAATAAGCGCCGACACGACGTGGACGATCCGCAAAGGCACCAATTTGGTGATTTTGTCGCCCAACCAGACCACCGGCGCGTTGGCCAGCATCATGCCCAGCGTGGTTCCCGCCACCACCCAGGCCCAGGCGTGGTACCGGGCGGCCAGCATGACGGTTGCAATCTGGGTCTTGTCGCCCATCTCGGCCAGGAAGAAGGCGACCACCGTGGTCCCGAAGACCCCAAAACGGGGCGTGCTACTGGTTTCCTCGTCGTCCATGCTGTCGGGAATCAGCATCCACACCGCCATGGCGATGAAGGAGCCGCCCAGCACCCAGCGCAGCACATCCGGCCCCAGCACCGTGGTAACCCAGGCACCGGCCGCGCCGGCCAGGGCATGGTTGGCGATGGTGGCAACGAATATGCCCAGCACAATGGGCCAGGGCTTGCGGAAACGCGCCGCGAGAATGAGGGCGAGAAGTTGCGTCTTGTCGCCCATTTCGGCGAGGGCGACGATGCCCGTGGAGATGAGGAAAGCTTCCAAGATGGTGAACTCCGGCCGGATGGTGTGAAACCCATGACTGCACGACACCCCCGGCCAAAAACAGGAGGCGTGCAGCCAAAGGTCTCGCCAAGTTCCACCTGCGTGGAATCCGCTTGCGCCATGCCAGTCACTGCTGTGACCGAACAAGTCTGTTGACGCAAGCCCCTCTCAATGAAGAAGGGCGGCTACTCCCCAATGACAGCCGCCATTGTAGCCTTCATCAACTTTGGTGCATCAAATCCATTCTGGCGCATTTCTTGCTTTCATTTGGTGCAGTTTTGAAAATTGCATCAAAACTGCACCAATAAGCAGCATTTCACACAAAGAGGTTCACATGGAAGCACTCAAACAGGGCGCGGACGCCTTGTTCATTCTCCTCGGCGGCATCATGGTCCTGGCCATGCATGCCGGGTTCGCGTTTTTGGAGCTTGGCACCGTGCGGCGCAAGAACCAGGTCAATGCCCTGGTCAAGATCCTGGTGGATTTCTCGGTGTCCACCGTGGTGTATTTCATGGTGGGCTATGCCGTGGCCTATGGCACCAGCTTCTTTGTCAGCGCCGAGGTGCTGGCCGCCAAGAATGGCTATGAGCTGGTGAAATTCTTCTTCCTGCTGACCTTTGCCGCCGCCATTCCCGCCATCATCTCCGGCGGCATTGCCGAACGTGCGCGCTTCTGGCCGCAACTGATTGCAACGGCCGTCATTGTTGGTTTTGTCTACCCTTTCTTTGAGGGCATTGTCTGGAATCAGCACTTTGGTGTGCAGGCCTGGATCAAGGGCCTGACCGGTGAAGAGTTCCACGACTTTGCGGGCAGCGTCGTGGTCCATGCGGTGGGCGGCTGGATCGCCCTGCCGGCCGTCATCCTGCTCGGTGCGCGCAGCAACCGCTACCGCAAGGATGGCGCCATCTCCGCCCATCCGCCGTCAAGTATTCCCTTTCTGGCATTAGGTGCGTGGATTTTGACGGTGGGCTGGTTTGGCTTCAACGTCATGAGCGCACAGACGCTGGACAAGATTTCGGGCCTGGTGGCGGTCAACTCCCTGATGGCCATGGTGGGTGGCACGCTGGCAGCGCTGGTGGCCGGCAAGAATGACCCCGGCTTTGTGCACAACGGCCCGCTGGCCGGTCTGGTGGCCGTGTGCGCCGGCTCAGACCTGATGCACCCGCTGGGCGCGCTGGTGGTGGGGGCCATGGCCGGCACCGTCTTTGTCGTGATGTTCACGCTGACGCAAAACAAGTGGAAGATCGACGACGTGCTGGGCGTGTGGCCCTTGCATGGCCTGTGCGGCACGCTGGGCGGCGTGGCAGCCGGCATCTTTGGCACCAAGGCACTGGGCGGATTGGGCGGTGTCTCATTCGGCGCCCAGGTGATTGGCACCGCCATGGGCGTGGCCTGGGCCGCGCTCGGCGGGCTGGTGGTCTACTGGCTGATCAAGGCCGTAGCCGGATTGCGCCTGAGCCAGGAAGAAGAATACGACGGCGCCGACCTGTCCATCCACAAGATCAGTGCATCCCCGGAACGCGAGGCGAACTGGTAATCAGATTACTTGAACTCTTCTGCTCATTCAATTCAAAATAACTGAACTACTGCAACAAGTAATTTGAACTTTCCTTGGCGCTGCGGCTCGTAGACTTGATCCATGTCAGGCCACTTGCCGCTTGAAGGGTGATCCATCACTTCACACCGCCGCCAATGAACACTGCATCCGTCTCCCGCCGTTACAACGGTTTTTCCATCGCCTTGCACTGGCTGCTGGCGCTAGCCTTGGTCGGCATTTTTTCGGTTGGCTTCTATATGGCCGATCTGCCGTTTTCGCCCCAGCGCCTGAAGCTCTACAACTGGCACAAGTGGGCCGGCATCTCGTTTTTGGCGCTGACCATCGTGCGCCTGGCATGGCGGTTGTCCCACCGGCCGCCCGCGCTGCCGCAGGCCGTCACGCTGGCCATGCCGGGTTGGCAAATGCGGGCCTACCAGGCCACGCACGGTCTGCTGTATGCACTCTTTTTCATCGTACCGCTGGTGGGCTGGGCCTACTCCTCGGCGGCCGGTTTTCCCATTGTTCTGTTTGGGGTGCTGCCCCTGCCCGACTTCGTGGCGGCCAGCAAGCCCCTGGCTGAACTGATCAAACCCTGGCACGAGGCCTCGGCCTTCGCGCTGATGGGGCTGGCGCTGCTGCATGTCGCTGCCGCACTGAAACACCACTGGATGGACCGTGACGGCCTGCTGCAGCGCATGCTGCCTGGCAAGCCGTAACGCCTGTTGCAACACCCCACCCATTCGATAACCAAGGCCAATCAATGATTTCGTTCCCATCCCCCATTCGCACCATCGCTGTGCTGATACTGGCAATGGCCGGTGCCGCGCTGGTCCATGCCGAGCAAAAGCTGCTGCCCGCCCAAAGCGACATTGCATTTGTCAGCAAGCAAATGGGCGTCGCCATGGAGGGCCATTTCAAGAAGTTCGACGCACAGATCGCGTTTGATCCAGCCAAACCTGAAACCGGCAAGATCGCCCTCAGCATCGACATTGCCAGCGCCACACTGGGCGCGCCGGAGATGGATGGCGAACTGCCCAAAGCCACCTGGTTCAACACGGCCAAGTTTCCACAAGCCACGTTCCAGTCCACGGCCATCAAGGGCCTGGGGGGCGGCAAGTTTGAAGTGTCCGGCAAGTTGGCCATCAAGGGCAGCGTCCGCGACACAACCGTCCCGGTCACGCTGGCCCAAAGCGGCGCCATCACCACCGCCAGCGGCGTGCTGACGATCAAACGCCTGGCCTTCAAGATCGGTGAAAACGAATGGGCCGACACCTCCGCGGTCGCCGACGATGTACAGATCAAGTTCAAGCTGGCACTGTCTGGCGTTGGCAAGCTCTGATTTTTTTATTCTCTCTCAACCACACTGGAACCTGCTATGAAAAACACCCTCAAATTCTCCGCTGCGCTGGCCTTGGTCGCCGCGGCCGCCCTGCCTGCACTGGCGGCGCCCGAGACTTACGCCATCGACGGCGGCCACACCTTTCCACGCTTCTCGTACAACCACTTTGGCATGTCCACGCAACTGAGCCGCTTCAACAAGACCACCGGTACGGTGGTTCTGGACAAGGCGGCCAAGACCGGTTCGGTCGAGGTGCTCATCGACATGAAGTCGGTCGATACCGGCTTCACCGTTTTCAATGGACACATTCAGGGCGAGGACTTCCTGGATACCGCCAAATTTCCAACCGCCACGTTCAAGTCCACCAAGGTCGTGTTCGACGGTGACAAGCCCTCCGCGATTGAAGGCAATCTGACCATCAAGGATGTCACCAAGCCGGTCACACTGAAGGTCACGAACTTCGTGAACATGGCGCATCCCATGCTGAAGAAGGATGCCATTGGCGCCGATGCCACCGTCGTCGTCAAACGCACCGAATTCAACGCCGGAAAATACGCGCCAAACGTCGGCGACGATGTCACCATCACCGTGTCACTCGAAGCCATCAAGCTGTAACGGGCTGGCGCCGCCCGGCGCTACGCGAACACGTTGAGCCAGGCGGTCTGTGTGCCGCCTGGCCGACACGGCCAACGCGACAAAGTCAGGTTCTTTGGCAACTGGATCTTCAACACGCCATTGCCACTGCGCGCACCCTCCCCACCGCAACGGAACATGCCTGTGCCGCCCTGGGCAATGGCTGGTGCAAAAATCACTTGCTATAATTTGCATAGCGTAGTGCGCTTATTTCACGAGGGCTACAGGGTGTTTTTGCCCTACGCATAGCGGCCTGACAAGGACCTGACTACAGCGTCCACTCTCAGGGTAAACCACGGAGCCGGGTACCGACAATCTGCCTAGACTGGCCCGGTAACTCAAAAAGCGGAGACAGACCATGCAGGCTAAGAGGCGTTGGATCACGGGAATAGTGGGCGCAGCGGCGCTGTGCATGGCCCTGGGTGTGCAGGCCCAGTCCGGGCAAACCCTGAAGATCGGGGTCATAGGGCCGTTCACCGGTCCCTCGTCAGACTTTGGCATTCTGATGCTGCAGGGCGTTCAACTGGCCGTCGAAGAGATCAACGCCGTCGGCGGCTATATGGGACGTCCGTACGAGCTGGTGGTCAAGGACGACCAGGGCAACCCGGACGTGGGGCTCAAAGGCTCGCAGGAACTGGTGGCAGGTGGCGTCACCGCGGTGATCGGCTTCTGCAACACCGGTGTGGCGCAGAAATCACTCGAAGTTTTCCAGACCGCCAAACTGCCATTGATCATTCCCTGCGCGACCGGTTCGCCACTGACGGCCAAGTACCCGGCCCCTGAGAGCTACATTTTCCGCACTTCCGCACGTGACGCCATCCAGGCCCCGTATGTGGTGGAGGACATCATCAAGCGCGGCTGGACCAAGGTCGCCATTTTTGCCGACACCACGGGCTATGGCGATGCCGGCCTGAAGGATGTGGAGGCCGCGTTGGCGGCAAAGAACCTCAAGGCCGTGCACGTGGCGCGCTTTGCGCTGGGCGTCAAGGATCTGCGGGATGAGCTGCAGGCGGCGCGGGACGCCGGAGCCGACGTGGTCTTCAGCTACACCGTGGGTTCGGAAAACGCCGTCATCGCCAATGGCCGCAAAGACCTGAAGTGGAAGGTTCCCCAGGTAGGCGCCTGGCCGCTGTCGTTCCCGTTCTTCATCAACGGTGCCAAGGAAGCCGCCGAGGGCGCGATGATGGCGCAGACCTTTATCGCCGAACCCAGCAACGAGCGCAGGGCCTCTTTTCTAACCGCGTACAAACGCAAGTTCAACAAACCCATGGCGGTGCCGATGGCCGCGGCTCAAGCCTATGACACCACCTACCTGCTGGCCTTCTCGCTGTTCGGTATTCGCGATGGAAATGTGGCAGGGCCCAAACTGAAGGCCGCACTGGAGAACATGTCACGCGTGTACTACGGGGTCGTGGCGACCTATGAACACCCGTTCAGCCTCAACGACAAGGACGCCATCTCCCAGAACATGCTGGTCATGGGCAAGGTCAGCAATGGCGTGGTGACCTTCGCGCGGCCCGAGGACGCCAAGCGCAACGCGGTGGTTAAACGCAAGAACTGACTCCCACGCCCGGGCGCTAGGTCGCGCTCGTGGAATCGCCCAGGCCGGCGGGAATGCGGGCCTTCAGCACGATACGCGTGAAGAGCCGGTCGTAGGCCGGATTCGGCGGGTACTTGCCGCCCAGGGGGTCGGTGTTCTCCTTGAACGCCGCGTCCAGCACCCGCCAGTCGTCGTCACTCAGCAGCCGCTCGGCCTCGGGCAGGATCACGGTCTCTTCCAGTTGCATGTGCTCCAGGTAGAAGTCCAGGTAGCGCTGGCATGCCGCCACGCAGGTGGCCATGCGTGATTCACCCAGCAGTTCCCAAGCCAACAGCAGGTGCTGCAGTTCGCGCACGGCCTTTTCACCGTTCTGGTGGTCGCGGTCCAGCCGTGCCAGCAGTTCCTGGAGTTCGGGCGCCACCCGCAGCACGCAGGGGAACAGCAACTCCGACTCTTTGGTGTGGTGCAGGCGCTCGGGAAACTCGTCGATGTAGAACAGCATGGCCCGCAACACATCAAAAAATTGCTGCGGACTGTCTCCGGGACCCCGCTCGATCAGCATGCGCATGGAACGCAGCATGGCGGCCAAGGACGCATGCTCGTCGCGGATGGTTTGCAGGCTCGTATGCTTCATGGCGGTCTCCGAAAGGGTTATCACAGGTCTGTGTCGACCCTTACCCCAACGATGACTTTACCCGAGCGGGTTCGCCATGATGCAAGTCAAGCAATGCGCCGTTAGAAGGCTGCCCGCCGGTGCGTCGAATCTGCTACCCTTTGAGCCCGATCCGACTATTTTTATGAAAGGTTCACCGTGTCTGAATCCCAAACCTCTAGCTTGAGCTCCCAGGAAAAGTTGGTGAGCGATATCCGGGCCGTCATAGCCGATGCCGAAGAAATACTCAGGGCCACTGCAGACCAGACCGGCGAAAAAATTGCCAACCTGCGCGTGCGCATCCAGGACCGGCTGCTCGGCGCGCGCATCCGCCTGGACGCGGCAGAAGCCGCCCTGATCGACAAGACCCGGGCCGCCGCGCGCGCAGCAGACGACTACGTCCACGAGTCGCCCTGGCAGGCCGTCGGCATTGGCGTGGGTGTCGGCTTTTTGCTCGGCCTGGTACTGGGCCGTCGCTAGACCGACCTGACGTCAAGGCATGAACAACCCGCAAGGCGATGGTGGCGTGTGGGGTGCCGCCCGGGACAAAGCCATCACCCTGCTGGCCCTCGGACAAACACGGCTGGAGCTGCTGGGCAACGAACTCGAAGTGGCGCGGATCAAGGCGATGCGCCAACTCATGCTGGCACAGGCCCTGCTGTTTTGCGTCGGTCTGGGCGTGGTGTTGGCGGTCATGGGCCTGGCCCTGCTGTTCTGGGAGCAGCGCCTGATGGTGGTGGCCCTGTCGGGCGCACTGGTCTGGGCGTTGGCCCTGTACTTCTACGTTGCGATGCGCAGCGGCTCCAAGCACTCCGAACCCCTGTTCAACGCCAGTCTGGCCGAGTTGCAGGAAGACTTGCGCCAACTCAAAGCAGCCTCCGGCCATGGACGATCGCCTGATTGAGCTGTATGTGGCGCGCGGACGCTTGCGTGAGCGCATAGACGTCCAGCGTACGCAACTGGCACGCGAGCTGGCCCCGCTGGGCGGCGCCCTGCGGCTGGTTGATCGCTGCCGTGCCGTCCTGCACCAGGCAGGGCAGTGGCTGACCGCCCATCCCGGGGTAGTCTCCGTGGTGGTGGTTGCGGTGTTGGTATGGCGGCCGCGGGCGGTGTTTCGCTCGCTGCGCTGGGGCTACTCGGTGTGGCGCAGCTGGACCCGGTTGCGTGAATGGATGCATGCCGGATAATCCGCCCATGAGCCCCCCCGATCCAGCCAAAAGCCCGAACCAGCCGCTTGCGTCGGACGCCGCGCCGGCATTTGATCCGGACAAGACGGTGTCCTACCAGTCGCGCATGAAGCGGGCTCCCCGGTGGTTCGGCTCGTTTCTGGCGAGCAACAGCCGGGAAAAGAACCGCATGCGCCACGAACTGGGCAAGATCAAGGGTGCCATTCCCCTGCTGATGAAACCACGCAACGGCAAGAAGTGGACGGCCCAGGACCGCGAGCAGCTACAGCACATGCTGCGGGCGGCATCCGCCGTCTACCCCTACCTGATCATCTGGGCCCTGCCGGGCTCCATCATTCTTTTGCCGTTTCTGGCCTGGCACCTGGATGCCCGGCGTAAGGACCGGGAACGTAAGGCTTCCAGCGCTTGAGCAGCAGCGCGTTGGTCATCACGCTGACCGAGCTCAACGCCATGGCGGCACCCGCCACCACCGGATTCAGATACCCCAGCGCCGCCAACGGAATGCCGGCCACGTTGTAGGCAAACGCCCAGAACAGGTTTTGCCGTATCTTGGCCACCGTGCGGTCCGAAATGTCCAGTGCGGCAGCAACCAGCCCGACATCTCCGCGCATCAACGTGATGCCTGCCGCATGCATGGCCACGTCGGTGCCGGTGCCCATGGCCAGGCCCACGTCGGCAGCGGCCAGCGCCGGTGCGTCGTTGACGCCGTCGCCGACCATGGCCACGGTGTGACCGCCGAGCTTGAGCCGGGCCACCAGCGCGGCCTTGTCGCCCGGCAACACCTCGGCCATCACCTCGCCCTCTTCTGGGCGCAGGCCCAGGCGGCGGGCCATGGCCTCGGCGGCACCCCGGTTGTCACCCGAGACCATGACAGTCTTGATGCCCCGCGCCCGCAGAGCTGCCAAAGCCTCCTGGGCGCCGGGCTTGGGCTCGTCGCCGAACGCCAGCAAGGCCCGCAGGACGTAGGGGCCAGCGGTGTCCGCGCCTGTACGCTCCGCAATGGCCGACACCGTGGCGCCCTGCGCCTGCAGATCCAGGGACTGGAGAGCCAGCGCGCCCAATGCCACACCCAACTCCTCCATCCAGCGCAGACTGCCAATGCAATAGGTGGTGTCGCCCACCACACCCTCGCTGCCCTTGCCCGGCACGGCGCGCATGGCTTCAGGCGGTTCAACGGTGAAATTCTTCGCCTGTGCCGCCTTGACCACGGCCTGGGCCAGCGGATGCTCACTGCCGCTTTGCAGGCTGGCCGCGATGCGCAGTATGTCGTCGGCCTGCCGGGTGTTGACAGGGTCTGGCGCCTGGGCATCTGCGACCAGCAAGGCCGTCAGCTGCGGTTGTCCCAGCGTCAGCGTACCGGTTTTGTCAAAGGCCACCACGTCGACCTGGTGTGCCCGTTCCAGCGCCTGGGCGTCCTTGATCAGAATGCCGTATTGGGCGGCCACACCCGTGCCCGCCATGATGGCGGCCGGCGTGGCCAGGCCCAGCGCACAGGGGCAGGCAATCACCAGCACGGCCACCGCGTGGATCACGGCCGTCTCAAACGGATGGCCGGTGAACCACCAGGCCAGCAGCGTGGCCAGCGCCAGGACCAGCACCACCGGCACAAAGACCGCGCTGACCTGATCCACCAGCCGCTGAATGGGGGCCTTGGCCGCCTGGGCGTCTTCGACCAGCCGGATGATGTGGGAGAGCACGGTGTCACCTCCGACGGCTGTGACCTGCAGCACAACACGGCCATCGCCATTGATGGACCCGCCGGTGAGCTTGTCGCCGGTTTCCTTGTGCACCGGCAACGGCTCACCGGTCAACATGGATTCGTCGACCTGGGTCTGGCCTTCCTGCAGCGTGCCATCCACCGGAAAACGCTCGCCGGGCTTGACCACCAGGCGGTCCCCCAGCAAGACCTCTGCGATGGGTACATCCACCTCGCCGTCCAATCCTATCAAGTGCGCGGTCTCCGGGCGCAATGCGTGCAGGGCACGGATGGCCGATGTGGTCTGGCGCTTGGCGCGGGCCTCCAGCCACTTGCCCAGCAACACCAGAGTGACGACGACGGCCGAACCTTCGAAGTACAGGTGCACCATGGCGCCATCCGGCGCGCTGAGCCACAACCAGACCGAGAGCGCCCAACCGGCCGTGGTACCGATGGCCACCAGCAAATCCATGTTGCCGGTACGGGCCTTGAGTGCGTGCCAGCCAGCCGTGTAAAAACGCGCGCCCAGACCAAACTGCACTGGCGTGGCCAGCAGAAACTGCACCCAGGCTGGCAGCATCCAGTGCCGGCCCAGCAGATCTCCCAGCATGGGCAGCGCCAACGGCGCCGACAACAACAGTCCCAGTGCCACCGGACCAAAGCCGGCCCAGGGTGAGATGTCATCCATGGCGTCCATTTGCGCCGGGGTGCGGGGCTCGTATCCGGCGTCGCGCACGGCACGCCGCAGCCTGGCTTCCATATGCTCATCGCCACTGTAGGCAATACGCGCCGATTCGGTGGCCAGGTTGACCGTGGCCTCGGTGACGCCGGGTACCTTTTTGAGGGCCCGCTCGACGCGGCCCACGCAGGACGCACAGGTCATGCCGCCGATACCCACGTCGACAGCGCTGGAGAAAGTCGTGGTGTTGAGGTCAGTCATCAGGTTCTGAAGCCAGGGCTTCTGGGCAAGGATTTATCAACACTTGACGGAAATCAAATGAACGGCGCACGGAAATGCAAGATCTTTTCCGGGTGGCAAGGATCAGACTATGCTCCTTCATCCTCATCATCGCGCAAGGACCTTCCATGAACCAGATATTTACCGTCACCGGCATGACCTGTGGCCATTGTGAAAAAGCTGTGACCCGTGCCGTGCAGCAAGTTGACCCGCTGGCCAAGGTCCAGATTGACCGTCTGCAGAACCGCGTTGAGGTGGAGTCTACCCAAGCCCGCGAAGCCTTGGCCCACGCCATTGCCGAAGAGGGCTATACGGTTGCCGCCTGAGACCACGCATACCGGGCGAGAGGCCCTTGCGTTATACCCGGCCCTGGGCCAGGTCGTGCCCACACTGGAGGCACTGGGTTCTACGCTTGGACCCGTGGCCGTTCCTGCCGGCGCAGTGCTGTTCAGCGAGAACAGCCCCTGCCAGGGTTTTCCGTTGGTGCTCGAAGGCGAAGTCAAGGTGTCCCGCCATTCCAGCGACGGACGTTCGCTGGAACTGTACCGGGTGGTGCCCGGTGAGTTGTGTCTGGCCTCCAGTGCCTGCCTGTTTCGCAGCCAACCCCTGTCGGCCCAGGCGGTGGCCACCAAGCCCACGCGCCTGTTGCTGATTCCGCCGCCCGTGTTCATCCAGTGGCTGCAGACACCTGCCTTTCGGGACGCGGTGCTGGGACTGTTTGCCGAGCGCATGGCCGACCTGACGGGGTTGATCGATGCCGTGGCCTTCCAGCGTCTGGACCAGCGTCTGGCCGCAGCCTTGCTGGGACGCGGCCAGGACCTGACCGTGACCCACCAGGAATTGGCCGCCGAATTGGGAACGGTGCGGGAAATCGTGTCCCGGTTGCTACGGCGATTTGAGCGCGAGGGCTGGCTGGTGTTGGCGCGTGAGCACATCCATATCCGCGACAGTGCCGCGCTGCGGGCGGTGGCGGCGGCCTTGACATAGGGCATGGAATAGCCTTAAGATGCACAATAAATACATCTTAAAGACATTCCATGCCCAGCCCTATCGTGCGCAAACCCCAGAATCTGCTCCAGTTGGAAGAGCCGCTGGATCCCAAAAAGACGGCGCCCTCCATGCGCGCCTTTCTGGAACTCGCCTTTCGCCCCCTGTACCTCGCCGGTGTGGCCTGGGCACTGGTGGCCATCGCCATCTGGATCTATGCGCCCCAGGTGCTGACCGGTCCCCTGCAGGGCATCGCCTGGCATGCGCATGAAATGCTGTGGGGCTTTATTGCCACCATCGCGGTCGGCTTTTTGATGACAGCGGGCAGCAACTGGACCGGCATCAATCCGCTGCAGGGCCGCGCCCTGGCCGTGGCCAGCGTGTTGTGGCTGGTAGCCCGCGTGGGCTACCTGGCGGGCAGCCCACTGGCGTTCTGGATCGCCGTGGCGGTCGAGCTGGGCTTTTTCCTGCTGGCCGCCGTGGCCATGATGCGGGCCGTCTACCGCACCAAGAACACCCGCAACTATGCCGTGCCCTGGCTGCTGGTGGGCCTGGGTGCTGCGGACGCCCTGTACCTGATGGCCGCTCTGGGCGGTGACTACGGCCTGCTGATGCAGCGCTTCAATGCTGGGCTGGTGGTTATGGCGCTGATTGCGTTGTTGATCGGTCGGCGCGTGATTCCGTTTTTCGCCATGCGCGCAACCCCTGGTCTGGATATCCCCAAGCACACGGGTACCGGACAGGTGCAACTGGGCGCCTGCACGGTAGCCGCGCTATGCCAGCTGGCGGGCTGGCCCCTGCTAGCCGCTGCAGCCCTGGTATTGGCCGGTGGGTTGGCCCTGGTACAGGTCCTGAGCTGGAAGCCGTGGGCCGTGCGCAGCAACCCTCTGTTGTGGATTCTGTACGCCGGATATGGCGGTTTGGGCGTGGGCCTGGTACTGGCTGCAATGGCAGCTGCCGGGATCGCATTGCCGCGGGTTCTCCCTGTGCATGTGATCGCCATGGCCGGTTTTTCGGTGCTTATCATCGGCATGGTTACGCGCACCGCGCTGGGCCACCTGGGCCGCCCCCTGGCGACCGACGGCAGCATGCGCGCCAGCTATGGCCTGATGCTGGTGGCCGTTGCATTGCGTCTGGCTGCCATGGTGGACGCACCGGGCAGCATTGGATTTTTGCAGTTCTCGGCCGCCGCCTGGATCGCTGCGCTGGCCCTGTACCTGTGGCGCTTCACGCCCATGCTGATCCGGCCCCGGTTGTGAGGTGGGGCTGTGTGACACAGGTCACATACACAAAGCGTGTCAGAGGGTCCAATCGGTTCATCAACGACCCACACCAAGGACACCACCATGAAAACCAACGTCGGCGGCATTGACCGCATCCTTCGCATCGTCATCGGACTGGTGCTGATCGCACTGACCGTCACCGGCACCATTGGCATATGGGGCTGGTTGGGTGTGGTGCCACTGGCGACAGGAGCCATCGGCTGGTGCCCGCCCTATGCCATCTTCGGCTGGAACACCTGTTCCATGAAGAACCGGTCCTGAATTCGTCTGCTATTAAATTAATAGTTGATTGTGCTTATTCCACGAGGGCTACGGCCCTCTTTTGCATTGTGTAAAAGCTTGTTACCGCCGTCGGCGGCGCACGGGCTGCGGCGTTATAGGTAAACAAACCGCTACGTTTAGCGGTACGGGCTCAGGCCCACCCCACGCCATGCACACTCCACGTGTTTCGCAACTTTCGTCTTGGCCGGCAAACCCCGCTGCTGCCAAGCTGGGCACCCTGGCATCGCTTGCGCTGCTGGCGGGCGCCCTGGCAGGTGTGGCCCCACAGGCCCATGCAGACGATATGCACACCTTTCTGGGTGCCGGTGTGGGCGCAGTAGCCGGCGCCGCCATTGGCCAGTCCATGGGTGGGCGCAACGGTGCCATCCTCGGCGCGGGCGCGGGCGGCCTGGTCGGTGCGAGTATCGCCAACCAGGGCTACGCGCAGCAACGGCCCATGCCACCGGCCTATGCGCCCAACGTCTACCCTGCCACCTATTACCAGCAACCGGTCATGCGCTATCAGCCACCCGTGGTTGCGTGGCAGCCGCCACCCCCGCAGGTCCGCTACGTACAACCGGTCAATTACTACCGTCAACCCGTGGTGACCTGGCAGCCCCCACCGCAAGAGTACCGCTACTGGCGCGAAGAGCGCCACCACCACCGCCATCATGACCACGGCCGTTACAACGACCGCTACTGATCACCCCGCCACCACCTCGCCGCCCAAGGCTTCCAGCAAATCCGGAATCAGCTTGCGGAGCTCGCCCGTGGCAATGGCCACGTCGGCATCGAAGTTGTCGTCCTTGCCGTCCGCCGGACTGGCTGTAGCGCCCTCGAAGACGGTTTCCAGAAAAGCGATCTTCTTGAGCTGCAGGGCCTCGGTCAGCACAAACGATACCCGGTCGCTCCACGTCAGCGCCAGGCGGGTTGGCATTTTGCCCATGGCAATGTGCTGGCTGACCTCGTCGGTATCCAGTGCGTGGCGGGTGTAGCGCACCACGGCCCGGGATTCATCGGCGGCCTTGAGTTCACATTCCCGGTCCACGCTGAAGTCGGGTGGTGCCTCCTGGGTCGACAACCAGATGGACATCGCCGCCGCCGGGGAGGTCTGGGTGTTGACCAGCTGCACCACCAGACCATCCACCGCCTTGATCAACCAGGTCATGACCTCGTCAGCCTTGGCCTGACTGCCTGCGTCTGTCAGCAGAAAGCCGGCCGCCGGGTCCACCCACACCAGCACGCTGGACTGCTTGCTGAAAGCCATGGGCAAAAGGGCCAGGCGGGCATCCTCACTGATCTCGCGCTTTTCCTTTTTGCCGGGCTTGCGCCCGGTCGTCGCTTCGATGTGGTCCAACTGGTCCTGCACCTTGCGCTTGATGACCGCGCCCGGAACCACTTTCACTTCCACCATCAGCTTGAGCAACCACTGGCCGCCCACGACTTCGACCATGGGGCCGTGGGCATGGCCACGCGGCTCCAGCCAGCCCACCGACTTTTCCTGCGATGCCCCACACTCCACAAATTGCGCCTTGCCCAGCGCCTCTTCCAGTGGCGCCACCGCCGCCGGCCAGCCCGACACCAGGCGGTAGATCATCAAATTCTTGAACACGTATTTGCCTTTTCCAGTTATTGGGTTTTCGCTTGAGGGCTGTATTGTCATCGCAACGCTTGCGCGCCGGTTTCACCCAACTTTACAAAGCCTTATGCTGGCGCAATGTGTCGGATACACAGCACGCGCACACTGAGAACCAGCCTGATTGCAAGTCCGCATCAGACACTGGCAACTAAAAGGAAGTCACCATGAAATTCACATTCAAAACACTCGCCCTTGCTGGCTTGCTGGCCAGCGCAGGCTTCGTCGCTGTTGCACAACCCATGGGACAGGGCGCCGCTGGCATGCCGATGATGGGTGCGAGCAGTCCCATGCAACCGGGTGGGAAAATGGGCATGCGGGCCAGCAGGGACCCCGCCAGGATGGAGGCCATGATGGCCAAGCGCCATGCCGACCTCAAGGCCAAGCTCAAGCTGACGGCCGAACAAGAAGGTGCCTGGACCACGTTCACCGCCGCCATGAAGCCGCCCGCACGGTTGGACACCAAATATCCGGACCGCGCGGAGATGGACAAGCTGACGACGCCCGAACGCATTGACAAGATGCGCGCCCTGCGCAGCGAACACATGACCGCCATGAATGCCGCCATGGACAAGCGCGAAGAGGCCACCAAGGCGTTCTATGCAGCGCTCAATGCCGAGCAGAAAAAGGTGTTTGATGCCGAGCATGCCCGCATGGGCGGCCGGCATGGCGAGCACCGCGGGCCGTGGGGCAGGCACGGTGCCGACAAACCCGCTGCCAAGTAGCCCAGGCAGGTTCAGGCCAGCAGGGTCTTGAGTTCCCCGCTGGTGATCAATTTCTGCACATCATTGGCACCCCCGACCAGGGTGCCCTTCACAAAAACCATGGGGAATGTGGGCCAGCCAGTCCACAGTTTCAAGGCATTGCGTTCCCGCCACAGGCTGAAGTAGTTTCCATACTCCATGTAGTGGTGGGCCACGCCAGCGGCATCCAGTTGCTTGCAGGCCTTTTTGGGAAACGGGTTGAGTCCCATGCCGACGACCACGACCGCATGCTGGGCTACGGCTGCCTGCACTTCCTTCACAATGGCCTGCTGGTGCGTAGCGACCCGCTCGCGGATGGCAGGATGGATACGCGATTCGTCGAGAATGGACCGTGGCATGCAAGCCTCCTGCAGAATAAAACCGCCCATTATGGCCGCACGCGCCGTGAAGCACCCTCCCTCTTGACACATATCAAGCAGCTATAGTGTTCGCAGCCTTACACTGCGCCGCACCAGCGCCCAACACCCATCACACCCATGTCTGTTAAGCCTGTCCCCCTCCCCATTGTGCGGACCATTTCCCCGATGCGCCCCCTCGTTTGGCTGGTCTACTCCTGGCGCGACATGGCACAGGTCGGATGGGTGAGCTTTGCGCACGGCCTTGTGCTGGCGGTGTTTGGCGCGGCCATCGTGGCCATTGCCCACCAGCGCTTCTGGCTGCTGGCCGGTGCGCTGTCAGGGTTCATGGTGATTGCCCCTGTTTTGGCCACCAGTCTGTACGCCCTGAGCCGCGCACTGGAGCGGGGAGAAAAAGCAGACGTCGGCGTGGTCCTGAAAACCTGGTTGAACTGGCAAAACAGCCATGTCAACAAATGGGGAAATGACTATTGGGCCATGGTGCAATTTGGCGCCCTGCTGGCACTGGCCGCCACGGGCTGGGTGTTGACGTCCGCGGCCCTGATCACGCTGCTGGCACCTGCCCCCATTCTGGGCCCGCTGGACTTCGTCCACCACGTCGTACTGGCGCGGGATGGCTGGTTGTTTGAGCTGTGGCTGGCCATGGGCGGCGTGATGGCCGCGCCCCTGTTTGCCTCCAGCGTGGTGTCCATGCCGCTGTTGCTGGACCGCCGTGTTACGTTGATGCAGGCCGTGCTGACCAGCTGGCAGACCGTGCTGGCCAATCCCATACCCATGGGCTTGTGGGCGGCGCTCATCATGGTTTTTACGCTACTCGGACTGGGTTCCCTGCTGCTGGGTCTGATCGCCGTGATTCCCATGCTGGGCCATGCCAGCTGGCACGCCTACCGCGATCTGGTCGATGCTTCCAGCCTGCCACCCCGCGAGCCGCTGGCAAACCCAACAAACGGGCAGGGAAAACGGTAATGTTTGGCTATACCGAAGAACAGATCGCGGGCTTTGGCCTCACCTTCGGGGTGGGCGGCTTCATGCTCTACATGCTATTCATCATCGGGCACCTGGCCTGGGAATCCAAGGCCGGCAAATTTGGCACCTTTGTGATCTTTCTGGGGCTTGCGTTCGGGATGGTGGGCTTTGTCGCCAAGGCCGTTATCCAGTGGTACTTGGAGAAGTAGGTTTATCCAAACGGACGGATGCCTATCAGCCACCCGTGCAGATACAGTGCGAATGCCATCCAGGCCAGGCCACCAGCCACCACGGTAGTGGCCGTTGCAGACCAGGTGCCTGCCGGGTACTGCGTGCCCGCTGCGCGGTCTCTGCGTCGCGATGCGATGAAACAAAGCACGCCCCAGACCAGGAATGCACCAAACAGCAGCACATGGGCCAGATTGCCATTCGCCAGCAAATGGGCCAGCGCCCAGGCCTTGACGCCCAGCACCATCGGATGGTGAACACGTGCCTTGATGCCATTGCGTGGCACGTATGCGGCGGCCAACAGGATGAATGCAACCAGGGTCAAAAGAGACGCCGCATGGCGCATGCCCACGGGCGGCGTCCACAACACAACCGGGGTCTCGCGCGCCACGCCAAAACCATAGACTATGAGGGCAAATCCCAGCAAGGACAGCAGGGAATACACGCCTTTGTAAGCCCCTTCTCCGACACGCGCCAATGTCTGCTTGCGCCATCCGTCGGCAACGATGCGAACCGAATGCAAGCCCAGGAAAAGTACCAGTCCCGCCAATAAATAAACCATGTCTGTCGTCCTGTAGGTAGTTGCAATGGCCAGTGTTTCTAGGCGGCCAAAACCCGGTTCTTGCCGGCCCGCTTGGCCAGGTACATGGCCTTGTCGGCCCGCTTGATTGCGTCCGCTCCGGTTTCATCGGGTGCCAACTGGGCAACACCCGCACTGAACGTGATGAGCACTTTTTCCGTTCCTGCCAGAAAAAATTTCTTCGTCAATTCCCGCTGCAAGCGGGTCATGGCCTCAACGCCCTTGTCCAGCGGCGTATCAGGCAACAAAATGACAAACTCCTCACCGCCATATCGGGCCAGGGTGTCCTGCGGGCGCATGCATTCACGCGCCACCGTGGCCAGGTGAGTCAGGGCCCCATCGCCTGTGGCGTGGCCCAGTGTGTCGTTGAGTTTTTTGAAATTGTCGATGTCCAGCAAGGCCATGCACAAGGGCGTGTCCTTGCGCCGCACACTGGAAATCTCGCGCTCGACGGCTTCCTCCAGACCCTTGCGGTTGAGAGCACCGGTCAACGGGTCGTGGCGGGCCTGGGTGCTGACACGGTCCAGCTCCTGGTGCAATTTGAGCAGCTCGGCGTCGGTCTGGTTGGCGCGGTCTCGCATCGCCTGCAGCTCTTCGCCGGATTCCTTGCTCTGGCTGGCCATGGCACGCGTTGCACTGACGACTTCTTTCAGGACTGGTGCAATTTCCGCAAGTGTCTTGGCCTGCTCAATCTGGCGCGCATTTTCTTCCAGTTTTTCATGAAAATTACCGGTGGACTTGGCCATCTCGGACAGGCGGTCGATAAACGCCGCCAGCATCTGGCGCATTTCGTTCTGCGCTTGTACCGCATGTTCCTTGGCATCTTTTTGCTTGAATATGACGTCCTTCAAGCGGCGCTCGACGTCGTCCAGGCGTCGCAGTGTGAGCGGCGGCGTGGCCGCCGACATCAGGGCATCCATCTGGCCTTTGAGCCAATGCTCGTCCAGGCTGAGCTCCGCAATGTTCTCAAACAGCAGATGCAGGAGTTTGAGCAGTGTTTTCTTGATCTCAGCCTGGTCTTCGGCCACAAACGAAACCCGGTCGCTGTAGTTGACCAGCATGGTCTTGAGTACCAGCACGTCCGAGCCGCTTTGCCGCAGCGCGCTCGTAAGGTTCTTGGTCAACTCGCTAAAACGCTCGTCGTCCGCTCCCAACGCCGGTTGGGTGTACTCGATCAGGCGCCCCATTTGCCCCAGAAATTCACTTGTCAGAGCCGGGGCACTGGCACCCAAACCGGTCTTGGGCGCCACTGCAGCCGCTGGCTTGTCATCGCCTGTCAGAGGCGGAAAGCTTCCATAGGCAACCAGCGCAGTCTTGACTCCCTCCCAGTTCAGGCGATCAATCGCGTAATCCAGTAAACCGCGCTGTTTTTGCTGCCCCGGGGTCTTGACCGGCAACGCCTTGGCAATATCCCGCAAGGTTTCCGCGGGGAAAGGCACGGTCACGGGTATTCCGGCAATCTCGTTATAGATCGCCTGGTAGTTCGCAGGGGTAGGCGCCAATTTCTGCGTGGTCAGCTGCTTGAGCGTTTCACGCGCAATTTCGAATGGTTTCTTTTCACTCATGACACGATACCTGCTACAAAAAAGAACAAGCTGCGCCCGATTGACGGAGCTTGAACTACGATTTAAACACTGATTCCATATTGGGTACTGTTATTGCCTATCGCAGGTCCAGGAAAGACTTCAGCGCCTTGACGGTTTCCTGGGCATCCTCTTCCTGGGGCACATGGCCCAGGTTCTCAAAGACCACGAGCTTGGACCCCTGGATGTCCGTGGCAAACCGCTGCGCGTTTTCCAATGGAATCAAATGGTCCCTGGCACCCCAGAGAATCAGGGTGGGTAATTTCAAGCGCTTGATGTGGACCTCATCACCACTGACACGCTGATCCATACGGTACGCCAGCGCCTGGCGATTGCCACCCCGCAACGTCAGTTCGTAATAGCGGTCCACCAGTTCAGATGTAACCCTTGAAGGATCACCGTACACATTGCGCACACTGCTGTCGACCACGCCCCGCGGCAACGTATGCTCCATCAATACACGCAGCCCCGGCGTACGGGCGATCCTGAATCCGATAGGAACCGACGTTGACTGCATGGGATAGCCCGCTGCATCCACCAGTACGAGTCGGCTGACCCTTTGTGGATGGGCCAACGCCATACCCCAGGCAATTTGACCTCCCAGAGAATTTCCGGCCAGCACACAGGATGTGACACCCATTTTGTCCAGCACGCCGTTGACCAGGTGCAAGTAGGCAGCAATGGATAGTCATTGGCGGGATGGGGCCCTGTCAGCCCAAAGGCCGGCAAATCAAACCGTATGACCCGCCTCTGACCGGACAGGCTTTGCGCCCAGCCATCCCATGTGTGCAAACTGGCCGATGTTCCGTGCAACAACACAATAGGCATGTTGTCTTCCCGCGGGCCTTCGTCGCGCAAATGCACCTCCATGCCGCCCACTTCCACAAATTGGGAGGGCGGCGTTGCCCACCGTGGCGACAGAGACTGGACAGACCGGTCCGGTGCCCAGGTCGCCATGACCCCGGCAACGCCAAAAATGGCACCAGCCAACAACAACACCCCAGCGATCCGAACAATCAATTTCATGGGTTCGAACTCTACACCCCAAAGCGTCAGTCCTGTCAAAGCACAAACCTGTGGATAGTTTCGGAACAACCCACTGGTTATCCACAGCAAAGTTGCTTTCCCTGAAGTTGTTCATGGAGGAGGTACAGCACCAGACCCAAGTCACGCACAGGCGTTGAATCGATGCAAGTACTTGATCTGCAAAGGAAAAAATGGCTTGTACACATGGACAGTCTGTCCTTATCTACTACTACTACTCTTTAAATACGTATTTAAGACAATAGAAGAAGCAGAAACGGGCGGAAAAATAAGTTATTCACGCCAGCGCCGGGCATTGCGCAATGCGCTGAAAAAGAAGCTGGGACCGGTGGGGTTTTCGGCCCGGCAATCAAGTAAGATTCGCCGACTTCAGCTTTCCCCTCCACCTTTTTCAGCTTTCCCAGGTCCCCACTTTCCCCATGTCCGTTTCTTCCGCAGGTCATCACGCCGGGCAAGTACCTGCGTCATTTGAAATCAAGAGTGCGCAGTTGCCCTTGGTGGCATTGCTGCTGAAAGTCAGTGACATTGCGGTGGTGGCGGCGGATGTGCTGAAGAAATTTGGCCCTGAAGGCGAGAGTCCGGATTTCTTTGAGCACGATGCGCTGGTGATTGATTTTTCGCACCTGGACGCACAGACGCCGGTCTTTGACCTGGTGCCTTTGCTCAAGGTGTTGCGCGCATGCAGTCTGGTGCCGGTAGCGGTTAGGGGTGCCAGCCCTGAGGCCATGGCCGCCGCGCTGGCGGTGGGATTGGTGGAAGCCCCATTGGATCTGCATCGCCCACGGCCTCCTGCCGAAGTGTCCGAGTCTGCCGCCGTACCCGAGACAGTGCGTGAGGTGATTCACGAAGTGGTACGCGAAGTGCAGGGCCCCGGGACCATGGTGGTGGACAAGCCGTTGCGATCAGGCCAAAAGATCTATGCCCGGGGTTGTGATCTGGTGGTGCTGGCCATGGTCAACCAGGGTGCTGAGGTGGTGGCGGATGGCAACATCCACGTTTATGCCCCATTGCGTGGCAAGGCCATGGCCGGTGCGCGGGGCAACACCCAAGCGCGCATTTTTTCGCTGTGCCTGGAACCCGAGCTGGTGTCCATCGCCGGCGTCTACCGCACCAGTGAACATGCGCTGGCGCCCGAGGTGCAAGGCAAGGCTGCCCAGGTGCGCCTGAGCGATGACGGCCAGGAAAAACTGATTTTTGAAGCATTGAACAGTTGAGAAAGATATTCAAGTTATGGCAAAAGTAATTGTGATTACGTCGGGCAAGGGTGGTGTGGGCAAGACCACCACCAGTGCCAGTTTTGCAACCGGTCTGGCCCTGCGCGGGCACAAGACTGCGGTGATCGACTTCGACGTGGGTTTGCGCAACCTCGATCTGATCATGGGTTGCGAACGCCGTGTGGTGTACGACCTGATCAACGTCATCCAGGGCGAAGCCAACCTGAACCAAGCGCTGATCAAGGACAAGCAGTGTGACAACCTGTTCGTGCTGGCGGCCTCCCAAACCCGCGACAAGGATGCGCTGACCCAGTCGGGGGTAGAAAAGGTCCTGACCGATCTGGCTGCCATGGACTTCGAGTACATCGTCTGTGACTCGCCCGCCGGCATTGAAACCGGTGCGCTGATGGCCATGCACTTCGCCGACGAGGCCCTGGTGGTGACCAACCCCGAAGTCTCTTCGGTCCGCGATTCGGACCGCATCCTGGGCATGCTGGCCAGCAAGACCAAACGCGCCATTGAGGGGCTGGAGCCGATCAAGGAACACCTGCTGATCACCCGCTACAACCCGGCCCGGGTGGACCAGGGCCAGATGCTGTCGCTGGAAGATATTCAGGACATCCTGCGTATCAAATTGATTGGCGTGATTCCCGAAAGTGAATCCGTGCTGCAGGCGTCCAACCAGGGTGTGCCCGCCGTGCACATGCAGGGCAGCGACGTGTCTGAAGCCTACAAGGATGTGATCGACCGCTTCCTGGGAACGGACAAACCCATGCGCTTTACCGAAGCCCCCAAACAAGGGCTGTTAAAGCGTCTTTTCGGTGGGAAGTAAGAACATGTCATTTCTCTCGTTTTTCATTGGTGAGAAGAAGAAGACGGCCAGTGTGGCCAAGGAGCGGCTGCAAATCATTCTGGCGCACGAGCGCAGCGGTCGCAACGCCGCCGAGCCCGACTACCTGCCAGCGCTACAGGCCGAACTGGTGGCCGTGATCAGCAAATACATCAAGATCAATCCGGCCGACATCAAGGTCAACCTGGAACGCCAGGACAACCTCGAAGTGCTGGAAGTGAAGATTGAGTTGCCCGAAAATAGATAGTGGTTTTACGCACGTACCAATCGCAGGTGCGTGATCTCGGACGGCGCGCCAAAGCGTTTGGGCGGTCCCCAGTAGCCGGTGCCCCGGCTGGTGTAGACCCATAGCGCTTTGAGTTTGTGCAGGCCCGCGGTAAAGGGCTGTTGCAGTTGCACGAAATGGTTCCACGGCCAGAACTGTCCGCCATGGGTATGGCCCGACAACTGCAGGTCAAATCCTGCATCGGCCGCCGCCGCCGCACTGCGGGGCTGGTGGGCCAGCAGCAACTTGAACACCGCGTGGTCCGGTGCATCGGCGATGGCCTGGTGCGGATCGCTGCGGTGGCTTTCATCAAATTGGTGGGCGCTGAAATCGGCCACGCCGGCCACCACCATGACGGCGGGCTCGGGGTCCTGGTCGTCGATGCTGTGCTCGATCAGCACGTGTTCATTCATCAGCACCTGCACACCCAGGGACCGCAAGGCGTCAATCCAGCTATGGGCGCCTGAGTAGTACTCGTGGTTTCCGGTTACAAAGAAGGTGCCGTGGGTGGACACCAGTTGGGACAGCGGTGCGACGTGGTGTGCCAGTTCGCGCACTGTGCCATCCACCAGGTCACCGGTAATGGCCACCAGGTTGGCGTTCAGGCCATTGACCCGGTCGACAATGCGCTGCAGGTAGCGCGTCTTGATGGTCGGCCCCACATGGATGTCGCTGATCTGCGCCACGGTGAATCCCTGTAACGCTTCGGGTAGATTGGCGATCGGCACGTCCACCTGCACCACGGTCGCGGTGCGCCGTGCATTCCAGAATCCCAGGATGGTCACCAGTAGCGCCACGACCGGCAGGCCCAGGGCCGTGTCCTGTTTCAGAGTCGTCCACGAAAAGACCTGCGGCCAGAGCCAGTCTGCCATCCCTGCCAACAGCAGCAGGGCTTCGCGCAGCAGGGTCAGCACCAGCAAGGATGAAAACAGGCCCATGCACAGCAGACCCATCCAGGTGAGTACGTTGGCGAAGGGGGGTCTGGCTATGCGGCGGGCTAGGAAGCCCATGGGCATCAGCAAGGCCGAGACGGTGAGGGCCGCCCAAAGGGCCACACCCAGTGCAGCATCGACTAGAGCCAGGTCGGGTGCGATGCGCCATCCGATGACGGCGTGTAACAACAGGGAAATCAGCAGCACAGGGGCCAGAGCCATACAGAGGGCCATGTGCAGTGTGCACGCAGCGGAGTGTCAATGTCTGTAGATGGTGGACATTGGCCCCAGTTCAAGGGCTGATCTGGAATGCCTGGTGGTTCTCGGCGATCAGTCCCTGGGCGTCATGGCTTTGCTCGAAGAATTCAACCTGGGTCTGGTGGATGGCGACCACGCTGCAGGCCCGGGTGCCATAGTGGGGCGTGGCGATGAAGGTGGCCGACAGCACGCGCTCCAGTTCCTGCGAAACGCCGGTGTGGGGCAATGACGCATCGGGCGCGATGGATCGGTCGTGCAACAGGGGCAACAGACTGTTGACATCGGTTTGCCTACGGTCTTCCTGCCGATGCAAGCGGTTTTTCAGTTGGGTCAGCTTGGGCCAGGGGGTCTGGAAGTCGGCATTCGAGACCGCGCCCACGCCGGCTGGCTTGCGCAGCACCCGGGCATTGCGGCTCTCCAGCCCCATCAGCTGGTGGCCATCAAACACCAGCAGATTGAAGGGGTTGTAGTCGCTGCAATGCTGAGCCAGCTGTTCCAGGTAAGTGGGTGCGTCCTGGTCACCGTGCAGGAAGGCGGCCACCAGTTCCCCGCGGGACGGTGCATCGGCGCGCAGCGGCTCTGTGGTCCGGTAGTTGGTCAACGCCGCCAGACGGCCGCTGCGGCTGACACCCAGCCAGGTACCACCGCCCTGCAGGTCCTTACCCGCCAGCACCTCGGCGCCATTGGGGGCCGGGCCCCACCAGTGCAGGGGCAGTGCGGGGCGGGCGTAAAACTCGTCCCGGTTGGCCAGCAGCAGCAGGGGCGTGGCGCGGTCGGGTTGCCAGTTCCAGGCGATCAGGCACATGGTCGTCAATCCGCGCGGGTGGACACGGCCAAGGCCGTCTTGGCCAGCACCTGGCGCAACACAAAGCTGGAGTGCACACCGGTCACGCCCGCGATGCGGGTCAGCTTGTCGAGCAGCAGGGCCTGGTAGTGGTCCATGTCGCGCACGGCCACTTTCAGTTGGTAGTCCGCATCCTGACCGGTGATCAACAGGCACTCCAGCACCTCGGGGAGCAGGCCGACCGCGGCTTCAAAGTTGGCAAAGCGCTCGGGGGTGTGCAGGTCCATGGAAATGTGGATCAGGGCCAGCAGCGTGAGGCCCAGTTTTTTGGCATCGAGCAGCGCGCGGTAACCCATGATGAGGCCGGATTCCTCCAGCGCGCGCACCCGGCGCAAACAGGGCGACGGCGACAGGCCGATGCGATCGGCCAGGTCCTGGTTGTTGATGCGGCCGTCCTGCTGCAGGATCTCCAGGATTTGTTGGTCATAGCGATCCAGTTTCATGTTTCTGCCAATAAATTTTTGATTGAAGACAGAGTATGCCGAATTTTCAGAAATCGCGGGCAACAACGCAATTGTCTGCCGGGGCTGGCGGCCTACACTGGATGCATCTGTTACCCACAGTCCAACAACCGGGCCCCGCTGATCCAGCCAACCCTGTTGTACAACCCGGACCCACAAGGACCGGCGTTGTTGAGCCAAACCCCCGGGCGCATCCACCGCCTGCGGGGCCGGTCCCGCCTTACCATGGCGCCATGACACACGAACCCCGCCTCACCCAGGCCCTGCGCGCCCTGTTGTCGACCCAACGCGTTGCCGCGCTGGGTACGCTGGACGCCGACGGCCTGCCCTTTGTCTCGATGGTGCCGTTTGCCGTGGAGCCTGCATCCGCCCGGCTGGTTGTCCACGTCAGTGGCCTGGCCGCCCATACCCGCAACCTGCAGGCCTCGCCCCGGGTTTCCCTGCTGGTCATGCAAGCCGAGGTGGCGGGGGAGCCCGTGCATGCCCTGCCGCGTGTGACGCTGGAAGGGGACGCCGCGGTGCTGGTGCGTGACAGCGCGGAATGGACCCAGGCACGCGACGCCTATTTGGCCCGTTTTGCGGATGCCCAGCCCATGACCGGGTTGGGCGATTTCATGTTCGTAGCCATTGCCGTGCAAGGCGCCCGCCAGGTGGCTGGATTTGGCGCGGCGCGCTCGCTGGATGCGCAAACGGTGGCGGAAGTGCTCAGACCGCCGCGCTGAGGGCTGCGGGGCCCTCCAGAAAGGCCACCACCATGCGGGCAATGTGCTCGCCCTCGTGGCCGTGCTGCAGGCTGGCGCTGGCGGCGCTGTATTTTTCTTCGCCCAGCAGGTCGCGCCTCTTGTCCATCAGGTAGGCGCTGACAGCCTCCTCAAACTCGGGGTGGGGCTGGATGCAGAACACCTCCTGGCCCACGGTGAATGCGGCCACCGGGCAGAAGTCGCTGCTGGCCACCAGCGTGGCGCCGGGTGGCAGTTCAAACACCTGGTCCTGGTGGCTGGCCAGCAGCGCAATCTGGGTGCGCTGGGCCGAGTGGGGCAGGTCGGGGCGGTGCCAGTCGTAGGTCATGCGCCCGGCGCCCCAGCCCTGCGGGGCCCGGCCCACCGGCGCACCCAGGCACAGGGCAATGAGCTGGTGGCCAAAGCACACGCCGACCATCTTCTTGCGGGCTTGCAGCAGGGCTGTGACGCGCCGGCGCAGCTCCACCGTCCAGGGCGCATCCGAGAAGGAGTCGGATCGGCTACCGGTCAGCAGCACGGCATCAAAATCATCAAAGGAATCCGGGTACTGGCCCAACTGGGTGTTGAACACCGCCATGGTCCAGTCGGCCCCCACGCCCTCGAACAGCCGGATGAACATGGCGCCAAAGCTGGAATAGGTTTCGGCCAAGTGGCCTTCGAGGATGTCGTTGTCGAGGATGCAGAGTTTCATTGCGATCAATAACGAAGCGCTACAGGCAGGTTTTACGAGGGCTGGACGGCTCTTCTGCTCCGCACCGCGGCCGCCAGCTGCTGCAGCACCGGCACCGTCTGGGCCATGCTGATGCAGGCGTCGGTGACGGAGACGCCGTGTTTCAACGGCTGGTCGGGGGTGATGTCCTGGCGGCCCTCGTTGAGGTGGCTTTCGATCATGATGCCGGTGATGCGTTGGTCTCCGGCGGCAATCTGGGCCGCCACTTCACCGGCGACCACGATCTGGCGGGCATGCTGCTTGCTGCTGTTGGCGTGGCTGACATCGATCATGACCTGCTCGCGCAGGCCGGCACCCTTGAGCAGGGCGCAGGCCGCATCCACATCGGCCTTGGCGTAGTTGGTGGTCTTGCCGCCACGCAGGATGACGTGGCAGTCGTCGTTGCCACGGGTTTCGAAAATCGCCGCCTGGCCCATCTTGGTCATGCCCATGAAGGCGTGCGCGGCCTGCGCGGCCTGGATGGCGTCCGTGGCCACCTTGACGCCGCCATCGGTGCCGTTCTTGAAGCCCACTGGGCAACTCAGGCCACTGGCCAGCTGGCGGTGGCTCTGGCTCTCGGTGGTGCGCGCGCCTATGGCGCCCCAACTCACCAGGTCGCTGATGAACTGCGGGCTGAGCAAATCCAGAAATTCGGTACCCACCGGCATGTTGATGGCCAGGATGTCCAGCAGCAGCTTGCGCGCCATCTCCAGGCCCTGGTTGATGGCAAAGCTGCCGTCCAGGTGCGGGTCGTTGATATAGCCCTTCCAGCCCACCGTGGTACGGGGTTTTTCGAAGTAGACGCGCATCACGACCAGCAGGTCGTCCTTCAGCGCATCGGCTTGCGCCTTGAGCTGCCGGGCGTAGTCCATGGCCTGTTCGTGGTCATGGATGGAGCAGGGCCCCACAACGACGATCAGCCGGTCGTCCTGGCCGTGCAGCACCTTCGAGATGGCGTTGCGGCTGTTTTCGACCAGGGCCTGGGCGGCGTCGGGCACCGGCAGCTTTTCCTCCAGCAGGGCCGGGGTGATCAAAGGCCGCACCGCACCAATGCGGGTGTCGTCGATGCGGGTGGTGTCGTGGGTGGTCAACAGGGTTGTGGGCGATGAAGTCATACTATGAATTTTATAGCTGCTCGTACAATATTCACGAGGGTTTTGCGATGATTTAACCACATGGGGTCGACGGGGTGCGAATGGTGGCGCCGTGCCCGTGATCTAAGGGAAAACCAGTTGCATGATGAAAGTCCGAAGGTGCATACTGTGCCAGAGGTTTCGCCAATCCGCGAGCCTTCACCTACGGTTTTTCGCCCCGACGGGCAATCCTCTACAGGAGTTCAACATGAAGCGTTCATTCATCACTTCTTCACTGGCTTGCGTGCTGGCCGCTACGTTTGCAATGGGTGCCCAGGCCCAGACCAAGGCGACTGCCGCCGAGGCGACTGCCATGGTCAAGAAAGGCGTTGCCTTCGCCAAAGCCAACGGCAAAGACAAAGCCTATGCCGAGATCAGCAACAAGGCTGGCCAGTTCATTGATCGTGACCTGTACCTGACAGTCTACGGCCTGGATGGCACGGTGCGTGCGCATGGCGCCAACGAAAAGATGATTGGCAAGAACCTGATTGATCTCAAGGATATTGACGGCACGCCATTCGTCAAGGAGCGCATGGAGCTGGCCAAGTCCAAGGGCACATTCTGGCAGGACTACAAGTTCACCAACCCCACCACCAAGAAGATAGAACCCAAGAGCATGTACTGTGAAAAGGTTGATGACTACGTGCTGTGCGGTGGTATTTACAAGTAGAAGTTGTGCAGTTTTGGCGTGAGCCGAGGATGTGGGGAGCGTCACTATGAAGTTGGGCATGAAGCTTTTGGCGGCACCAGTGCTGACCGCGGTGGTGGTGATGCTGTCGGGCCAGATCAATGTCGGGTTGATGGGCCGTGAGGCAGACAAGGGGCAGGCCAGTTCGGCGGCCAGCTTGGAAGACTTTAGAACGGTTTCCAGCGTGCAGCAGCAGCTCGGCCAATTGCATACCAGTGTCTACAAGACGGTGGCCCTGATCGGTTCCCTGGACGATGCCAAGGTCAAGGCATTTCGCGCAGACCTCGTCAAACAGCTCGACGGTATCAAGCGGGTGGCGGGCGCGTTGGGTGATGGTGCCCTTGCCACGGACGCCGATCGGGCCAGTGTCGCGGAGATTGGTACGCAACTCGACAAATATGGAAAGCAGGCAGACGCCGCGATTGACCTGTCTTCGGTGGATCCCAACACGGGAATCGCGGCCATGCTGGGCGCGGACGCGACGTTTGCGGGTTTGAGCAAGACCATGGCGGAGATTGTCTCCAGAAGCGACGCGGCGTCTCTGGCGGTGATGGCTGCGTCGCAGCAGCGCTCCCGCACGATCAACTGGATGTTGGGGGCCGTCGGTCTGCTGGTCGCCGGCATTGCCGTGTGGCTGTCGGCGCTGATGCAGCGCAAAATTGTTGCCGAACTGGCACGCGCGGGTGTCCTGGCCAACGAGGTGGCGCAGGGCAACCTGAACGTGGATGCCTCCACGAACCGCCAGGACGAGGTGGGCGACCTGATGCGTGCGCTGGGCGCCATGACGGCGCAACTGAACCAGTCGATTGCGACGGTACTGGAGTCGTCCGAGTCGATTCGCCTGGCCAGCGCCGAGATTGCCACCGGCAACCAGGACCTGGCCAACCGCACCGAGCAAACGGCAACCAATCTGCAGCGCGCGGCGTCGTCCACCGAGCAATTGACGGGGACGGTGCGGCAATCGGCAGACTCCGCGCGCCAGGCCAACCAGTTGGCGGTTTCGGCCGCAGAGGTGGCGGTTCGGGGGGGTGCGGTGGTGGGCCAGGTGGTCTCCACCATGGAGGAGATCAACACCAGTGCTCGAAAGATCTCCGACATCATTGGCGTGATTGACGGTATTGCCTTCCAGACCAATATTCTGGCGCTGAATGCGGCGGTAGAAGCCGCCCGAGCCGGCGAGCAGGGGCGTGGCTTCGCCGTGGTGGCCAGCGAGGTGCGCAGTCTGGCGGGCCGGTCGGCCGAGGCAGCCAAGGAAATCAAGAACCTGATCGGCGTGTCGGTGGAAAAGGTGG
>ERZ724520.103-NODE-103-length-42985-cov-4.580620_pt1 | contig 42985 bp, 67 predicted proteins | sample MGYA00376053_ERZ724520 | MGnify/ENA primary metagenome ERZ724520 (study PRJEB28724, sample SAMN07190886) | activated sludge metagenome | isolation source: activated sludge of sewage treatment plant in Hong Hong | place: USA: Christiansburg, Virginia | collected...
AATCAAAAAGCAAGAATTGCTTATTCTTCTGATAGGACTCCATTATGGCTTGTGTACCACTTGGGTGGAATTCACCAAGGCCAACAAAATAAGTACTTTTAACATAAGAGCTTATAGTATCCTGCATGTCAGTCAACACTACAGAAGGCCTATTCTCTCTTCTAATGCTATTTAACACAGAACTAAAGGAGGTACCACCTCCCCAATGTGCTTTGTACAAATCCATGCTAGTCTTAATGTGCCGTACAGTGTTATCAAACAAGAACATCTTTTTAACCAAACCTAAGGCATTAAGTCTGATAGTCAAGTATATACCAAGTTGGTAACGAGTACGAGATCCACCTCCAGATAGGCGTATTCCATCGGACATAGAACCAGATGCGTCTAGATATATGTCGAACTTAAAGCTGCTTTTTATCGCGTCTACAACCATATCTTCTAACCCAGTGTATCTGAGTATAGGTAACAGTTGTTCAAGTTCTTGTATATCATGTACTTCATCCGCTTCTAAGAACGGCTCTTCGTAAATGTCGCTATTGGCATTAAAGTAAGAAACAATATTCTTCTCGCAGCCTTTAACGAATTTAGACAATGCGGCAGGGTTAATAGAGAATTCTTTAGCAAAAGCTTTCAGCGTGTCTATATCCTTAAGGAGCTCGCGGCTCTCTAAGTTTTTAGCTGCTTCTTTACCGAACATCTCCTCGGCAGCGGCTTTTACTTTAGAAAGGTCTTCTGTGGATTCAGCTGCCACTTTCTCAACCATCTTCTCTAGTTGCCCATCTTGCCCATCACCCATTTGCTGGCACATTTGCTTCATTTTCTCTCTCCCTTCTTTAGTGTCAGGATCGATGCCTTGTTCTTTTGCTTTTTGGTAAATTAAGCGTAGTAAGTTATGTACTATTGTCTTAGTCACTATCGTACTATAAAGCTCATTGCTTCTAGTTATAGGCTTCAAATAGTAACTGGACAGTTTGTCTAGTAACTTTGCTTTCCAGGCGAGCTCAGGCTTGTCTAGATTAATCAGCGCCATACCATCAGGTGTATAGTAATAAGACTTGTATATGTCTTCTACAACATCTTTTGGTACGATGCCCTGCTCATAAAGAGACGAGATATGCCCCTCACCCGACTTTGTAATCTCGCTTCTTATAGATTCATGCAAAGTACTAGCTTCCCAATACGATAATTCAGGATCAACGATATTTGTTTTCTCCCGAGTATATGTGTATTTAGAAGCCCCTCTAAAGAAGGTGGACGAACCATAAAAGTCATCATCCGACCACCTTCCCTTTGAGGATTTACCGCTGTTCCCGCTGTAATACGGATCGTGGTAACCGTAGCTCATTAAGCGTTAGACCCCTCTTCGCCTGGAATAGTTAATTCTATTTCCAGAAATGCATTAGAACGCAGCTTATCAGCAAGTTCTCTTACCAGAGCCTCCTGAGTTTCTTTGTCAATGATATTCTTAGCGAGAAGGCTTTTGATTGTTTGTTTACAAGCTTCGTATTCACGTTCAACAACAGATACGTCTGCGATAGATGCAAACTTCTCAATTTGCTGTCTTACTGCAATCAGATCTTTAGGCTCGATTTCAGCAGACAATGCTTTCGCGACATTAACTCCGGCAAGCATACCACATACTTTGGTAAAGGCACTTGCTTGACCCAACGAGTACACAATCTGCACAGCACGTACAAGATTAGGAACGAAGGTCATAGTTCTGTCAGACACATGTTGGTGCGTGTGATTGATGAACTTTTCAAGCATTTTGGAATCGACAGAGATTTTGTCGATATCTGCTTGATCTGGTACAACAACGTGTACTTTATTCAAAGCTTGTGTGTCAGTGTGCAGAGAAGGTGTTTTATCCAGCATTTTGTGTAATTCAGCTTTTGACAAGCGAGGAACTTCCACTTTCAAGATGAAACGGTCCCAGAATGGGTTTTCCTTCTCATCCTCTGGAATAGTATTACACGAAGCGCACCACACATCCCAATCCAATGGAATACGCTTATGTCCAGTCATAAGCTCTTTCTCGTTCATACAACCCAGCATGGAGTTTCTGAAACCGGAAGAAGCTTTATCAACCTCATTAATAAGCACAAATTTGGCATCAACGATTGGAGCAATTACCGCGTACTTGTGTTCTGTAACGATTGCTTCGAGGTCCATACGGCCTTTAATCTCTGCAGATTTAGTACCTTCATCCACTTCTATAACGAAACACTTCTCGTGTGCTTCTTCGGCAGTTGCATACTTCGCAGCAGCATAGTCCAATAACGTGTTAGTTTTTCCTGTTCCTGGTTTTCCAATAAGCAAGATAGGGAGACGAAGTGCCTCCGCTACTGCAATCATCTTAAACCATTCTTCCTTTTGGCGAAGTCTGGTTTTGATTACTCTTTGTTCTGCCATAGCAATTTGTCGGCCATTTCCTGCGAAGCAAGAAAGCCATTAGCTTTGTAATAGTCGCTTATATCTTTAGCGGCTTGGTCTGTAGGTAATTGTACATAGGGTAATCCTAACTTTGTAGACAATTTCTCTGCGCCTAAAGCGCCTGGTTCATCGTTGTCATACCATATTACAATACGTTTAAACCTTGTTTTTAACTCGTCAATCTCATCAATATTATTAACAGATTCGCTATGTGGGGCTACGGCAAAGTAACCAAGTTCGCGCAAAAGCATTACATCCTTAAGGCTCTTAGAAATAACCAATAATTCGCCTGTTTCGGGCAATTGGTCATATCCTTGAAGCTTATTAGTGTTTGTATAAAACCTTTGCAAACTATAAGGTTTATAAATCTTCCATTCACCGTTACCAAAATAGTAACCATAAATTGGTTGGGTTGACCTATATTCGCCTACGAGAACGTCATTGATGAATACCGCCTCAAGGGAGTAGACTTTATACAATGACAGCGTTCTTTTTAATACACCATGCGATTCCCAGTAGCTTATGTCTCTATCGGTTAATTGACGTGTTATTACTTTTATCTCTTTTTTAGTGGTAGCACTTTGTTTGCGTTCTATTTTAGTTGTTTGTATCCTGATGCCGACACTAATGTCACGAAGTATCTTACGCATAGCATCATAATATAACAAACCCGTCATCTGACAGACAAACTTAATGATATCGCCACTATCACCTGTTTTAAAGTCATGGTACATTAACCTACCAGATCTACCAACAAAGACAGAGAAAGAGGGCGTATCATCCTTACGTAAAGGTGAACACAACCTCTTTCCTATCTCTAATTCTGGTATATAGAGCCTGAATAGGTACTCATCATCATAACTCTCTATTTTAGTCCTAAGCTCTTCGTTTAGAACTATACCTTTTGTGGTAATCATTAGTGATGGGTTTTACCCCACCACAAATGCAATTAGAACGGAAGGTCACTTACATCACCATCAGCACCTGGAACTGCTGAAGCAGCAGAAGCCTTGCTAAGTGGTTTGTAGTCACCCACATTGTCCTTATTGAATTTCAATTTAGTTTGCGCCAGAGGAACAGCGGTACTTTCTGCCCAAGGATAGAAGTTAAACTTACGGTTAACAAATGTCTTTTGGGTTTTGGTATTGATTTCTTCCTCTCCGGAAAGCTTAATACGCACAGATTTGTTGACGAGAGCAACATTAAGCTTTGCAGCATACTCGTTTACATCAGCGGCGGATATAGCATTCAATTCGTCTTCAGAGATAACTTTGGTAGCAAGGTGCTTAATCTTCTCCAATGAGATCTCCTGTGATTTTCCGGTTTTTGCAAAGTAGAAAGTCTCTCTGTGATTGCCGTAGGCATTCTCAAATGTTATTTCTACGTATGGTGTTTTTTTCAATGTAGAAACGCCTCCAATTATGGATTGTATTTTTACATCGTGAATTCCAGGCTCCAGTCTACTAGGAAACTGTGATTTGCCTTCTGCAACGTCTTTTGTACTAATCATTGTACTACTTATAGATGACTGACCAATCAAATGGTAAGTCCTTGTTTTCCAAGTGGGGTATTCTAGACCCCGCCTCGACTTCCTCTTTACCTTCTGCTCTTATGAATGAAATTCTTAGTTCGCCTGCATCATTACGATACACATGGCCTATAGCGTCGGCAGTTGCTACAAGCTCATTTTTTAATCCCTTACCCGGCAAATCTAGCCCCACTATGCTTACCTCAACTTGATTCTCTCCCATAACGCGTCTGTCCCGGTGCGCGATAAGGATCAAATGATCTGTTAAGTCTGCTATAGTTTTGATTAATTCCAAGGTCTTGTCCCTCAATTGAGACCATCCACTTCCATATGGCATATCCGCTACCGATTTGTATGGAGTGCCATCTTTGGTAAGGGTACCACGGCAAATGTGTCTTTCAATCCATCTTACTATGTTATCAAGAGTGTCTAAGGCTATATACTTGTATAAACCTTTATTTTCTGGTTTCTTTAATTCTTTAATTAATTCGCTAAGCTCGCTAAGGTCATTAATCTCTACCTTCATTCCAGGTATAGATCTTGTTCCTTTCTCTGTATCTATTATTAATACACCATCCAAGTTACCCAAACTGTAGGTCTTTCCTATCTTGCTAGCCCCATAAAGGAGAAGCATTCTTGGGTTTATGTTACTTGGCGGTAACGCCGTTCGAGGTAATACTACTCCCATCTTTCCATTCTTCTATAGCACCCCTTGATAAATCGTGTTTTAATCGTATTACACCCGGGGTACCATTTCTTAACTTTAAAAGGTGTAAAGCGAGTAATCCTTTAGTAGGATAACCTAGTTTACCATAATTCTCTATGCCTAGTTGTTCAGGAGCATGTACTACAAGAACACAGTCCGCGTCTCTATACGCGCTCTTACTGCCGTGAATATCACGTTTTGTAGGAAAATGAAACTGTGGCTTGTTTGGATCACGTCTGTCTGGATCCTCAATCTTATCATTTAACTGGCCTATGAATATCATCATAGCACCAATTTCTTTACGTAGGACTATCCCTACTTTAGTCAGATTAGAAACTAATTGTACTTCAGACTGCTCATCGTCATAATCAGCCAATATGGTATGGTCTAAAGATATGATAAGCTTATGGTCAGGCCACATCTCCTGAAATGCCTTAGCGGTTTCCACTATGTCACCAACACGTCCCGTATGCTCCACATAGTGGATTATGTCATTATCGCGTAATGCTCTTGTTTGATGCTCAAGCAATAGCTGTTCTTCTCGTGTTATTGGATTACTGGGGTCAACCATACGTTTATAGTTAATACCAGTAATACTAGAGAATGACCTTAAGACTTCTGTCTTAGAGGGCATCTCAAAGGCAAAGTGTAGTATTTTAAACTTATGTTCAAAGTTACCATTAAGGGCTTGGTTACAGAAATCTAAGATAAGCATATTTAAAAACATACTTTTACCAGAACCAGATGCTCCTGCGAGTAGATAAAACTCACCGAATCTAAAGCCGCCATTTAAGGCAGAATTTAGCTTGGGCCATCTAGTTAAAAGGCCAACCTGTGCTCCTGCCATAGCCTTGGCTATTTCAGCATCAGCTTCAGTAATGGCCTCCTGGATTGGTATTATAGGCAATATCTTATAACTCCTGTTCTCCATAGCCTATTGAAATTTGAGATACTTCTTTGGGTAGCTCTTTAGTATAAAGCTTCCACCCTTCAGTTTCGACATACTTTGATAAGTTTTTCCATGATTCTACAAACTGCCCTTTGGTTCTACGTACTAGTCTAGCTTGCTTTTCTCGTTCAATAGCCTCTAAAACCTCTTTATGCTTCTCAGGATCGTCGTTTATAGCTTTAAGGTACCTACGCATCACTTTGTCTGAACCATCGCGTAATGGCCTAGATTGGTCAAATTGAGGGTATGCCTCTTCTAGCTCTTTAAACATCTTACGTCTACTTTCTGTAAGTACGATGCCCTCAGATGCCAAGTACATATACCGTAGGCGTTCTAATGTTGCTTTTGAAACCCTATCAAAGACTAATAGTCCTTTTGTTTCTAGATACTTGTTTAGTTCTGGTGGTAATGGTACATTTGAGGCTTTTAGTACTATCAAACAGGCTGTGGCTTGATCGAGATTAAGGTCTTGAATAGTTCGTTCATCAATTGTTATATTCATTAAAAGTCTAAAACAAGTTTAAGCGATTCTGTTGGCGGTACGAAATCTTTAGGTACAAGTAAAGTTTGAGTAACTACCATTTTAGCACGAGGGATATTTCCAATAGTACTAGCTAAAGTGTATTGTAATACGCTATTACAAATAGATTTGGTACCATCATCCAAACCTAACGCTTCTATGTGGGTATTATATGCCTCCTTGCTGTTTAGTGTACTATCTATCGAAATAGCATACGCAGAAGCACTACCTCTTTTGACTACCCTTACTTCAAGATAAGGATCTGCAACTAAGTACAGCAATGGTAGATTAATACCATATTGATTAATTATGGTACTTGATATTGTTTGTATTTTTTGTAATCGCAACATTTCTTCTTGTTTATCATTTTCTGCTAAATCTTCAAAACGTGCTAACAGATTTTGATGATGCGATGCTAATGCTGTCGGACTTAGTATACCTGAGGCATAATAGTGTATAAGAGCTACACCTCTATAATCATCAGGCATAACTGGTGATTCTATAACTAACTTTACTAGATCTCTTGCTAATTTAACAAGCTTATAGTTAAACTTAACTATTTCGCCTTTTTTATATAAGTGTTTACGTGTAATCTTCATATCCGTAATTTAAATCTAATGTTGAGTACATATGCGCATAGTCTAAAGCCATATCTTGGCTAGTGGGTTCTGTCACATTGTATATGTCTTGTTCTGTTATAACAGTATTAAAGGTAGCACCTAAATTAAAGCGGTCTTCGATTATATCGATTACTTCTTCGATTGGGGTGCTACCGTTAATAGTGTTGTCTAAGAAGAGCAGATCAACTGCCGCTCTTAGGTTCTCGTAATATAAGTTCTTTTCCAACTGAATATAGTACGCTTAATGCACAGATCCCTATGATACCGTACGCAATAAATAATCCCATTTTGATATTGTTTTTAAAATTTAAGTTTCAGCGCAGCGTGTCTGTAAATGTCTAAGAAACCAAACTGTAGGTCTCCGGCTTCAGTAAACTCTACAGTAACAGAGCTTTCCTGTATCGACTTTATGACATATACTTTCTTGGCATCCCATGTTCCTAGGATCCGCAGTGCTACGTCTATCTCGTCTAAAACGTGTTTACCTTTTTGTATATGTTCTTCAAGTTTCTTCTTTTCTTCATCATTGTTTGATTCTTGCATAGCATTCTGCATATTTACAATAGCATCTTCTACCTTAGCCGTTCCCTCAATTAGAGGTTCTTTTACTCTTGTTATTGCTTTCTCGAATATACGTATCTCATCACCGACTGAATACTCAGTCAGATTTAAGATATCGCGACTATCTCCGAGTTCGTCTACTAGATCTTCTAGAAACGACTTTCCGTTTGATGGGTTTAGTTGGGGCATTTAATTTGTTTAATTCTTCTTCGAGAAGATTTGCGGCTAGATGAAATACCATAAATCTTAAGTTTGCACTTACGGAATCTTCGTATTTCATTACAGCATCCTGTGTTTCCCTTAAGATCGTCCTTAGTTTTTGTGCTTTAGGTGGTATTTTTTGAAAGATAGAATAATGATCCTGCCACACTTGTGTGGAAACGTTCATTATACTTCTATACATAAAGCCGGAACTAAGATAAAAGACCTCAAAATTATCTCTGAAGTATAACTCTAAAAACTTCGCGTGTACGTCAACTACAAAATCACTAGACTCTGGTTTGTAACTTTTTTCTATTACAGTGTTTAGCATTACACAACCAAAGGCATTGTTTTTTCTAGCTAAAGGTGCTGCTTCTCTAAAGATATTTGGATTAAGAATATCTTTATGAGCCTGGACTAATTTTGTAATAGGATCCTCTTTTTTCTTCTTTGTAATAGTAGCCATTTAAGTCTAATTTTAACTGGTTAATAACAGGGTTTACACGCATTTCACCACTAGGCTTAATACGTATAGTTGTTTTTTGCTTTTTACTCAAAGCAATAGAGACCGTACCGATGAGTAAAGCGTAAAATACTACTACAACTAACGCTTTAATCATAGCATTTATGAAACGCTTTACCATTACTTCTTAGTTTTACCTTTAGTAGCGGTAACTGTTTTGGCTGATCCAGAACCAGATATTACAGCTTTACATACTGTACATCGTGAAGAGCCTGGTGCTTTAGCCATATCATTGCAGGCACGCATGTTTTTACCGTATAAGGCGTCCTGTGCTGCGTGCTGACAGGTACATTTTCGTATTTGAGTGGGCATATAGTTATAGTTTTACAGTTTAGAATAAATAGGGCCCACCACAGGCCCTATTTCAACATCATCATTAAGCACCGGTTAGTTTTATTTTCCGGTAATAGCGTATGTTACCATACGTTTAGTTGGTTGTGAATGGCGAGCATACAGCGTTTGAATACGTTTCATGATACGCTCATTTTCACGTTTGTAGGCAGTGCTTACAGTTGCAGCGATTGCTTCCTGGAGCTCTTTACCGGTAGTTTTCTTTGCTTTTGTGGTTCTGCTTGTAGTAGCAGATTTGCGTGGACGGCCAACCTTGTTAGCGGTAACGCGACGTTGTGATTTTGCTTTTCGCATTCTTTAATGAATTAGGGTTAATAGTACTACTTAGACCAATGGTCGCTGACTTTACAGTCTACTACCACTGGAATACTTTTAATGACGACTTTAGCTGCGTCGACCATCAGTTTAGACATTGTTTTACTCCACTCTTCAGCCAACTCGTCCTTACACTCTGTTATAATCTCATCGTGTATGACATTTACTATCTTTATATCAAGCTTGTTATCTCGTATATAGTTACTAATGAAGATTAAGGCTGTTTTAGTAACATCAGCATTTGCCCCCTGAATAGGAGCATTCTTACTAGCACGTTCTATAGCACCTATTGCTTTAAAGTCAAAGCCAGGGTCTTTATAGAAACGCTTACGTTTAAATGGTGGTGGTGTTATTGAGTATAGATAATACACACCTAGTTTACCTTGTCGCTCAAGATAAGCTTTTACAGTCGGTACTTTTTCAAAGAAGGAATCTATGATAGAACGCGCTGTATCAGTGTCTACATCAATTGTTTTAGATAGCTTAAACTCGGACATACCATCATTGTGTTAACTGTACGTTTTTATTCCGCACAGATCAGACTATGTCATCAACCGCTTGGGTTGTCGGACGCTTGTTCCTGTTATTAAGAGGTCTGTACCTCTCAGGTAGTCGTTGAACCTTCTACAGATGTATCTGTAGCTTGGCTGCAAGTCTGCAATTTCAGCCTTTCTTGCAATTCATCCGATTTATCTTTCACTTTTGCAAGTGAAGAGCGCAGTTTTAGTTCTTTTCTTTCAAGAAATATAGTACTATTGTCGTATAATAGTTTATAAAGTTCAAAACGGTGCTTCATTTTAACATATAGAGCATATGTAGTGTTTATACCTATACATTGTATTTTTATTGTAACATCTATTCCGTTTTGCGTTAAAAACTCTGACAACTGTCTTAAAAACATTAAAGATCCAGAAGTTATTTTTGGAGAACATCTAGAAGAGTAACAACCATCGCCATCAAAAACTCCCCTTAAAATATGCCTAGTAATAGGAGTATTTAAGTTTAGAGTTAGTGATTTTTTAGGTGTTATACCCTTAGTAATCAAAAACTGGTATGTGTCAAAATGACCAAAAGTAACAACTTTGCAGTTTGACCCTTTTTTATTATATAAAGTTAAAGAAGGCTCTACCCAGTCTTTAAATTTACTTAAATGAGAATGGTCTATACTCAATAAATTAATAGAGTACTTAGTTTTAGACAGGTTACCGTCTGCTGCTAAATACCCAAACCAGTATTGAGCTGTTTCATCCCAGTTTAAAAAAGGATTCTTTTTGACCTTTGCGTTTTTACCACCTCGTTTGTCTTTTTCTTGAATTGTATGCATATAGACTAGCACACAAGAACTATACCGTTTACGCAAGTCCGAAGTTTATAGTCTTTTGTACGTCCCTATAAGTCATAGTAGGCTTAAAAGGTGTTGGATTACGCACATCTTCTAAGGGTATATTAAAGGTTAATGCCGCTAGCTTTGAGTGTAAATCCTCATCATTATTATAGGCTTCTATCCATAAAGGATCCTGTGATTGGTCTGCTATTACACGCAGCTCCATACTAGAAAAGTCACCTCCTACGAACTTATACCCAGATTGTGGTACAAATGCTGACCTAATTAGAACGCCCAGTTTTCCTTTAGAAGGTATCTGAGTAATATTAGGCTCAGAACTTGACATTCTACCTGTTGATAGGATTTGCCATAGGCTTTGGTGTACACGATTTGTGTTTGGGTTTATATACTTAAGGAAGTCTTTACCAAAAGCATTTGCTAGTTTCGCATATTTAGAATACTCTATAAGTAAAGCTACTAAAGGTTCGCTTCTATACCTCAATAACTCTCTTATGTCACTATTTACTACATTCAAGCTTACAGCCTGTAATACAGCTGTTTTCTGTGCTGGCGATCCCCAGTTTATCTGTATCCTACGTTCTTCATACCCAAATAGGTTACCCTGAGTGTACTCAGGAACAAATCTGGATAGTCTAGGATCAGAAAGTACATAGGAATCAAGATCTCTTGTATATTCATCTACTAATGTTTTTGTTTCATTTGCTACATCAATCCACTTCTTAATATCAATAGCCATTCCATTATACTCAATATCAGCAAGAACGCAAACAGCTAAGTTTTCAAGTCTGGCTACATTCTTTAATCTATGGCGTTCTAATTCTTGGTCTTGTATGTCTTTTATTTTAAGTAACACCTCCACATCTTCGGCGCCATATACTATTTGAGTTTCTGTATAAGGCGTTCCGCTCAACCCAACAAATTTGTTTCTTACAGCTTTATTTAGTGTCTTATTTAGGTACTTCTTAGACGCTGCCCCAAGGCCTAATTCTGCGTCATCATAACCTGCATTTAACAGGCATTCTACTAAAAAGCAATCGTGTATGTTGTTCAAGTTAAAACCAAACGAGAACTTTAGGAAGTTCATATCAAATTTGGCATTCCAGAAAACCTTTAATACTTCAGGATCTTCTAGTAATGGTTTAAGCTTAGTAACTGGTACATTGCGGCAATCTATTACAAATTGGTCATTAGCGTCTCCAATCTGCAACATAATAACATCATTATCGAAATCGAATAAACCCTCGGTTTCAGTATCAATTGCGATAACTTTTTTACCATAAGACCATTGTAATAGGTCTTCTATGGTAGCAGTTTTGCAACCCCAGCCCTCTATGAGCTGGGGATTATTATTTATGAAATATATCATTCTAAAGCGGCTTTGCTTCTATCTTTGTTCTTGTAGTACGAACAAGTTCAAAGTCACTGCACTTGAAGGTTACTATATATCCGGTTTCTTCATCTGTCTTTGATTTTAACCAAATACTTTCTTCAGTTGTTAAAGTTGAGCCTACTTTTAGCTTACCGTTAATAAAGCTAATATCTGATGGTCCAAAGTAAAGCGACCCATCATCCAATGTCCGTGCCTCATTAAAAGTAGTTAACTGTAAGTCAGGAAATTCAATAGAAAGTCTCTGAAGTAAGGATATTACTTTATCTGTAGTTAATCCTATTGTTATAGCCTGAGAGTGCTGTCGCGTCTCTTCGTAAACAGTAGTATGCAAACTTGTCTGTCTTTGCTCAATTGGTAAAACATAAACAACCTGTTCAGTAGATTGATTACGTACCACAAGCTCTAATTTGAAAGTAACTAAGAAGATTTTACTAAGATTAGCAATATTCATATTCTTAATAAGTTCTTCAGGTGCAACACCTTCAAACAAATTTACCTCATCAACAAATTTAGAAAGCATGTCGTAAGATACATCTTCAAACTGTGCGAGAATATCAAAAACAGACTGCGTCAAACTCTTGTCGTTTAACAACTTTTCTACTGTTTCAATGATTTCCTCGTCACCCATTCCGTGAAACCGCTCTATATAACGTACTCTTCCTGGTCGATTGAGCATAAACTCAGAGATTTTCATGCTGTTTGATATAAACATCCATAAGAATCTTGTATTTAAACCATCATCAAACATAGATAGCATAGGGCTAACGTCATCGTCCTTGCCTTCATCCTGGCCGAAAGTCTTTTCAAACTCATCAACAAGAATCATAGAGCCATTTAACAATGGATTTGTAAGGAAGGTACGAAACGCATCAATATCCTCTGTATAAGGACGGTTAAGAATCAGAATTGGCCCATCAAATGCTTCATTAGCAAACTTCTTAGCCCATAATGTCTTTCCTGCTCCTTTAAGGCCTGTTAAAAGAATGCCCATGTTGACATTCGAACTTTTCCAAGCTTTTGCCCAACGTTTAAGTGTGGCGTCGTGTTTTTTATTTAGAGTATCAGCAGGTATATTAAAGGAATCTGCAACATACTCCAGGTAAAATCCTAACTTACTGTCGTTTATAACATAAACGCCTTTATCGATGGATTCACGGATTTCAACACCTGATATAGGCCTGTGCTCAGATCCTGATATCAATATGTAGTTCTTCATCTTTTTGGTATAATGGTAGTCCCGAGGCGATTCGAACGCCTGACCGTCTGCTTAGAAGGCAGATGCTCTATCCAGGCTGAGCTACGGGACTACCTTTATTTGTTATTTTGTTTTCGTGTTAACAGTATTAAAGCGACCAAGAGCTTGATTCTCTTTTTGCCTTAGTTTATTATGTAAATCATATAACTTCTGACGTACATTTGTGGGCACTCGCTCGCCTATCCTAGCGTGCGTTACCATTAGCTTGTGGTTTTTTTGAATGGCCATACTCCTTAAGGGGGTCTCTAGTTGGTGTGTCGAACTCTACTCTAATTTCAGCTTTTACCAATATTTCTAGCATCATCATAAACTTTTGGATACTTGTTCCTGGAACAGTGCTCCATGTGTCTACAATTTGCCATATTTGGCTGCTTTTCATTGTACTTTGGCTATTCGGTTGGCTCATCCACATAGGATGCTACCATATCATGTAAACCCTTAAGTTTATCTACAGATGCTTTAAACTTATTGTAGTTGTCTGTCTCTGACTTTACTTTGTTATCAACTTCTTCTATAAGTCTATTAGCTAATGACTCAGGCATCTTAGATTTTTCACGTGTCTCTTTAATTACTTGATAGGCGGCGTCTTTCATCATGTCAAGTTTGCCAAACTTGGATTCCATGTCAATTAAACGTGCTTTACAGATATTGTAGAAATAAACAATTTCGGTAGGACTCATACCTTTAAACTGTGATTCAATGGTTTGTGGTACTTGGTCAATGTTTGTAATGTTGATTTCTACATTTGATTTACCTTTGGATAGAGTCATTTTCTCTAGGGCTGTCTCAAATGCTTTTACTATGGCATCAGCTTTACGGGTATCTTCCGCATTATCTGTTACCACTTTCTCGTCATCTTTTTTAAATAACTTAAACATTTTTATTGTTAATACAACTGTTCTTCTCCGAGAAGCTCAGGGTCATTGTACATAGGATCAAGCCGCTTGATGCTATCTGTGTAAGACTTTAGGGTTTGTCCCGCAGGTACCATAATCTCACTTTTAATCATACTTGAATCAAATTCAATTCTAGTGCCGTCGCCTGTACCAATAAGGCCTGTAACGTCATCGTACACAGATCCTACTAACAGATGCCGACATGAATCAGAATTATACTCAATTCCAATAGTAAGCACTGTATCATCCGAATCTAGTACATACCACTTGTTTTGCATTTTATCCATATAGGATATGTCTACACAGCTTATTAAGCAGATAGCAATTACTCCTAATGGAAATAGTAAGTTTTTAAGTTTCATAATTTTGGTTTTAGATTACAGTTTAGAAACCAGTAGGCTATGCGCATAGGTTAGACCCTACTGGTTGAACTATAGGTTACTATAGACCGATTCACTTAACTAACTTTGTCGGTTTTATTTATTCTTTTTGTACCAGGCATTAGAGCATAGGCTGTTTATAAACCTTTGTCCTCTATTTGTACCAGAGATAAGAAAACTTACTGCTGTAACAAGAAATAATGCGGCCGCTAGTATCGATGTTACAAGCTTCATACGCAGACTGTCAGAATAATACTCCGTTCCATACATAAAAATTTTTACCGCTAAATATAGAAAACATAAGTGTAAAGCAGTGACATAAGTCCACGCAAGAGCAGAAGTTTTACGAACAGCGCCTATGATCCTACGTACTACAGAAAGATCATTTCCCCAACCTTTAAGATGTATGAACATATTAGGCTGACTCTCATAGAATATTTGAGGATCCCTGAAGCTCACAAGGAAAGAGTCTTTCATAGCAACACCAATCTCGAAGTATTCTTTGTGAAGACCTATGAAACTTTTATAGGTAGAAAACATTCTTGGTGGAGCAAGTATGTAGAATCTGTTTTTTTCATTACCGAAACTTGTATCGATGTGATTTGCTTTACAGAACGCAACAAGCACTGCCCCTAAGTCGGCTGGTATAGGACCCCTGAACTTATCGGTATGTTCAAGTTTTAAGTAGTACTTTTGTCCAATAGCAGCGATCTCCGCATAAGTAAAAACTGTCTTGTTGAATTTCTCTTCAACAGCAGCTCTTGATGCATTAGTTTCACGTATTTTATACTCAGCTAAAAGCTCCTTGCTTATACCTAAGTCTAATAACGTGTTAACCTCAGCCTGTGCATTTGTTGCCAGTAGCTGTTTAGCCACTGAGACGCTTGTTTCAGCATCTGTGTATTCCCGCGTTTTATCCTTACGTAACGCGATAAGGTCTTTTTCTACGTTGTTCATGTTAGTTTTTTTATGTTGTTTATAAGTCTGCTTCTGAAAGAGGACTAATTTGTACTAGATCAACCATTTGACCATCTACGAATGATGCGTTAAACTCTACCCATACACCACTAATTTCGTCATAGAAGCGTATTTCTCCAGTGTAGTTAGTTTCTTTTAATACCCTTGTATCGTTCTTTAGACCTGTAGTTTCTAGCAGCCTTCCTGTTTCTGAAATAACTAAAACATGAAATAAACTACCATAACTTTTAGTCTGCCATCCTCCAATATGTCCTTTTAACTTATCAGGAAGATACTTACTATCAATAATTAGATCATCGAACATTCCCATGTCTACATGAGTTTTTTAAACGATTCGGCTCTGTTATAATATCTTCCTGCGATCTTATCATTTTGAATAATAAGAAACTCTCCAGATGTACCAAGAGTGTCGATAAGTATGATCTTATTCTGTATTATTGTTATAGTATCCACAGTAGTGTGCCCTACAATTTGCGCAAACCCATCTATACCGTCTTCAGTTAAGCTATAAGGCCTTACCCAAATAGGAGATTGACATACATCATCCCCATACTGAGAGTAATTAGTACCCATGTTAAACTCAAACATTTGAGGCCGCTCTTTGAATATAGTGTTTATATGTTCATCAATAGGCACCCCATCTTTATACTGTGTACTAGCTAACCAAGTTTTGGTAACACCAGCATGCGTAAAGATGTAGTCACCATCGATAAAACACATTTGCAGTAAGTCTTCCCTGAGGGCCTCCTCTAAGAGTATGCGTATATCAAACGCACTCCATCTCTGAAAACCGCTATATTGCTCATGTATAGCGCTTAGATAGTGAAAATCATGGTTACCTATAAGTAACACAACTTTATCCATGTTAGCTTTCTTATAATCCATCAAATCTTCGAAATTTGATATCTGATCTTTGGCTGAGATTCCATCATGTGAATCGAAGTAATCGCCTATAAACACTACTTTATCGAATGTGTTTTCAGCAACTATTTTCTTCCAGTTATCTCTACCGTGTGTGTCACCCAGGACAATTATCTTCATAATCTTTGTATTAAGGTCCGTACTTTTTCTTTAATTTTTCGAATAAAGCTTTTTCGTTAGCTTCTTGTTTCTCTTTACTCTTTTTGGCAGCTTCTTCAGCTGCTTTCGATCTTCTTATTGACTCGGCAATTCTTGCATCTATTTCTTGATCTGTTTCCAATCTATAGCACCTAAGAATAGGGGTGCCAACTCCATCATAATCATATTCCCAATCAATTACTATCTTAGCATAATCACTAAAAGGAGTGACTGGGCGATTAGTACTCTTTTTAGTATTTTCAATACCCTCTTTAATTCGTTCTTTTATCGCATCTAAGTTTTTAACAATATCTTCCAGGCTACCTGCAAAAGTATCTTTATCTATATATACATAAGGTGTATCAGATACCTGTATTAGACGTTTCGTAGAATCTAAGTTTTTACTTTTCATAACTCTAATTTTAATTTGACTTTAGGTCTACATAAGTAAGCTTTAATTACGTTATATGTAGTACTGTGACGTGTTACACCTCGGCGAATTACCATTGCTTTTTCAATGGTAGCTACATCACACGCTCTACTTTCATCGTATTTTATATAAACATGCGCGGCAGTAGTTGTACTAAGGTCCATATCAATTGCATAAGTAACAGATTCTTGCTCTAGTCTTATTAAAACGTTTTGTCCCATAAAGGATCTTATAACGTCCTCTAAGTCAAGTAAAGGTATTTCTATCATATAGTGTCAGTTTAGAAAGGTTGGGTTTTACCCCAACCTTAGAATTACTTGCCTGATCTTTTAGCGATGGCACGTTTAATACCTTCTTCAAAGTCAAACAAGTGGCTGTTCTTTTCCGGGAATTTCATTGCTTCCTTATTCAGGATGTCGCAAACAGTCTTAATGTTAGCATTCTTAGGTAACTTACGTACCTTAAGCGGAACATTAGTGGCCCGGGAGAGTGCAATTTGACGACCAATCTGCTTATTGAAGTTGTCCTTTTCTGAACATACTGAATAGCCGATTTTGATTTCACCGTCTTTGATTACTGCAGCAAGCGTGAAACTGCGTTTGAGGTTAGCAGGATCAGGTATAATACCTGCCTGGTACTTAGGGGTAAGACGCTTTATGTGAATATTACGGACATGCGTAACAATCGGGGCTTTTGGTTTGGGGTTCAATGCCACAACCTTTGCCGAACTTTGAGTTTTTTTAGCCATACAGGAGTATGTTTTTATGAGATGTAAGATTTTTTTGACTTTCCGGCACCATTTCGTAAAGAGTTTTGAACCCTTTCGGGGTAAGCCGCGCGTAGATAAACTGTTGGTCTAACTGTGTAGTAATTAGCTGATCGCGTTCTATTTTAGCTAAATCAATAGCATCATACATTGGTATGGTTTCACGATCATATAATACTACATGTGAATCCAAGAAGTCTCTAAGTACTTGGTCGGGGGTCATATTTAGGGATTATTAGTGGATATTTAAAAAGAAGCCCTATAACGAACGATAATTTTAAGGTTGGACCCTAGATATCACCCGCGTGGTGATCGTTCATTATAAGGCTTCTAATGCGGTCCTAGGACTCATCTAGGGTATTAGAAACAATGTGGTTTAGATAAGCGCCTTCCAAAGCCAGGATTGAGTCAAGGGCGTAAGTAGGTATACCAGCCTCGATATAATGCTTCTTAGTTTCGGCTATTATGTCGAATAGGGATGTCAGGGATTCAGACTCGTGTTTGATACCAAGCACGCTGTTCTGGATAATGTCCGCTGAGTCGCTTGATTGTATATGACTCTTAAGATCTTTAGTGACCCCTGAGATTAGACGTGTTGCAGCCATGTTCTTTTGAAATTCATAACATACTTGGTTTGCAGTCTCGTTGAGCATTAGGCCTACAGCTGATCTAACAGCTGCTTTACCTTCTACGCTTGATATAGAGGACATCTTCTTAACCATAGACTTAGCTAGGTCAAGATTAGCATTAGCTTGCCTTAGGATGTCCTTAGGTGATTCTATATCGATTGGCGACCTACCATTTATGGGGTCAAACGCCAGATCTTTAAATTTAGACAATTTTTACAGAATTTGCTAACTTATAGGTTTTATACCTATAAGTATTATAGTTATAGTTAAACTTGATCTGCGTTCTATCTTAGTTTAGTATAGTAATATCTTACTATTACCTTACCTAAAGTAGAACGCTAGTCTTGTTAGGGTTTAACTAACTGTTCTATTTTGGTATAGACAGCCTGGTTTTCGGTATATACCTTCTGATAATCAGCGGTTTCTTGGGCTAAACGAGCCATTAAGTCGCTATTTTTGTTGATTTCTTGTTGAATTAAAGTGTTATTACGTTCTAAACCATTTAAGGTCTTAGTAAAAACACTATAGAGCTTACGCTGTCTGGACTTGATTATTCTAGCCGGAGACAGGTAATAAATGAGGTATTTAATCATTTGGTATTGATATTAATGTTTCTTTGAGAAAGCGCCTGTCTATCTCTGTTCTGGTAAGCTTTAACATATTTTTATAGAAAGTCTGCTTACCCTTAGGCTGTCTAGGCAGCTCTAGCTTAGTCTGAGCGTACCGTCTGGCATTCTGTAAATGCACGTCACTAATCTTTCTAACATTTATGCCTTTAACGTACTCTATCCTAGGCTCAACACTAATCTTTATAGAATCAAGATCAATCATCTTCGTCGTCACCGTGTATTTCACTATTAGGATCATTTTTAACGGTTTCGAAGATGCTCTCCATGAAATCACTAAAGTCAGGATCCATTATAACAATGCCTGCTTTAGCGTTAGACAGCTTATCACCACCTACAGTGGCATAAAGCGAGTTTCCAGATTCTTTTGCTTTCTCAGCTTCTTCTTTTATGATGTTTTTTCTTATTGAGGCTTCTATAGCGTTTAAGTTATTTTCCACGGTTCTGACAAAGTAAACTAATTCCGCAGGTGTATTAAAAGTAAGCCCTTGCCCTAAGGCAACAGTTAACTCGCTTACAGTTTCTGGAAATGAAGTAAGTTCATTTGCTCTTTGAACGACATGCTTGTATATCTTGTCTATAGATTCTTTAGGGCAACGGTATATTTCCGCGCTGTTCTTATTGAGGCCTTCCGAATGATCGTAAACGTCCTCGATTTTTATCTCTTTGAATTGCATAACGTAAAATTTATCGCCATACGCAGGGAGTTTCCCCCCTGCTATATAGCTTTCCTGTGGAAGTGGTTATCCATCATGGTTTTCCTTTGGCCAAACTGTTCTTACAAGACCAGCATCAAGTTGGCGCATTAAATTTTTCGTATCAGGTACAAACCCTATACGTCTCCTGTAGTCAAGGACTTTTTTAAGGTGTTTCTCGTTAATTCCCTGCATTGAAGATGGCGTTAATGTTGTTTTCTACTAACTTTAAGTTGTGAGTACCGTGAGCTGTAGTAAAGGATATTTCCTTAAATTCTACAACATCTACGCTTAGTACAGGCTCTGTATTGTAGTTACCTACTATACACGGTTTTCCTACCGCTGGCATTTGAACAAGTAACGATGTTTTTACAATCGTATTGTTTACTGTAAGTGTTACTGTGTCACCCTGTTTCATATTTAGATATTTCATACCAATAGGACTGCCCTCTTGAAGTACTTGCCCAAATAAAAGCGCCTTTAATAAATTCGGTAAAGTTGTCGTAATGTCCTAATAAATAGGTACTTACGTTTTCGCTATTAGCCTCTAGCTCTACAAAAAAAGAATGTAAAGCACCCTTACTTTTAAGTATTAATAGGTATTTTATAGTTTCAGCTGGTAGTTGTTCGACTGTAATTCTGTTTTCTGGTTTTAACCAAGACATAACTAAATCAAATTCCACTACAATAGAATGTGCTGCTCTAGGTTTTATACTTTTTATCTCCATATTATTCCCCTGCTACTTTACTCCAAAATAAATTTCCTTGTGGTGTTTCTGACCAAGTAAGGAGCTTATCTATAAAATCATTAAAACTAGTATACGGTATAGTTTTTAGGCTCCTGCCTCTTCCTTGTTTGTATACACTATCTAAGAAAGTTTCTAATAGATCGTATTCATAAAGTTTTTTTAAGTAACCCATGTTAATTTCTGGTATGTCAATCAAGCTTGGGTCTATAGAAGCAATCTTTGAAAGAAAGTCTGATCTAACTTTAATCTTATGTATTACAATATTCATCATGCTTTAAGTAGTTTGTGTAAATAGTTCTCGTAATAACCACCCGCAACACATTTAGTCCAGTGTATGTAGTAAAATACAATAGTCGCTAGTATTAAAGTAGGTCTACTAACCTGAGTAATGTCAGTGTCAATAGATATAAACGAAGAAATAGAACTGAACAATTTATCTGTTTGACTTTTGTTTATTTCTTTTATTACTTTTAGTAATACTTCTTCTGAAGGCAGTGTTTTTATATCTGCGCCAAGTCTTGACATAGCATCATCAATATGGTTAAATTTAAGATCGTGTAGAAATTTGGAATATCTAACTCCTAAGGTATCTTTTATATACGCCTGAATTTTATATACATCGTACTCAGGTCTACATTTAATTGTTTTTATACTAAAGTCATTCATTTTACATGTGTTTAAACAGTTTAGACACAACTCCGACTAGCAGAGTTGTATGTGGGCCTTACAGGACTTGAACCTGTGACCTACTGATTATGAGTCAGTTGCTCTAACCAACTGAGCTAAAGGCCCGTTAGTTTTGTACACCAAACTGACCCTTAAGGTTAGCTTGCTGTACTTTCTTTACACGTTTAGCCTTATCCTGTCTTGTAGGATCATGCTGTTTACGGTAGTCTCTCTCGTACGAGTATTGTGGAGAGCATGCTGTAATAAATAACAGCAAGATAATGATCGATAGGTTTTTCATATTGTTTCGTTTGCTTGTGTGTAATCTTCTTCCTCTAAGTCTCTGTCTGCTCTGTGTATAACTCTTTGTTTTCCTAATACATAGAAATAAGAGAAATAGACAATTAAGCCAATTGTAGTTAGAGTGAAGTAAAGTATTTCTTTTGTATACATATTAGTCCCAGTTAAGTTTTACTTTTTCTTTGTTTAGAATAGTTACTATGTCTTCCTCACTCTCCTGCTCATTACAGTATTGCTGACCGCAATACGGTTCAAAATTCCATAAGGCAATATCCCCACCATAAGAATACTCTAGTGTTACAGTGGGGCGATCTGCAAAAACTTCATCAGTACCTATTACTTTTAGTGTCGCACCGTTACGATTAACTACAGTTTGACCAACTTTAAGTGGTGTGTTGTTTAATCCCATACTAGTTTTAATTTAGTTTCTCTTTTTACAACTCGGATAAAATCATTAGGTAGTACGTAGTTACTCTTCTTACTAGACTTACCTATATATGGATGGTAGTTCCATCTGTATACAAGTCGTGGTTTGTTTCGTTTACACAAGTCAGATAAATCACTTATTCTGTAGGCAGCACAAGTCTTCGCAAATGTATTTACTTCGTATATGCAGTATAAGTTATTTGATCGATCTGCCACTACGTCTCCTACAGTTATGGGTTTTTCTATCATTTTTATACAGTTTAGAAAAGGGGAGCGTAGTGATCCACCCCCCTTAATTACCCATGTTTAGCCTAATTGTTTATAACTAAGCACATGGATATATAGACGCGTATTAGGAAATGCTTTCCTTTTGCGTCTGGCGTCTCTCAGTGAACCTGAGAATTTAACATCGATACCACTTATCGTTGGAGTGGCAAGCTGTGCCTTACATGGCAATTGTGAGTTTTGCGTGTTTTTCATAGGATATAACGGCTGCTTTGATTGCTGATTCTTTACTGTAATAAACACCAATGAACTTCTGGTTATGAAGGAACTTCTCTTCTCCAGTGCTTTCAATTGGAAAATAAGCTGAATTAAAGCTATTTACTTTCCAGGTATTATTTTCAGGCTCAGGAAACACAATGTAAGCAACACCTGCTTCAGCATCCTTTCTCCAACGCAATGGGTGTGTACTTAATACGGCAACTCCTTTATTCACCATCGTACGATTCTTCCAGATATCTTTGGATGATTCATACATCTCAGTGGATCCTTTAAGTCCTTTGCAGTACTCTGTTGCAAGATTTACAGCAAGATCAAAACCATTCTCAACGTAATTAAACGCTTTGATTAATGAATTTGTCTGAAAACCTTGTGTGTTTTTACCAAAACCACCCCGGTCAATCTTAGAAATCCAAGAGAACGGGCCAAACAAGTCCTTGTAGAAGCCTTCCTTGATATAGCCTTGGCTATATAAGAAATCAAGAATAAGCATGTTAGATGATTCAAGTGTTTCGTCTTGATGGTGGTCAAAATTTAATAGAACTGGGTCATAGTTATGACCAACGTCTATCGTAATGCACTTATCTGTAGTATCTTCTGGATCCACAGTACGCTTTCGTTCAACTTTAAACTTAGTGTGTGGAAACACACAGCGTAATAATCCAATTGCAAACACTTCGTCTGCGTGGAATTGACCAGCATGGGTCACAATTTTGTTTACGGGGAACATGTTTTCTTTCATGGTTTTGATTGGTTTTAACTATTTGTGTTCTATTTTAGGGAGTATTCTCATCGTAACTGATCGCATAAGCATCAGTAAATTTAAATCTCATAATTAAAAACTTAAGGTTAGTTTTCGTTTCTCTGCCTTTTTAAACATCTTTAAAGGTAGAATTATCTTTCTTACTTTTTGGTTCTTCACTGTTATCTGTACATATATGCCTTTATCATACCCATTGTATAAGCACACAATATAGCCTACAAAACAAGATGGTTCTTCTATACCAAATCGTTTTGCTTCTTCGTAATAAGCTTCTTTAAGTATTATATTATCATCCAATTGTAGGCCATATGCTTTACGGCCTGCTCTTATTGATTTTACCTTTACAAAATAAGATGTACCCTTATCACTGTATCCAACTCTTTCTGGTATCATAATGTCAATTTTAATTTAGGGCGTTCTACTAACTTAAGCTCACGCATTTCGAAATAGTATGTTTTTAGGTCTTTAACTCCTAAATTTCTGCCTATCCAATCCGATGCTTCTTCTGTAAACGTAACCTCTATAAGACTACTGTTTATTCCTATGCTTTCTTCTGATATAAAACCAATTACCCTATCTGGATATGTGTCTTGATACGGTTTCATACCAGCTCTTCCTATGTATTTAACAGGTATTAGTCCCATACTAGATTTAGTTTTTCCTGCTTAACTATAATTAAATTATGTATATTTACAGCGGCAACCCTATTAGTTATTACTCTTATTGCGTCATAATCAACACTTTTTGTACTATATAATCTAATTGTACATCCCCCATACATGTCGTCTTTTAGTCCTGTTATTTCATAGACTGTTTCTCTTTTTGTTAAATCATACGCCTTTGAATAAATATGGTCAGGATTTAATCTAACAAGTAACCCAACTTTTGCATCTGTTATTTCCATACTAGTACTATTTTTTTAGGTTTAACTATGATTAAATCCTCTAGATTCACTGTTACTGCGATGTATTTTTCTATCTGTCTTATTGCCGCAGTGTTTGTACTTGTTGTCTCATGCATACAAATTCTACAAACAGTACTATTTTCCTCATACTCTATGATGCGATAGGTAGTTTCTAGTTTTGTTTCGTTGTATTCCCGTGAATAATATTCATTAGGATTTAATCTTACAACTAATCCAATTCTTGCATGCTCCAGTTCCATTCTAATACAAGTTTTACTTTATTAAACTTAGAAAGATGTTCTTTTTGGTAGATTCTTAGCGGATTACCACGCGCGTAATTAATAGCGTTTTTTCTTAACCATTTAAGGTAACTGTCATCTAGTCTTATCATACATCTTATTCCATCATCATCAAGACTAACAACAGTTCCTAGTATGTTACTTCCTGTATCAGCTCTATAGCGACCAAAAGGTACACGAGCATCTATTGGATGAAATATAACCAAGTCTCCTACTTCAATCATTTTTGCATGCTTTAATTTTAGTTTTAGTTGCGGGGACAGGATTCGAACCTGCGATCTGCTAGCTTATGAGACTGCCGAGAACGACCTCTTCTCCACCCCACAATCGAATTATTAAAAAAAGTTACTTAACCCCTCACGACCCCGTAATAATTGGGGTTAATGGTCTTGCAGACCACCATAACGGGTTTATCCTACTAGGAAGACGCTCAGCAGATAAACCTTGCACCTCTCTGAAGTAACTTTTCTATTTATTCATTTGAAACACTTAAAACAGGTACATCTCCACTCAATATGGGTTACCCCAGTTTCTCTTGGACTGTCGAATGTTATATTCCCAGACGGTAGACGAGCAAACTCTACCAGTCGCAATGTCCTGTTTTAAGTATTTTGTGGTCAAGACAGGACTCGAACCTGTAACCCTTACGGAATGCAGTTCTGATGGGATGCATGTGTCTACTAATTCCACCACTTGACCTGGTTCACCCTTGTGGTTCGCTGAGGGTAACTAGAATACGTTCTAGATAGGGTGTAACCTACGACATTTTACAGCTAAAACCCATTATGGCCTACCCACCTACGTTTAAGGTAGAAGTCATCATACAGGCTAACGCATACACCTATTAGTAGAATAACATTCAGTATTATACCAATACAGCAAACAAGCATAGCCAAAATACCAGAATGTATAGGAAAGTTAGCTATGCAGGTATACAGTACCCATACTATAGAGATAGCTGTAAAGACTAGCGTTATAGCGTAGTTATACAATCTTTCACCTATATTTATTAATTTATACATCATGTCTTTTATGTTTTCCATTGCGACGATAGTGTTTTTTAGATGGTTTAACTTTTTGTATCATTTTGCGCCGTATCTTCTGCGCCAGGCTCCCCTCCTCTTTCGTCCTTCTGGTTCTTTTCATCATTTATATTAGTTGTGGCTTCAAGATCTGAATCAAGTGCATCTATGCTCTTGAGTACAGCCTGTAAGTCATTTGTAATTTCAGTTCTTTTTGTGTCAAGAGTTTTTGCTAACTCTTTAACGCCTTCTTTATAGGCTTTCTCGAAAGCTTGCTTCTTAGCCATTACTTGCTTTAAAGCTGTTTTAAGCTTTTCTCTTGCCTCCTTTTGGTTTTCGAGTACTATTTCCGTTAGTACTTCTTTTGCAATACTATTTGTTACTTTTACGCTAGGCGTTGGAATTGGTTCGCCTAGTAATTTGGCTGCATTTGTTAAAGCTCTATCTAGCTTTTTAGCAGCCTCTGTATCGTTGAGCTTAGTCAACAATATTGGCAAGTGATCTTGTGTGCTCATATTCTGTTTAATTTGTTTATTAATTGAGTGAATGGGTTTGTTGGATCTATGCTTTTACTGTTGTATGGTATTTCATCATAAAGTAATCGTCGTGCATACTCTAAATTAAAATCGTGTTTCTCTTCTGTATACGTATATAAAGACGGTATTACGAAATTATGTAACACATTCCAACAATCAAAGCTTGCTTTATCAAAAACATAATTATACCGCATATGACTAGGCATAGGAAACTCTACTATGGCTTTAAATACATCAGAAAGATCTATAACAAAGGCTTCTAGTTGGTCATTATACACAATAACATCCATTGCCATTATGTTCGTAAATACTTTTGTATCAATACCTGCTATTTCTCTAAGCCTATGCCACATAGAATAGCTGAGACTAAACTCAATACTTATATCAAGTAAGTTTGATAAAGTGTTGTATATTTGGGTGTGATTAAGTTTTTTTATAACCCCCTCCATACTTTTTATAACAGCATCAAGCTCATTTACATTCACATCGACACTTCTTACATAGCTATTCTCTTTAAAACTATTTATAGACCAATAGTATTTGTACACAGTTGATCCCATTAGCCTTTTTTTTAAATCTAGGTTTAGCTCTTGTGTTAATCTTTTACTGTCTGCATTAAACTCATGCTCTAAAACTTTTAATGTCACATACTCTCTAGCTTCCTGTAATGTAAACATGGTGTTCTATTTAATGGTTAGTTTAGAATGGTACTCAAGCTAACAGTACCTTGCCTTAATGCGGAACACATTTACATGTAACTAAGGGTTTTCCCTATTTAAGGGCATGAGGAGACAGCACATAGCTGTCAAAATTATCTAGGCGTACAAACCACGTATATTTGGATACACTACTATGTATCTACCGGTGGCATCTTTATGTACTTTATTTACACGCATGTTAGCGTGGTAATATGACCTTAGATTTAGTAGTAACAGATACTCCATTAGAGTATCTTTCACGCGCATTATTCTTACTCCAAATAGTAGCAGCAATGCTAATAAGGATAGAATTATAAACATATTTCAATTGGTTGTTCTAATAGTTCGTCAATAGCCTGTTGGTCGTATTCGAGTGGGGCGAAGAGTTCTTCGTGAAGCCAGTGGATATTACCGACAACACGAGTAATTACATTGCAATCCCCACATCTTACCGTATTTGAGCCGTCCCCCTTTATACCTACATCAATATCAATATAATGGCATTCGCACGATGCCTGCTTTAATCCTTGTATGGTGTATATATTACCTCTTTTTACCACACCCTGTGAGTGCGTCTTAATACATACAATCTCTTGTCCGATGTGCCAGTCCATGTTAATATACTTCTTTTATTATTTCTGAAAACAACTCTTCAATCGCACCTTCATCGTACTGTAATGGTGCGAAGTATTCAGCTTCCCATAACAATACGTCTGTCTTTAAACGAATACCACAGTTACAATGTAGTGCTACATTACCTGTGCCATAATTATATAATGGGCCTAAACCCACATCTATATGTATAATACCGCATTGACAGGCAGATAAGACGTTTACTTTGAATATGGTATTTCTTTTAAATATCTTCTGTGAGGGTATCTTTTTAATAGAATCAACTGTTGCTTTTAGGATGCCGTCTCTTAGGGATACGCATTCTTTTCCTACTTCTAGTCCGTTTGACATGTTGTTATGGTTTTAGATTTAGTAATCAATATAGAACGCCCCATGTCTTTCGATTCAAGTACACATTAATAGATACCAATTACACCAAGTGTAAGAGCGTTATCGTATCTTATTGTATGTAAATGCAAAGACAGGGCATAACCCTTTGTTCTTGGGGCGTTTGCTTGGATAAGCATTTGCAGATGAGGTAAGATTCGAACTCACAACCTTCGGTTTTGGAGGCCGCTGCTCCGCCAGTTGAGCTACTCATCTGTCTCACTTGTCCATTTCTAGTGGAGTATTATTAGTGAACATAGTTACTAACCCAGATATACTTCTGGCTATTTAGCACTTCGTATCCACCAAGCTGTGTATTCCAGACTTTACTTTAATAATACCTTTACAATAAACACAACTGCTAGTACAGTTTAATATAATATGGTTATTCACTATATCAGTTCTGACTGGGATCTCCAGCTACCACCAACTCTATTATTGTTTATCTTCAAGCAAGTGATTTTAATTTCTTATTAACCCCCTCTGCACTCAATTGTAATACTATAGGTCGTTGATGAAAAGACCCTACCACATTTTACAGCATAACATGATATGTTGTGTATTGGTATTACAACTGCTCACCCTTGGGAAGTGAGTTGTGCAAAAGTTTAAATACAGTCTTAATAGAATCTATCACTGTTACAGTACCCACAACTTTACAGTTTATTTTATGAGGGTTCAATAGGTCGATTCTTTTGTTTTCCTTAGACCCGTAGCTACTCAGGTTAAGACTGTATTAAGGACGCTCATTTTTCAGAGCTTCCCATGCAAGAAGAAGATCATTCATTTCTTCTTCAAGCATCTTCCACCTAGTCTTGTCTTTATCAGGAGGAATTTCATCCCAACTGCCATTGAATCTCTTCATCTTGGTAATTATTTGGATAATTTCTGCACATTCCTCTGCTAAGGTGAGTGCAGTGTCACCTTGACCAGCATATTTTGCCATTTGAAGTTTATTTGTTTGACTATCAATATTATCCCTTTGCACTCAGTTGTAATAGTTAGGTGTTAGACTCCATAGAATCAATTAAACCAGTTTACGAAACCAGTCCTACTACTACAACTGCCGCCCTTGGGAGCTGATTAACCTAACCCAGTTAAAGTACATCATAAATGAAGTAGTATCGACCATAGTATTAATCAGGTAGTTTCACATCTTACATTTGCATTACCACATGCTTATTCTAGCGGTTTATTTCACCCTGCCAAAATCTTCAATGTAAGAAGTCTTCATATCTACGTGAGATGGTGCACTAATAAGAACTCCTGTGTAGCCAGCACAACTGGTTTAGTCTGCTACTTAGATTTCGACCCTATTAAGTTCTTTATAATTACCATATAAAAGAGGATAATCTCTAGTATACGATTGGCTGTGGTTAGTGAACAGCTTAAACACTAATAGATTTTACAGTTCTATTCAACTGGCTGCATTAGGCATCACAAAACTAACAATATATTATCACATTGTTGGTCAAGTCTTGTTTAGCCTAGAACCCTTATGGATTCATTATGCAGCAATTTCTCTCTTTTGTACCCTATAACAGACCAAAGTTATAAGGTGTAATTTCAATTGGATCAGTACATGTGGTTATGGTGCATTAAATTAATTATTTCAGAGAACATATAACTAATATGTCTCCGTGAACACTGTTTACCACTGGTAACAATGCTATCACGAATAGGTTTGCACACCTATTTTTACTGTTTACCTCTCTGTGCAATCAAGGTTATCAGTTATTATATGAATCATGTGGGATGCTTTTTACCACATTTCAGTTACTCCGTAGCAACGTCCTTTGTAGGCGGCTGCACTGTAACCATTTGCCTTACCTTACTGCACAGGATAGACATTTTAACACCTCCAGCTCGACTAAAGGCGGCAGGTAAATTATTCAAGTGATTGAAACTTATAGGCAATTTCTCGCCATGTAGGTTGTCTAAACACACTAGTTCTGTTTACTTTTAACAGAATATGCTGTTCACTTTTGTTATCAAATGCCCATATAGGACCAATAATGGTCTTTAGGTCATATATAGATATCCTTATTAGATACCTATCATCAATCATTGTGTATTGATGTACTTGGCTTTCAGCAAGATGCTGAATGGTTCTTTCGTATTTAGCCATGGCATTTGAATCAGTTTTACGCTGAATATCATAAGATAGCATCTTATCAAAATGCTCATTTCGCATTCTTTCTATCTTGTTATTGCTGTAATCAACTGAAGCGCAAGCTAGAATTATTGCGATTATAGTAACAACAGCTAATGTAGCTATTGTAGTTGAGGTTTGATTAGTGTTTGACATGTTGTTTTAGAGTTTTTTGAATCTGATTAAGTTTTAAGATTAAGTAGGATACGAGTCCATTTATAAGGCATATTGGTATGAATACCATATAGCCTTTACAAATGTAGTACACACATACGAAGATTGATAATATGTTGGCTATACATAGTATTAGACCAACTATTGGATGTTTAATCATTTCTTGTAAGGATTAAGAATAAAACGCAAAGCATTGCTGCAGTTGCATTTATAATGCCTGGCAGTACATATGTATAGTCGCCCTGCTCTATTTTATAGGTTGTCCTGTTGTTGTATTGTATAACTCTATAGGCCATTGGCATACGATATGAGATAACTGTAAGGTCATTCTTATTTGTCTGCCAAATAGCATTTTAATGCCAGGAGTGGTGTCTTGGTGACTAGTAGTAATCTCTTTGTAAAACTTTGGTGGCATATGCGGAATATAGTCAATTGTAGCAATGCCTTTACTGTTTCCAGTGTCAGGAGCACGCCTTACTATAAGGATGTGACCTGTTGTTAGTAGTAGTCCGTACATTTTAGAAGATTGCTTGACTCGCTATAAATAGGGCCAAGGCTTTTTTAGAGGTTTTAGTGATTGGTTGGTTGGGGATTGATGGGTATTCTGCACCTATCTCACCCCTCTTCGTACACACAACTTAGCTCAATCCTATGTGTGCATTACGCAATAAAGAAAGCCTCAACAAGCCCCGAGAGGCGAGTTGAGGCGATCTTCAGCGTGGCTTAATCCTTTCTCTCGCCGTTGAGCGCGAGTTCTGAGCCTGCGGGAGTTGGTGTCGCAGCTGTAGTGGGAGCACCTGCGTTCAAAGCTTTCCGCAAACGTTCAGCGCGAGCTTTCGCTCTGTTGGCTGACTCGTCCTTTTGGCGAGCAATGATCTCCTTAGCCTTTTCAATGGCTAATGCGTCACGGATTTGGCTACCCATAGCCGAGGCAGATTCAGCGAGTGCCTCGATGAACACACCACGCACAAGTGTGTGATCTTTGTCCACGACAGTTCCGCTGATGGTTGCCTCCCCTTTATCGAGGAAGTCGATCTCGCAAGCCTCCCCTTCGATAGAGCCGCTTACGAAGCATCCGCGATTCTCGAGCGTACTCTTTGGGATGTGCGCTACGTACTCTTTACCGTCAGAGGCGAGTACTGTGAGGGCTACATTCATACGCCCGTTCTTTGATTCATAGTCCGCTGTGAGAACTATTGTTCCTGTTACTTTTGACATTGGTTGTTGTGCGGAAGATTCCCTACCTCCGAATAGGTCGACATTTAACTTGTGTCGAGAACAAGACGACCCAGTTTGGGACGTAAAACTTAGTGGGGGGGGTTTAATTAGGGGGGATCACTATTACACACCCATGTAAAATTTTTATAAAATTTTTAGAAAACCCTAATCTGGCGTGCTAATTGGAGACCCTAAGACGTGAAAAAGACTATAAAATTGGACCCTTACGAAGGGTATCTATATCTACATAAAACTAAAGACTTAAAGGGGACGTATAATAGGATCCAAAAGGCTAATCCCGACATTGGGCCGCCAATCCTTAAAGACGACGGCTCGATTGCCTTGGCTGTTTGGTGCGATTCTGGGTCTAGCGAATATTGGCTTATCTTTACCGATGAGGTCGATTTGGGCATTATAGCCCACGAATGCATGCACATTTCTTTAGCGATTGCCGAATACTATTCCATAGAAGTCTCAGCCGAATCTGAGCCTTTGGCTTACTTACACGAGTACTTGGTTAAAAATGTAGCACGCTATTTGTTAGTATAATCTATGGCTCGTACGCTAAATTACAAATATAAGTACGATTCTTTGGACGACTTAGTCCTAAAAATCATGACTTTAGAGGATATGCTAAATAGGTATAAAGCAACAACAGCTATTCACATAGAATGGGAAACACAAGTTTATATTGATAATAACGGGTTATATGGCTACAAAGTCAGAGTCTTTGAAAAAGTGGATAAGTAAGGCCGCGGTGGAATTTAATGTTCCATACGAAGTTGCCGAAAGTATCTATAATTCGCAAATGGCCTTTATTCGCGAGAATCTTACGAATAAAGGTGGAATGGTTAATATGCACATAACAGGATTAGGGAAGTTCTATTATAACACAGAAGGAAATGGAAAATTTGACCATTATTATAGAAGGGTGGAAAAACCTGGTGACGAAGAAGTTCAACATCCAGGAAGCGCAGCGTAGAGCCGAAATCTGCGCAGCTTGTCCTAAAATGAAGAAGCTCCTAGAGATGTCTTATTGTTCCGAATGTGGATGCCCTCTCTCCGCGAAAACCGCGGCAATGCGTTCAAGTTGTCCAATCAATAAATGGGGTGCTTATGAAGACAAGTCATGAGTTTTCTCGAATTATAGAAGTACAAATAGGACAAAAGATAGTTACTACAATTATACGATTTAAGTCGTATATAGACGACATAACGTACGTAGAGGAGAAGCTTGATGACAAAGGTAAAAGCTATGCCAATGCTTGTGTAATACACCACAAAGATCGTGGCGAGATGCTCGTATTAGGCGAATACCAAGAATTATCCCACATAGTATTCAGGGAGAAGAATGAGAAAGGGCCCGTCGGTTTCATCGTAGAAGCCCAACCAAATAAAGATGAAAGTATTAGACCTAAAAGAAGGAAAAGTGATAGTAAGCGCGGAGGTTCTGGGAATTCCAGAGTTCGGCGCACTGTACAAAAGGGACAAAACACAGGGAAAAGCGACAGCGCTAGCTGATATTAGCTACGTCTATTATTTAGTAGACCCTAATAGCCCCTATTCTAACTATTCCGAAGACCGCAGATTGGAAATGCTTGGCCAGGATTTTTATAAGAACCCTAAGCACTTGCCAGATAAAGAAACAAAAGATGCCATTAAGAAGTATAAAGAGTTAATCGACACACCACTATTGAGGCTCTTGCGAGCCGTTGAATCTAAGATTGACGCTTTAGCTACATATTTGACAGACACACCTGTCACTGAAGAAAACCTAAAGCTCATATTAGATGTCCTGAAGAATGCGACACCTGTCGTTACAGTTGCTGGTAATACCCGTAGAGAAGCCGAGAAGGAACTTAAAGTCCGCGGCCAAGTCCGCGGTAAAATCGAAGTTGGGGACTACGAGAGATAATATATGATCGCGTTCTTATTTATTTAATTATGTTCGTAAATACACAAATATTCAGAGAAGAAGCTTTACACTTTATGAGGCATGGGTACTACTGCCCATATCCTAAAGGTACGGCAGGTTATAAGGAATACTGGGATGAGCAAACTAAACGCTGCACTGAAGGTTACACTTCAGGCGGCGTTACTATTACAGGCGTACATTATGCCTACTTAAACTTTGCTCAAATTGAGCGTTCTAAAGAAGGTTCTGTAAAGACAAAAAGCGGTAGGCTTAGGGCAGAGAAAGTATACTCTTTTCCAGACTTTTGGGATGGTGATTATGAGTACTTTCATGAGGTAGAAAAGGCTAGAGAGAATGGTGAGCATTTAATTGTAGCTAAATCAAGACGTAAAGGGTTCTCATTTAAGAATGCTTTCATGTGTGCCCACCATTATAACTTTACTAGAAAATCGCGTTCTATTATTAGCGGATTTCTATCGGACTATGCGCAAAATACCATGAATATGACCCATGACTATTTAAACTTCTTAAATGAGCATACGGCATGGCGTAAAAATAGATTGCCTGACACTAAAGATTTTGTTAGATCAGCCTTTGAGGAAGTAGAAGAAGGTGTAAAAGTAGTAAAAGGATACAAGTCTGAGATTCAGGCTATATCATTTAAAGATAACCCATTTAAATCCATCGGTAAAGGTGTTGGGTTATTCCTAATTGATGAAGCGGGTAAGTTCCCGAACTTAAAAGCAACATGGCAATTCACTAAACCAACACTTGAGTCAGGGGATGCAACCAGTGGACTAGGAATTATATTCGGTACTGGTGGTGATATGGAAGAAGGTTCTGTAGATTTTGCAGAGATGTTCTATTCTCCTGAGATATATGGCTTTAGATCATATGACAATCGTTGGGATGATGATTCTTTGGATACTAAGTGTGGTTATTTCTTTCCCGATTGGCAAAATCGTGAAGGGCATATTGATAAAGACGGTAATTCTTTAATAGAATCTGCTGTTGCCTCACAAACTATAGTAAGAGAACAGATAAAATCAAACGCAAAGACGCGTTCTACATTAACTCAGCACATATCACAGTGGCCTTTCACTCCTAGAGAGGCTTTTTTACGTGCTACAGTTAATATGTTTCCAGTAGCAGAGATCTCTGATTGGCTTTCTAAGTTAGAGTTTTCTATGAACAGTAGAGGTATACGAGGAGATTACGGTACTCTAGAGTTAACAGGACCATTTAATGTAAAATTCATAAGAGATGATAGCCTTAAGCCTATCCATAACTTCCCAGTTAAACCTGAGGATGATATAGAGGGCTGTATTGTTATTTGGGAGCACCCTACTATGGAGAATAACTCTGTTCCAAATAACCTATATATAGCAGGATGTGACCCTATAGACCAAGATGAGGCTATCTCATCTGACTCTCTAGGATCAGTGTTTATTTATAAAAAGTTCTATAAAGCAGGAGAGTCTTATCACAAGATTGTTGCTGAATTTACAGGTCGTCCTGCCTTGTTTAATGGTGGTACAGACAAATTCTATGAGACTGTAAGGCGTCTGCTTATGTACTATAACGCAAGGTGCTTATATGAGAACATGCTTAAGGGTATGAAAGTGTATTTCCAAAAGATGAATTCTCTACACTATCTTACCGAAACACCTACTATTCTTTTAGATAGAAAGATTATAAAGAACTCTATTGTTAATAGAGGTTATGGTATACACATGACGCCTGCTATTAAGCGACAGGGTGAGTTATACATTGCCGATTGGCTAGTACAGACTGTTACAGATATAGATGGGACAGAAGTACTCAGATTGCACACAATAAGATCTATACCATTACTTAAGGAGCTTGTGTCCTATGACCCTAGTCCTAAGAAAAACTACGATAGAGTTATGGCATTCATGTGTGTGCTTCTACAAAATGAGCAAGATCACGATGTTAAACCAGTCTCTATGGAAGACAGTATATTTAAAGATCCTTTCTGGGGAAGAGACTTATTCAAAAAGACATTAAAGAATGCTACCTATCCAAAAATTACCCATTATTAAAAAGACAGAAGCCTGGAGACAACAGTGTGTTGATGCTCTAGAACAGCTGTCTTATGGATCAAACTCTAAATATAGAGCTGACTTATATAGAAAACAAATTAACTATGATTTGTTTAATGGTAAATTCAGCCGAGATGACTTAGAGTATGTTGTGAATCCTTACAGTGCTACTGGAGGAAATGCAGAATTCCCTGCGCAATTACAGCACTATGATATTATATCACCTGACTTGTTACTCCTGATGGGAGAAGAGGCTAAAAGACCTTTTAACTTTAGAGTTGTGACAGAAGGTCAAGAGTCCTATAATGAAGCAATGCGTATTAAGACGCAGTTGATTAAACAGTACCTAGAGTCTAAATTGTTTGACGCAGAGACGCAAAAACCTATGGATCCTGAGCAGATAGAAAAGTACATAAAGTACACCTATAAGGATGTAAAGGAGATCTCAGCACAGTACATGCTAGACTATTTAGTACGCAAGCTTAAGCTTGAGAATAAGTTTAATGCTGGTTGGAAAGATGTATTAACAGCAGGCGAAGAAATCTATTACATAGGAGAAGCTGGTGGAGAACCTTTTGTTGAACTTTGTAACACATTAGATGTTAATTTTATTATAGACGATAACTCTGAGGATATATCTGAAGCTGATGCTATTTCGTATAAGCGTAATATGAGCTTATCTCAGATAGTAGATATGTTTGGTGAGGACTTAAAGCCTGCTGACCTGACTAAGCTACAGCAGAAGATTAGCTCATATGGTATGGGCGCTGGCCTGAATACAGGCTCTTCAGTGAATTATATTCCTACTTATGTACGTTTTCAAGCAGACGCTAATGGAGAGATTACAGGCGCGGCTAATACGGGTTCTAATGTAAGTAATTCTAATACAGGTATAACACTTACGGTATTAAGGTGTGAATGGAAATCCTTAAAGAAAGTAGGCGTTCTAACTTATATGGATGAAAATGGGACAGAACAGGAAACATTGGTACCAGAACAATATAAACCTAATGAAGGTGAAAATGTAGAATGGTTTTGGATATCTGAATGGTGGGAAGGGGTAAAGATTGCAGACGATGTATATGTAAATATTAGACCTAAACGAATCCAACGTCGTAATATGGATAACATATCTATATGTAAACCTGGCTTTGTAGGTAAGATTTATAACGCACGTAATTCGCAATCTGTCTCTCTTATAGACAGAATGAAGCCTTATCAGTATCTATATAATATAATTTACTATCGTTTAGAGCTTGCCTTAGCTAAATCATTAGGTAAGATAGCTGTTATGGACATAACACAAATACCTAGAAACGAAGGTTGGGATATTGAAAAATGGTTACACTATATCCAAGCTATGGGTATAATGTTTATAAACCCATTACAGAAGCCTGATAGTGGGGGCGAGCCTACACACTTTAACCAGTATACCACCTTAGATATGGAGACAGGTCAGTTTATAGATCGGCATGTTAATCTATTGGATAAGATAGAAGAGCGCATGTCTCAGCTTTCTGGTGTATCTAGACAAAGACGTGGGCAGATTACACAGGAAGACGGGTTAGGTACTTCTGAAAGGGCTGTAACGCAGTCTTCGCATATTACAGAGTACTGGTTTAAAAACCATAATGAAGTTAAGAAAGAAGTACTTGAGGGTCTTCTGGATGTAGCTAAGTTGCTAGTAAATGAGTCAAAAAGCCTTCAGTATATAACAGATGATATGGCTAAGGTTTTCTTTAGTGTGGATGCTGAGGACTTCAGTAATTCTAGTTACGGCTTATTTGTGTCTAATTCTACTAAAGATGAGCGTTTGCTTGAGTCTTTAAGAAGCTTATCACAAGTAGCGTTACAGTACGATAAAGCAACCCTCTCTGATATAGTGTCTATCATGGAGTCTAATAGTATAGTTGAGATTAAACGTAAACTTGAACAGGGTGAGACAGCTGCGTTTGACAGACAGATGCAACAGGCTAATGCTGGGCAAGAAGCTCAACAGGCTATGCTGCAGGCTCAAATGGAAGACAAAGAGAAGGATCGTCAGCTTAAGAAGTATGAGATAGATGAGAATAATAGAGTTAAAATCCAAGTAGAGACTATTAGAACTTATATAGGAAGCGAAGAGACTGATAAGGATGGTAGTGGCCAACCTGATCCTATAGAGCTTCAGAAGCTTGCATTGGAGCAACTTAAGATTTCCAACCAGTCTGCCGCAGAGCAATTAGGTTTCGCTAGTGAGGATAGAGCTAGAATGCATGAGTCTATGGAGAATGAAAAAGACCGTAAACTAGAGCGTGAGAAAATGCAGAATGATGTTAAAATAGCTAAAATGAAACCTAAACCAAAGCCTGCTAAAGGCAAATAAACGTTATTGGCTATAGTTAACTAACCTAAAATAGAACGCAGAGTTCTTTTTAGCATAGATATTGTAAATTAGACACACTTATATTATGGTAGAAAAAGAAACGTTCGATGTATTCAAGAATGTGCTACAAACACCCCCTGTAGCACCAGAGATTGATACAATTCAAATCGACGAAACACAAACAATCAGATTACAGGAAGACGAGCCTGTAATTGAAACTAATCTGGAAGAAGAAGTTATTGAAGATGTTCCTGTTGTAGCCTCAGAGGATACAGACAGCATTAAGGTAATAACCCAACATTTTGCGGATAAAGGGGTATTAACAGGATTTGATCCAGAGTCTATAAAGGACATGGATGATGAAGAGGCTTTCGAAACAGCAATTAGTTCAACTGTAGAAGCTAAGATTAAGGAGTATAAGGATTCTATACCAGAAGAAGCTAGGTATCTATTGGAGTATCTCGAAAATGGAGGTGATCCTAGAGCTTATGCTGATATGATGGCTAGACCTGATTATGCTAAACTTGATATTAAAGCTGAAAACAACCAGAAGCGTGTAATCCGTGACTATTTATCAGCAGCTACAAGGCTGACTCCTGAGCAAATAGAAAGAAAGATAGAACGCTATGTTGATACTGATACTCTAGAAAGTGAGGCCACTGATGCTTTGGAAGAATTGAAATTTGCACAAGAACAAGAACGCGAGTATATGCTTAAGCAACAGGCTGCCCAAAAGGAAGCTGCGCAAAAGAGCTATGACGAGTACTTGACTAAACTTAAAGCAGATATCAATACTAAGAAAGATATTGGTGGTTTTTCTATTTCTGAACCACAGAAAGCTAAGTTATATGAGCATATGACTAGACCTGTTACTAAAGACGGTAAGACTCAGCTTATACTGAATTCTGAAAAGGATCCAGACATAATGCTGAAGTATGCGTATTTAGATATGATTGGTTGGGACATCAATAAGTTGACCAAATTTGTTGAGACCAAAGTAACTAAATCTCTTAAGGACAAACTTAAATCAGGTGATACTATTACTAAAATTAAAGGATCGTCTAGCGGAGCCGGGGATACTTTTGATGCCTTTAAATCAGCTCTTGGTAAATAAAATTAAATTATGGTACAAAACGGAATAAATGGTTTACAAATTACGAGAGGACAGTGGCACTCAGGTCTGACACTGGACAACCACCTCTCACGTGCGTTTTTGACAGAACCTGTCATGGCGTCTACATTCGTTTCACAACTCTTTAACTTTCAGAATAACTTTGCATCCCCTATAGATTACCTCACTAGAGGTATGGGACGTACAATGGAATTGACCAATCGTCAATATCGTTGGCCTCTTATGGGTGATACTGAGAAAGCTGTGCGTATTGTAGGAAGAAATGGCGATACTTCAACTACTCCAGGTATTGGAGGCGGTCTGTTCCAGATCGTTGTAGAAGAGCGTCTTTTCGAATCTACTGACGTATTGGTGTTTGATGATAGAGGTTATAGAGCTCGTGTAATGCGCGATCCAGAGCAAGTTGGTAACGGCTGGCTCTTAACTCTCAAATTGACTAATCCAGATGCGGCTTACTTCATTCCTGCAAGCCAATTAACTAATGGATGTCAAGTTTCTAAAGACTACTCAACCGTATCAGAATTCTCTGATAAAGGCGGTAGCTCATACTTTGCAACTCCGTTCATGATGGAGAACCACCTCACTACTCTTCGTAAAGAATACACTGTATCACGTTCTGTGGCTACTGATGTAATGGTTATGGAGATGGTAGATCCTACAACTAAGAAGTCTTCTAAGATGTGGGTTAACTATCAAGAGTGGGTTCACATGGGACAATGGATGCGTGAGGTTGAACGTTCTTACTGGTATTCTAACTACTCAGCTGATGCTAATGGTGTTACTTCTATGAAGGGACAAAATTCATTGCCTGTTTACGAAGGTGCTGGTATCCGTGAACAAATTGCTCCTGCTAACATTCGTTACTACACTACTCTCAATGAGCGTATCATACGTGACTTCTTGATTGATCTCACTTATAACGTTTCTACTGAAGGTAACCGTAAGTTTGTTGCATTCACAGGTGAATATGGAATGGCTGAATTTGATCGTGCAATGCGTGATTCCGCCCAATTCTTCACACTGGTAGATTCTAAATTCGTAACTGGTACAGGTCAAGAACTTGCACTTGGTGGACAATTTACTACTTACAGAGGTATCAATGGTACTGAGATCACTCTCAAACACTTACCTTTGTATGACAACACTATCCATAACCGTAAGCTGCACCCAACTACTGGGCGTCCTTTGGAGTCTTATAGATTTACTATACTTGACTTTGGTGTAAATGGTGGTGAATCTAACGTAGTAAAATGCTACAAGAAAGATTCTGAATTCGTATCATGGCATATCGAAGGTTCTTGTGGACCAGGTGGTGTTAAACGCGGACAATCCGCTGCTTCTTCTTTGGATGGATATTCTGTACACTTCCTCTCTGAGGTTGGTATTATGATTAAAAATCCACTTAGTTGCGGGGAATTAATCTGTGACGCCGCTTAATAAATTTTGTGTTTTGGGTTTCGTGGGATTTGGGGCTTCGGCCCCATTTCTCTCGTTCGACGAAAAATCTCAACAAATATATGGAAAAGTTCGTAATTATTAAACCCTTAAAAAAAGCACGCTGGTCTAACTTTCAACGTTACCAGAAGTGCCGCGACACAATCGCCCCTTACTTATCACCTAAAGGAGGCGTAGAAACAGGACTCAACGATGAGGACTGTGCAACACTAGGTAAACAACTAAACGTAGATCTTAGTAGAACTTCTAAGTTTTGGCAAGACTATAAAATCGACATGGATGATAAACCTAAGATTTTGTACATAGACACCCCGGAGGGCATGCTTGCATACAAATTCATCCTGAATCACAAACGTGTAGCAAATTCAATGCTTGAACGTAATGAATGGCCTCACGCAGAATATTTCATCGAAGATGTCGAAGAAGAAGCAAAACAAGAGAATATCAAGGGACGTGTAAAAGCAGAAGCTATCAAACGTTTGGATAAGTTATCCAGAACTGAAATGGCTAATATCCTTAAGGTTGTAGGGCGCTATACAGTCGAATCTACATCTGGTGAGCTTATAGAGAAAGCTACACGTAAATTGGCTGAGGAAGAGCCTGAGCGTTTTATTTCTATTATAGATGACGCTAAGTTCCAAATGAAGCTCTTTATAGAAGACCTTATTAGACTTAAGGCCCTTAGAAAGAATGGAACGCATATTTTCTATAACGAAGTTCCAATTGGACACGATATGGAAACAGCAATCGCGTATCTTGAGGATCCTCTGAATCAACCAATCTATAAGGCCCTACGTATTCAATTAGAAGGTTCTTCTAGAAGTGGAATTGAAAAGAAAGTTAAAGCAAGCGCATAAAGATGACTGTAGCTGAAATGGCAGTGTTATTTAAGTTAGAACTTGATAAAGTTGATACTTTGTCACAGCCTAACTTTTTAGATTCTGAGATAGAGTTGATTTTCAATACATCGCAAGATTTATTGATTGCTAAGAAATACTCAGAGTTTGAAGTTAATCAGAAACGTATAGATGACTTACGAACCATCGTTAGTACCGTACCTATCGTTCCCACTGTCGTTTCTTCTACTGTCTACAGTGCAGCTTTACCTAGCGATTACTGGTTTCATTTAGCTTCTTCCACAACTGCGACTGGCACAATTTGTGGTGTATCTACTACAATAACGCTAGTCAACAGGTTATTCACATTTGATAGATTATACCAAGCTCTGAATGACCCATTCAACCAGCCTAACGAAAAGCAAGCTTTAACGTTATTTGCTGGGAACACGGTGCAGATCTATGTACAAAATGGAATAACCCCAACTAGCCTAAATCTCACTTACTTACGAAAGCCATTACGGATGAGTATAAGTGCAACGGGGGTAAATAGCCCCGTTGGTTTTACTAACCAATGCGAGCTTCCCGATCATATGCATCGTGAAGTTGTAGCAGAGTCTGTTAGGCGTACGCTTGAATCTGTCGAAAGTGTACGATATAATTCTTATCGACAGGAAAGAACTGAATAAAACTTTATATAATGAACACTAAAGTGTACAAAATGCTGGTTGCAGCCAACCAGACTGATGGAAACGGAACATCTACCTCGGGTAACGTTCTATCCTCAACTAACCCTGCTTCTGGCGTAGTAGCTATTCTTGACAATAAAAACAATGTCATGGATTCGTCTCCTACATATGCTGAGGCACTTGCGTCTGGCCCTTCTATTTTTATAGGACAAGGTCAGGGTTCAGGTAAATATCCAATCCTTTCTTCTCCTATTCAATTGAGTAATATTAGAGGTGCTGTATTGGGTCTTTATGCTCCTGCTGCTCGTCAAACCACAATCGTTGGTTATAACAGAGTACTTGCTGCTGGTAATATTGAACCTAACGCATCTTCTACTGATACCAAGATGTATGTAATGCACATTGCATTCCTTGGAGATAAAGAAAACTATAGTAATAGAACTGATTATAGAACATATCAATACGTTGCTGCAGCGTCTGCTACACAACGTGATATCGCTATCTATTTCGCTAATCGTATCAACCAAGATGGTGTAGCTAAAGCTACTGCTATCGTTGTGGGAGATGGTACCGGTGTTGCTGCCGCTACTTCAACTACTCCGTTGATTATAGGTGGTACAGGTGCTACAAACTATGGTATTGAAATTACTTCTAATGGACAGCCAGCTTGGGAAAGCTTTAATGCCCCATTCATGGATTTCTTCAAAGTGTCTCTCGATACTGGTTTCACTACCGCTACTGAGATTTCTACTGTACAAGAGCATGTTAAAGGTAATGGTACTTTGCAACATATTCGTGAACTCGAATATAACGCACAAGGTTGGGATGGTCTTACTAATCGTAATAAATTCCCTTTCCCTACTCCAGCTTCTTTCGTATCAACAACTGGATTTACTCTTGCTGTAACTCCTACCGCTACTGTAGTACAAGGTAGTGATTCTGTAACATTCTCTGCGACTGTTGCGGCTATCCTTTTGCCTGGTGACATCATCACTATTAACGGTGAAACTTGTGAGATTAAATACTTTGTAAGTGCTACTGTAGCTATCATGACTGCTCCAATCGTTCAGACTGGTGCTGCCGCTTTGACAGTTACTCGTGTAGTCGGTTACAATCTTTTGGTTATTGAGCACGTTGACGAGCACATTGGTGGAGAACTTCAACAACTGAAGTCTTCTAACTGGTTGACTACTTTCGTAGCACTTCCATACAATGCCAATGCTGCAGGAGCACGTACAGCACATCCTATTGAAGCAGATCTTGTAGCAGTTCTTACAGGCGCTCCAATTGGCTTGACTGCTATTCCTACTGTAACAATGTCTGATGGTAACTAATTTTACCATATAGATTGAAAATTGTATTAACAGCAACGGGGCGTATTGGCATCAGCTGGTACGCCCTTATTGCTAAGTAACCCTTAATAATGGCATTAGAAGTAAATATATCTGTTTCACAGAACTCTAGCTGTAAAAGCTTTGCAGTCTATGACATAACAGGCCCTTATAATTCCATATCCAATCCAACAGGATATGGCGGCACGAACTTAGATCTAACTGATTTAGATTCAGCGCAGCTAATAGTAACTCCTCCTGGGAGCTCTACTACTTATACAATAGATTTAGCTGTACCTATAACTACTATTCCGTCCGAGTCTTCTGATGTTCGCCACATTATCTCTAATACAGATGTTGGGCTGTCTTCAGCCGACTCTTTATCAGATGGCTTATGGACAGTTGAATATCTAGTAAATATAACTGACTCGAGCTCACCCTCAGGTACTACGCAAGTTACTGCTACGGCAACTTGCTTTTTTTATTGTACAGTAAAGTGTTGTGTAGACAAACTAGTTGCGGCAGTGGACTTTGAAAGTTGCTGCACAGAACCCTTTGATATGATGACCACAATTAGGGCATATATAGCATTGCGTTCTCTTAAATTAGCTGTAGCGTGTAATAAAGTAAATAAAG
>ERZ724520.112-NODE-112-length-41576-cov-5.508610_pt1 | contig 41576 bp, 35 predicted proteins | sample MGYA00376053_ERZ724520 | MGnify/ENA primary metagenome ERZ724520 (study PRJEB28724, sample SAMN07190886) | activated sludge metagenome | isolation source: activated sludge of sewage treatment plant in Hong Hong | place: USA: Christiansburg, Virginia | collected...
AATTTTGTAACCAAGATTATGGTTGAAATGAGAGAAAAATTATATCCTTCAATTCACCTCTAATATCTTAAAAATTAAAAAGAATGAAATTTGGTGTTGTAGTTTTCCCAGGCTCTAATTGCGAACAAGATGTTGTGCATGTTTGCAAAAATGTAATGCAATCCGAAACACGTGTTTTGTGGCATAAAGATACTACTTTGCAAGATTTGACGACAGAAGATTGTATCATCATTCCAGGTGGTTTTTCCTTTGGAGATTATATGAGATGCGGTGCTATTGCCCGTTTTTCGCCAATTATGGAATTAGTAATTCAACATGCGAATAACGGAGGATACGTTTGGGGTATTTGCAATGGATTTCAAGTATTGTGCGAAAGTCATTTGCTTCCCGGAGCACTTTTAGCAAACGATCATCAACGTTTTATTTGTCAAAATCAATACATCCTTCCGCAAACGAACAATACTGCTATTACAAGAAATTTAGATATGTCGCAAGCGCTAAATGTACCAGTTGCGCACGGCGAAGGCAGATTTTATGCCGATGAAAAAACATTACAAGAATTGAAACAAAACGACCAAATTTTGTTTAAGTATTGTGATTCAGACGGAAAAATTAACGAAGCATCCAATCCAAATGGTTCTATCGAAAATATTGCAGGGATTTGCAATGCTCAACGAAATGTGTTTGGTATGATGCCACATCCAGAACGCTCTGCCGAAAATGTATTAGGGAATACAGATGGCAGAAAACTTTTTGAATCTTTACTGAATTTGGTTTATACTTAATAAATATTTTATGAAATTTCTACACAATAATACACCAGCTACTTCTTTGTCAATTAGATTATCAGCATCAGAAATATCCAATTATACTGTAGAAAATTTTAGAATGTGGGTAATACGTTTAGGTATTTTCCTTTTTTTCTCTATTCCATTTCTTTCCAAAGCAGCTTTTGAGCAACACCTTACATGGAAAAGCACCGTTGAAAAAGTTTCTGACAACGAATTTGATGTAAAGTTCGTTTGCACTTTAGATGATAAATGGCATGTATATTCTCAATTTACACCAGAAGGAGGCCCAATGCCCACACAGTTCCGTTTTGAAAAAAATAAAGATATTGAATTAATTGGCAAAGTAAAAGAAATTGGTCGCAAGCACGATAAATTTGATGATATTTTTGGAGTAAGAGTCATCTCTTTTGACGGAACGGTTACGTTTGTACAAAGAGTAAAACTTAAAAACACAACAGCCGTTTTGAAAGGAGAATTTGACGGACAAGTATGTAAAGATGAAGAAGGCTGTATGCCTTATGGTCCTGAAAAATTTTCTTTTACCCTAGATACAAAATCAAACAACACCGTATTAGACGAGAATGGAGGAAAAGCGGCACAACATGAATTGGAAGCAATAGAGCCAATATCACCACCATCAGACTCTGCTACTTTGGCGCAAGGAGATAAATTTGACTGGAGCATTGCCAGCAATGCTTGCAGCGTTAATGCGGAATCGAAAGACCGCAGTTATTTATACATATTTATATTCGGATTTTTAGGTGGACTGGTAGCCTTACTAACACCTTGTGTCTTTCCGATGGTGCCGTTAACCGTAAGTTTTTTTACCAAAGGAGGAAAAAACAAAAAAGAAGGCATTAGAAAAGCATTAATGTATGGTATTTCAATTATATTAATATATGTAATTTTAGGATTATTAATTACAGGAATATTTGGCTCTGATGCACTCAATGCTATGAGCACCAATATTTGGTTCAATTTGTTGTTCTTTGTTGTGTTTGTAATATTTGCACTTTCTTTCTTTGGATTGTATGAAATTACTTTGCCATCTTCCTGGGCAAATAAAACAGATACTTTAGCTGGAAAAGGTGGAAATATCGGTATCTTTTTTATGGCATTTACACTAGCATTAGTTTCCTTCTCTTGTACGGGACCAATTATTGGAACTTTATTGGTAGAAGCAGCAACGGGCGGAGGTCCCACACTCTTTAATTATATCCCGATAAAACCAACATTCGGCATGTTGGGATTCGGCATAGCATTAGCATTGCCTTTTACATTGTTTGCCTTGTTTCCACAATGGTTGCACTCATTGCCAAAATCAGGTGGTTGGATGACGACCGTAAAAATGGTGTTGGGATTTTTAGAATTAGCATTGGCATTCAAATTTTTGTCGGTAGTAGATATGACGATGAACTGGGGCATCCTTCGTTTTGAACCATTCATGGTTATTTGGATTTTGATTTTCGGAATCATGTCGTTGTATTGTTTAGGAATTTTCTTTAAAAACAAACCAACGAATACTGTAAAAAGTATTGGTGTTTTCACCATGTTGTTTACTCTTTATTTAGTGTATTCTTTAGTGAATTACAAACCCATTAATTTATTTAGTGGATTAATCCCTCCAACTTCTTATAATTTCAAATCTACGAAGGAAGAAAAATTTATTCAATTTAAAGATTACCATGCAGGAATGGCGTATGCAAAAGAGCACAATATGCCTATTTTATTAGACTTTACAGGCTTTGGTTGTGTAAATTGCAGAAAGATAGAAGACAATGTTTGGTCGGATAAAAAAGTAACAGACCGCCTTAAAAAATACGTAGTTATCTCTTTATATGTGGATGACAGAAAGGAATTGCCAGAAAGTGAATGGTACACTTCCTCTGCCACCGGAAAACTTCGTGAAGTAAAAACAGTGGGACAAAAATGGAGTGATTTTCAGGCGAAACATTTTAAAACTAACTCACAACCACAATATGTTTTAATTAATACAAAGGAGCAGCTTTTAAATCAACCTGTTGCGTATGATTTTTCTAAAGATGTAAAAAATTATGTTTCTTTCTTAGACTGTGGATTAAAAATGAATGCACAGATAAAATAAGTAGTAAAATCCATTAAAGTATATTCTTTTCCTCCAACAAAACAGCACAATTTTGTGTTATCTTTGTGTCTATCTGAAATAGAATATGAATATTGGAATTGTTTGTTATCCTACCTACGGCGGAAGCGGTGTTGTTGCTACAGAACTCGGCAAAAAACTTGCACAAAATGGGCATCACGTTCATTTTATAACCTATAAAGAACCGGCAAGATTATTAGATACTTTTAATGAAAATATCTACTATCACGAAGTAAGCCTGAACGATTATCCTTTGTTTGATTACGCACCTTATGAAACGGCACTTGCCAGTAAATTAGTGGATGTCGCACTCAATGCGAAATTGGATATTTTTCATGTTCATTATGCCATTCCACATGCTTCAGCAGCCTATATGGCCCGCCAGATTTTATTAAAAAAAGGAATGGATGTGCCAGTCATTACAACGTTGCACGGAACGGATATTACATTGGTGGGTAAAGACCCTACTTATGAACCGGTAGTAACCTATTCTATCAATCAATCCTGTGGCGTAACGGCGGTTTCAGAGAGCTTAAAACAAGATACTTACCGACTTTTTGATATTGAAGTCGATATTAATGTAATTCCGAATTTTATAGATTTTTCTCGCTTTAAAAAAAGAAATAAAGACCATTTTAAAAAAGCAATTGCACCCAATGGAGAAAAAATTTTAGTGCATACCTCTAATTTTAGAAAAGTAAAAAGAGTAGAAGATGTCATAAAAATTTGTGGCATAGTTTCCAAAGAAATTCCATCTAAACTATTAATGATAGGAGATGGGCCAGAACGACAAGCCGCAGAAGTATTGGCAAGAAATATTTGCACACAAATGGATGTGCGTTTTTTAGGGAAACAAGAAGCAGTAGAAGAGCTTTTAGCTATTGCAGACGTGTTTTTGATGCCCTCAGAAACAGAAAGTTTTGGATTGGCAGCATTAGAAGCCATGGCGTGCGAAGTACCCGTAATATCAAGCAATGCGGGCGGAATACCCGAAGTAAATATTGATGGTGAAACAGGTTTTATGTTGAATGTAGGAGATGTAGAAGGCATGGCCGCCAAAACATTGGAATTGTTAAAAGATGAGCAAAAACTAAAACGATTTAAAGCAAATGCTTTTAAACAAGCTCAAAAATTTAGTATAGAAAATATCGTTCCACAGTACGAAGCATTTTATAAACAAATAAAAGATAGTGGCAATTGTTGCAAATAAAACTTTGTTGTATTTTACGGTATTTAAACAATAACTTTTACCTTTAAAGTATGATTGCTATTATTCCCGTAGCCGGCGCAGGCACCAATTTACGTCCCCATACTTACACACAACCTAAGTCTTTGATTCCGGTGGCAGGTAAACCTATTCTTGGGTTTATTATTGACCAACTATTAGAAAATGGCATTAATGAATTTGTTTTTGTTATTGGATATTTAGGCGAAAAAATTAAAGAATATGTAGAACGAACATATCCTAATATTAAAAAGAATTATGTAGTTCAAGAAACTCGCGAAGGACTAGGACATGCTATTTGGCTAACAAAAGAGGTGATTCCAAAAAATAGCGAAGTCATGATAGTATTAGGGGATACTATTATTGATGTAGATTTAAAAAGCTTTATTGCACTTACATCCTCTGCTCTTGGAGTAAAGAAAGTAAGCGATCCCAGAAAGTTTGGTGTGGTAGAATTTGATCAAGACGGAAACATCATACGGGTAGTAGAAAAACCAACTATTCCAAAATCAAATATGGCAATTGTAGGCTTGTATAAAATAAAAGAATTTGATATTCTTATCAAGTCACTCGGACATATTATCAAAAACAATATCCGTAGCAATAATGAATTTTATCTAACAGAGGGCTTGCAGGAAATGATTCGAAGAGGGGTAAAAGTGGAGGGTTTTAAAGTAGATAATTGGTATGATTGTGGTCAAAAAGAAGTGTTGCTAAAAACCAATGCACTGTTGTTGAAAAAAAGAAAGAAATTACCCTCCTATAAAAAAAATTTACAAAACTGTATTGTTATAGAACCTATTCATATTGGAAAAAATACGATACTCAAAAATTGTATCATCGGACCGAATGTTACCATAGGTGATAACGCTTCTATTTACGATTCTATTATTAGAGATTCCATTATTGGAAATTACACTAAACTAAATGATGTTGTTTTATTTAATTCGTTAGTTGGTAGTGATTCTTTTATTTGGGGCAGCAGTCAAAGTTTGAACATTGGCGATAATACAGAGTTGGATTTGCGATAAATTATATTACACTCCCAGCAAGTCCGCATAAGCAGAATATTTGTACGCTTCTTCATTTGCTGATTGAGTAAATGTCGGCTCTTTATAAATAATATCACTAACTAAGATGGATAATCTTTCTTCAAATTTTAAAAGTATTTCTATCGGAATATATTGCCCTTCATTTAAATAGGTCATTCCGTTTTTCATTTTCTTTGCATGATGATAACCTACATATATTTTGGTGCAGTTGTATAATTTATAATACATCAATGCATATAAAATTCCCTGAAAAGCAACACTGTAATCTTTCTTTTTGAAAATGAATAATTGGTCTAAAAAGTCCTTTACATTTTTTTCATCCAAACTATCTGGAAATGCAGGTAATTCAATTTGTCCGGTTTTATAATCTACGATACGAACAGCATTTTCCCCCAAAGTATCTACCCTGTCAAAGGTGCCTTGTATGATAGCAAACGTTCCATCTTCGAGTCTTAATTTATCCCAAATAAATTTATTTTCAACATGGCTAACGGTCAAAGATTCTTCTTTCGCATCGTTTTGTAGTATTTTTTGTGTAATGCGTTCTATTACTTTTAATAATAAGCGGTTGCTACCTTGGGTAATTTCTTTCGGCAAATCAAGTGTTTCGCAAGCTATTTTTAATTCATTATTTATAAAAATGGAATCCGTAAATGCTTCAATTTTTGATGAAGTTAAAACCTTGTTTAAATATGGTTGATAAATTTGTTCTAATACTTTGTGTAAGATTCGTCCAAAAACGGCAGCATCTATTTCTTCTGTTAATTCTTCTGGCTCTTCAATCCCTTCTACATATTTTAAATAAAATTGCAACGGGCATTTTATATATACTTTTAAAGCCGAAGGAGAAAATTTTCTTTCTTTCAAAAGTGCCGTCATTTCAGGTGTTTTCGCTATGCTTAAAAGGTTTTTTGATGTTGGTTCTGTATCGTTTTTTATTTCATTATTTGCGTTGTTATAAGTCGCAACGCTTTCGGTAATGGTATTCGTTTCAGCAATTAAATCATGTTGTATCTGTCTGATAAATCGACTTTTTTCTCCAGCATTATCATCCGATTGATTGTTGTATAAAAGATAAATAGTAGAAGCTCGTTTCAATAATCTGTAAAAATGATATGCATTGATTCCATCAAATTGCTCAAACGTAGGCAATTTAAAAATCTTGCGTAAATTATATGGAATAAAAGAATTGGTTTTATTCGAGCCAGGCAATTTATCATCATTCAAAGAAAGTATAAAAAGTTGCTCAAAATCCATAATGCGCGTTTCTAAAAACCCCATCACTTGTATAGGATTTTCTGTATTGGTTTCAAATGGAATTTTTGCACTTCCAATAAATTGTTTTATCATAAATGGAAGTGCTTTTCTGTTTGACTTAGCATCATTTGGAATAATAGAATTTAAGTTTTTAAATAAATGAATTAATTGTTTTAGTTGATGAATTAAAACCTCTTTTGTAGCAAGAAAATAATTGCCTTTAAATGATAAATTATAGATTACAGATAAGACATTTTGTATTATTTCTATCGTATCTACTGATGTTGTAATAATATGTTCTGGAAAAAAAGATAGAAGTACCTCTTGTGGCATATATGGAATAAACAATGGAAGTATTTCCTCCAATTTTTTTCTATCTTTTATTTGTGATTTTAAAAAAGCATGCTCCGATAAAGTTTGAATATCCTTGTGATAAAAATCTATTTGCTTTTCTGTGATGCGTGCGTTGCAATATAAATTCAACAATGCATTTATATACAAATACAATTCACTCTGCGCAACGCTGTATCCCATTGTTACATTGATATTCTCTATTTCAATTGAATACAACAATGGAGACAACAACTGCTCATTGCAGAGTACAACCGCAGTTTTTTTTGTTACTTTTTCTGTTAATTGCTGTGCTACAAATTGTGCTTGTCCTATCTCCGAAGAGATACCGATAATTTGAATATTTTTATTTTGCAGTAATTCATTGCTACTAATCCAATGGTTATTTTTTCCTGAAAATTTTCTCTGATATTCTCTCAAAAAATTTCCTGCTTCATGAAAAATATTTTGTAAAAATAATTCATCTGCATCCCACCAAAATGCTGTTGTATATTGAGTTTCTATTGTTTTAAAAATTTCTTCTTCGCACAAAGACAATGCATTAAATCCGCAAAATGAAACAGAAGTGTACGGCAGTTTTAAAGAATTATTAGAGAGTCTTTCTAAAACATCTTTATATGCCATTCCACCATAAGCAAACTGTTGATTGCGTAATCGTTCTTGCAACAGTTGATACATTTCTCCCAATAAACTCCAGGTTTTCAAAAAAGCCTCTTTGTATTTATTTTCTTTTTGAGAAGATGCGGTCAATATAAATCGTTCAATATAACTTTTTAATTCATCCGAAAGGACAAACATCTCATCTATTTCTTTATGAGCTTTTAGTACAGAAAAAAATTGTCTTGCATCTACTAAGTACTTATCACATTCATCAAAATCACGAAGAATTAATTTTCCCCAGGGTAAAAAATTTTCAAATGCTTGATGACTTTGTGTAAGTTCGTATTGAATACTATATAATTCTATTAACAAATACCATTCTTCTTGAATAATAAAAGTAGAATAGGTGGTAATAAATTCTTCAATGGTAAGCGCTTCAGGAAAAATAAAATTATCTTCACTGTATTTTTTCTTCAAAAGAGAAGTAAAATGATTAGCAGCTCTCTTGGTGGGGAAAATATAACAATGTTGATATAGATTGGGTAAATCTTCTTGGTGTATATTTGCAACAATTTCTTCTAAAAAACTAATCATTTTACTAAGATACAAGAAAAAGCAAATAGAATTTTAGTAATTTTCCATAAAATATTTATATATGAAAACAATTTTTAAGATGCTAATTTCAATAATTCTATTGTTATTGGTAGTTTTTGTCATCCTTCAGAAATCCGATATTCCATTAGAAGCGTTGAAAGGTAAATACTGCAATGACGCATCTAAATTTATAGAAATGGACGGCATGAACGTGCATTACAAAATAGAAGGAGAGGGCAACCCAATTGTGCTGATTCATGGAACAGGCTCCGTATTGCAAACCTGGGATGAATGGACAGATTCTTTAGTGCGACATAATTATAAAGTGATACGATTGGATATGCCCGGATTTGGCATAACCGGACCACGGAAAGACAATGATTACTCTATTAAAATGTATGTGAATTTTTTAGACAAGTTTATGCAGAAAATCGGAATTGATACATTTGCTTTAAGTGGCAATTCGTTAGGTGGAGAAATTGCATGGTGTTACGCTGCCACTTTTCCGCAAAAAGTAAAAGAATTAATCTTAGTAGATCCATCAGGTTTTTATGCGAAGGATAAAAAAAATGGAGCAATTGTCTTCAAATTAGCAAGAATAAAATGGATGGCTGCTTTAATGAGTAAAATAGATACAAAAATGATTGTAGAAAAAACGGTGAAAGATGTTTACGAAGATGATTCCAAAATAAAACCGTCAACCGTGCAAATGTATTATGATATGTCGCTTAGAGCAGGAAACAGAGCGAGCTTTTCGGCGCGTGTGCAACAAATCGGTAAAGAAGTGTTGCCGCCTGTTAGTACAATACAATCGCCGACATTAATTATGTGGGGAAAACAAGATAAGTTAATTGATATTAGCATGGCGGAACATTTTAAAGCAATACCAAATTCTACCTTAATAGTTTATGATGGAGTTGGACATTCACCGCAAGAAGAGATTCCCGCAAAATCTGTTAGTGATGTACTTTCTTTTATGAAAAAATAAGTAGCTTGGCATAAGAATTGTAATTAACTTTAAAAAAAAATAACAATGAAAAAAAATATTTTCCTATTGATGTTGATGTTTGTGGCAATTGCTATAAATACCCTTCAAGCGCAAACATATAACACCAATAATTTATCGCCTGAAATTAATGTTATTATTGAAAATACTCAAAAAGAATGTGGACTAAATCCAACACAATCGGCCAAATTTAAAGAGGATTATATTTTGTTTCTAAATGAAAATAGTAAGCCAAATGCTAATACGAACGGACTTTTTGCTCTGTTAGGATTGAAATTTAGAGGATATATGAAAAATGACCAATTTAGTAAAATTACACAACTGGTAAAAAGTGGGAAGCTAAATCCTCCGGCCAATGATAAAGCTGATTTGTCAAATCAAATTAACAATAATTCTACTGTCTCCAAGCCTACACCAGCACCAACCATTGCTCCAACGCCTACAACACCCGCACCCTTGCCTGCAGCAATATCAAATCAATCCAATGTGTCGGCATTGTTTGTGCAGTTAGAATCTTTTATGAAAATTACACCAGATAAAGCAGCACAGGTAATACCCATTTTAAAAGACTATGACCTACAATTGACTAAAATAAAAACAGAAAATACAGCGAACCCTGCAAAAATAAAACAATTGACGGATGCATTAAACGGACAAGTGGTGCCTAAGTTAAAAATGTATATGACCGATCAGCAATTAGGAACTTTAGTTGTTGCATTAGGCATGCAAGAAAGTATTATATCTGGTAAAAATATTTCTGCCGACCAAAAACAATTTTTAGATAAAATACGCAATCAATATTCCTTAAATGACGCACAAACTATGTCGGTTATTTTAGTATTAGTAGAAGGAAAGGTTAGAGGAGATATTATTGGTCAAGTGGCAAAAGTAAATCCACAACAAGCAGGACAAGATTTTATTGCACTAATGCAAGATTTGGATGGAAAATTAAAAACATCCTTAGATAATAATCAATACACAAAAGTTCGGTCTGATATTGAGAAATTATTAAAAGGACAGAAGTTATAAATTTTTGCTTCTCAGCAGAGTCTCCTATAAGGGACTCTGCGAGATGTAGCCACGAAGAGTCCTCAAAGAGAGACTCTGCTAGAAATAGAAAAATATAACCTATAAGTTTGTATTAAAACCGAGAATAATATCTGCCACTTTTTGTGCAGAGGTATCCCAATTAAAAAATTGCGCACGCTGCTTTCCCTTTGCGATAAGTTGTGTGCGCAATTCATTATTCGTAATAACAACATACATTGCATCAGCAATTTCTGTAATGTTAGCAGGATTTACTAAAATGGCAGCGCCATCTGCGATTTCTGGTAGTGCAGAAACATTAGAAGTAACTACAGGAATACCCATGCTCATCGCTTCGATTATTGGAATTCCAAAACCCTCCAGCCAGCTTGGATAAATCAGTGCACTGGCGTGTTGCATCAGTTGAATGAGCGTTTCACGCTGTACGTGTTCTTTCCAAATAACATCATTTCTGTAATTCATTTGTTGGTGAAAATTTTCCACCTCATCATACAACCACGATTTTCTGCCAACTATCATCAATTGGTGTGGTAAATTATATCTGTGTTTAAATTCTTCAAATGCTTTTAACAATCCTAATACATTTTTACGAGGATGAACAGCACCTACAAAAATGAAATAAGGAATAGTGTTATTTGATAATGTATTTTTATTGATTTCCCATTTTGATAAATTAAATCCATTATGAACAACTTCAATTTTATTGGAATCTATACCATATCTTGAATGGATATCTTGCTTAGAAAATTCGGATACGGTTAAAATTTTTGTTGCCTTTTCGCAATATTTTGGAGTAAAATGTCGATAATAATTCCGAACTAAAAAAGGCGTATGTTCAGGAAAATGTTCAAACCCAATGTCGTGAATAGTGATGATTTGTGGAATAGTTGTTTTTAAAGAGCAATAACCATCAGGAGAGATAAATAAATCAATTTTGTGTTTTTTTAATACTTTTGGAGCTACATATTCAAACCACCAATACCATAAAAATGGATGACGGGCAGGAGGAAAGGTAACGATAGGAATAACATTTTTTTCAAATACAAATTCTGAAGCAAAAGGTCTGTCAAATAAGAAAAAAAACTCGTGTTCAGGCAGCAATTTTACTACTCTTTTAAAGATTTCTTGTGTATATACGCCAATTCCTTCTAATTTTCCAGAAAGCAAGAAACGGGTATTAACTGCAATTTTCATTCAAACGCTTTGATTCAATTTATGAACACTTATTCACAAGTGTCGAAAGATAAGCTTTTCAAGGCATTTTATATTAAATTGAATTACTTTAACTTTGAAGAAAATAAATAGTATGAGATTTGTTGTTTCTTCTGCGCAATTATTAAAAAACCTGCAAAAAATTGGTGGTGTTATTAGTACGAATACCGTATTGCCTATATTAGAAGACTTTCTGTTTGATATAGATGGAAATAACCTAACCATTGTAGCTACAGATTTAGATACCACAATGTCGGTAAAAATGGAAGTGGATTCTAAAGAAAAATTTAAAATCGCCATTCCCGCAAGAATACTGTTAGATAGTTTAAAAGCATTGCCCGAACAGCCTATTACCATTGCTGTAGATGAAACGACCAATAGTATAGAAATTACTACAGACAATGGTAAATATAAATTAAGTGGAGAAAATAGTGCAGATTTTCCTAAAGAACCTACGGCGGAAGGTGTTGAAGAAGTGAAGTTAGCTGCTTCTATTTTAAATAAAGGAATTTCTAAAACATTATTTGCAGCCAGTAATGACGAATTACGACCAGCAATGACAGGTGTGTTTTTTCAACTAGACGAAAACGGAATTACCTTTGTGGCTACGGATGCCCATAAATTAGTGAAATTCAATCGCTCAGATGTTACCGGAGGAAATACCTCTTTTATCGTTCCTAAAAAAGCACTAAACTTATTAAAAGCGGTAGTGCCAAATAATGAAACAGAAGTAAGCGTACAATTTAATAAATCCAATGCGTTTTTTAGTTTTGATAATATTCAACTCATCTGTCGATTGATAGATGCGAAATACCCCGATTATAATGCAGTAATTCCAAAAGAAAATCCAAATTTATTATCTATTCAAAAAGATGATTTTTATTCTTCACTAAGAAGAACTTCCATTTTCTCTAATAAAACAACCCATCAAGTAGTTTTAAAAATGGGAGGTTCAGAGCTTTCTGTATCCGCACAAGATTTAGATTTTTCTAATGAAGCATCCGAAAAATTAGTATGTGAATACCAAGGAACACCGATGGAAATTGGATTTAATGCAAAGTTTTTATTAGAAATGTTAAGTGCCTTAGATTGTAACGATATTAATATTGAATTATCTACTCCTAATCGCGCAGGTATTATTCGCCCAGCCGATAAAGATGAAAGTGAAAATTGGCTGATGTTGGTAATGCCAGTAATGCTTAATAACTAACCAAAATATTCCAACTAACCAAATGAAAAATCCACAGCTTTATGTTGTGGATTTTGTTTTATTACTTTGTTTCAATGCTATTTTTAATATACACTACCATTTACAACTGTTGTAAATCTACTAATTTCTTATATGCTCCATTTTGTTGCATCAGTTGAAGTGGAGTTCCCTGCTCAATTATTTGTCCTTCTTTTAATACAATAATTTCATCTACAAATTGTATGGTGGACAATCTGTGCGCAATGATAATAGCCGTTTTATCTTTCAATAAATTTTGCAAAGCATTTTGTACCAATCGCTCGGAATTGCTATCTAAATGAGAAGTTGCTTCATCCAAAATAAGGATAGGTGCATTTTTATACAATGCTCTTGCTATAGACAATCGTTGCTGCTCACCGCCACTCAATTTTATACCATTATCGCCGATATTCGTTTCGTATTGTTGTGGCATTTTTAAAATAAATCCATCTGCATACGCCAATTTCGCAGCTTGTTCAATTTTGTCAAAATCATTTTTTCCAAAAGAAATATTTTCTGCAACACTATCATTAAACAATACTGTTTGCTGAGAAACCAACGCAATTAATTTTCTTAAATCATGCTGTGCAACTTTTTTTATCGGCTTTCCATCTATTAATATTTCTCCCAAACTCACATCAAAAAATCGCATTAACAATTGAACTAAAGTAGATTTCCCAGAGCCCGAAACGCCTACCAATGCAATCTTTTTGCCTTTGGGTATAGTGAGTGAAATATCTTTTAAAACCAACGCATTTTCATACGAGAACGAAACATTTTTAAACTCAATATTTGAATTAAAATCTTTTAAAGATATTGACGTAGAATCATCTTTTACTTTTTCCTCTTGGTATAAAATCTCTTCAATGCGCTTTAATGATGCCATTCCTTTTTGAATAAAATAAAAAGCATTAGAAAATGCTTTTGCCGGCTGAATTAATTGAGAAAAAATAACAATGAAAGCAATAAAAGCCTCTGCACTCAAAGCAGAAGTGTGGTGTATAATCATTTTTCCACCTATATACAACACAATTACCACCACTGAAATTCCTAAAAATTCAGACAATGGAGTAGATAAATCGCGCTTGCGAATCATATCAGTGCCAATTTTATTATGTTGTTTATTTATTCTCTGAAATTTTTCCGATAATCCATTTTCGGCAGTAAAAGATTTTACAATTCGAATCCCGCTAATCGTTTCATCCACCATAGAATTAATCAGGCCTTGTAATTCTTGCGCTTTGGTAGAAGCTTGTTTGAGTGTTTTTCCTATTCTTCCAATTATATATCCTGAAATCGGTAATATCAATAAAACAAAAAGTGTCAGTTGCGGACTAAGCAAAAGCATAGTGATAAGCGTAGCAATAATGGTAACCGGTTCTTTGAAAGCAACTTCTAAAAAATGTAAAATACCATATTCCACTTCTTGCACATCATTTGTTAAGCGTGTCAGCACATCGCCTTTGCGTTGCTCTGAAAAATACAACACTTGCAATCGTAAAATTTTATCATACAATTGTTGGCGGATATTGCTGGCAATGCCAGTGCGCATCGGTGCTAAAAAATGTACCGCTAAATATCGAAATATATTTTTTAGAAGAAAAACCCCAACTGTAAACAAGCAAATAAATAATAGTGCCTGAGATTTACCAGCTTCTATATTTCCGCTGTGCTGAATGAAACGAATAATATTATCATTAAAAGTTGCTCCGATATATTCTTTTAAGTTTGAAATGCTGAACGGAATATTTTTTAATGGAACTCCAATGTATTCATCTGCATGAAATATTAAATTCAAAAATGGAATCAACATCAAAAAAGAAAAAATAGAAAAAATAGTAGATAAAAGATTGAATAATATGTTTAGAAAAACATTTGGAATGTATGGGCGGCAATATTTCAATAAAGTGCGTAATTCTTGCATGCAAGTAGCAAAGATATTATTTACTTTTGTTTTATGGAATCTATCAGACAAAGACAAGTGGCAAAAACGATACAAATTGCCATGAGCGAAATAGTGCAAAAAGACTTGAGTGCTATCCTTGGAGGGGCAATGTTGACCATTTCGGGGGTGCGCATTACTCCAGATTTATATACGGCAAGGATATATGTCAGCATCTACAACAATGAAAAACCAGAGGCTGTTTTGGATAATTTGGACAAAAACAACAAACTTATACGTGGTTTATTAGGAAATAAAATAAGAAATAAAGTGAGAACTATTCCTCAATTGGAATTTTTTAGGGATGAAACATTGGAAGAAGTACAAAATCTTGAACGCATTTTTAATGAAATAAAGAAAAAAGATGCCGAGATTGAAAAATTGCGTGGAGAAGGGAACGACTGATAGCTATTTGATATTAATGTCAAAATGAATTACCAATTCCATTAATTAATTCCATTAATCTACAACTAACAACCAATATTCAAGTGAACCTCGAACTCAAAATAGCACGCCGATATTTATTTAGTAAAAAATCAACAAATGCCATCAATATTATTTCGTTGGTAAGTGGCGTGGCTATGATGTTTGGTACCATGGCATTAATTTTAGTGTTGTCAGTATTTAATGGCTTAGAAGATTTAGTAAAATCATTGTATGCTGTTTTTTATCCCGATATTGCTATTTCTGCCGCGGAAGGAAAAGTTTTTGAAATTACACCAGTGTTGCAAGATAAAATAAAAGCCATCCATTATATGGATGCGTATAGTTTTACTTTAGAAGAAAATGCTTTATTAGAATATGCCGACAAACAACATATCTGCACGATGAAAGGCGTAGATAAAAATTATTTTAAGGTGGTCAATAAATTTGACACTTTTATGGTGGATGGCAAAAAAATGCTGCAACAAGATAGTATCAATTATTGCATTGCCGGAGTGGGAGTAGCCCAAAAACTCGGTATGGATCCTGCACGTGCCTATAGACCAATTGCTATTTATATGCCGAAAAAATCTTCTTCTTCTTTTGCTTCTATGGAAAATGCATTTAATAAAAATTATGTTACTCCATCAGGGATTTTTGCAGTTTCCGACGAATTTGATTCCCGTTATGCCTTTGTTCCATTAGATTTTTTTCAGCAGCTTACCGATAATTATGACAAAGCATCTCAAGTAGAAATACGACTAAAAAATAAATCAGACTCTAAAGCAACAATTCAACAATTGCAACAAACATTAGGAAAATCTTTCATCGTAAAAAGCAGGTACGAACAAAATGAAACCTTGTATAAAATTCTCAAAAGTGAAAAATGGATTACTTTTTCCATTTTAGTATTTATCATGATTATTGCCTCATTTAATATTATCGGTGCTTTATCTATGTTAGTATTGGAAAAAAAGAAAGACATTGCAACCCTTACCGCTTTAGGATTGCCTTCACAAAGCATCGTTAAAATCTTTTTATTAGAAGGCGTTTTGATGTCTTTAATAGGTGCTGTTACAGGGATGATATTGGCATTTATTTTATGTGTATTGCAAGAAAAAATCGGATTAGTTCCCATGCCGGGCAGTTCCTTTTTAGTACAATATTATCCAGTGAAAATGATGCTGGCAGATTTTGCATCTGTAGGAGCAGTCGTATTGATTATCAGTTTTCTAGCAGCCTATTTTCCAGCAAAAAAAGCAGCCATGTCTGTCGAAAAAGAATATCTATCCTATTTATCTTAAAATAAAATAAAATGAAAAAAATCTTTCTTTCTCTCTGTTTATTGTTAGTAACCATTATTGCATCTGCACAAATAGAAAATTCTAAAACAAAAATTGAAGTTGCCGTAAATACAAGAGATTTTTTATACAAACAAGAAGTTTTTTCTGTAGATAATATAGATGCATTTAGAATAGATGCACTAAAAATAACCAATTTGGAAAGCTTTAATATCGTGTCAGGGTTGCGTGTTGTCCATCGAATAAAAATTGGCAAAGAGTTTAAAACATTTTATAATTATATTGATGCTACAGAAATAGATGGATTGATAACTACATTGCGGTATGTGAAAACGATTCTAAAAAGTAAGACCACCCCAAATAATTATACTGAAATAAAATATACAACACTTGCTGGTTTTCAGTTTATGTTGTCCACTATTTTAAACGACCAAAGTAAATTAGATTGGAAATTTACCGTTCAAACCAATACTACGAATGCTCAAACCAATATTTCCTTAACGAATGATGAAATAGATAAATTACTAAAAACATTAGAGCAGGCTAAAACAAAACTATAAAGTTTTATTTTACGCTACCGTGTTTTTATCATTTTGTAAAATTGAAAGAGTGTATTTTCCTATTTAATAAAAATTTTATAGTTTTGCACATGGAAATACTATCTCATTTTTCTTCCCAAAACAAATTTGCAGGCGACGGACTAACATTTGATGATGTTTTGTTGCTTCCTGCGTATTCACAAATATTACCAAGAGAAACAGATATTCGTACGCAAGTAACGCGCAATATCTCTATCAATATGCCTATTCTATCCGCAGCGATGGATACGGTAACAGAAGCTAATTTGGCTATTGCAATGGCACGTGAAGGAGGCGTGGGGGTTTTGCATAAAAATATGCCAATAGATGCACAGGCGGGCGAAGTACGCCGTGTAAAACGTTCAGAAAGCGGTTTGATTACCGACCCTATCACGCTGAAACCAACTTCTAAAGTATCAGAAGCATTTGCATTAATGGCAGCCAACAGTATCGGAGGTATTCCAATCACCGATGAAAGTGGCATATTGGTGGGAATTCTAACAAACAGAGATTTGCGTTTTTGCAAAGATGCGTCTATGTTAATTCAGGATTTAATGACACAAGAACGCTTAATTACAGCTCCTGAAAAAACAACCCTTAAACAAGCAGAAGAAATTTTACATCAATATAGAATTGAAAAATTGCCGATAGTGGACAAAGGCAATAAATTAGTTGGATTGATTACTTATAAAGATATTTTAAAGGTAAAAAATTATCCTAATTCTTCTAAAGATGATTCTGGCCGTTTGCGCGTGGCGGCAGCCGTGGGGGTTACTGCAGATATGATGCAACGCATGGAAGCATTAGTAAGTGTTGGTGTAGATTTTATTTGTATAGATACAGCTCACGGACATTCACAAGGTGTTTTAAGTACCATAAAAAAAGCCAAAGAAGCATTCCCGCATCTTGATATTGTAGGTGGAAATGTGGCAACAGGTGCAGGTGCAAAAGCATTAGCAGATGCCGGAGTAGATGCAGTAAAAGTAGGCGTTGGGCCAGGTTCTATTTGCACCACCCGAGTAGTAGCAGGTGTGGGCGTTCCTCAGTTGAGTGCCATCTATGATGCTGCTTTGGCGCTGAAAAACACCGGAGTTCCTATTATTGGAGATGGCGGTATTCGCTATACAGGTGATATTGTAAAAGCCTTGGCAGCTGGTGCAAATACTATTATGGCAGGTTCATTGTTTGCAGGGACGGAAGAAAGTCCTGGTAAAACTATCATTTATGAAGGTAGAAAATACAAAACTTATCGCGGAATGGGCAGCTTAGAAGCCATGCAAGAAGGAAGCAAAGACCGTTATTTTCAAGATGTAGAAGACGATATCAAAAAATTAGTACCGGAAGGAATTGTTGGTCGTGTGCCATATAAAGGCACATTGAGCGAAGTGGTATATCAATTTGTGGGAGGCTTGCGAGCAGGAATGGGCTATTGCGGAGCTAAAGATATTCCGTCTTTACAGGAAACAGCACAATTTGTAAAAATTACTACCGCCGGCGTAAATGAAAGCCATCCACATGATGTAATGATTACAAACGAGGCTCCAAATTACAGTAGATAAGGGGGTTTAAAGAATGAAATAAAAAAAAGTGTGCTGCATATTAAAATATAAAGCACACTTTTTTTATAAATAGATTTCGTTTTTATTTTACAACTTTATCACTATTCTTCCCATGGCATTAATGCCAGCTTGAGGGAAATAAAAATTCTCTTTTATTCTCTCCGTATCGTAAATATAACTGTATGTATAGCCGTTATTTTCATATTTTTTATTCAATAAATTATTAATGAGAACACTAAATTCTATTCCTTTTATTTTTTTAAATTCCAATAAATAACTCAACGAAGCATCCATCACATAATAACCTTTTATAGAGCGTGCCTTATCTTGCGCATTGTCCAAATATTGGCGGCTTACATATTTTCCATTCAAATTAATATTGAAATTTTTCACAGGATTAAAATTGGTTCGCCAAAAAACAATTAAATTTGGAGAGAGTGCAATGTCCGTATTCTTGTGTTGGATGGCTGCCTGACCGCCGTTATCATAATCATCTACAAATTCTGTGAAATCCATAATTTTATTAAAACTATAAGTACCACCTGCAAAAATTGTCATCCATTTTAATGGCTGATAACTTGCTTCCAATTCAAAGCCTGTTCTGTACGATTTTTTTACATTTGTTCGGGTATAACCGCCTACGTCATTGATTTGTCCCGTCAAAATAAGTTGGTTATTGTAATACATCATAAAATAATCTGCGTGCAACGACCATTTATTTTTTTGTATTTTATGCCCTATTTCCAAATCATATAATGTTTCATGTTTAGGACGATTGCCTTGTATGTTTTCCGTAAAATCTTTTCGTATGGGTTCTCGGTTAGATATTGCAAAGGAAGCATAGGTGTCATGCTGTTTATTCCAATGATACATCCACCCAATTTTTGGATTAAAGAATACATAATTTACTTTTTGAGTAGATAAATCGGCCGTATTGTTTATATCAGAAATTCCCTCAAAAACATAATGCACCACCCGCAATTGCACATCAGCGAAGAAAATATTTTTCTTATATTGATAATTGACTTTTAGATAATTATTAAAATCAATTTTTGAAGATTTATCGTTATAATATTTTTGATAGATTTCAGACGTAGAAGCAAACCGTGCCCAAATGACATCTCCATAATGTTTTCCTATATATTGATTGAATCCACCGCCATACATAAGCTCCAAATTTCCTTTAGTGTAATTCAAATTATATACCACTCCATAAAAATGATTATCCAACCATTTTCTTCTAATCAAATCTGTTTTATTGATGCTAATACTATCATTAATTATAATGGGAGGAATATTGTAATTAGAAAGTTTTTGATTGTTTTTGTATTCTTCATAATAACCTTTTCCTTTGGTATAATGTAGCGAAACATTGAATTTTAGTTGGTTGTTGAAACTATGATTAAAATGCAATTGATAATGCGTTTGCATATAATGATCTACTTGGTTTTTGTAAGTGAAATAATTATATTTCCTACCGCTATTAAATAAATTATCGGTTTCTTCTGAGGAAAGTCCGTTTCGTTCTGCATACGCATGCATACCCGCAGAATCGTTTTTTATACGACTTTCAGGTACGCCATTCCAAGCTTGATAAGTAATTTCTTTTCCGCCAAACGTAATAAATTTCAACATAGATTTATTGTTGAACCAAACACCAGAAACATAATATGATTTCAAGTTACTGCGGCTTCTATCTATATAACCTTTGGATAAAATATTAGACAAGCGAACATCCAATGCATAATGTTTTTTTAGGATACCTGTTCCTGCTTTGAGTGTGTTTTTAACGGTATTGAAAGAGCCGTAACTGTTGTCTAATTCTAAATATGCTTTTTGTTTTATTTTATCTGATTTTACGTTGATACTTGCACCAAAAGCAGCACCGCCATTGGACGAAGTTCCCACGCCGCGTTGTATTTGTATATTCTCTGCTGATGAAGCAAAATCAGGCATATTTACCCAAAATACTGCTTGAGATTCTGCATCATTAATGGGAATACCGTTTATGGTTACATTGGTTCCTGTTTGATCGACTCCACGGATTCTGATATTGGTATAACCAACCCCTGCGCCGGCATCGGAAGAGACAACAGTAGATAAAGAACCATCTAATAAATAGGGTAAATCTTGTCCAAAGTTTTTTTGTTGAATAGCTTCTGCATTTAAATTACTGTAGGTCGTTGGCGTATTATTGCCTGCTCTGGTAGCTACCACTTGTACTTCTTCTATATGGTGCAGTGAAAGATTTAGTGTGAATGTTTTTTCGCGTTGATTAGGATATATAGTATCATACCATGTTTCATATCCTATTGCGGTGAAACGAATTGGAATTTTATGGGTATTTTCCAATTCAAAAATTCCTTTTTCATTAGAGGAAATGGGTGTTGAGTCTTGCAGATTAAGAATATTAACATTAGCAAGTGGTTGTTTTGCTTCATTTTGGATTTTTCCTTTAAAAATCTGTTGTGAAAAAAGTATGTTTCCCAAACATACGAGTGTAGCGGTTAAAATTATTCTTGGTTTCATTTTAAAAAATAAACAAGAACAAGGGGCCAATTCTCTTGGTTAAAAATAAATTCGGTCACTTCCCTTCGCAAGCATTATCTTGATCAGGTCAATGGGTATAATCTCAGCCGTTGTTTCCAACAGCACCCCTTAGAGACGATGTAAAAATAGATATATTTTTCACTGCTAAGATGCTAAATGCGCTAAATTAACTTTAACTTATCTGTGGCGAGCCAATGCAAGTATTTAATACTTTTTCAAATTCAATAAAATGACAGAATCCTTTTGTGTAGGCGATAGTTTGTAGTTATATCCCGGAAGAGCGGATTCCCAATCGCCATAACCGGAATTGGGCAATACAATAAATTTTGTTCCAAATTCTCTCGACAATGAATCAACATTATGGTTTCTGTCTGTCTGTGATTTTTTGTAAAACACGTCTGAAAAATCTGTCAAATTATCACCTAAATACATGATTACATTATATTTTTTCAAAATTTCTTTTCGTCGTTCCTCTTTATTGGAAGTAGTGGTTAGCACCAATAAATGTTGGTCATCAGCAAAAGGAAAATGTAATTGTTGTAAATTTTTTAGCGTTCCTGCTTTATCTTTTTCATTGCGGTTAGTTACATAAAAAATAGTTACATTTTTGGAAGCAGCATAAGTAAAAAAATCCAACGAACCTGGATAAGCAATCGCTTCTCCTTTGGAAGTCCACTCCAACCAAGTAGCATAGTCAAACTCATTTCCTTTTAATGCTTGCGTTACAGCGTAAGGAGAATTATCCAAAAAAGTTTCATCAACATCTGTAATAATTGCATAAGGTTTATCAGAAAATGGAGTCGTCATTTTATCAATATTATTTTGAGCTATACTATAAGCCTGATAACACAATGCTCTAAATTCTCCGGCATTTTGTTGCCACAAAGAGGCATATACTTTTCCATTTAAAGCTATGTCATTTAATTTTCGCTGTGCCACTTGCGAATCGTTTGGTTTTACTTTAGCAAGTGGTTGAGTGGTCTTGCATGCAGTAAATATGCCTATGCATAAAGCAAGATAAAGTAGCGTACTTTTCTTTGTCATTTTTATAATTTATATAAGTACTTTATTTTAATTAAAATATTATGAGGAGCCGTTTCGTCTCCACCGAAATAAGGAAATAATTGATAACCAAATATCTTATTATCGGAACAATGTCGGCTCATAGTGTATTCTTTATTTTTTAGAGAAAAACAATATTGGTTATCTCTAAGATACATTTTGAGAAGATAGGGTGTGTTTAATGATACGGTATCTAAGAGTTTAAAATCTCTAATTTCATTGTTGTAACAATATGCATAAATATGAATACTGCCTTCTAACCAATTCCATCCAAAGCGAGCGCTATTAACTTGGTGGTGTGTGCCGCAATCGGAAAAACCCATCAATTTATTAACGTCATACTGATTATTTGTGTCAACATTGGTGTAAATACAACTACTATCAAAAATTACCATAAAATTTAGAGAATCTATATAATCTAAAATAACAATGCTATCATTTTCACAGAAATTATTTCCTGATTTTATAAGGTAATCAACAAATCCGTCCTCGATATTATCTTGTTTTTTTATAATAGAATGTTCTTTATTCTTGTTACATGAAATGAATAATAGTGAAAATAATATTGTTAGAGTACAAAATCTCATTTAATTAAATGTCTATTTTGTCAAAATTTATTTATCCATTTATCCAACCAGGATTGCTTAGAATGAAGGTTGATGTCAAAAGAATAGATTTCACCGGCAGTATTTTTTGAAGAACTTGTAATGATGGTATTGTTTTTGGTCACCAATCTAAATACAATAGGTTCTTGAATACTTGCCATGGTTTCAATTATAAATTGAGTGCTTAATTCTTCTGTAGAGAATAAAATTTCGTTCGGATGATAAACATCCAATATTTCTTTTAAATTTTCGATAGTGCCTAAATTTTTTGCTGCTTTTATGTCATTTTTAATAGAAACAAAACCTAAGTAAATATGATTTTTTTCAATCTTTTGAAGTTGTGTTGCAATGGTTTCAGCCTCTTTCTCATTGCTGATAATCATATAGTTTCTCTCATCACTCATAAATGTGTGCAAAGTACCATTGATAAAATACACCATCCATCTATAAGCTGATAAAAATCCAATATTAAGCGCATATCCAAATAAAATTACCCCTCTGGAAGTGCGCAAAAAATTTGGAAAGAAAGCATACAATACCGCAATTGCTAAGGTGCCAGCAGTTAAACCATATAGCAAATGCTTCCATTTAGACTGTCTTCTATATACTCCAAAAAACCATAAAGAAGCCAGCCACATCAATACATATATAGGAATATTTATGTAAAAAAAGGTAGAAGGAAATATCAAACGTTCGCTTGCTTTTACTACGTTTTCCCAGAAGATATGTAAGAAATATAAATTGGCCACCATTATAACGGTATCTATAATTGGCATGCCAAATGGTGTGCTTATTTTTTGAACAACTGCAATAATGGCTCGTAAGTAAATAGCAATTTTCAGTAATAATTTTAATATTTTCCCACGTGTTCCTGTGATGTGTTTGTCACAAAAAATAATCATGGCATCGTAAAATGTTCGGATGTAATTTAGACTTCCCTTTTTCGTGCTTTCTCCTTTGAAATGAATGATGGAAGTATCGGATAAATAATAATTTTGAAACCCTGCTTCTTTAATTCTGAATGATATATCTATGTCCTCGCCATACATAAAATAATCTTCGTCTAATAATCCAATTTTTTCTAAAACAGTGCGACGTAATAACATAAAAGCTCCGCTCAATACATCTATTTTATGTGTTTGTTCTTTGTCTAAAAATGTGAGATGATATTGACCAAATATGTTTGATTTTGGAAATATTTTAGACAATCCACTCATCTTAGCAAATGCAGCAAAAGGAGAAGGAAATCCACGCTTTGATTCAGGCAAGAAATTGCCGGCACCATCATACATCTTTACGCCCAATCCACCGGCATCTGCATGTGCATCCATAAAGCCAATACATTTTTGCAAAGTATCTTCTTGGATAATAGTATCGGGATTGAGCAACAAAATATAATCTCCAATGGCTTGTTTTATTGCTTGATTATTAGCTTTTGAAAAACCTACATTTTCTTTATTAGCGATGATGTTTACAGTTGGAAATTTTTGCGCCAACATACTTAAAGAATTGTCAGAAGAATTATTATCTACAACAAAAATTTCATATTCAAAATTTACAGATGATTTATAAACAGATAGCAAAGCCTGCTCTAAAAAATAGCGCACATTATAATTAACTATGACGATGCTAAGCTTCACTTTTTATTATTGGTTTAAATTAAACCTTGCATAAATTTTATTTACTTAAATAATTTTCATAAGGCAACCGCGATTGAATAGAACGTGCTAAGGTAATTTCATCTACATATTCCAATTCGCCGCCAAAAGCAATGCCACGAGCGATAGACGTAATTTTTATTTCATAAGGTGTTAATACTTTTGAAAGATAAAAAATTGTGGTATCGCCATCAATCGTTGGATTCAAGGCCATAATAATTTCTTTAATGTCATTTTTGGATATCCGTTCTATCAAACTTTGAATATTTAATTGCTCTGGTCCAATGCCATCCATAGGAGAAATTAATCCCTCTAATACATGATACTGACCATTATAATGTTGTGTATTTTCGATGGCAATAATATCTCTAAAATTTTCTACTATACAAATAACGCTTTTATCTCTAAATGAATTGGTGCAGACCGAGCATTCTTCTTCATCGGAAACATTGTGACAAGTTTTGCAAAATTTTATCTCTGTTCGCATTTTTAAAATTGCCTCTGATAGATTTTTGGTTTGCCCTACATCACTTTGTAATAAATGCATCACCAAACGCAAAGCAGTCTTCTTGCCAATACCTGGTAAAGTAGCAAATGTATTTACTGCATCTTCAATTAATTTGGACGGAAATTGCATGATACGAATTTAGGCATTAGTCATTGATAGTTGGTATTTTTTATTAATTTCATTCAATTTTTATAATACAAATTTATTTTTCATTTTTAGTATCTAATACAAACAATATGTCTCCTACCATAACACTCTTTAGTTTATTAGCCTATTTTATATTCTTATTTATCATCGCTTGGTACACCTCCAGAGGTGCCACTAATAAAGATTTTTTTATCGGAGGCAAATCTTCTCCTTGGTATATTGTAGCGTACGGAATGGTGGGAACATCTTTATCGGGCGTAACTTTTATCTCCGTTCCTGGTACGGTGGGCAAGGCTCATTTTGCTTATTTTCAAGTAGTCATCGGGTATCTTATCGGATATTTTATAGTCGCATTTGTGTTGCTTCCTTTGTATTATAAATTAAATCTAACTTCCATTTATACGTATTTGCAAAAGCGATTTGGAAATACTGCGTATAAAACAGGCGCATCCTTTTTTATATTATCCAGAACCTTGGGAGCAACACTTAGATTGTTTTTAGTGATAAATGTATTGCAGATTTTTTTATTGCCGGAAGGGTTAGGATATTTCTCTATTGCGGCTTTGTTTATTTTAACGATGATTTTATTATATACATTTAAAGGTGGCGTAAAATCTATCGTTTGGACAGATATGTTGCAAACAACTTTCATGTTATTAGCATTAATAACTTGTGTTTGGTTTATAAAAAATGAATTGCATTTATCTTTTGGGGGTATGATAGATAGCTTAAATAAAAAAGGATATACCGAAATTTTTATGACAGATTGGTTAAAAGGAAATTTCTTTTTAAAACAGATTTTAGGAGGTGTCTTTATTACCGTTTCCATGACAGGATTAGATCAGGAAATGATGCAGAAAAATATCAGTTGTAAAAATTTGGGAGAAGCTCAGAAAAACATGATTACGTTTAGTGTTATTATGTTTTTAGTAAATCTTATTTTTCTTATTCTTGGCGGTGTATTATATCTTTATGCAGAAGCAGAGGGCATACAAATACCAGAGCTGACCGATAATTTATTTCCAATCATTGCCTTAAAATATTTACCTGAATTTATTTCTATTGTTTTTGTTATAGGATTAATTTCTGCTCTATTTCCAAGTGCAGATGGGGCACTCACGGCGCTTACTTCTTCAATATGTATTGATATTTTGGGCATTAATGATAGAAAAGAGTTGACAGAAAAACAACGCACCAAAACAAGACTAACTGTTCACTTTGTGATGGCATTTGTTTTTTTATTAATTGTGATAGCCTTTAAAATATTAAACAAACAAGCTATTATAGACTTGCTATTGAAAGTAGCAGGCTACACTTATGGGCCATTATTAGGTTTGTTTATGTTTGGTATTTTAACCAAGCGAATGATTAAAGATAAATTGGCTCCGATTGTTTGTTTAAGCGCACCCATTGTATGTTTTATTGTGGATTATAATTCTACTAAAATCATAGAAGGATTTAAATTTGGACCGGAAATGTTGCTGTGGAATGGTTTAGTAACTTTTATCGGTTTGTACTTTATTAGCAAAAAAAATCACTCCACACTAGCATAGAAAAAATGTATATTTCTCTTGAATTCAATCATCGTAAATCGTACATTGTAAATCGTAAAATTATAAAAGATGTCATTAGAAGATTTTAAAAAGAAAAGACCATTTAAACAACGCAATTGGACACAAGTAAATGCGTCTAACAGTTGGAGCATGTTCCGCATCATGAGTGAATTTGTGGATGCTTATGATAAAATGGATAAAATTGGTCCTTGTATTTCTATCTTCGGTTCTGCGCGCACAAAACCGGAAAATCCATACTATAAATTAGCCACACACGTTGCAGAACGATTGTCGGAAGAAGGTTATGGCGTAATTACCGGTGGCGGTCCTGGTATTATGGAAGCGGGCAATTTAGGTGCTCAAAACAAAGAAGGCAAATCGGTAGGATTAAATATTGAATTACCATTTGAGCAAGGGCATAATAAATATATTGATCATGATAAACTCATTTCACACCATTATTTCTTTGTACGAAAAGTAGTGTTTGTAAAATACGCTCAAGGATTCGTGTATTTGCCGGGCGGCTTCGGAACGTTCGATGAATTATTTGAAGTAATGACTTTAGTGCAAACAAAAAAAATAGATAGAGTGCCTATCGTGTTGATGGGGAAATCATTTTGGGCGGGCTTGTTGGATTGGATTCGCACAGAAGTATTAAACAACCAACACAATATTAATGAACAAGATTTTGATCTCTTTATCGTTACAGATGATGTAGAGGAAGCTATTACATATATCAATACTTTTTATACAGAACACGATTTAGCACCAAATTTCTCTTAATTTTATTAAATAGATATCGGCTATATTTAAGCAATAAAACAATGTACCTCCGATTGCAAATTATATTTTTTGTTTTACTGTTAATCGCAGGAATCCATCTTTCGTCCGCACAAACTTTTGGTTTTGTAAAACCGATGGATTTACCATTCAATCTCGCAGGTTCGTTTGGCGAACCTCGACCGGATCATTTTCATTCAGGAATTGATATTAAAACAGGAGGTAAAGAAGGTGCAATTGTTTGCGCAATAGCAGATGGATATATTTCAAGAATTCGGGTTTCACCGTATGGATACGGGAAGGCAATTTATATTACGCATCCAAACGGGTACACCAGTGTTTACGGACATTTGAGCCAATTCTACGGAAAGATTGAAAGGTATATTCATCCATTACATTATGAAAAAAATGTATCCGAATTAGATATTGCTTTAGATAGTACCCTTTTCCCATTACATCAAAATGACACCATCGCTTATTCGGGAAATACCGGCGGAAGCTCTGCGCCTCATCTACATTTTGAAATTAGAAACACCCAAACAGAACATGCGCTTAATCCATTAGAATTTTATCCTAAAGAATTGTATATAGATACTATCCCACCGCAAATAAATAAATTAAAAGTATATCAATTTTATACAGACTCCTTTTATAATAATATGGAATTGGATTATTTCGCTTTACAAAAACAAGATGCATATTGGACAACGACAAAGCCAATTTCAATAAATGCTACTAAAAAATATTGTTTCTCTTTGGAAGGATTTGACAAGCAAGATAATTCGTCCAATAAAAATGGAATTCAAAAAATTGAAGTATTGAAAAATGGCAAATTAATATTTCAATATCACCTTACAGAAATAAATTTTGACCAAACAAGAATGTGTAATGCGTTGGTTGATTATGATGAAATGATGAATGGAAATGGCTATTTCTATAATTGTTATCAATTAAAAGGAAATAGATTGCCCATGTATTCTTTGGATAATGGAATATTGGAAAATACAAAACAAGATTCAACAGTTTTTTATGAAATTAATTGTTTTGATTTCAATGACAACAAAACCACTCTAAAATTTCAAGTGCATTTAATGACTGCTACTGTTATTGTAAAAAATCCAACAACTATCACACAAAAATATTTCTACACAGATAAAGATGATAGTTTGAATTTGGATGATTTTAAAATTAAAATTTCTACTAATACTTTTTACGAAAATGCCATTCTACACATAGAAAAGACGAATACAAACAGGCTTTCGGCTTCCTATTTTATTGGAAATAAAAACAATTTAATTCCATTACAAAAATCCACTACCATATCTTTTCAATCTTCTATTAGAAAAAAAAGAAATAAAATCGTAATTGTCAGACAAGATAAAAATGGAAAAGAACCAGCATTAAAAACTACATTTGACAAACATGCATTTTATGCAACAAGCAAAGAATTAGGCGTTTTTTATTTGAAACAGGATACTAAAAAACCAACACTTAATGTACTCAATATAAATGCAGATTCTATCATGATTAAAGCAGTTGATGGTTTATCAGGAATTGCCACTTACAACGGATATATTGACCATCACTGGGTAAATTTTTATTATGATGCAAAAAATGATGTATTATCTTATTCACCGGATGAGCATTGTACAAAAGGTAAACATATTTTAAAAATTGTTGTTTCCGATAATGTGGGAAACAAAAAAACTATTCAACATAAATTCACTTATTAATTATAAAATTATGCTACAAGAAAAAACCAAAGCACCAAAAATCAAAGGAGTTGATTTCAAAGGAAAAAGAACAATTTTGTATTTTTATCCAAAAGATGACACGCCTGGATGTACTGCCAATGCTTGCGATTTCAGAGATAATTATGCTTCGCTTACCAAGCAAGGATTTACTATTATTGGGGTAAGTCCGCAAGATGAAAAATCACACGACAAATTCAAAGAAAAATACAATCTTCCATTTGAATTAATTCCCGACACGGATAAAACAATTGCGCAAGCTTATGAAGTATGGGGCAAGAAAAAATTTATGGGCAAAGAATATGATGGAATTTTGCGCACTACTTTTGTGATTAATGAAAAAGGAATAATTGAAAATATAATCAGTAAAGTAGATACAAAAAATGCAACTAAGCAATTGTTGGAAGTAATTGCAAAGTAAAGAATTTACCTAAAGCAGTATTGTAATTTCGCAACTGCAATTTTACAACTATTTTAATAGAAAATCCTATTTATTTTCGTAGTTTTATTACAATGAGTTTGCTGGAAACAAAATCGGAAACAAGTAACTTGAAACATCTTCTACAAATGAAGAATAATCAATTAAATGCATTGTTAGAAGCTACAAAAGCTATCAACAATAATGTATCGGCCGATGGTTTATATCAAATTTATAAATACACTTTATTAGAGCAAATTCAAGTGAAAGAAATTGCTTTATTTATGTACGATCAAGCATGGAAACGTGCCGTTTGGGTAAAAGGTAATCAAGAAATTTTTATTCCAGTTCAAGCAAATTTTGAAAACTATCATACAGCAAAAGAATTATCGGTTGAAGAGCAAGAAATTTTTGGAGGTTTTAAATATATTATTCCCGTCTATCACAAACAGCAGCCTTTGGCATTAGCATTATTAGGTGAAATACAAAATAGTGCTTTTGAGCAGAAAGAAGAATTTTTAGAATTCACTCAAATTTTTACTAATATTATCACGGTTGCGGTAGAGAATAAACGACTTTTTAGAAAAGAAGTAGAAAAAAAACAATACGACAAAGAATTAGAACTTGCATCCAAGGTTCAAGGAATGTTGATTCCGAAAAAACTTCCCAAAAATACTATGTACGAATTCGCAGGATTGTATTTGCCATTCAAAGGAATTGGAGGGGATTATTATGATGTGATTCATATTAACAAAGATGAATTTGTTTTTTGTATTGGCGATATATCTGGCAAAGGAGTAGCCGCCGCATTAGTGATGGCAAATCTACAAGCATACCTGAACGCAACACTTGGTTTCGGGTTTACAAAAAAAGAATTTGTAGAAAATTTGAATAGAAAAATTTATTCTATAACAGAAGGGGATAATTTTATTACACTCTTTTTGGCAAAATACAATATCATTACCAGAGAGTTAGAGTATCTCAATGCGGGTCATATTCCACCAATCTTAATACATGATGATAAGGTAGAATTATTGACCGTTGGCACAACTTTGCTCGGTATTTTTGAAGAACTACCCAAAATAGAATATGGTAGTATTCAACTAAAACCAGACACCACTATTTTTTGCTTCACAGATGGCTTGACAGAAATGGAAGATGCTGATGAGGTTCAGTTTGGACAACGTCGCTTGTTGGAGTTTTGTATCAATAACTATAAACTTAGTCCTGAAATCTTTAATAAATTCTTATACGAAAGAGTCAGTATATTCAAAGGAAATGTATTATTTAATGATGATATAAGCGTGCTTACTGCTAAGTTTATGTAATAGTAAATTGCTTTTTACTTTCTATCTGTTTTTATCTTTTAATGAAATTTCACGGCTACTGAAATTAATCAATAATGCCAACGAAATAAAAAATAAAGAACCAACTTTATTGGCTTCCACCAAATCACTTAATGTATTATTAAATAAGAAACTGACTATGCAAAGTGTGATAGCAATAATGTATTTTCTATTTTCTTCTGAAGAAATATTATACACACGTTGAGCAGTAAGAAAAATAGTTACGAGCAAAATTATATAAAGCAATAATGCCGGAATTCCTTGTTCTGTCAGCAATAGTAGAAAATAATTATGAACCGTTGATTTTTCTTCGTTGTCACTGATGTACGTTTCATAAGATGTTACGGTATATGGTTTGTAATTTGCGGTAAAATTATTAGGTCCAACACCCACCATTGGATGTTGTTTAAACAAATTAACCGCAGCAATCCATCTGTAAAATCGCTCCACCGTACTCATGTCTTCCATCTCAAAAGTAGAAGTAAGATGCTCGGCTAATTCATCATGATAAATGGTATGTTCATAGTTGGGTGCGTATTTTAAATAGTTGTTGTCTTTTATAAGATAAATACTAAAAACAATAGTAGCCATAGCAGTTACCATCAAAAAATATTTAGTCAAATTAAATCGCAATACTACATAAAATGCCGCCATTGCAACAACAGCAAGCCATGCGCCCCTGGTGTAAGAGAAATAGATAGCTGAAAGAAATAATAAAATAGAATATTTTAGCAAGGTATGTTTCCATGCATTAGACGGATACCATGTTTTTGCTAAAAAAATATACGGCAACAACATCGTAATAAATACGGCATAATTCACATGATTTCGATAAATGGGTTGCACCGATTCCGTTATAGAATCAAACGTAAATTTCATTAATCCATGACGAGTTATTACATAAATGACACTAAAAAATGTTGGAATAAACAAGCACCAAAAGAATGTTTTTATATTCTTTTTATCTTTTAATAAAATTATTGGTAAAATGAGAAACCCTAATAAATACCATGCTTTTGCTAATAAGTATTTTACAGATAAAAAAACATTGGTAGAAAAAATGGTAACGAAAATACTCCACAAAAATAGGAGCATTATTAATAAAAAAATTGGATGCCGCAATGCATTTCTTTGCCATTCTTCTTTATAATAAATAAGATATAAAATAGTACAAGCTGCCAATATAATCACCATTGGCTCCGATGGTAAGTCAGTTCCAAAACTACCAATATACGATTCGACAGAAACTGGCAAGGTTAGTAACATTAAAAAGAAAACAGACTTAAAATTGAGCAATGTTAGCAGTAAAAACAATGCAGTAAATGGCAATGCAAAAAGCAAATAAAATTTAAAATAAATAGCAGCACAAAAGCATAATATGCTTGCAATGCCATATATCCCAAAAAGTAATTTATCGTTTCTTGCAATAAATTTAGGAATGTTTAAATCCGTATTTGTCGGCATTCTTATACAATTCAATGATTAATGCAGTAAAAGAAGCCACAGCAAAAGCAGCAAAAGCCGTAGCCAACACTATCAACCAGCGCACCGGCTTTGTCTTTTTTACAGCTGGCGCAGCATTTTCTACCACATACAATGTTTTAAAATTAGAAGAAGATGAAACGGCATATTGGTCGCGAAGTATAAGTAGTTTTGATAAATTATCCATGCCGTTTATACTGCCCGGCAAACTTTCTTTTTTCTCAGCAATTTGTTTGTCAATTAACTGCAATACAGTTTCTTTATTTTCCAATAACATCCCTCGATAAATAGAATCTGCAGATGCAATAATATAGTTGACCATATCACAAGCTGTTTGCGCATCCGTGTCCAGCATGCTTACTTCTATAGCACCCAAATCGTTTCGGATAGCATTGAAATTACTGTAAAATTCTCGTTTAGTATAATACATCGTCAGTGCATTATTATCGCCTTTTAATTTATAGTGATTTGCTAAATGAAATTTATTTATAGTAGCAATACCAACCTCATCAGAAGTTAATATGGAAATAAATCGATTGATGTCTTCTTTACCGCCGAAGATACCGACACCACCCACTTCTTTTTCATTAAATAAAGCCGCTCTATCTGTGCTCACAGGATTAGACAAATAAAATGTTTTTTTTGATTTAAAATAAGGAGGTAAAATAAAAGGCATGGTAATAATTACAGCAGCAATAATGGCTATAATAGTAAATACCAAAATTTGCTTTTTCCATTTCAAAACTATATTTAGAATTTCGAGCATAGATATTTTTTAAATCTTATTTTTCAAAAGTAAGAAAAGTATTTTGCTTATTTGTCAATGCCCACCCTTAATTGAAAAGTCTGGCGATTGATTAATCCGCTTAGCATAGATATTATTGGAATAAATGCAAAATATAATAAAATATGCACCACCAAATTTATGGTTTCATGCGGATGAAGTCGGACATTTTTAAAGAGAAATAAAATCATAAAACACAAAACTGTAAACAGTAATAATTTAAAACTATAGATAAAATTTATTTTTAGTTTGAAAATTCGAATAGCAAACACCGTATAACAAACCAACATAAATAATTGCGTTATCAAGGTCGCCTGTGCAGCACCTTTGGCACCATAATTTGTAATGAGATAAAAATTAAGCCCAATATTCAAAAAAACTGCAATTAAGAGGGTGTAAATCATCCACCTGAAATTTTTGTTGGCGGTTAATAAAGTACCGATTACATACAGTATTGCTACCGGAAAAAAATTCAATAATAAATAGCCAAACACATTGGCAGAATAAGCAATATCGGAGTTGGGGTATAGTAATTGCATAATGTCAAATTTGTAATAATAGAATACTACAATCATTGAAACAGACACACCAAACATAATAGAAATACCCGACTTTAACAGCGATTTAATTTCCATATTTTTGGTAAGTTTAAATGCAAATAAAGGAAGTAAAATTCCTGCAAATAAATATCCAATATTATTCAGCGATTCCATAATGCGATATCCTTGAGCATAAATGCCCGTTTCTATTGCACCATTTGCCCCTTGCAATTTTTCCAACATCACGCCGTCTATTCTGTAATAAGTGGTCATCAAAAAATAAATGATGGCGTACGGCAATGTTTGCTGAGCAATGCGATAATATTTCTTCCAATCAAATTTAATAACAAAAGTATTGGTCAGTTGTACTGCAAAATAGAAACATACTAAAAAGGTAATAAAATAGGCCGCTAATTGCGCTAATACGAAATTGAAAATAGAAAGTTGTAAGGAAGCAAAATCTCCCCAAATTAATGCAGCACAAAAAACAATCATTAATAATTTATCCAATACAGACAATAAAGCATCTTTGATAAATTGCTGATGTGCCGATATATTGGAACGCAAGTAAATATTGAAAGAAAGTAAAATTTGATTCACTAAAATTATCCAAATAAACGGCTTTGATAGATAGCCTAATGGATAAGCAACCGCAATGCAAATAACCAAATAAATCAGAAATAAAATGGTTTTTAAAATTAAGATACCTGGCAATAATTCATCAATCTTTTTATTGTCTGCAGCTACTTCTCTGTTGTTATAATTTTGCAATCCAAAATCCAACAAAATTTGAAATAAATACGTGAAATTAAAAATGGCAAAATACAAACCATATTCCTGCTCGCCAAGCTTATTTTGCACCGTTCTGTCTATTCCAAATACCCAAAATGGCTTTATCAAAAAATTGATAAATACCATAAATAAAACATTAAAGGCAAATGACTTTCGCAAGTTTATAATTTAAAAATGTTTTTGATTTGGACAACGCCTTCGGGCGTAAAATAATTGATGTATTTCTTTTCGTTTATTTTAAAAATAATAAAACTCTTATTCCCATTCAAATAAACATCGCCGTTATAAAAATTGCCGTTTTTCAAAGTAATTCTGTAATAAATAGGAGATTTTATTCCAGCAATTTCTGCAACAGAAGAATCTTTTATAAAACTTAAAAATATGTTATGATAACTCTTGGGTAAGTCCACATGCTTAAATGCAGTAGCATCATTTAGTTCAAATTTTTCAGTAGAATTTATAAATTGTTGGAGTATATCAATTGGTAATTTAGTATTAGATTTTTTTTGTGCAAATATATTCATCTGCCCACTTAATAAAACAACCAAAAATAGTTTGATGAAATCATTCATAATTTAAGCATTATACACTTTATCCAAAGCTTGATGAATAATAGTTGCTGCCGTTTTAATTTCTTCATCTGTAATAATTAAAGGAGGAGCAATGCGCATACAATTATTGGCAAACAAAAACCAATCGGTTACCAATCCATTTTGCAAGCATACTTGTATGGTTTTCCATAAATTGTCAAAATTATCTAAATAGACCGCCATCAACAAACCGCAATGATGTATTTTTTGGATAGATTTATGTTGCAATAATTCAATAAATAATTGTGCTTTGCGTTCAACATCAGCATATAATTTTTTCTCTATTATTTCCTGCAAAGAAGCTAATCCCGCAGCGCAACAAACCGCATTTCCGCCAAAGGTAGTGATATGCCCTAAAACGGGATTTTGTTGAAAAACGTTCATTATTTTTTTACTAGAAATAAAAGCAGCCAAAGGCAATCCGCCGCCAAATGCTTTCCCCACTAATAAAATATCCGGCACTACATTTTCCGTTTGAAATCGAAATAAATTTCCGGTTCTGCCACAGCCTGTTTGTATTTCATCCAACACTAATAATGTACCTGTTTCATTGCAACGTTTGCGCACTGCTTGCAAATAATTTTCATCGGGAACAATTACGCCCGCTTCTGCTTGCACCGGCTCTAAAAAAACGGCTGCTGTTCTTTTGGTAATTAATTTTATATCGTCCAAATTATTATATCGAATTTGTCGCGTATCGGGCAGCAATGGACGATAATTAGATTTAAAATACTCATCACCATTTAGGCTCAAAGCACCTTGTGTGCTGCCATGATACGAATTGTAGCAAGAAATAATTTCTGTACGTCCGGTAAAACGTTTTGATAATTTCATGGCACCTTCCGTTGCTTCCGTACCCGAATTTGTAAAATAAACAGCATTCAACGAATCTGGGAGTACTTCGCAAAGCAGCTGTGCTAATTGCACTTGCGGATTTTGGATATACTCGCCATACACCATGGTATGCATATATTTTGCCGCCTGTTGTTGTACCGCATTTACAATTTTTGGATGGCAATGTCCTAAAGCACTCACTCCAATTCCAGAAATTAAATCAATATAATTTTTACCTGAAGTATCAAATAAATAAACACCTTCTGCTCGTTCTATTTCCAATCCTAAAGGCGCATCGGAAGTTTGAGCCACATGTTGTAAAAAAAGTTGTCTTTGTGTTGACATACTGCAAAGGTATTAATTAAAGACAATTTATTTTGTAAACGATAAAAGTAGATACCAATTCTAAATTAATAAGAAATAAAGCTAAATTTACTACACTAAATATAAGAAATGACAGCAAATAATAATCTTTCCGTTATTATTACCGGAACCGGATTTTCAGGTTTATGTGTAGGCATACAATTAAAAAAAATGGGATTCCATCATTTTAAAATCGTTGAAAAATCTAATGAAATAGGCGGAACTTGGAGAGATAATCACTATCCTGGTGCCGCTTGTGATGTAAAATCTAATTTATATTCTTTTTCGTTTGAACCAAATCCACATTGGTCACGAGTATATTCTCCACAAGCAGAAATTTTGGAATACACCAGATATTGTGCAAGAAAATATGGCTTAGAAGAGCATATTATTTTAAACTGGGAAGTAAAAGCGGCGAATTATGATGAAAAATCATCAACATGGGAATTGAAAAACCAAGAGGGGAAAAAATTAAAAGCCAATTTATTTATTATTGGTAATGGTCCTTTGCATATTCCAAGTTTGCCGGATATAGAAGGAATACATGATTTTAAAGGTACTATTTTTCATTCTTCCAATTGGAACCATCAATATGATTTGAATGGAAAATCTGTTTGTGTCATTGGCACCGGCGCAAGTGCTATTCAGTTTGTTCCGGAAATTCAACCCAAAGTAAAAAAACTGTATTTGATGCAGCGCACGGCACCGTGGGTGCTGCCCAAACCAGACGGTACTTTTTCTGCTTTGCAAAGCGTACTATTTGAAAAACTGCCTATTACCCAAAAATTAGATAGAGGCTTAAATTATTTAATCAACGAAGCACAAGTAGTGGGCATGATGTATTATGATAAAATATTAAAAGCAGGAGAATTAATTGGGAAATACCATATTAATAAATATATTAAAGATAAGGAACTGCGTAAAAAACTAACCCCCACTTTTAAATTGGGATGTAAACGTGTTTTATTATCCAATAATTATTATCCCGCATTAGCACAGTCGAATGTTGAAGTTGTAACGGATGGTATTCAAAAATTTACCAAAGACAGTGTGGTTACAAATGATGGAAAATCAAGAAAAATAGATGCCGTCATTATGGGAACAGGCTTTCATGTTTCCGATAGTTTTTCGTATTACGATATAATTGGGAAAAATGGAATTGCCTTAAAAGAAGCATTTGCCACTGCTCCAGAAACATATATGGGAGCTACGGCGCATCATTTTCCCAATTTGTTTTTCATGTTGGGTCCAAATACTGGTTTAGGGCATAATTCTATGATTTATATGATAGAATCGCAAGCAAATTATATAGTAGATGCCGTGAAAAAAATGCAAGAACAAGGATTAAAATCCATTGAAGTAAAAAAAGAAATACAAGATAACTTTAATGAAGAAATACAGCAAAAGTTGAAAGGTTCTATTTGGTTATCGGGTTGCAATAGCTGGTATATAAGCGAGGATGGTAAAAATCATACCTTATGGCCGGGCTTTACTTTTGAATTTTGGAATCGCACCAAAGCAATTAATCTAAAAGATTATGAAGTAGAACCAATAAATGCTAAAAAGCAGGAAGCAATGGAATTAGTGTAAAAGTTAATAGTTGGCGCAAATATTCAAAAATTAGTAGTGTTAGGTACTTATTTCAAGCCAGATTAATTTTAACTAATTAAAAAATTTTTCACTTATTACTTTCCACTTACTTCTATTAGTTATCTTTGTCTATTATGGCTGAAATAGATTTACAGAAAATTGTATCGCATTGCAAGGAATACGGATTCATTTTCCCTTCCAGCGAAATTTATGACAATTTAGGTGCGGTATATGATTATGGTCCATTTGGAGTAGAACTCAAAAACCATATCAAAGAATATTGGTGGAAAAGCATGGTGCAAATGCACGAAAACATTGTAGGAATTGATGCAGCTATCTTTATGCATCCTACTACTTGGAAAGCCAGCGGTCACGTAGATTCTTTTTCAGATCCTTTAATTGATAATAAAGATTCCAAAAAACGCTACAGAGCTGATGTTCTTTTGGAAGAAAAAATTGATAAACTGAAAGAAAAAGGGGAGAAAGAGTTAGCGAAAAAGAATTTATTGGACGCAAGTGAAGAAGAAAAAGCCAAAGCTTCTCGCGATTATGCAAAAGGACTAATTTTAGAAGCAGAATACATTAAAGCCGCCGAAGCCGCTGATTTTAAACGATATAAAGAACTAATCGAAGAATATGAAATAGCGTGTGAAGTATCTGGTTCAAAAAATTGGACAGATGTGCGTCAGTTCAATTTGATGTTTAATACGCAGTTAGGTTCTGTTGCCGATGATTCTAATACCATTTATCTACGCCCCGAAACAGCACAAGGAATTTTTGTCAATTTCTTAAATGTACAAAAAACAGCTCGAATGAAAATTCCGTTTGGAATTGCCCAAATTGGAAAAGCTTTTAGAAATGAAATCGTAGCCCGTCAGTTTATTTTCCGTATGCGCGAATTTGAACAAATGGAAATGCAATTTTTTATAAAGCCGGGTACACAAAAAGAATGGTTTGCCCAGTGGAAAGAAACCAGAATGAAATGGCATTTAGCCTTAGGAACCAATCCTCAAAGCTTGCGCTTTCATGTGCATGAGAAATTAGCACATTATGCAGATGCAGCAGAAGATATACAATTTCGTTTCCCTATTGGTTTTAAAGAATTAGAAGGAATACATTCTAGAACTGATTTTGACTTAGGAAATCATCAACAATATTCAGGAAAAAAACTACAATATTTTGATTCAGAATTAAATCAAAATTATGTCCCTTATGTGGTGGAAACCTCTATCGGTTTAGATAGAATGTTCTTGCGAGTAATGAGCGAAGCATTAAAAGAAGAGATTTTGGAAAATGGCGAAACTCGTATTGTGTTAAATTTACCGCCAGCATTATCACCAATTAAAGTGGCTATTTTACCTTTAGTAAAAAAAGATGGTTTACCAGAAAAAGCTAGAGAAATCATGGATACACTGAGATTTGTAGGCAGAACTTTTTACGAAGAAAAAGATTCTATCGGTAAACGTTACAGAAGAATGGATGCTTTAGGAACACCCTATTGCATTACGATCGACCATCAAACGTTGGAGGATAATACTGTTACCATTCGGGAACGAGATACTATGCAGCAAAATAGAATTCATATAAATGATATCGAGCAAATAGTTGGCTCAAAAGTTGATATGAATAATTTGCTTAGAAAAGCATTATAATTTTTGTTATTATAAAAACACTATTTACCATACTTGTTTTGTGTTGTACTGTATCTTTTAGTAAGGCACAATATTCTCCATATATTGGCACCTGGAATGGATACTTGATTACAGATACAGATAATGCAGATAACCAAAATGGACTGCCTGTTACTCTTTTTTTTTCAGACGATAACAAATTAGGAGAATTATCAGGCGAAATGACCATTCAATATCGCTACCAAACAGATGTTTACAGAGCAAAATATTCAGTTACCGGAACTTATAGCAAGTCAGCATCGAGAGTTTTTATCGAACAAAAAAAAATAATTTTTTGTGATATATTGCCAAAAGGCTTGCAATGGTGTTTTGGTAGTGGCACTTTCTCTTTACTACGAAATCCATATAAAAAGAAAAACTATTTAGATGGAATAATGTCTTCTAATTGCGGTAAAGAAAAAATGAGAATGATTATCGTAAAAAAATAATTTCCAGCCTCTTTATTCTTATTTCATCTAAAAAATGTGTAGATTCATTTTATGAAAACACGCATTACTTTATTTATATTAGGAATATTGCTTTTTGCAGCCTGCAAAAAAGAAATCAAAGAAGCAAGATTCAAAGAAAATACATTTACTACCTTATCATATAATGTTGCCGGACTTCCCGAAGGAATCAATAACGACCAATTTCCCGTAAAACATATTCCATTAATTAGCCCCAGATTAAATAATTACGATATAGTTTGCGTACAGGAAGACTTCAATTATCATAAAGAATTAATAAAAGATAATCATCATCCGTATAAGACAACATATTATGCCCGAGAAGGATCATTTGGCGATGGATTGAATATGTTTGCTCGTTTCCCTATTTTAAATTTCATGCGCACTACTTGGAATAAATGCAATGGATATGATTGTTTTACCCCAAAAGGATTTACTTATTCTCGTGTTAAGCTAACTCCCAATGCCTATATTGATGTATATAATTTACATTCAAACGCTAGTGTAGAGCCTGGAGATCTAGCAGCTCGTAGATCAAATATTTTACAGTTGTGTAATTATATACAATTCCGATCCAAAGATCATGCAGTTATCGTAATGGGTGATACCAACTGTCGTTATACACGCTCCGGCGATAATATTAGAGAATTGTTGGCATTAGGCTTTAAAGATGTTTGGATTGAAAAAGAAAGAAACGGTATTTTGCCCGATGCTAATGATATTGTAGTAGATGGCGAAGTAGTAGATAAAATATTTTATAGAAGCAATGAATTGATTCAGTTAATACCTTTAGAATATTCGCTTGTTACAAATAATTTTTTAGATAATGATGGAGAGTGGCTCTCTGATCATCGTCCATTATATACAAGATTTCAATTTAATATATTAAAATAAGGACACCCAATTTTATTTTACGGCAACCACCAATAAAAAAAGGTCAAAAGCGAAAAACTTTTGACCTTTTTTATAGAGATTTTTGTGGTTATAATGCTGCTAAACCTGCTTCTGCAACGATATGATCGTTTTCTACAGTGCTACCAGAAACGCCGATTCCACCAATAACTACGTCACCAATTTTTATGGGTAAACCACCTGGGAATGTGATTAATCCACCATTAGAATGTTCGATATTGTATAAAGAACCACCCGGTTGAGATAGTGAACCAATTACGCCGGTAGGAAAATCAAAAAAACGTGCAGTTTTTGCTTTTTTGATAGAAATATCAATACTACCAAGCCATGCGTTATCTTGTCGTGCAAATGCTTTTAAGTTAGCACCCGCATCTACAATGGCGATGTTCATTTTTAATCCTAATTCAGTTGATTTTGCCTTTGCTGCTGCAATAATTTTTTCTGCTTGTTCTAATGTAATATCCATTTATGTTTGTTTTTATTTATTTTCTAAACAATAAAATATTGAAAATGTTTGATTCGTGCTTGAAAAACAGAACACCAGGTTAGAAAAATCTATATCCTTTGCCTGGATATAATGCTTCTTCTCCTAATTCCTCTTCAATACGTAGTAATTGATTGTATTTTGCCATGCGGTCACTACGCGACGCAGAACCAGTTTTTATTTGTCCGCAGTTTAATGCAACCGCTAAATCAGCAATCGTACTGTCTTCCGTTTCGCCACTTCGGTGGCTCATTACAGATGTATATTTATTTCTGTGAGCTAAATCTACCGCTTCAATAGTTTCTGTCAAAGAACCAATTTGGTTTACTTTCACCAAAATAGAATTAGTAATATTGTTTTTAATGCCTTCGTTCAATCGTTTTACGTTAGTAACAAATAAATC
>ERZ724520.116-NODE-116-length-41228-cov-27.579190_pt1 | contig 41228 bp, 31 predicted proteins | sample MGYA00376053_ERZ724520 | MGnify/ENA primary metagenome ERZ724520 (study PRJEB28724, sample SAMN07190886) | activated sludge metagenome | isolation source: activated sludge of sewage treatment plant in Hong Hong | place: USA: Christiansburg, Virginia | collected...
TGCGCTCGACCAGGGCGGTTACCAGGTCTTCGTGATCGCAGAGTTCGGTTCGGTACCGCTCGGCGAACTCATCCCACCGCTCCGGGTCGTGCCCGAACCACTTGCGCAGCTCGTCGGTCGGGGCGATCTCCTTGCACCACTCATCGATCTGCAGGTCGTCCTTGGAGATACCTCGAGGCCACAGGCGGTCGACCAGCACCCGGTATCCGTCGTTGTGCGTGGGTTCGTCGTAGGCCCGTCGAATCCACACTCGGTCACTCATGTCAGCATCGCCTGAGTATTGTCGTTCATATGTTGACTCCGCTCCTCAGAATGGACTTCCAAGCTCTCGCCAACTCTCAATATGTGGTACCCCAATACCTGAAGCCATGTCAAGCCAATTTCGGCGAGTCGGCGGCGTGGGACTTCGACACGTCTCGACGGATCTACGACGCGCTGGCGGAGCTGAAAACCAGTCATGCCGGCTGGCAGTTGGTGGGTAGCGCCGGCACTCGGGAGAACCTGCTGGGCGGCATCTTCGACGTTGCTGCCGTTGCAATGGCGCCCGATCGATCGTTTGCTCTGTTCTCGGGCAAGCCGACCCAGAAGGTTGCGGGCTTGAGCGACCTGGCCGACCTGGCGCGTGGTGAGATGCTGAGCGATGTCGACCTCGGCGAACTCGAAGCAATTTGGGCCTGGGAGCAGGCATTGTGGCGGTGGGACGGTCCGACCGGGGGCATCGTTCCGCTCGAAAAGTTCGGTCGGGTCGCAACGATCGACATTGCGGCGTCCGGCATGTGGGCGACGGTTATCGAGGACATCCCCGGGCCCTACGACGCCTATGTATCCAGGGTGGCCCTGCCGAGCGGGCGCCGCGAGTGGTCGGTGCCGATACAGCCATGGGTCGCACCGCACGTGCGGATCTCCCCCTACGAGCGCTGGATCGCGCTGGGTGGTCCGGCCATCGTGGACGCCGCGACCGGTGCGATCCGGGCACCGCGTGACAGTCCGGTGGCCAACACCAACCTTGATGGCCGGTTCGGGCTACCTCATTGGCATCCCCGTCGGTCGGATCGCCTGTTGTGCATCGGGCGGCGGATGGACCTTTCGGCGGCGCTGCATCGCTACGAGATCGATCTCGCCACTGGCGAGTTGGTGGAGGAGGCCCCCATTCCCGGTCCGATGGCCGATGGGGACACCGGGGCGCCCCGGGTGTTGGGCTGCGATATCGATCGGACGGGCACCTTTGCCATGGTGGTCTCGGACCTTGGGGTGCAGGACGCGGCAATCGAGGACACCGGTGGCGGAGCGCTCTCCTGCCTCAACCTGGACAGGTGCACCGTCGAGTGGACCCAGCCGATGATCGACGGAGCATTCGTGCGGGTGTTGGGTTCGCCGAGGTGGACCATGGAGGCACCCCAAGCTGCCAACGTCGACCCCGCCCTGAGCACGTGGACGTCGGTCGATGCGCATCCGATCACTGATCACAACTCAAGTCGAATGCGGGACCAACGGTCCAGCGGCTTCGATCAGGAGTTTCCACACCGTGGCTCAGTGGCAGTCAACCGGATGCTTCGGGCCGATAACGATGGTGAGGTGCAGCTGGCCACGTACTTCGCGCTGCTGGACCTTGACGCCGCCCGCGAGCTTGGGCAGCTCGCCGAGCTAGGAGACCAGCTGGTGTCGGTGTTGTCGCCGATCGTCGACGGAACCGATTCCGACTGGTCCACGGCTCAACGACTCGCCGCTCGTCAGTTGCTGACGGTGACGTCCGAGCCGCAGGGAGAGGCGTTTTGGCGGGACGTGCTCTACGAGTAGGCGTGTTACCGGTGGCCGGGGGGCCGTGTTACCGGTGGCCGGAGGCCGTGGCCGGGATGTCGGCGAGGAGCGCCAGGTCGTCGCGGGTGGGGCCGTCGAGGGCGACCACCCTGCTCGCCTGGCAGGGCATTGCGGAACTCGATGGGCGGATGATGGGTGACCGAGCGTCGTGCAACCGCACACGCGGGATCGCCGTTGCCGCTTCGCAGGGGTTAGAGCTACACCTACGCCGCGATCGATTCTAGGAAGGGCGGCCGACGGCTAGCGCAGGTCGATTGACCCGGCTGAAAGGCGCCTTTGTGTCCGTCGCGACCCCCTTCTCTCCCATTTCTGTGGCGTCGACTGTATCGGCCGCTCGCCTCACCGGCCGAATGCTTCGCGAATGGCTTTGGGCAATTCGGGGCGACTCCAGTAGCTGGAGTGGGTCCAGATGCCCGAATCGCGGTCGTACTCGGCTCGGCGATCCTCTGGTGGTCGGTTCTGCCCGAGGACGAAGGTGCGCTCTGCCACGAACGCCAGTGGATCCCACGGATCCCAAAGGTTGATCCAGCGAGGAATGGTCGACGGAAGTTGGACGCGGTCGATCCCATTGAATGGCACGACTGATCGACTTCGACGACTGATCGCATGAAAGAACGGAGCCTGGCTCCCGAATGTGACAAGGCTTGAGTAGTGGAGCGGATCTTTGTCGGCTTCATCGACCGCCCGGTCGAACAAGATGAGCCCACCAAGGCTGTGACCGACAGCCCCGATTGGATGGCTGCGGCCCATGGTCAAGGAACTTGGCTCAAGTTGCGCCGTGCCGCCGGCGGGCGAGCCGCTCGGTGGCCGGGGGCCGTGGCCGGGATGTCGGCGGCGGTGAGCAGGGCCAGGTCGTCGCGGGTTGGGTCCTCGAGGGCGACCACTCGGCTGGCCTGACACGCCATCGTCTCCTCCAGCAGGTTTCGAGCCAGGCGCCCGTTGCCGAAGCCCTCCTCGCGAGGCACCGCATCGAGCACCTCGACCAATCGGGCTCGCGCGTCGTCGGCCAGCTCGTAGCCGTTCTTGTCGGCCAGCAGGTCGAAGATCGCCAGCAGGTCCTGAGTGGAATAGTCGGGAAAGAAGACCGTGCGCGGGAAGCGAGAGCGCAGTCCCGGATTGACGTCGAGGAACGCCGTCATCTCGTCGGGGTACCCGGCGACCACGACGACGACTCGATCGCGGCGGTCTTCCACCAGCTTCACCAGCGTGTCGACGGCCTCCCGCCCGAAGTCGCTCTCCGAGCCTCGGATCAGCGAGTAGGCCTCGTCGATGAACAACATGCCCTCGTCGGCCTCGTCGAAGCGCTTGGTGACCAGGGGGGCGGTCTGGCCGACGAACCCGGCCACCAGGGAGGTGCGGTCCACCTCGACCAGGTGCCCCCGTTCGACCACCCCGAGGGTGCGGTAGATCTGGGCCAGCAGCCGGGCGACCGTGGTCTTGCCGGTGCCGGGATTACCCGTGAACACCAGGTGGTTCGAACGGTCGGCGACCGGAAGGTCAACCTCGGCCCGCATCCGGCCCACCCGGATGAGGTCGGTGAGGCGCCGCACCTCGGCCTTCACCTCGGCCAACCCGATCAGGCCGTCCAGCTCGGCCATCAACTCCTCGAGGGGGCGAGGCGGCGGCAGCGGCTCGGGCTCGTGGACATCGGGCGCGGCCTCCGTGGCGGTTTGTGCGTCGGACGCGGGTGTGGCGGAAGCGTTGGTGGAGGGCGCGTCGACGTCGGGAGCGTCGGTGGCGATGCGGTTCGCCCGGGTGGCATGGTTGCCCGGACCGACCGTCCCGATTCGTCCCAGCAGGCGGTTGCGGAAGGCATCGAGCGCAGCCAACTCGCCCTCGGTGCAGATGATGTCCAGATCCACCACTGTGTGGGCGATGGCCATGGCGTCCCGGTAGTACCCGAGCGCCCGTTCGCCACCGTCGAGACGGTCGGCGCCGAGCAGGATCTCGAACAGGTCGCTGGGCCGGTCGAGCCAGCGCCGGGCGCCCCGCAGCAGGTCGGTCTCGCGCACCTTGGCGGGGGTGGCGCCCGCCAGTTGGGTGTCGAAGCGGCCGCCGAAGACGCCGATAAGCGGCCACAGCTCGTCGTCGGAATGGCGGCCGTCGCTGTCGATGAAGGCGCAGGCGATGCGGTAGGCCTCGACCGACACGTCGCCCGCCAGGTCTCCATCGGAAGCGATGTTGGCCACGTTGGACGCATCTGAGGTGTTGCCCACCGAGTGGGTGACCTCGACCAGGGCGGTGGTGACGTTGCCGCAAAAGCGGTCCACCGCCAAGCCGAGCGGCCCGGTCGCCGAGTTGATCGAGGCACCCATCGTCTACCCGAACGCCGAGTCACATCCGACGGCAACCGCCATCGCCTGGCAGATGTGGCGCATTCGGAACTCCGAAAGGCGCCCGACCGGTTCGACCATCGCTCCCACGCTGACGCTTTCTACCGAGTCGAGGTTGACAGCGGTCGTTCTCCGCACCGGATCCTCGCCTGGCTCCAAGAGCACTTCGCTTTCGAGGTCACGAATTGTCGTGGTACACGGGGCAACGATGACTCGCTTCAGCCGACGGATCGCCTCGGCGCGGGAGAGCACAACAACCGGTCGGCGCGCGATCTCGGGCAGCTCACACCACCACAGTTCGCCCCGCTGGGGGAGTTCGCTCACGAAGCCTTGGCTGCGCGATGGAAAGAATCGAGGTCGCCCCACTCGTCAGGTTCACTCAGCGGTCGGCGGTCGTACACCTCGTAGCTTCGATCGACCTCATCGGTCCGATGCTTGGCCACGAAGGCAGCGAGGGCTTCGTCGAGAAGCTTCGAGTCACGAGCATCTGGAGACGCCGAACGAGCAGCTGCGAGCAGCACTTCGTCGACCGTGGTGCTGACCCGAACTCGTGCCATGCCACGAGTATGCCACGTGCTCGTTGGTGATCACCGTCGGTGACCGGCGCCATGGCGAAGGTCGGCTTGCCCAATCATGCAAGAACACTGGCGTCCCGTGGTTGTGAACTCAGCCGAGTGCGGCCTTGAGTGGTTGGGCCGCGGACTCCAGCCTGGCCTGTGCCAAGGAGCCGGCCAGCTTGGCCTCGCGCTGGGCGGTGTTGACCATCCGCTCGGTGTCCTTGGCGGCCCGTCGGGCCCGCCAGCCGAGGCCGGGACGGCCCTCGGTGTCGACGGTGGCCAGCAACAGCCCGCCCAGTATCGACGCGTTCTTCTCGAACTGAATGCGAGACATCGTTCGGGCTTGGGTGTCCGGCTCCTCGTTCCAGAACGCATGCGCCGCCAACGTGGTTGGTACGAGCGTGCCCGCCAGCACCAGCGCCGAGAGGCGCGGGAACCTGCCGAGGGAAAACAACACTCCTGCGCCCACCATGATGGCGCCGTTGGCCTTCACCAGATCCGCATCGGCCATCGTCAACCCGGTGGCGTCCCTGATTGCACCCAGGAGCGGTGCCGCCGTGTCCACCTTCGACTCGGGATTGCGGGCGCTTGCCAGTCCCTCGTTGATCAACAGTCCGGCGATCAGGGGTCGGGCAACTCGTCGTAACAACATCATGTCTGTGATGTTCCCATGGCCGGACCGGATCAAACACCACCCGGCCGTTCGTCACAAGCGATTGGGAGCGCCCCGACGCCTGATCGGTAGTCTCTCTGCTAATGAGCACGGCCAGCGCACGCACCGACGGACTTCCCGAGACCGAGCCCCGCTTCGATGCGGTCGACGACGTGCGAGCCCGTCTCGGTGAGGTGGAGTACCTCTCCGACGAGGGGATCGCAGGAATCGTCTACCTCGCCGATCGGCTGGGTAAGCCGATTCTGGTCGAGGGCCCTGCGGGCACCGGCAAGACCCAACTCGCCAAGTCGGTGGCCGAGATCACCAACAGCCGACTGATTCGCCTGCAGTGTTACGAGGGCCTGGATGAAGCCAAGGCGCTGTACGAGTGGAATTACAAGAAGCAGTTGCTGCGGATCCAGGCGGCAGGCATTGAGGGCAACAGCGAGGGTGGCGCCGGCTGGGGTGAGCTTGAGGAGGACATCTTCTCCGAGGACTTCCTCCTGACCCGCCCGCTTCTCGAGGCGATCAGGGCCGAGGACCCGGTGGTTCTCCTGATCGATGAGGTCGACCGGGTGGAGGTGGAAACCGAGGCGCTGCTGTTGGAGCTGCTCAGCGATTACCAGGTGTCCATTCCCGAGCTGGGTACGATCACCGCCCGCCAGATCCCGCTGGTGTTCCTGACCTCGAACGCAACCAGGGAACTGTCCGAGGCGCTCAAGCGGCGTTGCCTGTACCTGTACATCGACTACCCGGACATGGAGCGGGAGCGCGAGATCGTGCTCACCAAGGTGCCGGGCATCACCGAGGCCCTGGCCGATCAGGTGGCCCGAATCGTGCGGTCGATCCGCCAGCTCGAACTCAAGAAGTCGCCGTCGGTTTCCGAGACGCTCGACTGGGCCCGCACCCTCATGCTGCTGGGCGTGGAGAAGGTGGATGCCCAGGTGGCCACCGACACGGCCAACATCCTCTTGAAGTACCAGTCGGACATCGCCAAGGCCACCCGGGAGTTTGTCAAGGATGGCGGCCAGTCCGCTGCGAAATCGATGCTGGGTTGATGGGTGCTCCCTGAGACCGCCGGCAGTGGCACCCTCGCAACCCTCGCAGTGACCGGCGAGCCCTTCCTGGAGCTGCTGGGGGGCTTCATTCTCGCGCTCAGGGAGGCCGGTCTGCCGGTGAGCCTGACCGAGAACCTGGACGCCATGGAGGCGGTTGGGCACATCCCGCTGGAGGACAGGGACGCATTCAAGTACGCGCTGGCCGCCACCCTGGTGAAAAACCACAGCCATTGGCGTGTGTTCGAGACCGTCTTTGAGGTGTATTTCAGCCACCGCGGGTCGGCCCACGTGCTGGACGAGGATGCTGCGGCCGCGCTGGCCGAGCTCGAGGACCAGATGGACCTGCCGCCCGGTGAGGGCGCAACCGGCGCGGGTGGTGCGGGCGGCGAGGCGATGACCTCGGAGGAACTGGCCGAGGCGTTGTACCAGTCGCTGCTGAAGGGCAACGATGCACAAATGCGGGCGGTGGCCCGCCAAGCGGTGCGTCGCTACGCCGGCATGGAGCCGGGCCGGCCGGTCGGCGGCACCTACTACCTCTATCGAACGCTGCGACAGCTCGACCTCGATGGAGTGCTGGCAAAGTTGCTGGAGGCGGCCAAGGACGCCGCCCCGGAGGACCAAAACTCCCTTGATGCGCGGCTCGAGGCCGACGAGTACGAACACCGCATCAACCAGCTCAAGTCTGAGATCGAGGCCGAGATCCGTCGTGGCCTGGTGGCGGACCGCGGTGTGGAGGCCATGTCGCGCACCCTGCGCAAGCCGCTTCCAGAAGACATCGATTTCATGCATGCCAGTCGCGACGAGCTGAAGGTGCTTCGTCAGGCGATCCAGCCGCTCACCCGCAAGTTGGCGGTGCGTCTGGCCCGCAAGCGTCGTCGCGGCCGCAGGGGTCCGTTGGATTTTCGTTCGACGGTTCGCCACTCCCTCAGCACAGGCGGGGTGCCCGCCGACCCACAGTTTCGACCCCCGAGGCCCCACAAGCCCGAGATCTTTGTCATCGCCGACATCTCCGGCTCGGTGGCTGCCTTCGCCCGGTTCACGCTGCACCTCGTGTATGCGCTTTCGGGCCAGTTCAGTCGGGTGCGAAGCTTCGTGTTCATCGATGGCATCGACGAGGTGACCCACATGTTTGAGGGCACCGACGACATCATGGAGGCGATCCACCGGGTGAACACGGAGGCCGACGTGGTGTGGGTGGACGGTCACAGCGACTACGGCCATGCATTCGAGGCCTTCTGGGAGAAGGCCGGGCGCGAGATCAGCCCGAAGAGCACTGTGATCATCCTGGGCGACGCTCGCAACAACTACCACGCCAGCCAGAGTTGGGTGGTGAAGGAGATAGCGCACCGGGCCCGCCACACCTACTGGCTGAACCCCGAACCAAAGAGCTACTGGGACACCGGCGATTCGATCGTGTCCGATTACGCGGTGTACACCGATGGTGCCTTCGAGTGCCGCAACCTTCGCCAGCTCGAGACCTTCGTCGACAACCTCGCGTGAGTAACGATGCGGCCGAGGGGCAGACCAACGCCATGGCCGCGGCGGAACGCCTGCGGGGAGTCGCGGTGACCGTGCTGGTGCCGACGCGCAACGAGGGCGACAACGTCGATCGGTTGTTGGGCCGGTTGTCGACCCACTTCGGCGAGACCGGACGCAGCTACGAGGTGTTGTTCGTCGACGACTCCGACGATGAGACGCCGCAGGTGGTTCGTCGGGCGGCCGCGGCGGGCGAGCCGGTGCGCATGATTCACCGGCCTGTGGGGCGGCGCGACGGAGGCCTCGCCGGTGCGCTGACACTGGGCATGGCCCAAGCGAGAGGTCGTGCCGTGATCGTGATGGATGGAGATCTGCAGCATCCGCCCGAGGTCGCCGAGTCGATGGTGGCGCCGCTGTTGGACGGCCCTGCGCAGGTGACGGTGGGTAGCCGCTATGCGGCGGGAGGCTCTGCGGAAGGCCTTGAGTACCGCTGGCGGCACTGGGCATCGGTGGGCTCGCGGTGGCTGGTGCAGTTCATGTTTCGGGAGACTCGGCGTTCGTCGGACCCTGGGGGTGGGCTTTTTGCCATTCGCCCCGAGGTGCTGGCCAACGCCACCCTGGCGCCTGAGGGCTACAAGATGCTGGTGGAGATCCTGGTTCGGGGGAAATGGGAGGTGTTGGTGGACGTGCCCTATCGCTTCGAGACCCGCACCGATGGTCAGACCAAGAGCACCCTGGTGGAAGGTTGGAACATGGTGAAGCACCTGGTGCGCCTGTGGTGGAGCACCAGGGTTGGATGGGGCCCTGAGCCGGCGCAGCCACGCACCGACGGCTTGGAGATCCTCGACCTGGCTGCGCCATGACCGAATCCAAGCCAATGTCGGTGCTGTTGGTGGCATCGCAACTTCCCCCGGTGACCTCCGGCGTGTCACGGTCGGTTGATCGGCTTCGTCGCGGCTTGATCGAGCGAGGTCATCGAGTGGACGCGGTTTCGGCCCTGGCCGATCGAGGGTTGACCTACGGCGAGTACCGAATGCACTTTATTGCTCGACGCTTCGCCCGCTTTGCCCGCTTCACCGAGGGCTACGACGTGGTGGGCCTGCACGGGCCATCGCCGTTCTGCTCGGAGTTGTTTCTGGCGCGAACCGCGTTGGCGCGGCGCCGACCGGCGGTGGTGTACACCCATCATTTTCAAGTGATGGTGGAGGCCGCCGGACGTGGTCGCGGCGCGATGTATCGGGCCCAACTGGGCGTGAACACCGCACAGGAGCGCCTGGCCCGCGTGGCGGACGAGGTCGTGGTCACGTCGCCGTCCTATCGGGACCTGCTTGCGGAGGCGGGGGTACCGGGAGCTCACGTCATTCCGTGGGGGGTCGATGCCGTGGCACCGGCGGGCGCGGACACACCGGAGGATGTGACCGAGCGGTCAAACGGCCCGTTGCGAGTGCTGTTCGTGGGTCAGATGCGGCCCTACAAGGGAGTCCCGGTGCTGCTGGAGGCTCTCGACGGGCTCCCCGGGGTGGAGGCCACCCTGGTGGGCGGCGGACTGGATGAGCAGCAGTACCGCGAGTTGGCGCGACGCAGGGGCCTGACCAACGCCCGCTTTGTCGGGCGCGTCGACCACGACGAATTGTTGGCCGCCTACCGCAGCCACGACGTCATCGTGTTGCCATCGATCAACGAACTGGAGGCCTTTGGCATGGTGCTTCTCGAAGGCATGTCTGCCGGTCTGATCCCGGTGTGTTCCGACCTGCCGGGGTTGGGTGACGTGGTGGGGGAGACCGGGCGGGTGGTGCCCCGACGTGACCCTGACGCGCTCCGTGGGGCGCTGGCATCGTTGGCCGCTCAACCGGCCGAACGGGCACGGTTGAGCAAAGCGGCTCGGGCACGGGCGGCCACGTTCACCTGGGAACGGTCGGTTGCGGACTACGAGGCCGTTCTCGCTACCGCCGTTCTTTCCAACGCCGACCGGGGGCGTAGCATCTCGGCCAATCCAACGACGCGACGGCAGCGATGAGTATCGACGAACAGAACGAGTTGAACCCCCCACCCGTCGACGGTGCTGACGCCCCGGACGATGTGCCCGGCGACGCCCCGGACGATGTGCCCGGCGACGCGACCGATGACGCGACCGATGACGCGACAGATGACCGGACGCGAGGACAGCGGGTACGAGACCTGCTGGCGTCGGACCGTCTGCCCTTCGTCAATCGCCAGTTCCTGATCGTGGTGGGTGTGGCGATGGTGCTTGGAGCGGCGGCGGTGCTGATCAACACCTACGTCGTGCCTCCGGAGGTGATCGATGGCATGGAGATCCCGGTGCGCATGGACAGCTTCGACCGGGGTATTTTCAGCGACGAACTGGGCGTCATCGTCGACTCCAAGAGCTCGATCAATCCATTTTACGACTCGACGCGATGGTCGGTCTACGGCGGCATCTGGGGCATCAACGGCGGGCAGGGGGCGATCATCGATGTCGACAAGGACTCCCCGGCACTGGTGGCCATGGGATGGGCCTCGCCGATCTCGGCGGTGCAGGCCCGGCTGAGCAGACCGATGACGAACGCTGGGGTGGCCTTTCGAATCGCTTCGGTGGATGACTACTGGGCGGTCGTTGCAGACCCGGTGGACAGCAGGCAGTGGCTGCGCATTCTGCGGGTGGTCAACGGCAAGGTGGAGGAGGTGGGCCACACACAGAAGAACTCGTTGAACGTGTTTGGGGCCACGCTCGTGACGGTTCGTTTCGAGGATGACGGGTTCAGCATCTGGGTGGATGGCTCAATCTCCACGCGGGTTCGTGATGACACGTTCGCCGATGCAAACCAATCAGCAGGCCTGGTCGGAGTGGACCGCAAGGCGAGAGGTGCACAGTTTGATGACTTCGCGCTGTTTGCCGAGCCGACCGTTCGCCAGCTGCAACCGGAATCGGTCAACCCCGAGGCGCCGGCCGGCGCAGCGACAACCCCAACCGTGGCGACGCCACCGGCCGGCGGGGTGACAACAGCGCCGGTCCCCGCACCCACCGGCGGTACGCCGCCGACATCGGGCGGTACGCCGGCGACATCGGGCGGGGCGACCACGCAGGTCAGCATCCCCGGTCCGGCAGCCGATGGTGGCGGTGCTCCCGCATCCACCCCGCCAAACGGTGAAGGGGCCGGGGGTCAGGGGGGATGACCTCCACGCTGGACCGCGCCGCCGTCGCCCCTCAGTCGGGCGATGGTCGCCGGCAGGTGCCCAAGGTCAGCCGCACGTACTACCCGTGTCTGAACGGCCTGCGGTTTCTGTCTGCGTTCCTGGTGATGTGCACGCACACGTTGGGCGTGTTTCGTACCTCGCTGGGCGCGAGCGATCAACTGGTGCAACACATCGGACACATGTCCGTCGGCACGTTCTTCGCGCTGTCGGGATTTCTGCTGTTCCGTCCATTCGTGGAGGGGATTCTGGATGGCACGCCGTTTCCCAACCTGCGCGACTATGCCACCGGCCGCCTGCTGCGGCTGGTGCCGCTGTACTGGGTGGCGCTGTTCTTCTACATCACCGTCTTTCCAGACGTTGACCTGCCGACCAACGCTGTCGGTTGGGTGGCACTGTTCGGGTTTGGGCAGATTTACGTGTTTGGAGGCGAGTTCTGGGCCATCTTTGCTGCCTGGACGTTGGGGGTTGAGCTGGCCTTCTACCTGATTTTGCCTCTGTTGGCGATGGCCTATCGGCGTGTGAGCCGAGCGTTCGGAACGTCGGTTCAGGACCGCATGGTCGGTATTTACCTGGCCTTGGGCGCGCAAGTGGTGTTCTCGATCGCCATCAAGGTGTTGATCATGACGATCCGCGATACCACCCATCCATCGCTGGTGTGGATGCCATCGATGCTGGACTGGTTTGCCGTCGGAATGTTCTTTTCGGCGCTGGCCGCAGCACAGGTCCGGGGCCTTGCGCTTCCCGGTTGGATCCGGTGGATGTCCGATCGGCCCTGGTTTTGTTGGGGTTCGGCGGTCGGGGTGATTTGGGCCGCTGTTCAGCTGCGCTACTACTTCATCTACTTCCCGACCATGGGGCAATCCTTGGCCAGGCATGTGGCGCATGGCGCCGGTGCCGGGCTGTTGCTGCTCCCGCTGACCTTGGGTGATCAGTCCAAGGGTGCCATCCGCTGGGTGATGCGTTCCTGGGTGTTTGCGTCGCTTGGCGCAATCTCCTACGGCCTCTATCTGTGGCATCCGGGTTTCGTGAAGCTGTTTTTCCGAATGGGTCTCGAGGGCCAGGTGCCGAAGGGTCGCTGGTGGCAGCTGCTGTTCGTGTTTGTCGCTTCGGTGGTGGTGGCCACGATCACGTACTGGGGCGTTGAGCGTCCGGCGATGGATCTCAGCCCCAGCCGCCGTCGCCGTCGTAGCGAAGCTCGACGGTCGGCGGCCAAAAGCGCAGCCTCCAAGCGCGGCGCCGAGGCCGACGCGACCTAAGATTGCCGAGCCCGATCAGCCCGTCGGTTGTACACGCTCCCACCGTCAACGAGGAACCCCACATGGCCTCTGCATCTGCGCAGGACCCAGCGATCGAATCAACCCCCGGAGTCCAACGGCCCGATGCCTCGCCGCCTGGCCGCTTCGTTGAGGTGACCGACGCCGTCGCCGGAGTGAAGGGATGGATGACCCCGGGTCAGGCCCGACTGCTGTGGCGCTCAGCCCGGGTGTTGGACCCGGGCCAGCGAATCGTGGAGATCGGTTCCTTTCAGGGCCGCTCCACGATCGTGCTGGCCTCCGGTGCCCCGAAGGGCGCCGAGGTGGTGGCCATTGATCCGCATGCGGGAAATGACCGCGGCCCAAACGAGATCGAGGGATTCGCCAACGAGGCCGAGTCCGACCACCAGATCTTCAACTCCAATCTGGCGGCGGCGGGCGTTGCGGAGCGCGTGCGTCACGTTCGGGAGTTCTCCGATGCGGCGCTCGACGAGGTGGAGGGCCCGATCGACCTGCTCTACATCGACGGCGCCCACCGGTTTGCTCCCGCACGCGACGACATCGTGGCCTGGGGGGCGCGGGTCGTGCCCGGCGGCACCATGTTGATCCACGACAGCTTCAACGCGCTTGGGGTCACCTTGGCCCAGGCGGCGGTGTTGTTTGCCTCGGGTGAATTTCGCTACGTGGGCCGATCCGAGTCGATGGCCGAGTACCGGCGTGAACGCCTGGGACCGCTGCGACGAATCACCAACCTGGGACGGCAGGTTGGGCAGTTGCCGTACTTTGCCTGGTGCCAACTGGTGAAGGTGCTGATCACGCTGAAGTTGGGTGCGCTCACCCGGTTGATCGGCAACCCGTCCGGAGAGTGGCCATACTGATGGTCGCGGCGGAGGAGACCGAAGGATCATCCGGTTTGGCCGGCGGGCAAGATGAGCCCGATGAGCTGGGTGGTGAGCCGGACCTGCAGGCGCCGGACCGTTCCCGGCTCTTTCAGCTGATCGGTGGTGCTGTAGCGCTGATTGCCATCACCGCCGTGGTGGCGGTGTTGTTGACCCGGTCGATGTTGCAGGCTCCCGAACCGGAGGTGGCGGGACGCCTTCGCGGCATGAGCTTTGACTCGTTCAATCGGGCGGACGGCTCACCGTTGGAGACCACCGAAACCGGTCGGCCCTGGCAGATTGTTGGCGGCGAGTGGTCGGTGAGTGATGGGCGGGTTGAGGCCAAACCCTTGCCGGGTCCTGCGGGTGGAGGGGGCAGCGCGTTGGCGGTGCTCGACACCGGCGTGGGTGACCAGTTTGTTCAGGCGACGTTTTTTGATCCCAAGGCCGGCACCGGCCTCGTGACCCGCTTTCAGGGGCCCAACAACTTCATCGGAGTCACCTTCGCCCCGGTGACGGGAACCGTGCAGTTGGGGGTCACCGTGGACGGGACCCAGGCCCAACCCTCCCAAATCGGTTCGGCGCTGCCCGAAGGTGAGGTCACCCTTGGCGTGCGAACCGAGGGGAAGAACGTGATCGTCTACGTCAACGGGGCCGAGTCTGGGCGTCAGGTCGTTCCCGAACTGACGGATGGAACCCGGGTTGGATTGCTGGTGCGGGGTGGTGCCAAAGGCACGAGCACCTCGATCGACAACGTGGTTGCGGTCCCACTAAGCACCGAAAAGATCGGCGCGTTGGGTGGCCTTGGCGCTGCCACTTCGACGACCGTCAGCGACGGTGGGGCCAAGGAAAGTGACCAGCCGGACACCACATCGGGTGGCCCCGCCCCGTCGGAACCGGCCGCTGACGGCCCGGCCGGCCCTGCGACGAGCCAGTCGGGAGCCCCCACGCCGGGCGCGGTGGAGCCTGCCGGCGGGCAATGACAGCCGCCGTACCCATCCTGTATGTGGGTGGGACGGGCCGCACCGGGTCCACGGTGCTCGACCGCATGTTGGGCAACGTGCCCGGGGTGTTCGCTGCCGGGGAGCTCACCTGGCTGTGGTTTGCGCTCCGTTCCGGTGGTCGGTGCGCCTGCGGAGCGCGCCACGTGGACTGCCGGGTGTGGGGCCCGGTGTTGCTGGCGACGTTTCCTGAGGACTTCGGCAACCCGGACGCGATGGCTGAGGTCGCCGACGAGATGTTTGCGCTTCGACGCCGATTCGACAGCCGGTACCTGCCGGTGATGGGCCTGCCGGGAGCGAAGCAGGCGCTGACCAGCCGGCTGGGTCCGTATCCGTCACGGCTGGCGTCGTTGTATCGCAACCTTCTTGAACACACCGGTGCGGAACTGATCGTCGACTCGTCGAAGGAACCCCACTATTCGTCGATCCTTGCCGCCCGGGCCGAGCTTGACGTCCGGTTCCTGCACCTGGTGAGGAATCCACAGGCCACTGCGTATTCCTGGGCAAGGCGCCGCACGGAACTGGGATTTGGCGTCGGGCACGAGATGGAGCGTCGAGGCCCGATCTCCGCCTCGATCTACTACGACGTGTCCAACGTGGCCGCTGACGCGCTGTGGAGTGGCGGAGACCGGTATCTGCGCGTGCGCTACGAGGACCTGGTGGCAAGCCCTGATGACACCCTGAGGCGTATCGGTCGGTTCGCCGGGCTGGTCATCGACCCTGAGGTGGCCCTCGGCCGGCAAGCGGCCGACCGAAAGCGAAGCGCACCCGGACACGCCGCCTGGGGCAACCCAAACCGCTTCGCCACCGGGCCGGTCACCTTGCGTAACGATGACGAATGGGAGCGCAACGCGCCGAGGTCGATGCGGACCTGGACCAGGTTGCTCGCCGGTCCCGTAGGCCGCCGTTACGGGTACTCCAGCCGGTCTGACACTCAACGGGGCTCGGGGTTGGCGGCCACATAGGAGATCGGAGCGGCGTTGCCGTCATCGTTGCGGATCGATACCAACACGACGGCGACGGCCGAGGCTACGGCATTGCCCAAACCCCACGCGGCGATGGCACCGTCCAGGTCTCGTTGCGGAACCAGCCACATGGCCAGGCCCAGCACGGACACTGCAGCAAAGGCGGTCATGACCACGATCGATAGCGAGTCGGCGTGCACCCTGGCCCTCGCCAGCGCTATCGAGGTGACCGACCAGGGGATCCCCCCGGCCACGAGCCACGGAAGGATCCGGCCCGCCTCGGTGTAGTCGGCCCCATAGATGGCCGGCAGCAGCAGGGCCAACGCGCCTGCCCCCACCGTGGCCACGAGCATGGAGCCGACCGCCAACACGGCGGCCTGTCGGGTGGCACCCGCAGCGGCGGTCGTGCGGCTTCCCTCGACCAGAAAAACCCGTCCGATGGTCACTGGCAGGATGAATGCCACCGCCGCGATGGACCACGCCAAAAAGAAGTTGGCGTACGTGACGGCCCGAACGTTGACGAAGACGATCACGGGCAGGATGAACTGTGGAGCCAGGATCGCCAGGTGAGACAGGTAGTTGACCCCGGCGTATCGAAGAGGGCCGTTCCATCCGGTCTCGGGTCGGTCCAAGGACAGGGGCGGGTTGCCTGCGCGGCGCAACAGGTACAGCGAGACCAAGCCGGAGAGTGCGATGGGTGCCGCCATCACGAAGAACAGCCAGACGCCCACCGAGCCGTCCGTGGTCTCGGCGGTGGCGGCGGCCGGAAGCAGCACCAACGGAAGACGGACCGCACCCGCAAGGGCCAGGCGCCAAAACACCCAACTCCACTTTCTGGCCCACATCATTCGTGCGTCTGCGAGGGCTGCGATGGCGTTGGCCGCCGCCACACCCACGAACCCGAGAATTGCGGGCGCTCCGGCGCCGGTCAGCGCCGACAGCGCCGAGTTGCCGCCACCCCGGCCCACCAGCCCGAGGTAGATGGCGGTGCCGGCCAAGGAACTGGCCATGGTGGCCAGGGTGGACCACCCCAGCAGCGGGTCGCCCCGGGTTTCGGGTCGGTAGCGGCTCAGCAACTCCTGCAGCCCCAACGCGGTGGCGTAGTTGATGAATTGAAGCGAGGTGAACAGGCCCGACGCCACCCCAACGTCGACCTGGCTGTACACCCGGGCGGCCAACACCCAGAAGCCCACACCCGTGACCGCCTGGGCCAAAAAACCCATCATCACCCAGGCCGAACCGGAAACGAGATGCCCTTGACCCGAGGTGTCGTCGGTGCGCCCCCTCAGACGTCGGATGCCGGTCCGTGCGGTGGCCAAGGCACCGGCATCCTCGAGACCGGCATTCTCGGGACCGGAATCGTCGCCGATTCGGCCGGCCGTTGCCGGGCCGTCGTTCTCGTCGTCGTCGGCACTTGCGTCTTCGCCGTCAATGCTCGTCCGTTCGCGCGGCCGAGCGGCGATCAGCCATGCCAGCAGCAACACGCCGGTGAGTCGGCCGATGTCACCCGCCAACGGGCGTTCGCGTACGAACCGCGCCGACGCAAACAGCCCACCAAACCGAGCCTCGAACAGCGTGGCCGCCCCGGTGAGCACCGCGGCGGCCACGACGTAGGCGCCGGCCAGGCTGGGCGACAGCGAGGCCACGACGGCACCGAGGAAGCCGAAGAGGGCCCCGAGTTGACCGCCGATCAGCCAACCTCCGCCGGTTGCCGCCAGCACCCGCAGTGCGGTCGCCACCGGTCGAAGCTCCTTCGCCGGTGTCACGCTTGGACCTGGGATTGACGTCGTGTGCGGCGACGGTCGCCTCGAAACGCAAGGATTGTTGCCAGCGTGACCGACAGCAGGCTGATGCCGAGCGCGATCGTGTACGTGCGCTGAGGGGTATAGACCGCAACCATCATGTCGGCCGGTTGATCGATGGGCCATCCGGCCATCGTGTCGAGGGCCACCGACCGCTTCGCGCTCTCGCCATCGAAGCTGGCCGACCAGCCCGCGCCTGCTGCCTCGCCGATGATCACCTGGGTGGGCCCCGTGACCTTCAGATCGGCGCTGAGGGAGGTGCGATTCAGATTGGTCAGTGTGGCGGTGCCGAGTGGATCCTTACCGCCGTCGGGGGAGTCGGCGGGCGGGGTTGGCTCCTTCAGGTCCTGAGGCACCAATGAGACTCGATTGATCAGCCCGTCGCCTCCCAAGGTGGTCTGCAGCTCGTGGTTTCCGGGCCGAAGCCCGACCTTGTCGCACACCTCCAGTTCGGTGGTTCCGGCAAGGAGTTGGGCCTTCGTGGCCGTCAGCCGAACTCCCACTTTGGTGTCATCCACCGTGAGCACGTTGATGCAGTCCTCGGGGCTGCGGCGCTGGGCCGTCTTGTCGAATCCGATGCGACCGTTGACGCCGAGCTCGGTGATGCTGATGGGGAGCGGCCCCGACGCGTCGGCGACCGGGGAGACGGCTCCGACGCGGATCACCACCCGGTCCACCGACGCCGGGGGAAGCTCGATCTCGGTCCGAGCCAGACAGCGGTCGGCGCGTTCGGACAGCTCGGGGGCACAGCGCTTTTCGGGTGTGACCTCCACGTTGGTGTACACCGCGTCATCGTTCAGGAAACCCGACACCGTCAGGGTGTCGATCTTGGACGACCTCAGGTCGTCCGCTCCAGGGGTGATCATCGAGAGGCTGGTCACCGAGGTCTCTGGGAGCCTGAGGGTCAGTGTCTCGCCGCTTACGGGCGATGCCTCCCAGGACTGGCCGAGGTCGTCACCGACGGCGTCGACGGCGCCGGAACCGCTTGCTCGCAGCCGGTCCTGGAACCGTGACGAGCCGTACGCGCCCACCTCATGGTTGTCGAGGTTGTCCAACACCACGTCCGGGGTGTCAACGCCGGCGCCGGCCCAAACACGGGCGCGGTAGTTGCGGGCGGCACCCACCGTTTCAAAGCGTCGACGCAGGTTGGGCTCCTCGACCAGCGGTGCGCCCATCATTGAGCGCTCCATGAGGTACCTGGCAGCGTCTCCGGCGCCGTCGAGGTCGGGAACCGTTGGCATCACCAGGCGTTCGGCCAGGTCCAGCCGCATCGAGTTGGAATCGAACAGCGCCACCTCGGTGAGACCGACCCCAACGGCACTCTGGGTGTTGACAGCGTCGATCCTGAAGTTCAACGAGCGAACCTCTCGTGGTGGCAGGTTGATGCTGGTGGTGCCGGTACCCAGGTTGTAGGCCACCGAGCGCCCCTGATCGTCGGTCACGGTCATGCGTGCGATCGAGGGGGTGTCGGCCGGGTTGCGAAGCTGGCTGATCGAGGCGCGATCCACCACGGTCGGGCGCCGCAGGTTGATGGTGAGGGATTCCCCCCGGGGGTCTCGAAGCCCGGAGAGTGCCCAGGCGGTCCGAGGGTTTTCATCGGTGGCGTTCGATGGGCGGTTCGACGGCGGAAAGGTCTGGTTGGGGGCGCCGTAGGCGGTGGCGGTGATCGAGGAGGCGTCGCCATAGTCGGCCACCGTTTGACGGCCGGGTCCATCAAAGAGCGGTCGCGCCGGGCGATCGTCGCCGTCCTCGCCCTCGGGCAGCACGGGGGAGAGAAAGTTCTGTTCCGCGGTTCCTCGCTGCACTCGGCGACGGTTGCTGTCGGTGATCACCAGGGACGAGCCTTGGTCCAACAGTCGCTCGGTTGTGGCCGATGACATGGTCGGCAAATATCGGACCGGGCCGTCAGCGTCCAGGTAGCCGGCGGTGGCCATGCCGGGCCAGGCAGGACCCGATCCGGCCACCAGCAATGGCGGACGTGGGTCCACCCGGGCCATTCCCGGCGAATCGGCCACTTCGAACACCTCGACCGGGCTCAGTCCCTGTTGTTCCTCCTCGGAGGGTTCGGCATCGGGGCTTCTGTCGGGGGCGGCGACGAAGACGCCGGGCGCCCCGAAGGTGGCGATGCGCTTCAGGTCGGGGTCTCCGCGCAGGCCGTTGAAGCTGATGGGGCGGGGTGCACCCATCACCTCCCAGTTGAGATCGTTGCGCAAGACCACCCACTTGATGCCCATTCGGGCAAGGATCGGCCCAATCACCCCTGGTTCGAAGGTGGGTCCGGTGACGTAGCGATCGAGGGCATCGAGCAGGTCGGCGGCCTGAGGGGTGCCCTGGGGAAGCGTTGAACGGGAGACATGGGGTTGGGACAGCAACGCATCGAAGAGGTCATCCCCGATATAGCCCCAGCGGTACCGCGTGCGGTTGGCCCCGGGGAGGATCAGCACCCGACCGTCGTTCGGCAGGTCGTTCAGGTAGGCGGCGGCGGTCTTCCAATACTGGGGAACTCCGGCGGTGGTCTCGGCCTCTGGATACAGGTTGGCGCTCCAGAAGGGCACGGCGGCCACCAAAACGATTGCGGCGGCACCAGCGCTCAGGAGGTGGCGGGCGTTGAAGCGCGCGTTGTCGGAGCGCCGCGCGGCGCCGGGGCGTCCGGCGCGTCGCCTCAGCCACGATGAGCCGGCATCGGAAACGCCGATGCCCACCAACACGGCAATGGCCAACGCCCAACCTGCGCCGGCCTTGTAGCCGTTGCGCAGCGACCGGGTGGTGGCGACGTTGTCGAACAGCCACGACATCGCCTTGCCGACCGGGTAGTCACCGTCGACCGGGTACAGCCCAACCATGGCCACCATGGCGAGGACCAACAACCAACCGAAGGTGCGGGCGGGGCGCCACTTGGTCCGCACCAGCGTGATCAGCGCCACGAGTGGGAGGAGCAGGCTCAGCGCGGCTGCGAACTGGTTGATGACGAACGGTGACGGGTGGGGGCGGGTGGTGCCTCCGCCACCGAAGTACGTCAGCCAATAGCCCAGGCCCCGCAGCGATTCTGCCCAGCTGCTGTGTGCGCTCACCGTCTGGGGCAGTTCGGTGACGCTCAGGTTGGCCTGCACCACCGGACCGTTCACCGCCAACACGACGAGGGCGGCGGCGGCGCTGGCCAGACCGAGCACGGCGGCCCGCCACGCGTACCCCCAAAGCGACCGAAGTCGGGCATGGCGATCCGGTCGGCCGCGAGCCTCGACCAACACCAGGCCCGCCGCCACGACCACGGCGGGACCGAATGCGTAGAGCAGGCTGGCCGAGTTGATGGCGCCCATGGCGAAGATCACCAACGCGGTGCGGGCCGGCCATTTCCATGGTGCCGTGCGGCCCGGAGCGGCCACGGCACCCTGCACGCACCAGACCAGCCAAGGTGCGAGTGCGTAGTGGAAGAAGATGCCTGAGGGCACCAGGAACTCGGCGACGATGGGGTTGAAGCCGAACACCAACGCGGTGAGCACGACGGCCGTGCGGTCCTTTGGCCGACGCTGGGCCATCACCGCCGCCGCCCCGGTGGCCCCCAGCGAGATCATGGCAGCGTGCAGCACCCGTTCGGCCCACGCGGGCGAGAGGCCGATCAAGCGGAGCGCCCCGACGAACACGCCGACCACCGGGCTGAAGTACGGGTTGGGGCGGCCCAGATTGCGGACGCCGTCCCACAACGACAGCTGGCTGCGCAGGTAACGCCCCGTGCCCCAGTAGATCTCGAAGCGGGCATCGGCGACGTACCGGCCGGTTGAGCTGGCAGCGGCAGCCGCCAGGGCCAGCACGAACGTGCCGAGTGCCACCCACGCCAACAGCGGCATCGCGGCGGCCGCCCGGCGGAGCGGGCTGTCGGGTTTGTTGATCGCTCGGAGCATCACTCGTCGGCCGTGCGGCGCAACACCAGCACTGCATTCCAGCCGGCAACCTCGCGCAGCACCGGCACTCGCATCAACCATCGTTGCGAGGGCCAGTAGCGGGGGTAGCAGTCGTCGAGCTGCAGCTGATCGAGCTCGTCGACGATTCGCAGGATCGACCCTGCATGAGTGGGCCAGAGGCGTTCGAACGGAAGGTTCTTGCCGGTGGGCGGACCGAGCAGGCGATGCCGAACCCGCGCTCCGATCCGGGGGCCCAAAAGGTGGAACGGTGCGATGGCATGGCCTCCCCACGGTGACCACCACAGGGTCCAGCTCACCCAGGCCCAGCCGCCAGGTGCCAGCACACGCGCGATCTCGGCCAGGGCCGAACCGGGGTCGGGGGTATGTTCCAGCAGATTGGAGCACACCACCCCATCCATCGAGGCGTCCGCCAGCGGCAGCCAACGGGCGTCGGTCCAGACAGCGTCAAGGCCCCGGGCGCGGGCGCCTGCAATGTCGGCGCGGTCCAGATCGATCGCCACGCAACGCGCGCCGCGTTCGGTCAGGGCGGCGGTGAATTGCCCGGTGCCACAGGCCACGTCGGCGATACGTCGGCCCTCGACGGGCACCGGAAACCTGTCGAGTGCCCGCCGGGCAAGGTCGTCGTAGAACGGTTCCGGGTCGCCACGCTCGGCAAAAAAGCGTCGTAGCACGCTGAGCGTGCTGGCGGAGGGGGCTCGGTTCGTCACCTTCGCTGGGGGGGTCACCGGGGCGCCAACCTAGCCAACTGCCGAGATGTGAGTACGGTCCCGACCCGTGCGTGTGCAATCCATCGATCGTCTGGTGCCCTGGGCTGCGGGGACGGTGGGCGCCCTGGCGGTCATCGGGCCGGGGCTCAACGGCCGAGCGTGGATCAACCTCGACCAATCGGTGCTACCGCACCTTCCCTTGCCCACCGTGCTGTTGGGCGTCGGACCGGACATCCCTCGGCGGGGGCCGTTCACCGCCCTCGCCGCGTTGGCATCCCCCTGGGGTGGGTCGGCCTGGGTGATGAAATTCATGGTCATCGTGCTGCTGGCGGCGGCCACGGCGGGGATGGCCCGTCGGCTGACCTCGGTGGGTGCGGTCCCGGCGCTCGGTGCAGGGTTGCTCTATGCGTTTGGGCCGTACCTCATGGGACGGCTGGCGGTGGGGCACCTGGGGGTGTTGTGGGCGGCAGCGATCATCCCATGGGCGCTACCGGCTCTGATCTCGTCAGCCCGATCGCCGGCTCGCGCCTTTCTGTGGTCGCTGCTCCTGGCAGTGGGCGGCTATCTGGCCGGCACCATTGTGTTGGCGCTGATCCCGGTGCTGGTGCTGGCGGATCGGTCTCGTCTCCCGGTCTTGGAACGGATGCGCGGCATCGGAGCCGTGGTCGCTGCACAGTTCTTGTGGCTGGTTCCGGGGGTGACGGTTGCGCGGGCGGTCGGTTTCGACCAGCCGGGTGGAGCTGGGTTTCGTCTCGCGCTGTCGGGCTGGTCGGCTCCGGCCAGGTTGCTGATCGGGGAGGGGTACTTCCAGACGGAGGCCGGCGCAGTCCCGCTGCCAGGCGCATGGGGGGCCGTCCTCGGCGTGGTGGTGGGCTTGCTGGCGGGCCTGGGTCTGTTCGCCGCCCGGTGCTCCGGAAGCGCACAGGGAGGGGCCGAGAGCGACGGGGAGCAGGCCCCACGGGATGCACTGCGAGCGCTGGCCCTTGGCTGGAGTGGCCTGGCCGCCATGGCCATCGGGTTGTTGGTGCCCCTCTCGGGCTTGTTTGATGTCACGGCTCGGGTCTGGAGTGACATCTCCGACGTGCAACCTTTCAACCTGGCGCGCGAGCCTCATCGACTTTTCCTGGTGGCATGGCTCGTTTTGGTGCCGGGGGTGGCCTGGGGGGCGCAGTGGCTGGGACGTCGCCTGGTGGTGCTCGAGCCGCTGGCCCAAGTGGCGGCGTTGGCGTTGGCGTTGGCGTTGGTGGCCCCGCAGATCTGGGGCATGGATGGGCAACTCCGCGGTGTTGAACTCCCGGCGGCATGGACCAAGGTGCGTGCCGCGGTTCGAGCGCAACCCGGCACGGTGGCGACGGCGCCCCAGTGGAGCTACGCCTTTTACAAGGTGGGCGACGTGAGGCGGAGCTACAACCCGTGGCCGGACTACCTGGGGGTCGACACGGTGATCTCGAGCGATGCCGACAAGGGGCCGTCGAGGGAGTCCGATCCTCGTATGGACACGATCGGCCCTGCATTGGACGCCTACCGAACGAGGCGTGGAGCCGGACTGGTTCCTGCCCTTCGGACCGCCGGGGTGCGATGGCTGGTCGTGCCCGCAGTGGCTCAGGGTGACCTCTTCCCGGGGTTGGCCCAACAGGGTGGCCTGGAACCGGTGGTCGTGGACCCGTCCGTCTCGCTCTACAGGGTGACCGGGGGGAGTAACCCGTACCAGGCGAAACGGCTGTGGTGGGGCCTCTGGCTCCGAACCGGGGCGGCTCCAGGCGATGTGGTCGACCGTGCTGTGGTCGATGACTCAGGAAATGGCTGGCGGGCCGGGGTTTCCGGTACTCCGCCAGGGCCAGGTGGCCGTCTGGTGATCCCGCAGGAGCATGGTTGGGTGTGGTTTCCGCCGTCGGTCTTTACTGCGATCAACCAGTTGGTCTTGTTGGTGGTCGCCCTACTCTCGTGGCGCAGTTTTCGCTCCGACCGCGATATTCGTGCAGGTTGAGCTTGAGCCGTTGGTGGTTCATGCTCTACGGTGTAACCCGTTGGACGGTCTTGATGGGCCGCAAGCCTGAAACAGGGGAAATAATGCTCCACCATTCGAAGCGCCGTACCAATCACACGATGGCCCGCTGGGCCGCAGCAGCCGCACTGGCACTGGGCGGCGTGGCCTTTGCTTCGTCCGCCGGCGCCCAGGGCTACGACGGCGGCGGCACGGGAGGAACCGCCACCACAGGGGTCCCCGGCACCGGTGGACAGGGATCGGAGACGCTTGAGTGCTTGCCGTCGGTCGGTGGTCTCACTTTGGTTTCCGGGTCGCTGACTCCCGGTAGCGAGTTCGTCGTCGGCGGTGACGGGTTTAAGCCTGGTTCCGAAATCCAGATCTACGTCTGCTCCACCCCGATTGTGCTGGGCGGAGCGATCGCCGACGGCAGCGGCGGCTTTCAGGCAGGATCCACCGTTCCCACCGATCTCGGTGCTGGTGAGCACCTGGTCGTCGCCAGCGGCGTCGACCCCGACGGTGACCCGCTGACCAAAGACGTCAGTTTCAAGGTCACTTCGTCACCGAGCAGCAACAACAATGCTCCCAGCAGCAACAACAACGCTCCCAGCAGCAACAATCCGCCGAGTGGCAACGATCTTGCCCCGGTGTCACTGCCGACGCGGCCAACTCCGCCCTCCACGGCAGTTGTGGTGCCGGTGAGTGCCCCGGCCGCCACGGTCGCGGTTGCTTCGCCCTCCGCCAACACCCCAACGATCGCAGGCGCCCAGCAGGTGCCGGTCGCAGGGCAGCTTGGTAACACTGGTACATCCGCAGGAACCATCGCGATGGTGGCTGCAGCGGTGGTGCTGGTGGGTAGCGCCTTGGTGCTGGGTGCCCGCCGACGTCGTCAGGGCTGAGACCCATCGTGCTGCTCAGGGCGTTTCTCCTGACTGCCCAATGAGCAACCTCAACATGGAAGCCCCGACGGGGAAGCCAAACCGAGGTTCGGATCTCCGGATGCGAGCATCAGGTGTGGTGGCACTGCTGGGGCTGGCGATGAGCCTGGTTGTCGCCTGCGGAAGTGATAGCGGCGTGCCCGTCATCACTCCTGGCCCGCCGGGTGCCGCTGCACGTGCTGATGTCGAAGCGGCTCCCACGACCCGAGGTGGCGGAAGCTCGGGCGCATCTGGTGGTGATTCCGTCGCCCCGACCAGCACGACGAAGGCCCCCCCGCTGCCAGAGGGCGTCACGGCAACCCCCAAGGTTGATCACCCCAACGTCCTGATGGTGATGACCGACGACCAGACGGTCGAGTCAATGCGAGTGCTTCAGCGCATCAACGCCCGCATCGGGGGCGAGGGTACGACGTTTACCAACAGCGTCACCAGCTACCCGCTGTGTTGCCCAAGCCGGGCCACCTACTACTCAGGCCAGTACGCCCACAACCACGGGGTGCTGTGGAACGCGTTGCCCACCGGAGGATTCACTCGGTTCACCGAGTGGGAGACGGCGTTTCCGGCTGGGCTCCAAGAAGCGGGCTACCACACGGCGCACGTTGGAAAGTATCTCAACGGCTACGGCGTGAAGAACCCCACCGAGATACCGGCGGGTTGGGACGACTTCCGTGCGCTGATCGACCCGTCCACGGGTCGATACTTTGGGTTTTCGATCAACGACAACGGCGTGATCGACACCTACGACGAAGATGACAAGACCAAATATCAGACCGATGTTCTGACCGATCTCGCATTGGAGGAGATCGACGCCGGTCAGAAGTCTGGTGACCCCTGGTTTGTCAACGTCAGTTATCTGGCGCCACACGCCAAGTTTGGGTACACCCTGAAGAAGTATCGGGCGGATCCCAGTATCGTCCGGGATGACATCGAGCAGGCCAACACCGCCTTTGACATCACGTCGCCGACGCCTGCACCTCGTCACGAGGGCAAGTTCAAGGGTGAGAAACTGCCGGAAAAGGCCAATTTCGGTGTGGCGGCGCCGGGGCAGGTGGTCCCCCAGTGGCGCCCGGAGATCGAACCGGCGCGCACTGCGGACATCACCCGCAACTACCAGGCTGAACTCGAGTCGTTGCTGTCCGTTGACGAGGGCGTCGGCAAGTTGTTGGACCGTCTCGACCAGCTGGGTGTGTCCGATAATACGCTCGTGGTGTTCACCTCGGACAACGGCTACTTCCACGGTGAGCATCGTGAATACCAGGGTAAGTACTACCCATGGGAGGAGAGCCTGGCGGTGCCGTTGCTCATGCGTGGCCCGGGGGTGGCCAAGGGCGCCAAGGTTGACTCGGTGGTGGCCAATATCGACTTGGGCCCCACGTTCCTTGACGTCGCCGGTGCCCAACAGCTTCGGGAGATGGACGGTCGAAGCCTGGCACCGCTGATGGCAAATCCCGCTGAAAAATGGGACCGCCCGATCCTCCTGGAGGGCTTTCAGCCTCCGGCGCCTTTCCGCCCCCAATATCAGGGTATCCGCACCAACAATTACAGCTATATCGAGTACACCGGGGGAGGGTTGCAGGGGGCCGAACTGTACGACCTGCGTTCCGACCCCGAGCAGCTCGTCAACCTGGTGTTGGATCCGGAAAAGCAGCCGCTGGTCACCGGCATGTCACGGTTGGTCACCGACTTACGCCAATGCGCCGGCGCGGTGTGCGACGATACGGAAGTGCCGGCCGAGGCCACGACGTAGACCCAGGTTGGGCAGGCACCCTCAACCACGTTGGCTGAAAGTCAGTGAACGACGTCGGTCAACCTGCCTATCATGTGACCTACGTCAACCTCAGGCCTCCGGTCGAGGTTCAACATTGTGGGAGAGGGCATGAACCAACCCAACGCGATGCGCCGTCGTGCGCTGAGATCGATCCAAATGGTCGCAGTGGTGTCGCTGGCCATGGGCACCCTTGTTGTGGGCGGCCAGGCGGGCGCGCAAGGTTACGACAGCGGTGGCAGTTCGGGCTCGACCAGTGGCTCGGGCACGTCGACCAGCGGCTCGGGCACGTCGACCAGTGGCTCGGGCACGTCGGGGGGCGCGGATGGATCGGGCACCAGTACCGGGGATTCCGATACCAGCGGCGAGACCACCGGGCCGACCAGTTCGCCCAACCCATCCTTGACCGAATGCCTCCCGGCCACCGGCGGGCTCACGCTCGTGTCAGGCGAACTCGCCCCAGGTGGCGACTTCGTCGTGGCCGGCGATGGGTTCGAGGCCAACGCAGTCATCACGCTGTACGTATGCTCCACGCCGATCGTTATCGGCAATTCCACTGCCGATAACAGCGGAGCCTTTCAGGGAGGCGGGACGCTCCCGACCGACCTGGCGGCCGGAGTGCACCAGGTGGTGGCCTACGGCAGAGGCGCCGATGGCAAGCCGCTTGCGAAAGACATCGGCTTTGAGGTCGGCGGCACCAACGCACCCGGTACCACGGTCGACGTCACCGGCTCTACGAGCGAGGTGCGCGACACAAGAAATTGCACCGAGATCAAAGCCCAGACAGGCAGGAGCAATATTCCTACGGGCGATCCTTTGTATCGAACGGACCTGGATCGTGAGAAGGGAGGCATTCCGGACGGAATTGCTTGCGAGGACCCGGATCGCACGCAGGCTTCAGGAGCCGCGCCCGTTTACTCCGACACCGGTGGGCCCACCGTTGGCGGTCAATCGCAGCCGGCCGTCAGCGGCGAGCTTGGGCGCACCGGCACCGCGGCGGGTACCGTCGCCGCCGTTGCCGCAGCGGTCGTGTTGCTGGGCAGTGCCCTGGTGCTCGGCGGCCGTCGTCGCCGTTCGTAAAACTGAGCCGCCCAGCGACCGTTAGTGCTGCTGTTCTCGCAGCAATTCGGCCACGCGAAATGCCAGGTCGACACTCTGACGTGCGTTGAGCCGGGGATCGCACATGGTCTCGTAGCGGAGGCCCAGTTGGTCATCGGAGAGTTCTTCCGATCCGCCGAGGCACTCGGTCACGTCGTCGCCGGTCAGCTCAACGTGAATGCCACCCGGCCAGGTTCCCAACCGGTGGTGAACCTCGAAGAACCCGCGGATTTCCTGCTCGATCGCGTCGAAATGTCGGGTCTTGCGACCTGAAGGCGCGGTGAAGGTGTTGCCGTGCATGGGGTCGGTGGCCCAGATCACCGGGTGGCCGGATTCGGCAACAGCCTCCACCAACGGGCCAAGCCTTTCGGTGACCAACTCCGCGCCCATGCGGGCGATCAACGTGAGACGACCTGGAACGCGATGTGGGTCCAACGCATCGCACAACGCAACCACCTCGGCCGGGGTGGCCGTGGGGCCCACCTTGGTGCCGATCGGGTTGGCGATTCCGGAGAAGTACTCCACGTGTGCGCCATCCAGGTCGCGGGTTCGTTCGCCGATCCAGACCGAATGAGCGGCGGTATCGAAGAACTCGCCGGTTTCTGTGTCCTGGCGGGTCAACGCCTCCTCGTAATCAAGGATCAGGCCCTCATGGCTGCTGTACAGCGTGGCTTCGTGCAACTGGGGCACCTCGTCGGTGTCCAGGCCGCAGGCCTGCATGAAACGCAGCGCCCGGTCGATGTCGTCGGCGAGTGTCTCGTAGCGCCGCCCGACACCGGTGGCGGCCACGAACGCTTCGTTCCACTGGTGCACCTTGGTCAGGTCGGCGTACCCGCCCTGGGTCATCGCACGCAGCAGGTTCAGCGTGGTGGCGGATCGCTGGTAGGCCTGGGAGATGCGTCGGGGGTCGGCGCGGCGGGCGTCGGTTTCAAACTCGGGCAGGTTGACGATGTGTCCCCGGAAGCTGGGGAGGCTGACCTCGTCCAGGGTCTCGTGACTGGATGAACGCGGCTTGGCGTACTGCCCGGCGATTCGACCAAGCTTGACCACCGGAACTCCCGCCGAGTGGGTAAGCACGATCGCCATCTGCAGGATGACCCTCAGGCGCCGTTCGATGCTCTCCGGAGTGGCCGAGTCGAAGCTCTCGGCGCAGTCTCCGGCCTGGAGGAGGAAGGCCCGACCCTGCGCAACCTCAGCCAGCGACGCGGACAGCTGACGGGTTTCGCCGGGTATCACCAGGGGTGGGGCCGATTCAAGCTCGTCGGTGACCGCGCGCAACTCGTCGAGTCCATCCCACTCAGGCTGTTGGACCGCCACTCGATCGCGCCAGCTCGCCGGGCTCCAACCGGCCGGCGCGACCGCCGGTGCTGCTTCGCTGGGCGCATGTGGGGGGGTCACGGTGCTCCTCTGGTTCGCTGCAAGGTACGTGCAGGAGTGGGGGCACCCGAGGCTACCGACCTCCCGGGTCAGCTCACGAACGCGGGCGACTCGTTGGCGGTGCTGCGCACCCGATGCAGTGCACGCTTGACCAGGCGTCGGGCCGCCTCGGCCGACAGCCCCAGTTCCTCCCCGATTTCCCGAAAGGAGCGCTTGGTACCGTCCGCGAGGCCGAACCGCCGAGATACGGCGATGAGGGCCCTGTCGTCGAGGGACTTCAACAGGTCACCGAGCAGCTCTCGCTCTACGTCGGCCATGAGATGCTCGGCCGGACCGGGTCGGGTGTCGGCCAGCAGGTCGATCAACTCCGTTGAGGTGTCGTCGCCGACGGTCTTATCGAGTGATCTCACGGAGGTCAGGTGATTCAGTTCGGCCAAATCGGCGTCAAGTGCCTCGCTGTCGCCTCCGTTGCGCCGGAGTGCGTTGCGGAGCGCCGCGGAGCGATCACCGGGAAGACGCACCAGGCTGCCCTTCTGGTCCAGGGCCCGGCCGATTGCCTGTCGTATCCAGAACGTGGCGTAGGTGGAGAACTTGAATCCCTTACGCCAGTCAAACTTGTCGACCGCGTGTTCAAGACCCAGGTTGCCCTCCTGGATCAGGTCCAGCAGTTCCAAGCTCGGCTGCATTGGATAACGGCGGGCGATGCTGACCACCAGCCGCAGGTTGGCCCGGATGAAGTGGTCTTTGGCGCGGGCTGCGTCGCGAATGGTCCGGTGTTCGTCGCCGACGGTCGTCCCGGCCGCCAACGCCGCAGTGGCCAGGCGTCCGGCGTCGATGCGTCGAGACAATTGACGCTCCTCCTCCGTGGTGAGTAGGGGTACGGTTCCGATTTCTGAGAGGTACAGGCCAACCGAGTCGTTCATGTGTTGTTTGCCTTTCAGGTAACGCTGCTGTTGCGGCTCCATCGGACAGACCTGAAAAAATTTGAGGATTCGCGGCGGAAGTCGTTTGGATGACTTCTACAATGATGAGAATGTCCCAACGACGAGTCGGCCTGTTGGGCGGAACCTTCGATCCCCCCCACATCGGTCACCTGGTCGTCGCCGTTGAGGCTCGTGCCACCCTGAACCTGGACGAGGTGTGGCTGCTGGTGGCCCACACGCCCTGGCAGAAGACCGGTCGCGGAGTGACCGATGCCGAACACCGGCTTGCGATGGCGCGCGCTGCGGTTGTGGGGCTGGACGGGTTGGTGGCGTCGGATTTTGAGTTTGACCCGCCTGGGCCGACCTACACGGTCGACACGCTGGAGCGTCTCGTCCGGTTGCGACCGGAGGTGATGCCCACGTTGATCCTGGGCGCGGATGCCGCTGCCGGTGTTGGCACATGGCATCGCAGCGCCGACGTGGCAGCGCTCGCCGAGATCGCTGTGGTCGACCGGCCGGGTTGCGGGTCGACCACCCCGGCCACCCTGGCCGTGCCACAATTGGATGTGAGTTCGACCGGAATTCGCGCTCGTGTCCAGACGGGTCGCCCCATTGATGTGCTCTGCCCACCAGGCGTTGTTTCACTGATCAGCGAGCTTGGCCTCTACGATGGTGACGATGGCAGTTGAGGCGGCCCCCGAGTCGGGGAGATCGACCCCGGGTGGCCCCGACGCCGCTGGGAGTGACGAGCTTCTTGAACGCGAACTGCCCGAAGCGCCAACGACGGCTTACGTCCCTGCACCCGACGAGGCGCCATCACTCGTTGGCGGCGATTCCGTCGGCGGAGCCGGCGACGATCAGTTCGCCGATGTGTTGGAGCGGCCACTCGATGACGGCGGGGAACAGGCAGCGCCGCACACGCGCACGTTTGACGCCCAGTCGGGGTTCAGCGACACCCAGGCCAACGAGGCGCGGTCCCTGGAGGGGGACGAATCCTCTCGACCAGGCACAACGCGACGTAGTGGGTCCAGCCGTCGTTTCCTGGCTCTCAGCGTCACTTTTGCCGTGGCGCTGGTGGCGCTGTCGTATACGGGTTATCGCAGCTCCCTCCGCATGACCGGCGGGGCGTCGATCAGCCCGCAACAGCGATCGCCCAGCCAACCGGGCTACGAGGCCGCCGTCAGGCCTACGCCTGTGACCTTTCTTGCCATCACCACCGATGGCGGAGAGCTGCGATCGCTTTCGGTGGTCACCCAGGGTACGGGTGAGACCGGGGGCACCATCGTGACCATCCCCAGCAGCCTTTTCCTGAAGAGCGAAGACGGCAAGGTGCGCATCCCCAATTACATCGAAGCCGAGGATGGCATGGACGAGTTGCAGACCGAGTTGGAGGCATCGCTCGGTTTTGGCATGACCGACCAACTCGTGGTCACGGAGTCCGATGTGGACTCGCTGCTGGGGGGCAAGCCGCTCGCTGTTCGAAACCCGGAGCAGCTGCTGGTTGACTTTCAGGGGGTGTTGGTGCCGCAGTTCGAGTCGGGTGACGTTTCGCTCGACCCCGGGGGGCTCATGGCCTACCTGAACTACTTGGGGCCGGAAGAGTCGGAGTACAACCGGCTGAACCGGCAGCAGTTGGTGCTGGAACGCCTCTTGGCGCTCGGAGCGGACGGCTTCAAACCCACGGCACCTGACGACAACGTGACCGCACTGGCCGAGTTGTTCACGGCGCTGGGTTCGGGCGAAGCGTCGGTTATCCAGCTGCCGGTGAAGGAGGCCCGCATCGGCGGTCGTCCGGACGGAGGCACCGGCCAAGGGGCGTCGTTCACCGCACCTGACAACGAGGCGATCGACGCCACATTGGGGAGTATCGTCCCGTTCCCAATCTCCGGGTTCCCCGGACAGCGCCTGGGCGTGAAACTGCTCAACGGCACCAACCAGCCACAGCTGGAGCTGAAGCTGGCCTCGGACGTGGTGAACGCCGGCGCCGAGGTGAAGGTGGTGGGCAACGCGAAGGTGCTTCCCCAGGCGACCAGCAGTGTTGCCATCTCATTGGACGCTTCCCCGGAGGAACGCGAGCAGGCCCAACGGTTGGCGGACGCGCTCAAGGCGAAGTTGACCGATCAGGAGAAGTTGGGCGAGGACGTGCGCGCGGTGGTCGTGTTGGGCCAGGATCAACTGTGACCTTGGAGACCGACGAGCTGACCAACCTGGATGTCGACACCGTGGCGCTGGCCCGAGCCGCTTCGTTTGCGGCCGATGCCAAGGACGGCGCGGCCATCGAGGTGCTGGATGTCTCCGGCGTACAGGTGATGTGCGACGTCTTCGTGTTGGTGAGCGGTCGAACCGAGCGTCAGGTGAAGGCGATCGCCGACGAGGTTGAGGCCGTGGTGCGGGAGCGAACCGGACGAACCCCGCAGTCGGTGGAGGGCCGTGACTCCTTGCGCTGGGTGTTGCTCGACTACGGCGACGTGATCGTGCACGCTTTCGTCGAGGAGGACCGCGGCTACTACCGGCTGGAACGCCTGTACGGCGACGTTCCGCGCCTCCAATGGCAGTGATGCTGTGGAGCTGATCGGAATCGAACCGACGACCTCTTCCATGCCATGGAAGCGCTCTACCAATTGAGCTACAGCCCCGTAGGGGAAGCTGACACGATAGCAGCAGGCGGGTGGGTTCACGCCACTTCGAACCGATCGCCGGTCGCTTGTAACCGGCTCCTGACCGAGAGGGTCCAAACGCCGTGCACAGCCTGATCTCCCGAATTGAACGCGCGGCCGAGAGCGATGCCACCCTCACGGTGGCCTCGCCGGAAGGCTACGACACCACCACCTGGGCACAGACCCATTCCGCCGCTCGATCGCTGGCTGCGGGGCTGCAGACTTACGGGGTGACGCCGGGGACCCACGTGGCGCTGCTGGGGCCCACCACCCGGCCGTTGATCACGGCGATCCAGGCCACCTGGCTCACCGGTGGTTGCCTGGTGATGTTGCCGTTACCGATGCGCCTGGGATCGATTGAGGCGTTCGTCGAACAGACCAGAAGCCGAATTCGCGCCGCTGACTGCTCGCTGGTGTTGATCGACGAGCAGTTCGCTGCTTTTGTTGAACGCGCCGAAGGCGATCCGCCCTTCGTGGTCCTGCAGGATCTGGTGGCCCGTTCCTCCGAGTTGGCGCCGGCCGATTGGAAGCGCCCCGACGACGATCCTGACGCGCTTGCCGTGCTGCAGTTCACTTCGGGATCCACCGCCGAGCCCAAGGGGGTCATGCTGCCCCATCGCACCATCTGCGCCAACCTTGACGCCTGCACCCAGGCCGGAGGCCTGATCGACGACGAGGTGTTCGTCTCGTGGCTGCCGCTGTATCACGACATGGGGTTGGTCGGCCTGTTGACCATTCCGATGACGACCGGTCGCAACCTCGTGCAGGCGGCGCCTCAAGATTTCCTGTCCCGACCTGCACGATGGATGCAGTGGATCTCCGACCACGGCGGCACGATGACGGCCGGACCCAACTTCGCGTATGCGCTGGCTGCCAGGGCGTTGCGGCGGGCCGAGGAACTCGACCTGTCGTCGCTCGAGGTGTTGCTGAATGGGGCCGAGCCCATCGATGCCGACGTATTTCGTCGGTTCCTCGCGGCGGGGGAGCCGTTCGGGCTCCGTCCCGGTGCGGCGTTTCCCGCCTTCGGGATGGCCGAGGTTGGCATTGGTGGCGCCTTTTCTCGCCGCTGGGACGGCTTTCGTACCGATGTGGTCGATGCCGATGCATTGGAGCACGAGCACGTCGCCAGGCCGCCGAGTGAGGATGGCGCACCGGAGGGTGAAAAGACCACCACGCGGGAACTGGCTCTGCTGGGCCGGGCGGTGCCCGGGCTGGAGATGCGCGTCGTCGATCGTTCCAGTGGGCAGGAACTGGGTGACCGCCAGGTGGGTGAGCTGCTGATCCGCGGCACCTCGGTGACGCCGGGCTATTACAAGAACCCCGAGGCGACCGCCGAACTGCTGGTGGACGGATGGCTGCACACCGGTGACCTTGCGTATCTGCTGGACGGCGAGCTCGTGGTGTGCGGACGTATCAAGGACGTGATCATCGTCGGTGGCCGCAACATCTACCCACAGGACATCGAGCGTTCGGCCGGTGACGTGGCCGGCGTGCGGCCCGGCAATGTGATCGCCTTTGGCGCCGACGGTCGGGCGGGCGCGCAATCGATCGTTGTGGTGGCCGAGTTGGGCGATGCCGAGGCAGCGACGGTGCGAGACCTCCTGACCGAGCGGATCACCAGCGACATCGGGGTGCCCCCCAAGGAGGTGGTCATGGTGGCCAAGGGAACGGTGCCCAAGACCTCCTCCGGCAAGCTACAGCGCTCACTGGCCAAGTCCCGGTGGCTGAACGACGAACTGGAGACCGCCGGAACCAGTTAGATTGGAGGAGGTGACGGCCGGGGGGCAGGGTTCGATGGACTGGCGTCACAGCGCGTCGCCGTATTTGGCGCCTGCCGTGCTGCTGGTGGCTCAGTTGGTGCTGTTGCCCGTACCGTTGGGCACCTTCGTCGCCGGCGCGCTGGCCGGCCTCGTCGGCTCGTTGGCTGCGGTTGGCCTGGCGCTCGTGTGGCGCGCCAGCCGGGTCATCAACTTTGCCGCCGGTGACCTGGGTATCGTGCCGGCCACCCTGGCCGTGCTGCTCGCCGATCAATGGGGCTGGAACTATTGGGCGTGCGCGGCCGCCGGGCTGGCGGCGGCGGTGGTGCTGGGCGTGGCGGTGGAGGGCCTGATCATCCGCCGCTTCTTCGACGCGCCGCGGGTGCTTCTCACCGTGGCCACCATTGGCCTCGCCCAGCTGCTCGGCTTCGGTGCCCTGATCCTGCCGCGCGCCTGGGGGGCCTCGCCGTCGGTGCGTTCCTTGCCCGAACCTTTTGGTATGTCCATTGAGATCGGTGGGACCGTGTTCGACGGTTCCGACCTGGTGGCGCTCTTCGTGGTGCCGTTGCTGCTGATCGGATTGGTGTTGGTTCTCAACCGAACGACGCTCGGGGTCGCAATTCGTGCCTCGGCCGACCGCAGCTCCCGTGCGCTGACGCTTGGCATTCCGGTGAAGCGGCTCCAGAGCCTGATCTGGACGCTGGCAACTGTCGGAGCGTTCGTGGCCCTCTTCCTCACCGCGGGCACCGGAGGCCTGGGAGTTGGGTATGGCACCAGCCTCGGTCTGCTGCTCCGGGCCATCGCCGCCCTGGTGCTGGGCCGCATGACGCACGTGGGAGTCATCGTGTTCTCGTCGGTGGTGCTGGGCGTTCTCGAGCTTGCGGTGCGGTTCCAAACCGGCGATGGCGCACTGGTGGCGCCGTTGCTGGCCGCCATCATCATCGGTGCGCTGTTGTTGCGGCGCATGGGGGTCACCCGGGCGGACCGTGACGACACCTCGTCGTGGCGCCTGGCCTCCGACGTTCGGCCGGTGCCCGCAGAACTGGCCCGGCGCTGGGAGGTGACCGCCGCCAGGTTGGGGTTGGTCTCGCTCGGTGTGACGGCTCTTGCGGTGTGTCCGTTCGTCTTGTCCACGGGCGCCATGTTGAAGTTGGGAGCGGTGCTGATCATCGCAAGCGTCGGCGTGTCGCTGGTGATTCTGTCCGGTTGGGCGGGTCAGCTGAGCCTTGGGCAGATGGCCTTCGCCGGCATGGGCGGCGCGGTGTTTGCCTGGGCCAATCAGACTCACGCGGTCGATCCGGCGCTGGCCATCTGCATGGGTGCGGGTGCCGGGGCGGTTGCGGCGGTGGTGGTGGGTCTTCCGGCGCTGCGCATCCGCGGGGTGTACCTGGCGGTCACCACCCTGGCCTTGGCAGTGGCATGCTCCAACGGGGTCTTCGACAACGGCTACTTCGACTGGATCCCCACCGGTTCGTTCGCCGGTCATCGGCCGGCGCTCCTGGGTCGCATACCCATGGACACCCCGGCCGAGCTTTACCTCCTGGCCTTGGGCCTTCTGGTGGTGTCGCTGCTGGCGGCGACGGCCCTGCGTCGGTCCCGCTCGGGACGGGTCCTCATCGCCATCCGGGAAAATGAGGACGCCACCCGGGCTTACGGTGTGGCGGTGACTCAGGCCAAGCTGGCTGCGTTCGCCGTGTCCGGGGCGATCGCCGGCGCCGCCGGTGCGGTGTTCACGCTGCACCAGGGCGCCTTCAAACAGGCGTTGTTCCTCCCGGAGGAAAGCGTGGCCACGTTCATCGGGGTGGTTTTGGGCGGCTTGGCCAGCCTCCCCGGCGCCGTCATCGGTGCGTTCATCTTGCGTGGCAGCGGGTGGCTGCTGCCCGCACCGTGGAACCTGTTCGCCACCGCCGCCGGGGCGTTGTTCGTGCTGTTGGTGATGCCCGACGGGGTTGGCGGCGCCCTTGTTCGGTTCCGCGACCTGATGCTGTCCAACCTGGCACGGCGCCGCGGCATCATCGTGCCGTCGTTGTCCGACCTCGGCGATCCCGAGGTGTTGACGGACGCGTCGGCGGGTCCTGCTGACGAATCCGTCGACGAATCGGCCGAGGTGAGCCCATGAGCGTTGAGCAGCCCGTGGGCTGGGGCTCGCTGCTGCTGGAGTCCAGCCGCACGGTGGTTCAGCCGTCGCATTGGTGGCCGTCGATTCGACACCCCATCGAGGCGCTGCGTCGGGCCGTTGGCGACGGCCCGCTGATGGCCCTGGTTGTGTTGTTCGGCCTCAACGCCGTCGACGAGTTGGACCGCACCGGGTTTGGCATCCTCATCCCCAACATTCGCGACGACCTTGGCTTGTCCAACGCAGGCATCCTGTCGCTCGTCGCCATCAGCCTGCTGATCGCGTTCTTGTTGCAGTTGCCCATTGCGGTGGCTGCCGATCGATATCCGCGGGTGCCCATCGCCATCGCGGGGGCCATCGCCTGGGGAGTGTTCTCGCTGTTCACCGGGCTGGCCAACGGCGCGCTCATGTTGGTGATTGCCCGCTCCGGTGCCGGCATCGGCCGCGCCGTCGTCGACCCCACTCACAACTCCCTCCTGGCCGACTACTACGCCGTCGACCGACGCTCGTCGGTGTACTCGATCCATCGTGGTGCCAACGTGCTGGGCCAGTTCGCCGGGCCGCTTCTGGCGGGGGGCCTGGCTGCGGCCACCGGTTCCTGGCGGACCCCGTTTTTCGTGTTCGTCATCCCGACCGTCGTCTTCGCGGCGCTGGCGTTGCGCCTGCGTGAGCCGGTTCGGGGCGGCCAGGAGCGCAAGGCCGCCGGTGGCGACGAGGCGATGATTGCATTGGCCGAACCTCAGGCCAGCTTCGAGGAGGCATTCCGGCTGTGCAACGAGATCCCGTCGCTGCGGCGCCTCTGGTATTCGGTGCCGTTTCTGTCGGTGTCGCTGATCGGTTTCGTCAGCCTGGCAGGCATCCTGTACGAGCAGACGTACAACCTCGACGAGCTCCAGCGCGGGTATCTGGCCGCCGCGGTTGAACCGTTCCAGTTCGTCGGTTTGGCTGTCGGCGCCGCCATGGGAACCAAGCTGTTCATGCGCGACCCTTCGTTGGTGTTCAAGTTTCTTCGGGTGGTCGCCATCGTGTCGGGCGTGTTTGCACTCGCATTCGCGCTGGCCCCCACCGTCTGGCTCACCGTCGTAGCCAACATCGCACTCACCTCGTGCCTGGCCATCATCCTGCCCGGCCTGCTCGCCAGCCTCTCGGTGGCCATCCCGGCTCGGGCCCGAGCGGTGGGCTTTGCCATCGCCAGCTACTGGGCCATCCCCGGCTTGTTGGTGTTGCCGCTGATCGGTTGGCTCACCGACCGCTACAGCGCCCGGGTGGGCATGCTGGTCATGGTGCCTGTCCTCGTAGTGGGTGGGCTGATCGTGTCGACTGCGGCCTCCACGATCCAGGGTGACATCGCCGACGTTTGGACAGGATCCCTCGCACGGGCTGAGGACGCACGGGAGCGCGCCGAGGGGCGGGCCAAGCTGCTGGTCGTTCGCGACCTGCACGTCTCCTACGACAACCTGCGGGTACTCACCGGCCTGTCGATGGAGGTGGGGGAGGGGGAGGTGGTGGCACTGCTCGGCACCAACGGCGCAGGCAAGTCGACGCTGCTGGGGGCGATCGCCGGCACGGTGCACGCCGGCCGGGGGGCGGTGATCTTCGATGGGCGCGACATCACGCACGCCCCGCCCCAAGCGATCGCCCACCTGGGCCTGGGCGAGATGCCCGGGGGCAAGGGCACCTTCCCCAGCCTTACCGTTGCCGAGAATCTGCGTACCGCCGGGTGGATGCTGCGCTCGGATCCCCACAACCTGAAGCGTCGCATCGAGGAGGTGTGTGCGCCGTTCCCGGTTTTGGCCGACCGGATGGCCGAACCGGCGGCCAACCTCTCTGGCGGGCAGCAGCAACAACTGGCCCTGGCCATGGCACTGCTCGCCAGGCCTCGATTGCTGATGATTGACGAGTTGTCGCTCGGACTGGCTCCGGTCGTGGTTGAGGACCTGGTGAGCCTGGTGCGTCAGGTGGCAGCGTCGGGCACCACGGTCATTGTGGTGGAGCAGTCGGTCAACGTGGCGCTCACCCTGGCCGATCGGGCACTGTTCATGGAGAAGGGCAAACTCCGCTTCACCGGCCCCACCGCCGAACTGCTCGAGCGGCCCGACCTGTTGCGCTCGGTGTTTCTTGGAGAAGGGCCGACGCACTCCACAGGTGATCGGCCATCCTCGGCGCCGATGCCTGATTCGCCCGTGCTCCAGGCGAGCAACCTGGTGTGCGCGTTTGGCGGGGTACGGGCCGTCGACGGGGTGTCCCTCGAGGTTCGTCCACGAGAGATCGTGGGTCTGATCGGACCCAACGGCGCAGGCAAGACCACCGTGCTCGATGCCATCTCGGGGTTTGTACCCACGCAGTCGGGCACCATCGGTCTCGGCAACGTCGAGCTGACAAACCTGAGCGTGGCCCGTCGGGCCAAGGCAGGGCTCGGCCGGTCGTTTCAGGACGCCAGGCTGTTTCCGGGCCTCACCGTGACCGAGGCGCTGGCTCTGGCGCACGAACGCTGGGTGGAGGTGCGCTCCACCGCCGACGCGGTGCTGCGAACGCCACCCTTGGTGCTCTCCGAGTGGAAGGTGCGGCGCGACACCGACGAGCTGATCGAACGGTTTGGGCTGGGCGATTACCGCGACAAATTCGTCGGTGAGCTGTCCACCGGCTCGCGCCGTATCGTCGACCTGGCAGCGGTGGTGGCCCAGCGGCCCAGCGTGGTGATGCTTGACGAGCCATCCTCCGGCATCGCTCAGCGCGAAACCGAGGCGTTGGGCCCGCTGCTGCTGCGACTGCGCGACGAGTTGGAGTGCGCCATGGTGATCGTCGAGCACGACATGGGTCTGCTCTCGAGCGTCGCCGACCGGTTGGTGGCGCTCGAGACCGGTCGGGTGATCACCTCCGGTCCGCCTGATGAGGTGTTGTCCCACCCCGAGGTGGTGGCCAGCTACCTGGGCGGCAGCCCCGAGGTGGTGGCGCGTTCTGGCCGGCGTGTCGCCGACATCGAGCCCGAAGGAGCGTCATGAGTCGCGGAACGCAGGTACCCAGGACCATCGAAGAACATGGCCCCAGTCCAATTGCCCGGTGGGGTCCGATGGTTGCCATTCTCGCCTCGCTGGCGTTGGTGGCGGCGGTCGTCGTGTTCGTCGACCCCATCGATGGCACACAAGCGGCGCCAACCGTCACCTCGACGGGGGCCGGGGCCAAGGACACCACCGATATCGAGTTGCCGCCCGGCGTCATGACCTACGATCAAGCCAAGGCCAAGGGCACCCTCGATGAGTACGACTTCGGTGATCGCTGCGACCCCGACACGGGCACCCTGGCGCTGCCGTTGGCTCCTCAGCAGAACTGCTTCGCCAAGTTCACCGGCGACAACGGCGGTGAGACCACACCCGGTGTTACCGCGGATGAGATCAAAGTGGTCGCCTATCTCAACCAGCCGGGCGACCCGATCCTCGAGTTCATCTACGGCCAGATCGGTCTGAAGACCAAGCCGGGTGATGCCCAGCGGGCCTATGCCAACTTCAACGAGATCTTTGGCGAGTATTACGAGTTCTACGGCCGCAAGGTCAAGCTCATTCCCTATACCGCGACCGGCAACATCCAGGACTCCGTTGCAGCCACCGCCGATGCCGAAACAATCGCTCGCGACATCAAGCCGTTCGCCGTCATCAACGGACCGCAGTTGTCCAACGCCTTCGCCGACACGATTTCGGCCAACGGCGTGCTCTGTGTGGGCTGCACCTCCACTGGCGACGACTCGTTTTACGCCGACCGTGACCCCACCCAGTGGGGAGTTCAGAAGACGCTCACCCAGAACCTGGTCCTGGTGGCCGAGTACCTGGGAAAGCGGCTCTTCGACCGACCGGCCAAGTGGGCCGGTGGGCCACTCAAAAACAAGCCCCGCAAGATCGCCCTAATCGCCGCCGAGGGTGCCGAGGCCGACGACGATCCGGTGAAGCAGTTCATACAGACCCTGGCCGACGACTACGACGCCAAACTGACCAAGATTCAGCGCTACGACGACCCGCTGGCGCTCGGCTCCACCGGGCGGGCCATGCTCAGCCAGTTCAAGTCGGCGGGCGTCACCACCATCGTGTTTGTGGGCGACCCGATTGCGCCTCAGACGCTCACCCGCATCGCCACCGAGCAGAACTACTTCCCCGAGTGGGTGACCAGCGGATCAACCCTGGTGGAGAACAACGTGTTCAGCCGCACCTACGACCAGAAACAGTGGGCCAACGCGTTCGGGCCGACCAGCCTGTTTCCGAGGGTCGCCGGTGGTCTGGGCAGCCCCATTGGATTACACAAGTGGTACTTCGGCATCGACCCGCCCGGCGGTGCTGCCACCCTGCTCGCCGTGCCGAACCTTCAGGTGCTGTTCGGTGCGTTGCAGGGGGCCGGCCCGGATCTGACGCCGGAGCGGTTCCGCGACGTTCTGTTCGCCTCGCCGGTGCTGCCATCGTCGCCGATTGCCCCGCAGGTGAGCTTTGGTAACCGTGGTTTCTTTCCCAACCCTGACTATGTGGCCCTTGATGACATGACCGAGATCTCCTGGGATCCGGCTGTGATGGCGCTCGACGAGGGCGGCGTTGAGGGCAAGGGTGGCTGGCGCTATTCCGACGGCGGCAAGCGTTACCTGCCGGGGGAGTGGCCCGACGACGAACCGCACGTGTTCGATCCCGAAACCGGCGTCACCGGGTTCGACGAGCTTCCTCCGACCGCTCAGGAGATCCCGGCGGACTGGGCGCCGATCGCCGGGCCCCGTAAGGGCAAGACCCTGGGCGGCCAGTGAGCAGACCGTCCCGAGTTCGCCCAGGAGGTCCGTTTTGGGTTGACCGGCCTTCAAGTGGTGGGGGATACTCTCTCGTGTAGCTCGAATGGGGCTGCGCAGCGCCGGTGGCGCCGAATGTTGGAGGCAGATGTGAAGCGATTCGACGGAACCGGGCGGATGCGGCGCAGCCTGATCGCCACCGGACTGGTGGGCGGCATGGCGGTGGCCGGTATGAGTTTCGGTCC
>ERZ724520.119-NODE-119-length-40894-cov-8.093660_pt1 | contig 40894 bp, 28 predicted proteins | sample MGYA00376053_ERZ724520 | MGnify/ENA primary metagenome ERZ724520 (study PRJEB28724, sample SAMN07190886) | activated sludge metagenome | isolation source: activated sludge of sewage treatment plant in Hong Hong | place: USA: Christiansburg, Virginia | collected...
ATGTGTTCGGCACCGTGGGCATCGACATGATTGCCGGTCCCAGCGAAATTTTGGTGCTGGCCGACGGCAGCACACCGCCGGACTGGGTGGCCATGGACCTCTTTTCACAGGCTGAGCACGACGAGCTGGCGCAGGCGATTTTGCTGAGCCCGGATGCCGCCTACATCGACGCCGTGCAGCGCGAAATCGACCGCCTGCTGCCCACCATGCCGCGCGCCGAGATCATCGCCAAGAGTCTCACCGGCCGCGGGGCGCTGATCCTTACGCGCAGCATGGAAGAGGCCTGCGAACTCTCCAACCGCATCGCTCCCGAGCACCTGGAAATCTCCAGCCGCGAGCCGCACCGTTGGGAACCCCTGCTGCGCCACGCCGGCGCCATCTTTTTAGGCGCCTACACGTCGGAGAGCCTGGGCGACTACTGCGCTGGCCCCAACCATGTGCTGCCCACCAGCGGCACGGCGCGCTTTTCTTCGCCGCTGGGCGTGTACGACTTTCAAAAACGCAGCAGCCTGATTGAAGTGAGCGAGGCCGGCGCCCAGGTGCTCGGCCCGATTGCCGCCACCCTGGCCTATGGCGAGGGCCTGCAGGCGCACGCGCAGGCGGCGCAGTTGCGCCTTAAGCCGCCGCGCTGAGGCGGGCAGGCGACACCCGGCGCGTGCCTGCTTCCTGCCCCAAGTGCAGGCGCAGGGGCGTGGCGACCGTGCCGCGCAAAGCCATCTAAAAATTCACGAACTTCGTGTAGCACGAAGTTCGTGTAAACTGGCGGTCATGAAGAACGTCACCATCACCATGGAGGATGCCGCTGCGGAGTGGGTGCGCATCGAGGCGGCCAAGCGTGGCAGCAGCGTTTCGAGGCTGGTGGGCGAGTGGCTGGCTGAGAAAATGCGCCAGGAAGATGCTTACGTCCAGGCCATGCGCGAGGCCTTGGGTTTTGAGACCTGGGGCGCCTCCAGCGGTCCGTATGTGCCGCGCAATACGCTTTTCGAGCGCTGAACGATGGCGACCGTCCCCATTTTTGTCGATACCGAAGTGCTGCTCGCCAGCGTGGACGAGCGCGATCCCGCCCGCCAGGCGCGTGCCCGCGAGTGGCTGCGCTTTTGCTGGGAGACGCGCTGCGGGCGCGTCAGTTCGCAGGTGCTCAACGAGTTGTACAACCAGGCGATCCAGCGGTTTGCCGGCCCCCAAGTGCTGCCGCAGGTGCGTGCGCAGGTGCGGCGACTGCGCGTCTGGCTGCCGCCGCACCTGGACGCCTACACCGTCGATGGCGCCTGGGATCTGCAGGACCGCCACGGCCTGGGCTACTGGGACGCGCTGATTCTCTCGTCCGCCCACCAGCAGGGCTGCCGCTACCTGCTGACCGAGGCCTTGCCGCACGACCGGCCCCTGGATGCCGTGCGCCCCATCAACCCCTTCCTCGTGGCACCTGCAGAATTGGACACTACCGAATGACGACCCGTGACCAAGCCCTGAACCGCATCCGCCCCGACGTCCGCGCCATGCATGCCTACGCCGTGCAATCGGCCCAAGGGCTGCTGAAGCTGGATGCGATGGAGAACCCGTTCCGGCTCCCGCCCGATTTGCAGCAGGCGCTGGGCGAGCGCCTGGGCGCGCTGGCCCTGAACCGCTACCCCGGCACGCGCAGCGACGAACTCAAGGCCGCGCTGGCGCAGGCCGCCGGCATGCCGGCAGGCTGCACCATGATGCTGGGCAATGGTTCGGACGAACTCATCAGCCTGGTGACTCAGGCCGTAGCGCAGCCCTGGGATACCGCCGCACAGCGCCCTGTGGTGCTGGCACCGGTTCCTGGTTTTGTCATGTACGCCCTGTCGGCACAACTGCTGGGGCTGCAATTTGTCGGTGTGCCGCTCACCGAAGACTTCGAGCTGGATTTGCCGGCGATGCTCTCCGCCATCGAAGCGCACCGCCCGGCGCTCACGCACATCGCCTACCCGAACAACCCCACGGCCACGCTGTGGAGCGAGGCGGCCGTGCAGGCGGTGGTCGATGCCGTGGGTGCGCAGGGCGGTATCGTGCTCATCGACGAGGCCTACCAGCCGTTTGCCAGCCGAAGCTGGATCGATCGCATGCGCGCCGAGCCTGAGCGCAACGCCCATGTGCTGCTCATGCGAACGCTCTCCAAGTTCGGCCTGGCCGGCGTGCGCCTGGGCTATTTGATGGGCCCGGCGGCGCTGGTGGCCGAGGTGGACAAGGTGCGCCCACCCTACAACGTCAGCGTCCTCAACTGCGAGGCGGCGCTGTTCGCGCTGGAACACGCCGAGGTTTTTGCAGACCAAGCCGCGCAATTGCGCGCCCAGCGCACAGACTTGGTGGCAGCATTGCGCGCCATGACCGGCGTGGCCCGCGTGTGGGACAGCGAGGCCAACATGGTGCTCATCCGCGTGGCGGACGCCGCGCGAACCTTTGCCGGCATGCGTGAGCGCAAGGTGTTGGTCAAGAACGTTTCTACAATGCATCCATTGCTGGCCCAGTGCCTGCGGCTCACGGTGGGCACTGCCGAAGAGAACGCATGCATGCTGGCGGCTCTTCAAGCTTCGATATGACCTCTTCTGCTCTCGTTACCTCTTCCAATACGGACCGCACGGCGGAAGTCAGCCGCAACACCGCAGAGACGCGCATCACCGTGCGCATCAACCTGGACGGCACCGGCCAGTCGCAACTGTCCACCGGCATTGGTTTTTTTGACCACATGCTGGAGCAGATTGCGCGCCATGGCCTGATCGATCTCGAAGTGCAGGCGGATGGCGATCTGCACATCGACGGCCACCACACCGTGGAAGACGTCGGCATCACGCTGGGCCAGGCGGTGGCCCGTGCGATTGGCGACAAGAAAGGCCTGCGCCGCTACGGCCACGCCTACGTCCCGCTGGACGAAGCGCTGACCCGCGTGGTGATCGACCTGTCAGGTCGGCCGGGGCTCACGCTCAACATCCCGTTCACCAGCGGCATGATCGGCGGCCTGGACACGCAGCTGGTGCACGAATTTTTCCAGGGCTTTGTCAACCATGCCGGCGCCACGCTGCATGTTGACAACCTGCGCGGGGTCAACGCCCACCACCAGTGCGAAACGGCGTTCAAGGCCTTCGCGCGCGCATTGCGTACGGCGGTGGAGCGCGATCCGCGCAGCGCCGGCAGCATTCCTTCCACCAAGGGCGTACTTTAAGTAAAAAAGGCATCCAGCGCTTATGAATAAAGCGCAAGCAGCTATGAATATAGAAGCAAAAACGCTGGTGGTGGTGGATTACGGCATGGGCAATCTGCGCTCCGTGTCGCAGGCGGTGCAGGCGGCAGCGCAGGGCAGCGGCTGGCAGGTGATCGTCAGCTCGCGGCCCGAAGACGTGCGCGCTGCCGCGCGCATCGTGCTGCCGGGGCAGGGCGCCATGCCCGACTGCATGCGTGAGCTGCGCGAATCGGGGCTGCAGGAATCGGTGCTGGAAGCGGCTGCCTGCAAGCCGCTGTTTGGTGTCTGCGTTGGCATGCAGATGCTGCTGGACCACAGCGCTGAAGGCGACACCACTGGCCTCGGGCTGATTCCGGGGGAGGTGCTGCGCTTTGATCTGGCGGGCCGCCTGCAGCAGGACGGCAGCCGCTTCAAAGTGCCGCAAATGGGCTGGAACCAAGTTCGCCAAGTGCCACACGCAGGCGCCGTGCACCCGCTGTGGGACGGAGTACCTGACAACAGCTACTTCTATTTCGTGCACAGCTTTTATGCCCGCCCGGCCAGCGCCGCGCACTGTGCCGGAGAGGCGCAGTATGGGGAAGCCTTTGCCGCAGCCATTGCGCGCGATAACATCTTCGCCACGCAGTTTCACCCCGAAAAGAGTGCTGACCAGGGGCTTAGGCTCTATCGCAACTTTTTGCAGTGGAACCCGTGAGTCCGCTGCAAGCGCATTGTTTCTCCGCAGTCTTTTTGTTCTCTCCGCCTCCCGGCACCGCTTCTTCCCTTAGACCACCATGCTGCTCATTCCTGCCATCGATCTGAAAGACGGCCACTGCGTTCGCCTCAAGCAAGGCGACATGGACCAATCGACCACTTTTGGGGAAGACCCGGCGGCCATGGCCAGGCGCTGGGTGGAAGCGGGCGCGCGCCGGCTGCATCTGGTGGACCTCAATGGTGCTTTTGCGGGAAAGCCCAAGAACCATGCGGCGATCAAATCCATCCTGAAAGCGGTGGGAGAAGATATTCCGGTGCAGTTGGGCGGTGGGATCCGCGATCTGGACACCATTGAAAAGTACATTGATGGTGGCCTGCGCTACGTCATCATCGGTACGGCGGCGGTGAAAAACCCTGGCTTCCTGAAAGACGCCTGCTCGGCGTTTGGCGGTCACATCATCGTCGGCCTGGACGCCAAGGACGGCAAGGTGGCCACCGACGGCTGGAGCAAGCTCACCGGCCACGAAGTGGTGGACCTCGCCAAGAAGTTCGAGGACTGGGGCGTTGAATCCATCATTTACACCGACATTGGCCGCGACGGCATGCTCTCGGGAATCAACATCGACGCCACCGTGAAGCTGGCCCAGGCGTTGACCATTCCTGTCATCGCCTCGGGCGGCCTGAGCAACATGCAGGACATCGAGCAGCTGTGCGCCGTGGAGAGCGAAGGCGTGGAGGGTGTGATTTGCGGGCGCGCCATCTATTCGGGTGACCTCGACTTTGCCGCCGCCCAGGCACGCGCCGATGCGCTGAACGGCTGAACAATCGTCTTGCTCAGTGGACCGGCGCCTCAGGGTGTGTAGCGGATCCAGGGGTCGTTGCCGGATTTCAGAAGGTACTGGTCAGCTTCGTTGCGCATCGTAATGACATCGGCGTTTTCCGACACGAAGCGCGTCCCTGGCAGTTTTGCGACGCGCTCGGCCAAGCTTTTCAGCGGCTGGGCGGCATAGGGGCTGTCGGCCAGCCAGTCGCTCAGCAGCGTAAACAGGTCCAGATAGCTCATGGCCGTGTCCACCACCAAAGGTGCGTTTGAAGTGCCAGCGTCGCCGGCGGCAGAATTCTTCAGACCGATCAGTTTGACTGCTGTAGGAACGAGCGTGATGTTCGGGCTGGGGATTTCGCGCATTCCTGAAATCTGCATCTTGTTGCCGCGCAGGGCGGCGCCATGCTCGGGCACGAGCACCAGCACCACCGGACGCTGCGCCGCCTCAAGTTCGCTGATGAAGCGATCAAGGTCTGTCAGCAGTTGCATCAGGCGTGGTTTGTAGGTATCGAGGCTGCTGCGCGAAGTCATGCCCGGCACGCGGTTGCCGTCGTGCAGCGAGATGGTGTTGTAGTACAGCGCCACTGGCGCGCCGCCTTGGCTCAGGCGCTTTTGCCACCACTGCGAGAGCAGCGCGTAGTCGTTGTAGATCGGCGAGCCATCAAAATTTTGCATGTGCACGGCTGCGTTCTGGTTGGGCAGGAACTTGCCAGCCAAGCCGCCCTTTTCCTCCAAGGTAGCACCAAAGCCTTCATACACACCGTCGTGGTTGAGCAGGGCTTGGGTTTGGTAGCCGAGTTTTTCCAAGCTCGGGAACACATAGCAGGAGGGCTCTTCGCTGTCGTAGATCTGCGTATGCGCCTGCTGCCCGCAGGTGCCGTGCAGCAGGCGCAGCGAAGCCGGCCCACTGTAGCTGGCCGCACTGTTGAAGTTGCTAAACACCACGTCAAAGCGTTGCAGCAGTGGGTGCTGGCGCATCCCGACAAATGCCATGTCGTCCCACGAGAGCGAGCACACATGCAGCACGATGATGTCAAACGGCGCAGCGGCGGTGTCGCTGCGTTGCAGTTGCAGGTGCAACCGGCTTTGCGCAGCATAGAAAGTCTTCAGCAGCCCGTCCGGAGTGGTGGGTTGGCCATCGGCGGTGGCTGTGGCGCTGTTCGCGATGGTTTCTACTGGATCAGCGGACAGGTGGGAGACGATTGGCACGCTCAGAATGCCAGCCAGAGCCAGGGTGGCAAATCGGATGCGCCGCGCCAACAAAGAATAGGCGAAGACGATGGCCACCATCGCCCCTGCCAGCGCTGGACTCCAGACACGCTGCAACAGTTCCCACCAATAGTCGGCGCTAAAGCCAAGCAGTGCCTGGGCTTGTGAAAGTACGCGGGCAGGGGGTGGCAAAAAGGAGTCGTGGTAGAGCAGTGCCAGCGCCGCCGGAACGGCCAGCACGTTGCGCAGCCGCCTCCAGCGCCCCTGTGTCAGTGGCCAGGCCAGTGCTGCGCCTAGGGCAAGATTCAATGCCCAGTGAAAACCCAAGTAGCCGCGATAGAAAAGCGCGACCTTGAGCAGGAAATACAGGTTCCAGTAATGCATGGAATCAACGCATCGGCAGTCGACGCCAGCGCACCGTGCGCGCAGCGACCTGCAGCAAGTTGTCGGTCAATATTTTCCAGAAAGTGCGGTAGCCCCGAAGACCGAGCTGTGCGATTTCTTGCAGTCCGTGCAGCGGGCGGTCAACGTCGTGGCTCTCGCTCCAGTCTTGCCAGACATCCGAGCGGGCAAAAGTGCATTGCACCAGATCGATTTGCTGTCTTTTGGTCAGGGTATCGAACTGCAGGCCGACTTCGCCGCTGCTGCGCTCAAGCACTACCGTGGCGGGAAACGCGCATTCGGTATCACCATGCCACAAGCCCACTGCCGCCTTCTGCCCTACCGCCAAGGGCGCGCCCGGGCCCAGTTGCAATCCCACACCGGTCATGGAGAAATCCACGCACTTGGCGTTCAAAACCTGTCCGTCGTCGAGAAACAGCGTAGCGGGCAGCCGCGTGCTGACGCGGTGCATGCGCCGCACCTGGCGCGACTCGGAGGAAACACCCAATGCCGCCCCCAGCATCAGGATGCTGTAGGTGGTCCAAAGCAGGTTCATGAAAACCGTTGCCGGCTCGTGCGTGTTCCAGAAAAAGAGCCGGACCAAACCGATCCCGAACGCCAAAAAATTGAGCAGCACCAACAGTGTGTAAGGGCGTGAAATGGTCCAATCGAAATACGGCTCGGCAACCAAGCCCCCCTTGGCGGTGACGTTGAAACTGCCAATGCGGGGGTTGATGAGCGCTACTGTGGTCGGCCAAGCCACATACCAAGCGAGCACAGTTTCATAGACTTCCGCCCAGAAGGTGTGGCGGTATTTGCCCTGCACATGGGCATTGGCGATGTTCGTCTGCAGCAGATAGGGGAGCACATACAGCGCAATCATGATGGCGCCGGCGTTGATGATGTGCCACTCGAAGAACAGGAACGCCATCGGTGCCGTCAGGAACACCAGGCGCGGCAGTCCGAAGAAAAAGTGCAGCATGGCATTGGCGTAGCAAATGCGCTGCCACAGGCTCAGGCCGGTCCCGGTAAACGGGTTGTCGGTGCGAAAGATTTGCGCCATGCCCCGGGCCCAGCGAATGCGCTGGCCCACGTGCGCGGAAAGGCTCTCCGTGGCCAAGCCCGCGGCGAGAGTGCGGCTGATGTAGGCCGTGTTGTATCCCAGGCGATGCAGCTTGAGGGCGGTGTGGGCGTCTTCGGTGACTGTTTCAACGGCGATGCCGCCGACTTCCATCAGAGGGCCGCGCCGAATCACGGCGCACGAGCCGCAAAAGAACGTCGCGTTCCAAAAATCGTTGCCGTCCTGGATCAGGCCGTAAAAGAGCGCGCCCTCATTCGGCACACGCCGGAACGTGCCCAGGTTGCGCTCGAAGGGGTCGGGCGAAAAAAAGTGGTGTGGTGTCTGCACCATGGCGCACTTCGGATCGCGCTGGAACCATCCGACCACCCGAGTGAGAAAGGATTTGGTGGGAATGTGGTCGCAGTCAAAGATGGCGACCAACTCGCCATGCGTCAGACCCAATGCATGGTTGAGGTTGCCCGCTTTGGCATGGCGATTGTCACTGCGGGTGATGTGGGCAACCCCCACCGATTCGGCGAAGGCGCGAAACTCCTCACGCTTCCCGTCGTCCAGAATGAATATCTTCAGCTTGTCGGCAGGCCAGTCCAGAGCCAGCGCTGCCAAGACCGTGGCGCTCACTACGCTGAGCGGTTCGTTGTAGGTTGGAATGAAGACGTCCACGCTTGGCCAGTCGTGCGGCGGGCCACTGATGGCTGCAGCTGGGCGTTGCAGCGGCCAGGCGGTTTGAATAAAGCCAAAAACCACCACCAGCCAGGTGTAGGCCTCGGCTAGCAGCAGCCCATACCCGAGGGCCGACTCAATAGGCGAATCAAAATCCAGAGTAGCGGTCAAGCGCCACCAGGCGTAGCGCCCCATGGCCAGCAGGCCCAGCGTCGCCAGCATCAGCGTTGGGTAACGCCCGGGCAGCCTGCGCAAGACCATCGCAAGTGCCCACGCCAGCACCAGAAACAGGGCCTGACCCACCCAGCTGAAGGGCGTCGTCATCACGACCACTGCCGCCAGCGCGCCGATGCCCAGGACCAGCCATTGCACTCCGGGCCAGGCCAACGCCGGCGCCATGTACCGATCTGCCAAGCGGCCTGCAGCGCTGACGTTGATGTGCAATGCCAGTTTGTCCAGGGCGGCCATGGCTATGCGAATCGGCCAAGCTGCTGCATACAGCAGCATTCCCGTAGTTTTGAAAAGCCAAACCAACAGCCTACCCAAGGGCCGCAAGAGACCCAAGAGGGTTGCTGCCATGCTGGAGAAAAACCCGCCAGCCGCCGATTTCGGGCGCACGAACAGGCGCCACAGCCAGAGCCACCACGGGGCGTTGCCGGGCACCTCGAGCTGCCGTGCCAGCGCGGCCTGAAACCGACGCAGCATGTTTGCGGGTGCCGGAACGGTGGCGGGGATGGGCGTGGCTGGCGTGCTCATATCAGGGAATAAGCGAACGCTGTTGCTGCGTCGGCAATTGCTCAAACAGCCATTGACCAATGCCTTGCAGGTCGTGCGCAGACTGCGAGCGCGGCGTGTACTTGGTGACGCTGGTGGCGTGCTCGCACGCCTGGGTGATGTTCTCGTCCTCGTGCACCAGGTAAGGCAGCAGCAAATTCCCCCACTGGGTGCGCAGCGCTTCCAGCGCGCTGCGCTGGGAAGGGCGGCGCGGGTCGACACGGTTGATCACCACTGCGCATTGGGCATCCGCCGGCGCCTGCGCCAATGCCTGTGCCACCAGCGGCTGTGCGTGGCAGGCGCGCGCCGATGGTTCCAGAACGATCAGCACGATGTGCGCCGAACTCAGTGCCTGGCAGGCCAGCGGCGCAGGCCACTGCGGGGTATCGAGCAACACCGTGGTGCCTTGGGGCATGTCTAATGCGTCCAGTCGGTCGCGCAGCCAACGTGGCGTCAACGCCCATTCGCGCTTCAATATTTCCAACTCTGACGTGGTGGCTGCACCAAAGGGCAGCAGGTCCACGCCGTCCGAGTTGCGCAGCGCAGCCGGGCCCCACCACTGCTGCTGGGCGGCCAGTGCAGCCCAACCGGCGTCGGTTGCCTCCTGCATGCCGAGGTGCCGTCCCAGCATATTTTGTGCGCAGAGATCAATTGCAAGGCAGGGCGTGGCACGCTCTGCAAGCAGCGTGGCCAAGTGCACAGCCAGAGTGGTGCGACCGCTTCCCCCAAGGGGCGAAACGACGGCAATCTTTTGGATGGATGCGACCGTCATGGTTTGGGCGCCTGTGGCGCGCTGCCCGCTGCAGCCGGAAGATAGGGCGCTATGCAACGCAGCGTGCGTCGCCGCCTGCGCTGCAGCAGGACAATGCCGGCCCCCGCCAGGGCGGCACCCATGGCCACATACAGAAACAGGCTGAAGATGTTCATGGCGTGCTTTCAGGGCGCAGGCCAGTGGCTGCGGCGCTGGCCGATCGGCCGGGCGCGCAAGCTTGGTCGCTGCGCTGCAGCTGGAGCTGGCTCACTCAGCCCGGTTGTTTCGAACGGTGGAAGCGCCGATGGCCGCAGCGGCGTCGTGGCTCCTTGCGCGAGCGGTGCCGCGGCAACGTCAGGCTGGGAAGAGGATGTTGCCTGCGATGCCAATGCGGTCGGAGCCAGCAAAAGGCTGTAGTCGGGCAAGCCCTGGCGTGCGGCAATGTCGAGGCCCTCGAGCAGGGTGCGAATGCCGGCTGCAGAGCCGTCGGTGCTTTGGGCGGTAAAAAGTTGCGCTACTGGCACATCGAACACGCGCTGAAGGGCAGACTCGATGTCCGGTTCCCGGCAGGCAAACAGGAAGACATACACGGCGCTGTGGCTTGCCGTGACCAAGTCTCCGTCGCGCGACATATGGCAGGCACGCAAGGCAGTGAGGTGTGCAATCTGCGGCGCAATGTCCAAGCGCACCACGCTGTGGCCCAGGCCGATGTCCTGGGTGCGGGCCAACATGGTGCGCACCAATCGGGAAAATGCTGGCGCGCTTTGGTAGCCCCGGCAAGGCACCGGCATGAAGGCGCCCAAAGCCTTCTGGTAGTCGGCGCTTACCGGGTGCACATAGCTTTGGTTGTGGATGTCCTGCAGCAACTGCAGCAGGCGCGAGAATCCGAGCTCTCGGTAGAACACGGCATTCGCGCCCAGTTGCAGCAGCGCCTGCTCGCTGTGCGAGCGCAGCTTGCCCGTGCTCTCGCGCACCACGATCTTGAGCGTTGGTGGGCGGGTCAGGCGCAGGTGGTGCACCAGGCGCGCGCGCTCTTCAAATTCGCTGCTGTTGCCGGCATCCAGCAGCACGGTGGCGCCAATACTTTGCGCCGCAGCCAGTTCCAGTTCCTCCAGCGTTTCCACAACGTGCCAGTGCCGTGGCACGCCGGGCTGCTGGGCAACCGCAGCGCGGGTAGCGATGACTGCCCGTTGATCGGGCGCTTCGACCACCGTGTCGCCCTGGGTGCGGCTTCCTGCGTAGCGCAATTGTTGCGTCTGCGCATCCAAGGCGAGGCCAAAGCCGGTTTGAAACACGGCACCGCCGGCACTGTTCCAACGCTCAAAATACAAGGTGATGAGTTCTGTGCTGGCGTTCAACGTGGCAATGTGCAGCGTCATGTTGCACAGGTTGCGCAGCATCGGCAATAGATCGGTCTGGGCGGCGGCAATCGCGTCGTTTTCCTCGGCTGCCTGTGGACCAAAGCCGAGCACAACAGCTTGGGTGCGTTCCAGGCACCACAGGCGGAGTTCATCACCGACCCGCTGCAGCCGCAGGACATCCAGATCGGCAAACAGCGCCTGCGCGTCCATCACGAAAAGGGCGTGGTGCGGGCGCAGGCCAGCGCTGTGCAAATCCTCGAACAAGGGACGCAGCCCGCGTGTGCGCAGAAGAGGCTGCAGTCCAGGCGTGCGCACCCATATCACCAGCTTCCCTTGCGCATGCGCACTGCGGAGCGCTACGTGCTCAAGCAATTGGTCCGCCCATCGCGTATTGGGCGCCAGCAAGAACACGGTGCCGACCGCCACGGCGTTGACCAACACCGCCGGAAACCAAAGCGCTGCGCTGCGGGCATCGCGCGCTACCAGTGCTGCCGGGACGCCATGCGGCAGGCGCTCCGTCTGGTCGGGAAGCGGACCGACCCCCAGCCCCATCGATTGCCCAGACGCGGCTCCTGGCCGCACGTCCCGGCGCGGGGGGCGGACGAGCAGGCGCAAGGTGCGAAAAAACCCCCGCTGCGGCGTTGATGTGCGGGACGGCCCCTGGGCAGAAGTAGCAGGCATCTCAGAAACTGGAATAGGGTTGCACCGGACGCGGGCGGTTTTCAGCCACTGCCCGCACCGGGTCAAAACGGTAGCGCAGATAGAACAGCAGGCTGGTGGGAGCGTAGTAGGCGGAGCGATCCAGATCGAGCTGGGCCCCCAGCGTCAGTTGCGGCGCTACGTCGTATTCAATCGCGCTGCGAAAAGAGCGACCAAAACCGGAGCTGCGACTGCCGGCATACACCGGGAGCGTTCCGAGGCCTCCGGCTTGGAGCTGCAAGCCAGGGTTTCCTGGAAAGAAGTCCGAGGCCGCGCTGGAACTGTGCGACACCGACACGGCAGCGCGCACCAGCCACGTCAGCGCACCCTTGCGTCCGCTCCACTCAAGCGGAAGCGCCAAGGAGACGTAGCTGTTCGGACTGTAGTAGCCACCATGGCCCCAGCTGAATTCGGACAGATCGTGGCCAAAGCGCCAGGCAGACAGCGCCAGTCCGAGGTTGACGCTGCTGTGGCTCGACTGCCAGACGTCGCGGTCCGCTGCCATGCGCAGTTGCAGACGAGTGTTGTTGCGCACATTGAGCCCAGTGAGCAAGGCATAGCTTGCGCTCATTGAGGTGCTGTACGGGCCCAGATCCGTGGCCACACGGGCCGAAACGCCCGTGGCGACCACCCCGCCCCAGATCTGGCCTGTGATGGGGTCGTGGGCGCCGGCGTAGGTCAGCAGGTTGCCGGTGAGGGGACGGCGCGAAACGGCCAGCTTGTAGTTGAAGCCATCCTTGCTGTCGCTGTGGGCGATTCCCCCTACCAAGTTGGTCACCGGAAAGCCAATGCCGGTGGCGCCAATGTCCCATTCCAGCGTATCGCCGACAAAGCCGAAGCCGAGATTGCTGCCCGAGCCGCGTTGGCGCCCGCTCAAAAGGCGGTAGTCGTTGGCCGGCCACGCCGCCACTTGCCCATAGTTCAGCGCAGCATTGCGGTCTGCAGGCAGTTCGCCTGCGTCCAGCCGCACTTGGTCGGCGTGCAGGAAATAATGCCCGTCATAGCCCCGGGGTATCCACGCGACCAGTGGCCGCTCCCAGCCGTGGAGGCTGGAAATGCCTTCGGTGGCGTTCTTCTGCAGAGTCTGCTGACCCACTTCAATCCAGGCCTGGCGGCGTGCCTCAATGGCTTTGATTTCCGACCCAATCTTGTCGAGCGCTTCGTTGCCGGTGGCGGCCCCTGGCTGCATAGGTGCAATTTCGGGCGATGCCAGTTGCAAGCTGTAGGTCAGTATCAGCGGCGTTTGCAGGAAGGAACGGCTGTCGCCTGGGCCAACAGTATTGGCCGGCGCCGCGACGGTGCCCGCCTTTGCGCCGCCCAGCGAGGCAGTGCCCGGCACAGACAGGCGCAGGCTGAAAGCCAGAGCGAGCGGCGTGTCTGGCGGAGCCTCACTGGCCAGGGTCGGCGCTGGCGTTGCTGCGATGTCTGGAGCGGACACATTGCCGACCGTGCGCGCCTCTTGTGTCCAGGCGCGCTGAAACAGCGCTACGGCCTGCGCGTAGTGGCGCTCGGAGCGCTCCAGCCGCGCCGCGTGCAGCAGCACGTCGGTATCGGCTGGCGCTGCATCAAGCAAGCGCATCGACAGGGCGCGCGCTTCCTGCATTTGGCCCGCGCGCTGCCACAGTCGAAGCAGGGCAAGCTGCTGAACGGGTTCCGTGCTTGGCAGGTGCTGCGCCAGCCAGCGTGCCTGCACGGTGGCTTCTGCTGTGCGCCCTTGGCGGGCAAGTGCATCGCCCAAGGCCATGCGCAGCTCTGCGTCTTCCGGCAGTTGCGCTACCAGCGGCTGCAGCAAGCTGCCGGCGTCCGAGTATTGCGCTGCTGCTGCCAGCAACTGCGCTTGCACGCGGCGCCGCTGCAGTGCAGTTTGCAGCGTGTTGCGACTGCTGTCGATTTCTGGGAGAGGCGCGCGCGCACTTTGCACCGCCTGCTCAAGGCGGCCTTCGGCGCGCTGGCGCTCGATCAGGCGTTCTTGGTGGGTGGCATACAGGTTGAGCAATTGCGCTTCCTGCGAAGTGTTCCAGTTCCGCTGGGTCAGCAGCTTCGGCAGCCGCTGCGCTACCGCTTCGTTCTGCTGCGCGCGCTGCAGCAAGGCCGCGTGGTCGAGCTGCACCGGGGCGGGCAAGGGTCCGGAGCGCTTTTCCAGTCGATCAAATACCGCCACGCCCTGCGCAGGTTGGCCGCGTTTGAACCAGGCATTGGCTACGGCGTACAACAGACCTGCATCGTTGCGCGCCAGTGCTTCGGCGCGCTGCAGCGCGTCGGCATTTGCAGCTGCGTTGGCGTGAGTTTGGGTGCCGGTCGCTTGCGCGATTAGTCGATTCACCGAAACACGCTGCACCAGTTCCTGCATGCCTTCGCTTCGGTTTTCGGGCGCAATGTGCTGCATGTCGGACAGCGCACCGGCCTCATCGTCCAAGGAGCTGCGAATCAGTGCGCGCGCGTAGCGCATGGGCTCGGCCTGTGGAGTGCGGGCAATGCCTTCGTCCATAGCGCTCAGAGCCTCTCGGGGTAGGCCCAAGCGCACGTACAGCTGCGCAAGACTGTGGCGGATCCAAGGCTCATCGGGCGCCAGTGCGACCGCACTTTCCAGAGCGCGCAGAGCTGCACTGGGGCGCTGCGCCTGCAGGAACGTGCGCGCCTGCTCCTGCAGCAGGTCTGCCCGCGTGCCCGCCAACTTGCCGGCCAGGGCCGTGTCGTTGGCAGCAGCGCGTTCGAGAAGTGCCATGGCCTTGTCGCTCTGGCCGCTGCGCACGTACACGTTGGCCAGCCCTGTGAGCGCACTGGTGTTGTCGGCTTCCTGCCGCAGCGCCTGCTGGTACAGCGCTTGCGCTTGTGGCAGCGCGTTTTGCAGGGCGCGAATGCCGGCCAGGGCGCCGAGCGCCTCGGGGCTTTCGGGCTGCAGCGCCAACGCCTTTTGCGCCAAGGCGTCGGCGGTGCCGAGCTCATTCTTCTCCAGAGCAACATCGACTTGGCGCAGCAGGCCCCAAAAGCGCGCTGTGCCCTGCAGCTGGGACCAGCGCTGCTTGCCCGACAGCGCAAATGCCTGCCCCAGCAGCTCTTGTGCCTGGGCATGCTGCCCTTGGCGCAGGCGAATTAGCCCCAAGTTGCCAATGCTCTCGGCATCGCGTGGGCGAAGCGACAAAACAGTCTGCAATTGTTCTTCGGCCAGTGCGACGTTGCCCTGGTCCAGGGCGCGCAATGCGGCTTTGCGTGCAATATTGGCCGGGTCGCGTGCGCGCTGCTGTGCCCGCTCCTGCGCTTGCTGCAGTGCCGCCAAGCGCTCCACCATCGCCGTGTTGTCGGGGAAGCGGCGCAAGAAGCGCTGCGCGGAACGCAGCCCCGCAGCGTTGTTCCCTTGCTGATCAAGGGCGCGGCGCCACAGGTTCTGCAGCGCCACCGGATCCACATCCGGTTCCTCAGCCAGTGCCTCTAGAGAAGGCAGAATCGTCTGAGCGCGCGTGCCCTGCGCCAATTGCATGTCCAGCAGGGCGAGCCGATAGCGCGATTCGCCTGTTTGTTGGTAGAGGCGATCGAGCTGGCTCTGAGCCAGTGCAGCGTCGCCTGAACTGGCACCGACAATCTGGAAATACTCCAGCGCAAGTTTCCCCAAGGCCGGTGGACCTTTTGGAAACAGCGTGCGCGCCATGCTTGCCGCCTCTTCCTTGCGTCCAGCGCGCGCCAGCAGGCGCATCTTTGCGAGGCTCTCACGCTCCGGTCCATACACCCGTACCAGCGTTGCCAGCTCTTGCGTCAGAGGGTCTTGCGGGTGTCGGGTGCGCAGGAGGCCCAAGATGCGCTGGGCTTCCTCGGTCTTGTTTTCTCGCAGTGCCAGCTCGCCAAGGGTGGCCAGTCCAATAGGCAAATAGGGGTCGCCCAGCAGCAGTTTTTCAATCAGCTGGCGCGCCAAGTCGGGTCGATCCTTTGACGCCCAAAGCTGCGCTCCACGCAGCAGCTCGGTCTGCACGTCGGGTGCCACTTGGACTTGCGCTGGCGCTTGCACAGGCAGACTCGCAAGACACACGGCGGCCAGCACCCCCCAGCCAGCGACGCGCAAATGGTTGGCTGGCATCAGCGCTGCCACCGCACCTGCAGATCGCCTGCGGGAGAAAACTGGTACACCCCGTCGTCCCAGCCCATGCCAAACAGCGCCAGCGCCTGTTCGTAGTACGCCTCCGGGCGCACTGGGCGTGCATCGATGCGGGTGCGTTGTTCCTGCAGCGCAGCGTCTTCCTTTTGCGCCTTCAAGAATGGCAGCATGGCCGCAGAAAACCCCGAAGGCGCTGGGCCGCTGGCCTTGCCGCTCAGGATGTCAATGGATTCCGGGGGAAAACCTTGGTCGCGCACTTGGCGCGCCATCGGCGCCAGCGCCTGCAACACACGCTGGCGATCCGGGGCATCGGGGTGCAGCATGCCGGCCCATAGATACACACGAATGGCGTTGTAGCCCCCCTGGCCTTTCTCTGCACCTTCGGTGTCGGGAAGAAAGCCTTTGTCAGCGTCGTACAACGTCCAGTCGGGAGCGAAGCCTTTGGGGGCAGCGCCAATGACAATGTTCCTTGAGCTTTCTGCGATCGCGCTCCACTGGGCCTGGGCCTGTGGCTGGGTGCTGGCCAGCCACTGCATGACCTGTAGCGGCATGTAGCTGGGGTTCAGGCGCCAGCGCTTCGGTCCGACAGTGAAGCCTGTCGGCGCAGGCAACAGGCTGCGCCCCAGGCCAGGCAGGTCGGCAGTTTCTTCGCGCAGAATGCGGGCGGCCAACAAGGCGGCCAGCGCGCGGTAGCGCCGCTCGTTCCACAGGCGCCCGGCTTCGCCCAGTGCGTAGGCGATCCAGACATCCGCATCCGAGGCTGGGTTGGTGTCCAGCACGTCCCAGCTGCGATCGGGGCGCTTGCCCCACAGCCAGGCGGGCAGGCGCGCGGTCAGGTCGCCGGCGCAGAGGTTGTTTTCCGTCCAGGCCAGAATTTTGTCGAACGCCAGGCGGTCGTTGCCCACCAACGCAAAAAACAAGGCGTAGGCCTGCGCTTCGGAGTAGGTTTGCCCGGTGCCTTCGGCGCCCGAGAGAATCCGCCCGTCTTCGTTCATGAATCGCGCGCGAAACGACTTCCAGGCCGGCCAGACGGGGGCGGTGGGTGCGACCTGGGTCGGCTGCGTCGCCTGGTCTTTCGCCTCCACAGACAGACTGTGCAACGGAGCCAGCAGGCTGCCCAGACCGGTGCGCAAAATGCCGCGACGTCGCGGCCGATCAATCATGTCCTGCACTCAAGCGGCGCGCCGCCCGAGCCCGCAGTGCGATGTACACGACAAAAGTCACCAGAAGACCGGCTGCAATACCCAACAAGGCAAGCAGCAGCGGGTGGCTGTGCAGATGAAACCAAAGCCATTGCCACCACGGCAAGTCGCCCACGAAATACACCGGGTGAACGCGAAAGCTCTCGATGTTTTCGCCGCGCAGGAAACCCAGATCGCCGCGCAACTGGCGCACTTTTCCGGCGTCGTTCAAGCCGGCGCCAATCAGCGCCATTGCCGCGCCGTCGCTGGCGGTCAGCGCGACCACGCTGCGGCCCGCACTCAAGGGCGATTCAAATCCGACGATGGCTGCCAGCGGCCCATCGCCCGCCAGCGTGGTGCTGCCGCCCGAAGTCGACAGCTGGATTTCCGATTCAAGCTGGAACAACTGGATGAACGAGCCGAGCGCCCGCTCCAGAGGCGCCACTGAGCGCGTGCCGGCGGCCACCAGCGCCGGCAGATGCTTCTGCCACTGGGCCAGCACACCGTCGCGATCGCCTTGCGCCACCAGAAGAATGTCGGTGTCCCGCGCCTGGGCAATCTGTGCGGCGGGCAGCAGCTGAAAACGCGTACCGGGGTAGCCGGTGGAGGCGCTCATCCGCCCGACGGCCGTCAGATACACCTGGATGTCCGCCGGTGTGGGCTGGTTGGGCAAGACCACCGAGGTCTGCGCCAGATCGGCCACGCGGGTAAACGGAAAACCGCTATTGGCGTACGCCGCCAGACTGGGCATGGCGATGTAGTGGTGAAAACGCGTCAAGTCGATCGTCGATTGGGGGTCGATGGCCGCAATGCGCTCGCTGGGCTGTACCGATCGGCAATGGCCTTGGTCGTTGGGCGGGATTTCAAAGGCAAACTGCAGCTGGTTGTCGCTGCCCAGCATGAAAGCGGGAATTTGCAGGTCTGAGTGGGCCTGCACGTTGCTGTCGTCGAACAACGGTACCAGCAGCTTGTTGTTGCCGCTGGAGCGGTCGCCTCGCGATGCCAGCGGGTAGGTATGAATGAACTGATTGTTGATGAATACATTCAGTGCGCCGGGGTCCAGGTCGCTGCCGGGGGTGTGTCGGTAGCTCAGGTTCAGCGGGACGCCCTTGGCATTCCAGGTGAACAGGTCCGGCGCCATGCGTGTAGCGATGTTCACCGTATCGTTCAGTGAGGCGCCGCGCACCTGCAGGTCCGACAGGTTTTGTACCAGTTCGGCCAAGCGCACAGGGCGTTCGCTGGTAATCCAGCGCGGCGCGTCATAGGGGCGCGCGGCAGGTGGGTATTCCAGCGCCGTGACCGTCATGCTGGTGCCCGACAGTGCGGCCTTGCCTAGCGCCAGCGCATCGGCCGCCATCTGCAGCTGGGCGGTGTCCTTGCCCAATACCAGCAGCAATTTGGCGCCCGGCACGCTGGGGTGCGTGCGCATCGTCAGCGTCGGTTGCGTGATGGGCGGAAGGTCGCGCAGGAAGGCCGGACGCTGCGCATCGGTCGCAAACACCACCGCATTGCGCCCGGGCAGCTGGTCTTCGAAAGTGGCGAACTCGTTGCCGCGGTAGCCCGCCAACATGCCCATCCAGCTGGCCACCGAGCCCGAGGCTTTCAAAAGCGCCAGGTCCGGGTGGTTCGGATAAACAAAAGCCAAGCGCACTGGCCGGTTGTCGCGCGGGTCAAAAAATGGCGCAGGCAGCAGCGCCAGATCGTCGCGCTGGGGCAGTTGGCGAAGCGCCAGCGTCAGGCTGCTCTCGTTGCTTACGCTGGCCCACAGGCTGCTGTGGGTCGGCGTTTCGCACTCCATCGTGTAGTGGCCAATGAACTGAAAGCGAAGGCGGTTGTAGTCCGTGAAGTAGCGCGGGTCGATGTCCAGATCGACCGCTTGCGGCTTGCCCAACTGCTCCTTGCTGAGTACGACAGTCTGCAGCAGCTCGTCGTTGAGCAGCACCTTAAGGTGCGACAGCGTCGGCAGCAGAGACGGCGACAGTGTGAAGGTCAGATGCAGGCGGGCCGACTCGACCAGCTCGTCGCGGCGCACATCCACGCCGATGCTGCCTTCGCTCTCCAAGCCACGCAGGGTCAGCGGACTGCGCAGACCCAGGCTCTTGAAGCTGCTCTTCCATTGGCGCAGTGGCAGCGCCGCGACGTTCTCCACCGTCGGCGCGGGCAGCGACACCGCGCTTGGGCTGGCGCTAGTGCTGACCGGGACGATGTTCTTTTCGGCTGATTTCTGCTGGGCGCTGGCAGGCGATAGGCTTGCCAAGCCGCAGGCCAACAGCATGCCAAACCAGGGCGCTGCGGTGGATGGATTAGGGAGCATCGCTGAATAAATTCTTCAAAAACACGGAAAACAGCCCGATTCCCGCCCAGGCAATGTTTCAAGGTGTGAGCTGTTAGACCAAAATTATATGGTGTGTGCAAAGCCTGACGAAGGCTCGCTCTGCGCCATTGGATCGCAATATGTTTCAGTTTTCACGTAGAGGGTGTTGTTTTTGCGCCGCCGCCGGTGCCGCTCTCTGCCGGCTGTGCGTTGTAGGTTGCGGTCCGTATCTGGGCTGGTGCTGAAGTGCCTCAGTTTGATCAACCGCCCGGACTTCGCACGCTTTGCCGGCACCACGCGGCACATCGACAAGCTGCGCGCTGCCGGACGCATCGTGCTCTGGAGCGGGGCGCCATTCGGGACTGCATGCGTGAACTGCGCCTATCTGGCTTGCAGGAATCGGTGCTGGAGGCCGCACTTTGGTGTCTGTGTCTGCATGCAGATGCTGCTGGACGACAACGCCGAAGACGACACCGCAGTCTGGGGTCGACTTCAGGGGAGATGCTGCGGCTTGATCTGGCGGGTAGCCTGCAGCACCAAGGCATCCGCCGCTTCAGCCGATGCCCTATGTGTGCGCGTGGTGCCATGAACGAAGCTTGCATTGCAGCGCAGTTCCCGAAGCCACATCGGTTTTTCTGCCTGGCCACGGAGTCCCAAGCTGTTAGCCTCGGCGTCTGTGTGAGTCCAGCGATGCTTGGTTCTGCCGAGAGAGTGCAGACGAGACAGCATGCAACGCGGGGCTTAGGGCGCATTTAGGAGAAAAGGAACTCGCAAGATGACAGAAGACGGCGCGGTGCTCGTCACCGGAGGCGCTGGCTACATCGGTTCGCACACCTGTGTGGCGCTGGCTGCCGCAGGGGTTCAGGCCATCGTGCTGGACAACTTTTCCAACAGCCGGCGCTCGGTGCTTGACCGGGTCGCGGCGATTACTGGGGAAGCACCCACGCTGCTGCAGGGCGATGTGCGTGATCCAGACTGTCTGGCCAAAGTGTTTGCAGAGCACCCCATTGGCGCCGTGATTCACTTTGCGGCGCTCAAGGCCGTCGGTGAGTCGGTGCGCGAGCCGCTGCGCTACTACGACAACAATGTGGCAGGCACCGTGGCGCTGCTGCGGGCCATGCAGACGGCTGGCGTTCGCACCCTGGTGTTTTCTTCGTCTGCCACCGTGTATGGCGAGCCCGCCATCCTGCCAATCCGCGAAGATTTTCCGCTCTCGGCCACCAATCCTTACGGCTGGACCAAGCTCATGATGGAGCAGGTGCTGGCGGATGTCGACGCTGCCGAGCCTGGCGCTTGGCGCATTGCGCGCTTGCGCTACTTCAATCCCGTGGGTGCCCACGAGAGCGGGTTGATTGGCGAAGATCCGCAGGACATTCCCAACAATCTTTTGCCCTATGTGGCGCAAGTGGCCGCGGGCCAGAGAGATTGCCTGAGCGTGTTCGGCGGCGACTACGCCACATCCGACGGAACCGGCGTGCGCGACTACATCCACGTTTGTGATCTTGCGGATGGACACGTGGCAGCCCTTCGCTATCTGCAGGCGCATGCGGGCTTGCTGACACTGAACCTGGGGACGGGCCGCCCCGTGTCCGTGCTGGAAATGGTCAGCGCGTTCGAGCGTGCAAGCGGCCACCCGGTGCCCTACCAAATCGTCCCGCGCCGCCCCGGCGACGTCGCCCAATGCTGGGCTGACCCTGCGCTTGCAGAACGCATGCTTGGATGGAAGGCGCGTCATGGCGTCGATCGCATGTGCCAGGACGCCTGGCGCTGGCAGGATGGTGTCGCACGCAGCTTGACCTGAACTGTTCCGTCTGCTCCGCTTGCCCGTTGCAGCAGGCAGATTCGATGCCGCCAGAAAGGCCAATCGACTTGTCAACGCGCAAGCCATTGACATGGCGATTGCACCGCAGCGCTGACGCGTGCGTGCGGCGGATGACTGATTGGGTCCGCTGCAAACTCGTTTTGTGAAGATGCGAGAGAAGCAGCCTCTCGAAGGAGTCCGAGCGTTCCCGAGTGACGCCGCATTTCAACAACGCACTTCGGCTTCAGTACGCCAATCCGCCGAAAAACATTTGCTTTCAATCAAGAACAATTGCTATCATTGGCGCATCTAGGGTCAGACGCCGCAGAGCGTTCCCGCCCAAACAGCCGCACCGCAAGGCGCGACTGACGTTTATTGATGGCGTTTTTCCGGGTGGGGTTCCTTGTGAGGGAGCAGTACTGGTCGAGCGCACCAACTGACTCCTCGAATGCGCATTGTTTCGATTTTCGGTACCCGGCCCGAAGCCATCAAGATGGCTCCTTTGGTGGCTGCACTGCGCGCTGAGCCGCACTTCGACACCAGTCTTTGCATTACGGGCCAGCATCGCGAAATGCTCGCTCAGGTCATGGCTTTGTTTGACCTGCGCGCCGAGCACCAACTCGATGTCATGCAGCCCAATCAAAGCCTCAATGGTCTGTTTGCGCGCTTGCTCACAGGGGTTGACGCCATGCTGGAGCGCGTGCAGCCCGATTGCGTTCTGGTACATGGCGACACCACCACCGCCGCAGCGGCCGCCCTGGCCGCTTTCCAGCGGCGCATCCGTGTGGGCCATGTCGAGGCAGGCTTGCGCAGCGGGGACATTCAGTCGCCCTATCCCGAAGAAATGAACCGCCGACTGGTGGACTCCATGAGCACTTGGCTTTTTGCGCCGACGCCCGCAGCGCGCGACGCTGCATTGAGTGAGAAAGTGTCGGGCCGTATCTGGGTCACCGGCAATACGGTGATTGATGCGCTGGTTGCCACAGTTGCCAAGCTCGACAGCGATGCTGCGTTGGAGCGTTCCCTGGCAGAGCGCTATGGGTGGCTCGATGCGCGCCGCAAGCTACTGTTGATCACAGGACACCGCCGTGAAAACTTTGGCGAGGGTTTTCGCAATATCTGTGCTGCGCTGCAGGATCTGGCCCAGCGCGACGATGTGCAGATTGTTTACCCAGTCCACCTCAATCCCAACGTTCGCGATGTCGTGCAGAACGCCTTGGGTGGGCAGGCCAATGTCCATCTGATTGCCCCTGTGGACTACATCGATTTCGTCTGGCTTATGCGCCGTGCATACCTGATTTTGACCGACTCAGGCGGCGTCCAGGAAGAAGCCCCCTCGCTGGGAAAACCGGTGCTGGTTCTGCGCGATGTCACTGAACGGCCCGAAGCCATAGCGGCAGGCACGGTGTGTCTGGTGGGTACTTCGCGCGAACGCATAGTGACCGAAGCATCGCGTCTGTTGGACGACTCGGCCATCTATGCCGGGTTTTGCCGAAGCGCCAATCCTTATGGGGACGGACGCGCCTGCAGCCGCATTGTGGATGCCCTGTGCGAACGACCTTTCACTCAATTTCATTCCTGAAGCCCGCTGTGATTCAGTTTCGTCGTCCTCGTATTTTTTTCCGGAGTTCTTCCATGCCATCTTGCCTGCCTCGACCGCAACGCCTCACCCGCCTAGTGGCGCTCATCAGTTTGGCTGCCCCGATGATGGCGTTGGCCAGTCCCGCAGGCGACGCATTGCAGCGTTTGCAGGGGGACACCTGGGTCAACCGCAGTTTCTCCCTGTCGGACCTCGGGTTCGGAGACGACGTGTTGCTGAGCGGCTTCGACAGTCGCCAGGAGTTCTATCTTCCGGTCCCCCAGATGCTGAAGTTGGCCGACGCCACCGTTGACTTCCGCGCCCACTACTACAAGGCCGAAGAGGGGCGCACTTCGATGGTGCTGTTCATCAATGGCAGGCCCGTACATTCGCGCCGCATTGAAGTCTCTGAAGGCGATGCCAGCCAGGTGTTGAAGGTGGACACCAACCAGCGCACCAACGGTTTTCTGCGCTTTCGCGTGAACTGGCAGAACAATGTGGGACAACGCATTTGCGAAGTGGAGCGATCCACAGGCAACGTGCTGTCGGTCTCTGCGGACACCCGCTTCAACTACCGTTTCAGCAGTGCCGCTCTGACCAGTCTGGCCGATGCCTGGCTCACCTTGCCGGCGCATCCGACGCTGATGGTTGCGTCTCGCAAGGTCAGTAAGGCCAGCTACGACACCGCGTGGCGACTTGGCGTCGCACTAGAGCAGGCCAATCGCCGTGTCATGGTGAAGTCATTCCCCGCTCCTGGCGAGACGATTGACACGACCGGATGGCAAGTGCCCGCTGGACTGGCAAACCTGCCGGCTTTTTCCGGTCTTGCACAAGGCAATGCCAAATACGTGCTAAAGAATGCCGCCGAGGTGGGCGCTTTGGTGGTGCTGGGCTCTTCGCTTGCTACCGGCGACATCGCTGTAGTCGACACCGCTCTGCAACAGGAAATTGCTGCTGCCCTCGATGCGCTGGGCGCTCAATTGGGTGGTGACGCTGATGCGGCGCGTTCTTTCGCAAGCTGGCGCAGTTTGCAGACAGCGGTGGCGGCCGGAGCCCTGCCGTCGCATTCGATTCGTCTGGCGACCCTGGGGGCGCGTCCGGTGATCGTGGTGTCCGAGGATGGTGGTGCCAAGGCCGCAGGCGTTTTTGCCGATGTCTGGCGCAGCGCCATGACCACGCGAGAAGTGACCGTGGCAGAAGCCAATGCGCCCGACGTGTTAGACCGCTCGGCCATTCGCCTGACCAACCTCGGTGGCAGCGATGCGAGTTTCGATGTCCTGGCACGGGGGGACTGGACGGCGACCATTCCGCTGGGAGCGGTGGCGGTCAATGGCCGGATGCCGTCCGATCTGGTGGTGGACGTGGCCGCCGCGCCCGGTGCTTCCTCTACCCGCCCGGTGGCGTCGGTGTTCTGGAACAACGTCTTGCTTTCGGCCAAACGCCTCCAGGCCGATGGGCGTCCCGAGCGTCTCGACGCGCGCATTCCGGGCTATGCGCTCGGACTGAGAAATGTGGTGCGCGTATCTTTTCAGCGCCAGCCCTATTCCAATGACTGCAACGAAACACCGCAGGCATTTCCGGTGAACGTGTTGCCCACCAGCTACGTGCGCGGTGGCGACTCAGAGCCCGATGGTACCTTCGTCGGATTGCTTCCCTTGATGTCAGGCACACCGCAGATCATCGTTCCCGAAGCCTATCTGGCGGACGCACCCGCAAGTTTGATGCGCGTCGTTCGCATGGCCGTTGCGGCAGGCGTCACGCCCATACGCGCCGAGTTTGTGGTGGCCGTGCAGGGCCAGGCGTTCACACCGAGTCGTCCCTTCCTCGCCATGCAGGTGCCGGTGGATGGCGCCAGTTCGAAAGTTGTCGTCAAGGACGCACAACTGCGAATCAACGGGAAAAACGCTCCTTGGATTGACGTCAATGGATTGGCGCGCCTGAGCACCGTCGAGGTGACCAGTGCGCACGCTCAGCCAGGTCTCCTTTGGCAGCCGCTGGGCGCACAGACTGCAACGCAAGACAAGCCCTTCGTACTTAACCGCGGGGATATCGCTCTGATCGGTGCTGAGGGTCCAGTGAGCTGGGTGGACAGCAGCAACCCATCGGCGAGTCAGCCTCCTCGGGCAGGCGAAAGCGCCTTCTACGAATGGCGGCGTTATCTGTCCTGGAGCGTGCCTCTTGTGAGCGTCGCGCTCCTGCTGCTGCTGCTGTTGGTCGTCTGGGCCTATCGCATCAGGCGCAACCGCCGGAAGTCTTCGTAAGCGTGCGCATTTTCTACTGATCGCTCAGCATGTTCACGCTGTACTGGCCCTACCTTTTTGCCGACTACTACCGCGGGCTTGAGATATTGACGGCGGCGGTCGGCGTGATCATCCTGCTGTCCAGCATCGACGATCTGTTTATCGATGCCTGGTACTGGGTTCGCGAGAGCTACCGCTCGTTGGTAGTGCGGCGCCAATACAAGCGACTGACGGCCGAGCAGCTGCGGGAGCACCCTGAGCAGCCCATGGCCATCATGGTCCCAGCATGGCTGGAATTCGACGTGATCGCGCCCATGCTCAGCAACATGGTGTCAACGCTTGAGTATCGGAATTACACGATATTTGTGGGCACCTACCGCAACGATCACCGCACCATCGAGGAAGTCGAGCGCATGCGCAGGCGCTATCGGCAGCTGGTGCGTGTGGAGGTGCCGCACGACGGGCCCACTTGCAAGGCCGACTGTCTCAACTGGATCGTGCAGGCCGCCTTTCAGCAGGAGCGAATACAGTCCCATACCTTTGCCGGTTTCATACTGCACGATAGCGAAGACGTGCTTCACCCGCTGGAGCTGAAGTACTACAACTACCTGCTGCCGCGGATGGATTTCATCCAGTTGCCGGTGACTTCGCTCGAGCGCAGCTGGTTCGAACTGGTAGCGGGCACCTATATGGATGAGTTCGCCGAATGGCACAGCAAGGATTTGGTCGTGCGCGAGAGCCTTTCCAACATGGTCCCATCGGCCGGGGTCGGCACCTGCTTTTCCCACAGTGCGATGCAGCTCTTAGCGGCAACGTCCCATAACGAGCCTTTCAATGTGGAGAGTCTGACGGAAGACTACGACATTGGTACCCGGCTCAGTCGGATGGGTATGAAACAGATTTTTGGCAAATTCGACGTGGACTATTTGACCCGCCGCACCGCATGGTTTGGTCTTGGACGCGAGAAGATAGGTTCGATTCAGATGCCTTTGGGGGTGCGCGAATTTTTTCCGGATACCTTCCGCGCTGCATACCGTCAGAAGGCGCGTTGGACCATTGGCATTGGCCTGCAGGGCTGGCAGCAAGTGGGCTGGGCGGGGTCGCTGGCCACCAAATACTTGTTGTTTCGGGATCGCAAAGGCTTGGTTACTGCCTTCGTGGCGATCCTTGGCTACGTTCTGATGCTGAATTTTCTTCTGTTTTATGCCGCAGACCTGCTCGGCTTGTGGACGGTGTACTACCCCTCCTTGTTCCATACCAACGGATGGTTCATGACCGTCATGGGGCTCAACGCTGTGGCCTTGCTGTTGCGTGTGGTGCAGCGAGCCTATTTTGTGGGCAAGATGTATGGTTGGGAACACGGTTTTCTTTCCATTCCGCGCATGGTCATCGGCAATTTCATTAACGCCATGGCGGCGGCGCGCGCCTGGCGTTTGTTTCTCTCCCACAAAATTTTTGGTACCCGGCTGCTCTGGGACAAGACCGCGCACGATTTCCCGTCTGCCGATCAACTGGAGTCCCATCGCCAGCGCCTGGGCGAGGTGCTGCTGTCCTGGCGTGCCATTGATGCCGACCATCTGGAGCAGGCGCTGGCCATGCAAAGGGATTTGGGGCGGCCCCTGGGCCGCATATTGCTGGAGCAAGGCTGGCTGGACCAGCACACTTTGGAGGAAGCCATTTCCTTCCAGCAGGCCGAGTTGGCGCCCGCGCCCGCGCCGCCGCCCGCCATGCAGGACGTTGTTACCGTATGAAGCCTTTGCGAAGTCGAACCTTGTTGGCCGTGGCCCTTGCCATGGCATGGCCTGCCGCTCCCCTTCTTGCCGCCGGGATGCGTGTCCCCACGCAGTCGCCGCAGAGTCAGGGGCGTGGCGAGGAGAGCCCGCTGCGACTAACCATGTCCTTGCAGCTCACGTCACTCGGAGCTCTGCATCCTGTGGGTGGGCGATCTTCTGCTGACAACGAGCTTGCCTTGGCCGAGCGGCCAAGCGAACCGAGCGATGCGACGGTTGCGCGCTTGCGCCTCTCTGCTGAGCTGGTATTGCGGCCCCAGGATTCGCCGGCGCCAGACAGGCTGGCCAAGTCTGCGTCGACTCCTGCCCCCGTCCCGCCGAAACCTCCATCTGCTTGGCAGACGGCGTTGCAGGCTATTGAGCGGACAGACCCTGCGCCCTGGGGCCGTGGGCCTGCAGACACAGTGGTAGACGACGAATTCCAGCGCGCATTGCGTCGCTATGTGCGTTTGCAGATGCCTGCTTTGCCGATGTGGCAGGCGCCCAGACCGCAAAGTCCAGCAGAACTGGTAATGCCGACACCGCGTGCTTCGCAAGCGGACAGCCCTCAGTCAGACACTCCGCAAGCGCTTGAACCAAGGTCGCACCGGCCTGCGGCCCGTGCCCGGCAAGGTGGGCGACTGCGTGGACTGGCCTGGCGCTTGTCTGATCAGGGCTACAAAGCCTACGCTCGCGGTGACTACGAGACTGCCCTGCGCCGCGCCGATGCCGCGTTGAAACTTCGGCCCGATGTGGTTCGTTTGTACCAACTGCGTGTCTACGCATTGCAGAAGCTCAATCGTCATGATGAGGCCGAGCGAGCCGCAGCAGAGGCCATTGCAAGCGGCCACGGCAGTCCCGAATTGCAAGCGGCCTTGGAAAACTTGCGGCCCGCCCCTGCAGGTGTTTCAGAAGTTCCCACCACCGCCGAATACCGCAGGGCCTTCCCCATTGCCAAGCTTGCTTACGAGCAGCTCGCGGATGGAAAGTTTGCGGATGCGGCGTCCAACGCCGAGATTGCCGTGCGCACCGATCCAAGCCAAGGGCCATGGTCTTTGCTGTGGCTCAACGCTTTGGAAGATCTCCAACGCTATGAGGAAACGATCGTGGCAGGCCGCCAGGCGATTGCACTGGGCGCGCCAAACGCCGAAGCGATTGGGGCGTTGATGCGACTGGCCGAGCAGGCCATCGCTTTCCAACACGCGCAGAAAGCCTATGAGGCCTTGGCAAAAAATCTGCCGCAGGAGGCGCTTCCGGAAGCCCAGGAGGCCGTGCGCCGCGCCCCGGATGTGGCCAGCCATCGCTTGCTGTTAATCAGCGCCTTGCAAGCAACCAATGACTTTGCGGGTGCAGAGGCGGCGGCAGGGGAGGCTCTGGAGACAGACGAAGAAAACGCCACAATCCGTATTCAGCGGGCCTATTTGCGTCAGCTACTGGGGCGTGGCGGAGCTGCGCAGCAGGACATCGACGCCGTTCTGGCCCAGGATTGGATCGATGAATCCTTGCGGCGCAATGTGCGCCTGATTGGCGCCGACCTTGCGCTGGCCGATCGGCAGCCAGCGCGTGTCGAGAAGCTCCTTGAGTCTGTTGCGCTCGATGACGAACAGGCCGCGTCCCGGCGCCAGGCCGCGAGGGCGCTTGGCAGCTTCTGGACCGCGCAAGAAGTCTTGCCTGCCACTGCCTATGCCCCCTTGCAGCTGTGTCACGACACGCCCTATGGGACAGTCTGCGAGATGCAGCCTTGGGACGCCCCAGGTACGGACAGCCCCGCAGCGCGCGCTTATGCCGCCTACGGCCAGAAGCGCTATGAACAAGCCATTGCGCTGGCGCGCAGAGCGATCGCCGAGGATCCAAAGAGCGAATCGAACCAGATTTTGCTCACTACGGCATTGGCCGCAGGAACACCGAACGAACAGCAAGAAGCTCTGGCCCGACTGGACCAAGCCCTGTTGGCTCAGCCACAAGACGCCAATTTACTGCGTCAGCGCGGCTACTTGCGCCTTGCGAATCGCCAACCTGAACTGGCTTTGCAGGATTTTGTGGCGGCTCGAAGCACGGGCAATGCCCCGCCAACGAACATTCTGGACGAGGCATATGCCTTGGCTGCGAGTGGCAACCGGATCGCGGCTGCAGCCATGTTGCGTCAGGCGATTGACGACGCAGACAATGGGAAGTTTGCACTCGATGCGCAGCAGCGATTCGATACCCGAAGCGCCGTGGCCAATTTTTCGCGCGAGTGGGGCGCAACCGCGTCCGTTGGCTATCGCGGTGCGCGTGCACCGACCAATGCATTGGTCGGTCAGCCGGTATCACTGCCTGGAAACGCCGCTTTCAGCACCGTTGAGGCGTATTGGCGCCCGCCGGAGTTTCTCAACTCCAGCAGCAGCACGTTCGACGTCTATGGGCGCTTGTCCAATACCCTGCACAGTGGCGCCGATGTCACGGGTGCACAAACTGTCCCGGATCCTTGCGGAGGAACGATCAATGTTGCGGAGACCCGTAGCCAGGCCGTCTCCGGTTTTCCCACGACGACCGGCGCAATTGGCGCGCGCTACACGCCATGGACCGAAAAGAACATCACCTTTGGACTGGAGAGGCAGTTTTTTCTGGGCAACGCGGCACGCAGTGGCTCTCTGAATGCGGATTCCAGTGCCGTGCGCTGCTTGTTGAACCAGCAGGCCGGAGCGGTCGATTACCGTACCGACGCGGCTGCCGGAGCCTGGCAGGCCTATGTGCTGTATGGGTTTTATGAGGGCACGGGGCTCAGGCTTGATGCCCGCAATTGGTTCACGATGGAAGGCTACGTACAGGCTGGGTACACCTTGATGGACGCCCCGACGGCCTACACCCTGCGCGACAGTTCAGGCCAGGTGCTGGGACGCTCCGAGGGCAGACTCAAGCGCGGCCAGGCTTTCGCGGCCAGTGAGGTGCGGGTGGGCCGCAGCTACCTTTCTGACTACAGCGATCGGCTGGTGTTCTTTCCCCATGTGTCGCTCGCTGCCGACTGGTACTCGGACCGCAATCGTGCAACGGGCACACCGGTGGCAGGCGCCTCCAATTTTGATCTGGTCGGCATCAACGGCGATTGGTCTGTAGGCGCGGGCGTTGGCGTCAACTTGCGCTATTGGCTGGAAGGCGATAAATACCGTGCGCAAAGCTCCTATGTGGACGGAAGTCTGCAATACCGCACGCGCCTGGGTGGCGTTAAAGACCGCGCCAAGGGCGTCTTCCTGAGCTTGACATTCGCGTATTGAGCGGCACCGCGAGCTTGTTGAAATATTCGTGTAATCGATGAAAACTCCTATTGCTCCTTCCGCAGTCTCTCGGCGAGGCTTGCTTGGCTTGTCGCTCGGATTCACTCTTGGTATGTCCTTGCCGCAGGTAGCCATCGCGCAGCCCGATATTCTGGCAATCATCGGCAAAGACAACTATCTGTTCCCCGCATGGGGCACCACGGACGAACCCAATTGGCCGGCCATTGACGCCACGGTGGCACGTGTCGCTGAGGTGCACAAGCGGCTTGCTGCGCGCGGCATTGCGCTGGTGGCACCGGTGCTGCCCAGCAAGAAGCTGTTTTACGCCGACAAACTTCCCGCTGTCGACGCCCTGACGCCCGAAATGCTTGGTCGCTACGCAGGCATCCGGGATCGATTGGCTGCAGCCGGCGTGCCTGGTTTCGATGTGGAGCGACTTTATCGCGCCCTTCAGGCAAACGGCGAGCCGGTCTACTACCGCACCGATCAACACTGGACCCAGTCGGCGGCCGATGCCACCGCACAAGCTACTGCGGACCTCATTCACCAGTTGGTTCCCAAGTTGGCTGGCGCCGCCGGTACCGGGCTCGCGCTGGGCGCAATATCCAAGGAACGGCGGTATGGCGACCTTGCAGAGCGCTTTCTCTCGCCAGAGCAACGGCGCGCCGCTGGGCGTGAGATTTTTACGGTACGCCGCCAAACCCAGACGACGGGCTTGCTTGATGCGGCCATCGCCCCTGTTCACGTGACGGGCAACAGCATGGTGCAGCCATATTTCGGGTTTCCGCAAAAATTGTCGAATCTGATTGACCGGCCGGTTTCCGTGAATTGGAAGCCAGGCGACGTGGGTTTTTGGAGCGTGTTGATCGAATATCTGGAGTCTGCGGCGTTTCGCCAGCAGCCACCCCAAGTGGTGGTCTGGCAATTGTTTGAGCCCAATTTCCACCTCGGTCCCGATGCGGAAGGCCTATGGGACGCAGCTTCTGTCCTCTCTGCCCAGGATTGGAGCCGGAGGCTTGGCGCAGCACTGCCGGCGTGATGGCGATACCAGCGCCGCTGCCGCCGAGCGAATCAGACCTCTCCGGGCATCGGCGTATCGCGATCGTGGTTGCGCTGGCCCTGGCTGCGGGCTTTGTCTGGGGCGTGCTGCGCCTCAGTCAGTTGCGCTTTGCGCCCAGTGAATGGGCACCGTCCACCTGGGTGGACGGCCAGGCGGGCAAACAGGCCAACAAGGCGCTGGGCACGCTGCCTGGCCAGACTTGGGTTGATCGGGCATCGGCCGCGCTGCGCTTCCGTTTTTTTGGAGACTTGGGCCCTCAGGTGCTTGAGGGCTGTCCTGGTTGGCTGTTCTATCGCGACGGCCTGCGCCCAGCGCCGGGCTCCAGCGGTGCATTTGCACAGCGGGCGGAGCTGATGCGCCACTGGGCTGCACAATGGAAAAAAACTGGCATTCATCTGCTGGTGCTTACCGTGCCCGACAAATCGCGCGTACAGGCAGCCCAGCTCTGTGGTCTGCGAGTGGCTGCGCCTCTCCCGGGACGGCTGGATGAATGGCAGCATGCACTCGCTGGCGCGGAAGTGCCCTTTGTTGATCTTCGGTCTGCCCTGGGCGCTGTGCCACAGGCGTTTTACCGAACCGACGTACACATGACGCAAGAAGGCGCCGACGCGGCGGCCGACATCAGCGCAAAGGCAGCACTTCCCATTCTGGGCGGCAAAGGGACGCAGAAGTTCACCTCGTCCAGTGGAGCGGAAGCGGTGCCGCGCATGGGCGACTTGATCGTGCTTGCTGGGCTGGAGCATGCGCCAAAAGGGTGGCGTCCTGAGCTTGAGCAGGTTGTGCCCGAACACATCGAGCCGGTGCGCAGCGGTGGGCTGCTTGACGAAGGGACAAGTGCACAAGTAATTTTGCTCGGTGACTCCAATGGTCTTCGCAGCGAGTTCGCAGAACGCCTGGGCCGACAACTTGGCGGCGAAGTTTGGAATCTGAGCCAGGACGGTGGCTATTTTTCAGGCGCCATGCTGGCGGCGCTGGACCGGCAGCGGACTCTGCCGCATAGCCTCAAGCTGGTCGTGTGGCAATTTTCCGAATTGTCCTTGTCGCTGCCGCTGACCCCGGCCGAGCAGCGCGCGCTTGACGCCATTCGCTGAGTTCGCCTTGCTCTTCAACTCCTATCTCTTTTTGTTTTTGTTTCTGCCGGTGGCTCTGGGGGGCTACTACCTGCTTGGGCGCGTTCGCCTGCGTTGGGCGGCGCTGTGGTTGTGCGCCGCATCGTTCGTGTTTTATGGCTGGTGGAATCCTCGCTTTGTAGTGCTGCTGGCGGCATCCATTCTGTTCAACCACGTGGTCAGCCGGTATGTTCTTCAGCAGGCCAGTGCGCCACGCCGTCAGGGCTGGATGGTGGCGTTCGGTGTAGCGAGCAACCTGACGCTGCTCTTCTACTACAAGTATTTCGTCACTCTGCTGGGCGTGCTTCAGGGTTGGGGCCTGTATGCCGATCGCCCCGAAGGTATCCTCCTGCCACTGGGTATTTCCTTCTTCACTTTTACCCAGATCGGCTATCTGCTCGATTGCCGCGCCGGTTTCGTGCAATCGCCCAGCCTGCTCAAGCACACGCTGTTCGTCACGTTTTTCCCCCACTTGATTGCGGGTCCGGTGCTGCACCACAAAGAGATGATGCCGCAGTTCGCTGAGCCGGAAACCTACCGGTTCCGGGCGGACAACCTGTCCATCGGCGGCACCCTGTTTGTCATTGGTCTGGCCAAGAAGGTACTCTTTGCAGATGGTATTGCAGCGTACGCCGATGCCGGATTTGTGGCGCCCGCAGAGCTGCAGTTCTGGGGCGCTTGGTCCACCAGCCTGGCCTACGCCATGCAACTGTACTTCGACTTTTCTGGCTATTCCGATATGGCACTAGGCCTGGCCAAGATGTTCGGCATCCGCTTCCCCCTTAACTTCAACTCGCCGTACAAGGCCAACTGCATCATTGACTTCTGGGCGCGTTGGCATATGACGCTCACGCGCTATCTCACCGCCTATCTTTACTACCCACTCGCCATGCAGGTCTCGCGCTGGCGCAATCGCCGTGGTTTGCCCGTGGGCTCCGCGGGCAGTCGCACACCGGGGGGGTTTGCGCTGATGATTGCCCTGCCTACCCTCTACACCATGGGGCTCGCGGGCGTGTGGCATGGGGCGGGCCTTCAGTTCGCCATTTACGGACTGCTGCACGGCGCCTACCTGTGCGTGAATCACGGCTGGCGCGTGCTGTTTGCCAAACGCTTCGCGCCGCGCCGCGCATGGTCTCAATGGTGTTGGAGCCGTGCGTGTGTGCTGCTCACCTTTGTGGCTGTGATGGCGGCTTTCGCTTTCTTTCGCGCGTCGAACGTACACGAAGCCATGGCGCTTCTGCGCGCCATGGTGGGATTGCAGGGGGTGGAAACCGTGCAGTGGCCGCAGCATGAACTGAGTGAACTGGCGGGCCTGCAAGACTGGCGCTTGCTGATCGGTCGGCATCTGCTGACCATCCAGTTGGCGCTTTTGCTTGCTGTGGTCTGGCTGGCGCCCAATTCGCACCAGATCCTTGGACATTTTTCACCGGCATTGGCGCGCGTTCAAGAGGCCGATATGCGGTGGTTGCGCTGGCGCCCCAATGGCGCATGGCTCCTTGCGTTTCTCGTCGTACTGTGGGTCTGCCTGATGCATCTTCATCGGGAAACCCGTTTTCTTTACTTTCAGTTCTGATGTTTCCATCTTCTTTGCCCATTGCGCGCTCCAAGGCTTTGGAGTGCGCAGCGGTTGCGCTTTCGCTGGCGGCCGCTGCTCCTGCTTTGGCGCAGGAAGGCGCGCTCTCTCAGCTGTATGCACCCCGGCCGCCGGCAGGTGCTTCTTACGTGCGGGTTGTCAATCCGCTGCCTGTGGCGCTTGCCATTCGCGTGGCCAAGGGCCCGGTGCAGCAACTTGGTGGCAAGGCACCTGCGGGCAGCTACGCCATCGTTCCGGGCGGGCAGCGTTTTGGTGTGCAGATTGACGGAAAGGAAGTCGCTCGTTTGGAGGTACGCCCGGACAGCTTCAGCACATTGGCCCTGCGCCGCGAAGCTGCTTCCTACGCACTCACAGTCATCGACGATACGGCGGATACCGAAGATGCGCTGAAGGCCGAGCTTCGGTTTTACAACCTCGCCGCGGGCTGCTCTGCAGCGAATCTGCTGCTGGCACCGGCGGGTACAGCGGTGTTTTCCGCTGTGGCCGCCAGCGCTTCGGCAGCGCGATCGGTCAACCCGGTCAGGGCGTCGCTTGCGGGGCAATGTGGCGATGCCAAAACCGCGCCGCAATCGCTCCCGCACCTGGAGCCAGGCGATCATCTGAGCTTGTTTTTGACGGGATCTGCCGCTGCCCCGCAGCTGGTGATTCAGCCTAGCCGAACCGATCCCTTCACGCGTTGAGCGCTTGGTAGATTTCGGCCAGCCTGGCGCGGTCTATTTTGAAGTTCACCGATACCGGCATGCGCTCGCAGGCCAGCAGCTCGGTGGGCAGCATGTAGTGGGGGAGCTTTCTGGCCAGCAGCACTTTCCAGTCGGCCAAATCCTGAGGCAGACGCGCCTCTGTGCTGCCGGTTTCCACGAACGCCACCAGCCGTGCCACAGCGCCATTGGCGCGGCGCAGGGCCACAGTGGCGGCAGGGCGGGCGCCCGGCAGCGTAGCCAACGCGGCATCGACTTCCAGCAGTTCCAGGCGGTAGCCATTGAGCTTGATCTGATCGTCGATGCGCCCGTGGCAGTAAAGCATGCCGTCAGCAGCTTCAGTGCCGAGGTCGCCGGTGCGAAAACCGCGCTGGCCATCGCGTTCAAACATGCGGCTGGCGTTCAGGTCCGGCCGGTTGATATAGCCGCGCATGACGTGCGGCCCAGCAATGCACAGCTCGCCTGCGTCGCAGAACACCCAGCTGTCTCGCTTGGCTCGCCCGATCGGCATGATGGCGTCGTTCGCCAGATGGGAGTCTTCGACGCGCAACAAGGTCGTAGCTACCGTGGCCTCGGTCGGTCCGTAGGTGTTGAGAATGGGTAGATCAGGGAAACGCTTTCGCAGCGTGCGCGCCAAGGGCACAGGCAAGGGTTCGCCACAAAACAGAAAGATCCGCAGAGACGGCAATCCCGTTTGCGAGAACCCAGGATTGAGCAATTGCTGCTGGGCAAAAGAGGGCGTTGAGACCCAGGTGCTGACCGCGTGGTGCGTGATTTGCTCCGCCACCTTCAATGGTGCAGCAGCTGTATCGCGATCCAGCATCATGATGCTGCCACCCAAGGCGAGTGTTCCAAACACGTCGTAGAGCGAGACATCGAAGCTGAACACCGTATGGTTCAGGAAGACCGGATGCGGGCCCAAGTCGAAATCCAGCCGCATCCAGTCGATCAGGCCCTGCACACTTTCGCGTCCAATCTGCACGCCCTTGGGCTGGCCAGTGGTGCCGGAAGTGAACATGATGTAGCACAGGCCGCTCTCGGCCAGCGTTGGCGGCGGGCCCTCTCGCAGCACATGGAACGAGCCTGTGGCGGTGTCATAAAGCAGGTTGGCATCGAGGGTGTCGATGATGCTTTGCAGTCGGCTTTGCGGGTACACGGCGTCCACGGGAACAAAGGGCGCACGCAGCATCAGGGCGCCGGTGAGCGCCACCATGAACGCCGCTTCCTTGTGTCCCCGGATGACGATGGGTGCATCAGCGCGCAGACCGAGGGCCTGGGCGTGCTCGCACCAGGCGCGGGCCTGCGATTCCAGTTGCTGCCAGGTGAGGCTGCGGTCATGAGCGATCACTGCCCAGGCATCGTGGTCGCTTTCATGGTCTTGAAAACGGCAGGCATCGAAGTCGAAATACATAGCCGTGCTCGCCGCGTCAGCAGTGTGCAGCAACGTAGGTGGACAGCGTGCGCAAGGAATGCAGGTGCTCTTCCACTTCAGTCAGCGGCACGGTACAGCCGAAACGGCTCTCGATGGCCAACATCAAATCAACGGCTGCAACAGAATCGAGCAGGCCCGACTCCAGAAGCAAGGTGTCGGGGCCGATTTTTTTCAGGATGACGGCCTGGATCATTTCGGCCAGCTGGTCTTCAACTTCGGATGGGGTCATGGGGTAGAAAGAGAGAAAAATTACACGTCGCGCGTGATGGGCATGCCAAGCACGACGCTGGAGAGGCTGCCGAGAATGCGGTCGTCGTTGACCATCACCATGGCAGAGTGGGCGTCGCGGATATGGCGGCTCAGGTAGAACTCGCCATCCTCCATGTAGCCCTGAATGCCACAGATACGCAAGGCAATCTCGGTGACGCGAATCACCAGCGCTGAGGCGCTGACCTTGAGCGTGTTGTAGCTCACCATGCGGTCGGTGGTGGAAGTCTGGGAGTCGTCCGCCTCATACAGTGACAGGTTGGCCGCAATCAGCGCGCGCATCTGGTGCACCATGGCTTCGCCTTCGGCCAGACGCAGATTTGCGATTGGGTTGAGCGGGGCCCCCGCGCGGTTGCGCTTGCGCAGAAAGGCCTGCGCCCGGCCGAGCGCCGCAGCCGCAATGCCCAGCCACACGGAGCCCAGCAAAATGTGGGAGCTGGGCAGCATGGTGTCTGACATCACATTGGCAAAGCGACCAGGGAAGATCTGCTCAGCTGAGCAGTGCGCGGTGAGATTGAAGCGATCGGTGCAGGCGCCGCGCATGCCCAGCGGATTCCAGCGGCCACACGACTCCAATGCAAGTTGCTCGCGCAGCACCGCTACCAGCTGCTGGTCTGATGCCGCCGCATCTTCGGATCGGCGCGCCGACACCAGAAAAACATCGGCCGCATGCGCATAGGAAATGACCGAGCCGCTCTTGTGCAAATGCAGCCCATTGTCTTTCAGATCGATAAAGCAAGCACTGGTTCGGATGGAGCCACCCGTGGCCCCTTCGGTGGTGGCAGAGGCAATCAAGCTTTGCTCGCGCGCCATGCGCAGCAGCAGTTGCTGGTGCCATTCGCTCTCGCCTGAATGCTCGATGGCGACAGCAGCCTGCGACTGGTGCATGGCGAAAATCAAGCCCGTCGAAGCGCAGCCCTCAGCCAGTCGCCGACAGATATTGGTGACGGCACGCAGCGACAACTCGGGTCCGCCGAAGCGACGGGGAACCAGCAGCCCGAGCAAGCCCTCAGCGCGCAAGGCTTCCAGGGCTTGCACGGGCAGCTGGCCCGCCTGGTCGACTGCGTCGGCGTATTGGGCAGCAATGGCGGCGGAGGAGGCAGTTGCGGATGCTTCGACTTGGGCTTCAGGCACGGCGCTGACGGATTTCATGCAAGAAGTTTCCACTGAAAATCAGCATTCTCGTCGCCGCCCCCGATTTCAGCAAGCTTGTGGCTGCGCCCACGCAGGGCTGGTGATCGGTCACGCCTAGACCTGGCTCCCCCAGGAATACGGAAAGGTCAGCTCATCGTCCGAGCTGCTGAGCAACCAGGGATCAACGGCGAAGGCCACGATGCGGTCCGCTCCGAAGCTGCGTGCCACTTGCATCTGCTCACTGATGCGCTCGCCCGAGGCTGGTTTGGCCCGGAACGCATCGTTGCTATTGGGCAGGGAGGGCAGTTGCTCGAACAGTTCCACAATCAGGTCAAAGGGAATGTTGCGCTCGCGCAGCAGCAGGCGCAAAGGCTCCAGCCCTGCGTAGTTGCCAAGGCCCGCCACGCCTACGCCGTCCTGCAGCATGGGACGCAGCCGGACCGCGTCGAGAATGTCGCCCCACAGACCCGCCAAAGTACCCGTCGTCGCCACCTGGCTGTAAAAAGTTGAAAGGGCCAACGGTTGGGCAGAGCGCTTGGCAGAGGCCTCTGAGATTGCGCTCAACCAGGGGACCAGAAGTTCCCTTCGCTCGGGGGTGGCCCAGTTGTACTGGTCCAGTTCGTAGGGCAGATACCAGCCACGGAAACCCGCCTGGTCAGGCCAGCGGCTGTTGTTCAGAGTGTCCATGCAAACAGCCTGCGTGCGATCGAGAAACTCCGACACGCGCCGTGTTCCCTTGCCACTCAGCACTTTCCACCAGCCTTCGTCGTAGGGCAGGCCCACCCGAATGCCAATGCCATTGCTGCGACCCTCTTCGAACAGAAGTTGGATCAGCTCTTCAGGCATGGTCCAGGGGTAGCTGCCGCCATACAGTGCACTCCACTGCAAGATGATTTCGTTGCAGCCGAGATCGCGCGTGAGCTTGAGTCGACGTCGCCATTCCGCGACGGGCAGCGTTTCATAGCTCTGCCAGGGCTGCAGGAAAGTCGCCTGAAATTTCTCGGTGGTGCCGCTGCCGCTGCCGCAGCCCGCTGCCAGAGAAGCGGCAGCAGCCGCTGCCAGAGTCAGCCAGGCGCGCCGGCTGTACTGCGGATCGTTGATCGGTGGGGAGGGGGAAAGGGGCGACATGGCGTTCAATGCAGCAGTGCGATTCGCGGAAATCTGAGCATAGCCACATCCGGCGGTTCTTGCTGTGAAGCTTGAGCAGAGTCCACAGGCGCCAATCATGCCGCGCCACGTGCTATCTTGCGGTCCTCGATTTTGAACTGCTCTATCTCGCTGCCATGCTCGCCAAACGCATCATTCCCTGCCTCGACGTCACCGGAGGTCGCGTGGTCAAAGGGATCAATTTTGTTGAACTGCGCGACGCGGGCGATCCGGTGGAAATTGCCGAGCGCTACAACGAGCAGGGGGCCGACGAGCTCACGTTTCTTGACATCACGGCCACCAGCGACGAGCGGGACCTGATCCTGCACATCATCGAAGCCGTGGCCAGCCAGGTGTTCATTCCGCTCACCGTGGGCGGCGGCGTGCGCACTGTGGACGACGTTCGCCGCCTGCTCAACGCCGGCGCCGACAAGACCAGCTTCAACTCTGCCGCCATTGCCAACCCGGACGTCATCAACGCGGCCTCGGAACGTTACGGCGCGCAGTGCATCGTTGTGGCCATTGACGCCAAGCGCCGCAGCGCGGATGAAGCAGCGCAGCGGGGCGCCGATGGTGAGTTGCGCGGCCCGGGTTGGGACGTTTTCAGCCATGGCGGGCGCAGGAACACCGGGCTGGACGCCGTGGCCTGGGCGCGCGAGATGGCGCGGCGCGGTGCCGGTGAGATTTTGCTCACCAGCATGGACCGCGACGGCACCAAGGCAGGTTTTGACCTGGAGCTCACGCGCGCGGTGAGCGACGCCGTCGCTGTGCCGGTGATTGCCTCGGGCGGTGTCGGGACGCTGGCGCATTTGTGCGACGGCATCCAGATCGGCGGCGCCGACGCCGTGCTAGCCGCCAGCATTTTTCACTATGGCGAGTTCACCGTGCAGCAGGCCAAGCGCGCCATGGCGGAGCGCGGCATTCCGGTGCGACTGGCCTGACCTTGCAAGTCAAAATTCTTAGGACTTACGCAAAATCGCCCCAGCGGCGTTGCTCTTCCTTGCCGTGCGCTTGCACTGTCTGCGTCAGAGCGCCTTGCTGGCAACCATTTTGCGTGAGTCCTGATTTTAAGGGAAAATGGCCTCTAGCGCTTGACTGACAATCTCTGATAGCTATATTTATTATAGCAGATTCGCGTTTTCAACCGTGCGCAATTTCCTCTCGCACGGCCGCCACCTGGCGGCGCGAGACCATGATCGGCTCGGCCAGCCCCGCCAGCCGCACCGCCCAGCAGTCGCCCTCTTCGGCGTCAAAGTGCTTTTCCAGCGCCCGTACCGCGTGGCGTGCCACCAGCGCATTGCGGTGCACCCGCATCAGTTGTGCGCCGTGGCGCGCTTCGAGCTCTGCCAGGGTGCTGTCGAGCACGTAGCTGCGTGATGCGGTGCGCAAGGTGACGTATTTCAGTTCGGCCTTGCATAGCAGCACCTCGGTCAGGGGCACGCGTTCGGTGCGCCCGCGGTCCTGAATCAAGAGCACCTCTCCCAGCGACTCCGCAGCCGGGGGCGTACGCGTTGCCATTTCACGCAGGCGCTGCACCTTGGCCAGCGCTTGCTGCAGGCGCTCCAGGCGCACCGGCTTGGTGAGGTAATCGGCCGCATCGAGCTCGAAAGCGCTGACGGCGTGCTCGGCGTGCGCGGTGACGAAGACGATGGCGGGCGGCCAGGCCAGCGCCCGCACCCGGTGCGCAAAGGCCAGGCCGTCGAGCCCAGGCATGTGGATGTCGAGCAGCAGCAGATCAAAGCCGCGCCCGTCCACCGGCGCCAGCAGGGCCAGGGCGTCGGCGCTGCTGGCCGCTTCGCTGACGCGGTGCGGCGGATTCGCCGGGCAGTCGGCCAGCAAGCTCGCCAGGCGGCGGCGCGCCAGGGCTTCGTCGTCAACGATCAGGATCTTCATGGCTTGCGGGTGGTTGGGCTGCGACGGCCCGCTTCGACGGGGCTGGAGGCGCGGGTGGGCGGCAGTGTCAGACGCACTTCGTACAGGCTGCCGCGCACGCCGGCGCTGAATTCGGCCTGCACATCGTGCAGCAGCGCCAGGCGCGCACGCACGTTGGCCAGCGCAATGCCGTGCCCGGGCGCGCTCGCACCGGTGCGGGCGCTGTCGGCGGGCAGGGTGTTGGTGATGCGCACCACCACGCGGCTGCCGCGCAGCTCGGTGCAGACGCGCAGGCGCCCGCCCCAGCTGCTGGGCTCGACGCCGTGCTTGACGGCGTTCTCCACCAGCGGTTGCAGCAGGAGCGGCGGCAGCAAGGCGCTGCCAGCACGCGGATCGATCTGCCACTGCACCTGTAGGCGCTCGCCAAAGCGCACCTGCTCGATGCCGAGGTAGCGCTGCGCCAGCACCAGTTCCTCCGCCAAGGTGACAGCCTCGCCCTGCTCAACCAGCGCATGGCGGAACAGATCGCTCAGGTCTTCCAGCAGCGATTCGGCCTTGGCCGGCTCGGCGCGCACCAGGGCAATGGCGCTGTTGAGCGTGTTGAAGAGAAAGTGCGGGCGGATGCGCGACTGCAGTTCCGTGAGCCGCGCCGTCGTGGCGGCCGGCGTGCGGCCGCGCGCGCGCAGCGCCAGCGCCGCCACCAGCAGTGCGGCCAGCAACGCGCCC
>ERZ724520.120-NODE-120-length-40690-cov-8.149280_pt1 | contig 40690 bp, 29 predicted proteins | sample MGYA00376053_ERZ724520 | MGnify/ENA primary metagenome ERZ724520 (study PRJEB28724, sample SAMN07190886) | activated sludge metagenome | isolation source: activated sludge of sewage treatment plant in Hong Hong | place: USA: Christiansburg, Virginia | collected...
AAAGCCTGGCCGCCGAACAAAAGGCCAAGGGCTTCCAAGTGCAGGAACGCCGGCCCGTGCAAAAGGGAGTGTTCCAGAAACCCCGGCAAGACAAGCCGCGGCCCAGCACGCCCAACTCGGTGTTTGCGCTGGCTCAGGCCTGGTCCGGCCGGTCCACGTAGTGGATCGCTGCGAACTGCAGATGGTGCATCAGCTCCCGCAGGATCAGCAGCGTGGCGGCAAAGGCTTTGTCTTCCGGCAAGCCCTCGTGTGAAGCCGGGCGGCCCAGCGCCACCGAGGTCAGCCGGTCAAAGCTGCGCTCCAGGGCTTCGATGGAGAGTTCCATCGCTGCGCCCTCGGTGACACCCGACACAATGGCGATGCTGCGGATGGCCGGGTCCATGGTGTACAGCCGGGGCCGCGCCTGCACCAGCGCGCGGGCACGCATCACCTCGTCTTCCACCGTGGCGATGGCGTTTTCCAGTTCCAGCGGGGTTGGTACCGCACGTTTGAAAAACTCACGCGCGGTACGCTGGGCGCCTATGGCCATCGTGAGGGTGGCGGGCGCGTCCAGGCTGTCTCCAACGGCCAGACCGGTTTGTTCGTCCCCAATGTGCAAAACCGCCAGGCTGCCGGAACCGGTGGCAACACTGCGAATGGCTCCATAGCGGGCATTGACGTCGACATCCGATGCGGACGGTTCCATATTGCAACTCCAGTAGTGGGGTTCTCAGCCCAGCGCCGCACGCCATTTCAAGAAGTCGGCATGCATGGCGGCACTGATTCCATGGTCCATAGGGTACAGGCGCAACTGGTGGTCCACACCCAACGCGTTCAACAAGGCGTCCGAGCGGTGCGCCCAATCGACAGGCAGTTTGCTGTCCTGCGTGCCGTGGCCGATGAAAGCCTGGAGGTTTGAGAGACGCTCCTGGCTGGCCAGTTGGGGTTCAAGCTCTGGCAGTATGCGACCCGACAGCACGGCAAACCCGGCCACGCTTTCCGGCGCACTTAAGGCCACGCTGGCACTGAGAATGCCGCCCTGGCTGAAACCGGCAATCACCGTGTTGGCAGCTGTGATGCCATGGCGCACCTGTAGTTGCTGCACAAAGGCGATCAGTGTGGTGCGGCTGCGTTCGGCTTCTTCAGGAACGATACGCGGTCCGCTGGCCGTGAACGCCACACGAAACCAGGCAAACTGCTGCGCGCCCATTTGCAGGGGGCCGCGCGCAAACACCACCAGCGTGTCGCGGTCCAGCCCTGCGGCAATGTCCATCAAGTTGGTTTCATTGCCCCCCACACCGTGCAGCAGGATCAGGCACTTCGAAGGCTGGGGCGACAGGGGCTCCAGGACGCGGTAGGACAGGCCCGAGGCGCCGTCCGTTAACAGTTCGCCAAGCATTGGATGGAACGGCTTCATTGCGGAATGCCCCATACGTAGGATTCCATGGACAGCATCCCGTGCAAGATGCCGCCGCCGTCCAGCACCTGCAGCGCGTCACCTTCCTGCTGCGCTCCCAGCGCCACCAGCAAGGGCAGGAAGTGTTCTTCGGTCGGATGCGCGCGCACGGCGTGCGGAGCCTCAGTCCGGTAGTTGATCAGTGGCGTTCGCGCGTTGGCGGCTACCGCGGCACGCACCCAGGCCGCAAACTCCTGCGCGTAGGCCTGCGGTTGTGCGCTGCCCTGTCGGAATTCGTACAGGTTGTGCGTCATGCTGCCAGAGCCGATGATCAAGACGCCCTGCTTCCGTAGCGGCGCCAGCGCCCGGCCCAACGCCACGGCTTGCGCCGTTGTCAGTGAAGCCGGCATCGACACCTGAAAGACCGGAACCTGGGCGTCGGGCAACAGGTGAACCAGCGGCACCCAGGCGCCATGGTCCAGACCGCGGCGCGCATCCACACCGGTACTGAAACCGGCCTCGGCCAGCAGCCGGGCCGCCTCGAGGGCCAACTCGGGCTGACCGGGTGCGGGGTATTGCAGGTCGTACAGTGCGGACGGAAAACCGCCAAAGTCGTGCACGGTGTCGGGCTGCTGCGTGGTCATGACCTGCACCTCCCGGGTTTGCCAGTGCGGCGACACCACCAGCACGGCCTTGACGCCTGACAGTTGTTGGCCCAGGGTCCGCAACTGCGGCCCCAGCACACCGGGTTCCATGGCGAACGTGGGCGCGCCGTGTGAGATGAAAAGGACGGGGGCTTGGGTGGGTGTAGTCATGGTGGCTCCGATGCAATCAGCGCTCAGACCGCGCGTCCAGGCTCCAGCCGCCCGCACCGTTGGCAGCCAGCGCCAGCAAACCGCCGACCACCGCGATGTTCTTGAAGAACAGCAACTGTGTCACGAATGCCATCTCGGCCGGGGCCGACCAGTAGGCGTGGAAGAAAAAGCTGGCCACCAGCGTGAAGGCCGCCAGCACCAGCGAGGCCATGCGCGTCTGGAAACCGGCCAGCAGCGCCAGGCTGCCCAGGATTTCGACGGCCAGCGCCAATGCGGCGCCGACCGCAGGCAGTGGCAGGCCTACCGAGGCGATGTAGCCCACGGTTCCGGAAAAGCCGGTGAGCTTGCTGATGCCGGCCGGCAGAAACAGCGCGACAAACAGGATACGGGCGGCCAGGCTGAGGCCGTTTTGCAGTGACTTGGACATGGTGGATTCCTTTAAAAGAATGAAATGGGAACTGGGTTGCACGGAACAGTTGCGGGCTCAGGCACGCTGGATCCAGGTGGGGGCAATCGAGGTGCCGAGGCCGGCACCGTAGCCCAGATAAATGTTGAAGCCGGCAACCGGTTCCAGGTAGCGCGCATTCTTCAGGCCCCCCGCGTCCACGGTCGCAAAGCCCATGCTCTGCGCCAACGCCGTGGCGGTCTGTTTGGCACGCTCGCTGTCACTGGCCACAAACACTGTGACGGTCTGGCCGTTGCCGAAGTCGGCGCCGTCGGTGAGCACCTGCGCGAACACGGTGTTGAACGCCTTGACGACCTCTGCACCGGGGGCGGCCTTGGCGATTTCTTCGGCAGCCGAGGTGCTGTGGCCCAGGGTCAGGCCCATGTAGTCGGCCGTCAGCGGATTGGTGATGTCGACGACCACCTTGCCGCGCAGGTCGCCCAGGCTCTGCAGGGCAGAGACGGCATCGCCATAGCCGGTAGCTAGAACGATGGCGTCCGCAGACGCTGCCGCGCCCGCCGGGGCCACGGCAACGGCGCCCGGGTTGGCCTGTGCCACGGCCAGGGCTTTGTCCAGATTGCGGGCGGTGACGGTGACCTGGTGGCCCGCACGGCTAAGCTGTTTGACGAAGGCTGCGCCCATGTTGCCGGCGCCGAGGACTGTTACTTTCATGGTGATTCCTTGTATCGATGCACCGGTTGAACGCGGTGTGTGTGGTGCATGGGATGAACTTTATTAGATTGAAGATAAAAGATAAACGGTGTTAAATTAGATTAATTGTTTCACCTGGAGAGATAATGGACCGATTCCTGGAAATGCAGACCTTCAACGCCGTGGTCGAAGCCGGCAGCTTCGTCAAGGCGGCCAACGCGCTGGACCTGTCCAATGCTGCGGTGTCGCGCTATGTGGTGGACATGGAAACCCGGCTCGGCGTTCGCCTGCTGCACCGCACCACGCGACGGCTGTCGTTGACCGAGGAAGGGCAGGTGTTCTATGCCCGCAGCAAGGAGCTGTTGGCAGAACTGCAGGAGGCGGAAGATGAAATCACGTCCCGCCGCGACGCCGCCAGCGGCCTGTTGCGCGTCAACGCGCCGTTCACCTTTGGCATCCTGCACCTCGCGCCGTTGTGGGGGGAGTTCAAGGCGCTGCACCCCAAGGTCTCGCTGGACATCACGCTCGCTGACCGGCTGGTGGATCTGGTGGAGGAAGGTTACGACGTGGCGATCCGGATCGCCATGCTGGAGAACTCCAGCCTGGTCAGCAAACGCCTGGCCACGACCCGCATTGTGGTGTGTGCCTCACCGCAGTACCTGGCCCAGCACGGCACGCCGCAACACCCCAGCGAACTCACCAACCACGCCATCATTTCCTACAGCTACCTGTCGACGAAGGACGAATGGAAGTTCACCGGACCGCATGGCCCGGTCAGCGTGAAGACCAACCCCTGCATCCACACCAATAGCGGCGATACCTGCCGCGCAGCCGCGCTGGCGCACCAGGGCGTGATCCTGCAGCCCACCTTTTTGGTGGGACGTGATCTGCAGGAGGGCACCCTGGTGGAGCTGATGCCGGAATACCGGTCCATCGAGCTGGGCATTTACGCGGTGTACCCCACGCGCAAGCACGTGTCGGCCAAGGTGCGCGCGCTCATCGATTTTCTGGCCGTCCATTTTGCCGGGCGGGGACCGGCCTGGTGAGCGGGTGCGGCCCGTGCAGTGTGCTCAGGCCGCCCGTACGGCGCTGGCTTCGTTGGCGGCGGTCAGGGCCACGGCGCGAATTTCCAGTGCGGCGGCTTCCAGCGCTTGGGTTTTGGCGGCGTCACCCATGCTCAAACCTTCGGCGCGCACAAAGCGCACATCGGTGATGCCGAAGAAGCCAAACACGGTCTGCAAGTAGCTTTCCTGGTGTTCCATGGCACGGCCGCCTTCGCTGGTGGAGTACACGCCACCGCGGGTGGAGGCCACGATCACGGTCTTTCCGCCAGCCAGGCCTTGCGGACCTTTTTCGGTGTACTTGAAGGTGCGGCCCACTTGCGCCACGCGGTCAATCCAGGCCTTGAGCTGGCTGGGGATGGAGAAGTTGTACAGCGGTGCGCCGATCACGATCACATCCGCCGCCAGGAACTGGCTAACCAGCGCCTCGGAAATGGCGTTTTCGCTCTTTTGCACATCGCTCAGTTCGGCCGCGCCGGGTGGCATGCGAAAACCCAGGGAGTCCACCGACAGGTGGCTGGGCGAGTGGGTGGCCAGGTCCAGGTAATCCACCGTGGTGCCGGGGTGGCTGGCCTGCCATTTGGCGGCGATCTGGGCCGTCAGTGCGCGGGAAACGGAGTTGGCGGCGAGGATGCTGGAATCGATGTGAAGCAGTTTCATGGTCTTGTCCTTGAAGTGAAGCTGCGGATTGCAGCCATGGATCAAGTATGCAGATGAAACCATTCTTTGATAAGTTGGCAAAAATGCGTTAGATTGTCCTACCAGTAGGACAATGGAGAACACGTATGCAGGATTTGAACGACCTGGTCTACTTTGCCGAGGTGGTGGACCGCGGTGGGTTTGCCGCCGCCGGGCGCGCTTTAGGCCTGCCCAAGTCGCGGCTGTCGCGCCGGGTGGCCGAGCTGGAGGCACGCCTGGGCGTGCGCCTGCTGCAGCGCACCACGCGCAAGCTGTCGCTGACCGCCGTGGGCGAGCAATACCACCGCCACTGTGTGGCCATGCGCGAGGATGCCCAGGCAGCGCAGGACGCCGTGGCCCAGGCGCAGACCGAACCGCGCGGCACCATCCGCGTGGCCTGCCCGGTGACACTGGCGCAAACCACGCTGGGGCCTATCCTGCCGCACTTTCTGGCGCGCTACCCGCAGGTGCGCATCGACATGCGGGTCAGCAACCGCGTCGTCGATCTGGTGGAGGAAGGCTTTGACGTGGCCCTGCGCGTGCGCCCCACGCTGGACGACAGCGGCAGCCTGGTCGTCAAGAACTTTGGTCTCAGCCGCACCCTGTTGCTGGCCAGCCCGGCTCAACTGGCGCGCCAGGGCCGCCCGGCCACGGTGGCCGATCTGGGCCGGCTCGACACCGTCAACATGTCCACCATCGGCGACTCGGTGACCTGGCAACTGACAGGCCCCGACGGCGCCACCCACGCCTTCCAGCACCAGCCCCGTTATGTGGCCGACGACCTGATGACGCTGAAATTCGCCGTGGTGGCGGGCACTGGCATCTGTGTCCTGCCCGACTATATGTGCGTAGAAGAACTGCGCGACGGCCGGCTGGTCAGCGCACTGCCGGGCTGGGCGCCCAAGCCCGGCATTTTTCACGCGGTGTTCCCGTCGCGCCGTGGACTGCTGCCCGCGGTGCGGCGGTTTTTGGATTTTCTGGGTGAGACGATCGAGCGGGAGGGGTTGACGCAGTTGCCGGTGGGTTAGCTAATACCCAGAATGTGAGCAAAAAATACCTGTTTTGGGTATTTACCAAAATTCTATGGGTCAGATCGGCCTCCAGCCCTCGTGGAATGTGTATGTATTGCTATCACTTTAGTAGTATTTCAGAACCACGACCTCTGGCGTGGCGCTGTGACCAGCGGCTCAGGTGGTGCAGATGCCAACGCCTCTGAAAAGCTGTTGATTTATCCAGAAATAGATAATGACGAAACACTTAAGTCGTTGAAAATAAACAGCTTTCCCCGCTGTCAAATTTCATTATCTTGAGCCAAAGATAATGAAAACCGCTCACAACTTGGCTTCAAACCGAGCAAAACTCACCGAGCGGCGCAAACGCTTCAGATCAATCTTTGCAGCCTTCAACACCTTGATGGCGTGCACATGATCTTCGTAGCGCGTGCCCCTGGCTGCTTTGAAATGATTGTTCATCACTGCCTTGGGGTTGGACACTTGATCTGGCTTTTTGACTTGCTTTGCAACGTAGGGGTGTGGGTCGGTTGAAAGGAAGGCGCTGATGGCCTGATCGCTGGCGAGCAACCAACTTTCCAACTCCTGTTCCACACACACCAAATACACAGGGTGGTTTTGCAAACCTTCCTTCGCCAGAGCATCCAGCAAGGTTTGTCTTTCTGTGGCGCGGCAAGGCTTGTCTTTCTTGTCGGGCCATGCGGGGCGCAAGTCCCAGACGATCACGACCTTCTCGCACCCTTCGGCCAGCAGCATTTTGGCGACGCTGGAAGCACCAGCAAGCAGCTTGAGCTTGTTGTCCATCGTTTGGGAGATCACAGCAATGCCTGGACGCAACTGTTTTGCCAAGTATTCACAAATCTGTTTGTCCGCCCCTTGCGGACCGCATTCAAAGACAAAGCCGATGCTCATGCCGACAACCCCGTCAAGTTGCCCATGGTGTACAGCTTGCCCGGGGCGAACTCTTGCGCCCACTTGCGCAGGTTTTCATGGTCCGCTGGTCGGGTGAAACGTGGGTGGCCTTCAGCATCGCGCTCCACCACCACCAGGTGTTCCAGCGTCAACAAATCCAACAAATAGGGCGAATGGGTTGTGACGATGACTTGCGTTACGCCCGACAGCACCGCACTGCGAATTTCCTCCACGATCAAGTGAATGCTGCGTGGATCCAGGCCGTTTTCAATTTCTTCCACTACGATCAACGGCGGTGGCGTGGGGTGGCGCAGCAAAGCCAGCAAGGCTAGCATGCGCAGCGTACCGGTGGATAGCAGCCACCCAGGCACCTTGAACGTGTCCTCACTCAACTGAAGCCATGCCTTGCGTTCAATCTCAGACGAAGTCAGCGTGGGCTGAATGTCCTTGGCGTAGGGCAGTACATAGGCCATGGTCTCCACAATGCCGTTGAACGCACTGGGACTTTGCCGACGCAAATCCAGCAAAAAGTCAGCCACGTTGGAGCCATCACTAGCCAACCGCACTGCGCCCTTGGTACGCTGCTGTGGCACGGGCAGCCCCATACGCTCGGGACTCAGGGTTAAGAACTGCCAGGCCAGTACTTCATCGGCCACGCGCACCTGGGTCTCATCCAGCGAAAAAGGCAGCATGGAACGCCCCGCGCCATACGACTGCAAGGCCCCAACAGAGTCTCGCTCAGTCCACGTTCCGTCCTGACGGGTCATGCGCTCATTGACGATTAGCATGCGGTTGGCCGCCGGGTCGTTGTTCACCGTCATGGCCAGGCGACGCACTTTGCGCGGGCTTTCCCCCAATGCCAACTCAAAGGAAATGGGATTCACCAACCGCCCCATGCGCTCCTTGGCCTCCTGCGCCTTGTGCCGCACATGCTCAATGCCCAGCCAGCGCTGCATGGCAGCGTCCAGCCCGTCGCGCACGATGGCCTGGTAGGTTTCCAGCGCCTCTATCAGGCTGGACTTGCCCGCCCCGTTGTTGCCGATAAAGGCTGTGAGCGGCCCCAGCTTGACGGCTTTGCTATCCACCACCGCCTTGAAGTTGCGAATACGCAGGCTTTGCAAACTCATGAAATCAACCCTCTCTGTACATCGCGCCATGCATTCAAGGCGGCTACTTTGACGGGCTCCGCCACCAGCGGAAAGGTGCCCAGAATGTGCGTGAACTCCACTTCGCTCAGTCCGTAGAGGTGAGCGACCAAACCATCCAGCTCTGCGCGGAGTTTGGCGCGTTCGGCGGGGTCGGTGGCGCCGTCTTGGTGGCCTTTGAGGCCCGTGGCCTTGGCGAGGTCATCGAATGCGTGGGTGGTGCAGATGAGGCGGGCGGCGCGCATTGTGATTGATTTGAACCGCATATCCGACGCCAAGATGTCTGGAACTTGGGTTCCATAGACAAAGTAGAAATTCATATTTGCCGTGACCTTTAAGCGGATCAAAGCATCGAAAACAAATGAATTGAACACTGCGCCCAAATACAGTTGATCAGCATAAGGCACGAATAGGCGGCCTTCTTTATCAACTACCTTCAATGTCTGAAAACTCTCAGTCACAAAGCTCGGCGGTATTACGGTGGAGATCATGGTCCGCTCGTCCGTATTTCTAGCGATCTTCCTAAACCCGAGGCGATAGACGCGGTAGTCCAACAACTCCTCTGGCAAGGGAGCCACACCCAGGTACTTCTGGTAGTTTTTCTCCGTGACCCAGAAGCGATGTTCCGTTGAGAACATGTGCGTGAACTGGTGAATGTTCCGGCCATCGATCAGCGGCGATAGATTGTTCCCAGCTTTTTCAGAAAACAAGTCGGGCTTCGACGTTGGGTCGGTTTCGCGCGTAAACCCGATTTTGTTGAATCGCGATTTCGACGAGTCGAGCGTTGGCCACTGCGCGGCCTTTCCCATCCACTGAACATCCAACGCACTCTTGAACTCCATCACAGAGTGGCTGTCGGGTGACAGACGTTTGATGAGCTCCACCTCCAGCCACAACGCGCCCTCATCGGGAAAGCGCGCCAATTCCTCTACGTCGTGCCGCATGAATGCTGCAGGAAATCGTGTAGTACCGGTAGCCCCACCCTGCGCCTCCACCGCCTGCTCAGCAAGAAGGTCGTCGGGCGGGGCGCTGGCATTGCGCTCGCCAGCGGCTTGTAAGCGGGCATCAGCAGCCTTTTCAAAGGTGAGCACGACGAACTTGAAACGGCTATCTACTCCCTCGAAGATCGTCTTGCGGTTCTCAAAGCAGAACAATCCTTCGATCTGAGTGTGGCCAAACAGCAAGTCGCGCAAGCCCTTGGCACCCAGGTCGGTGTAGATGCCGCTGGGGATGACGATGCCGCAGTGACCCCCCGCGCGCAGCAGGTGAAAGCTGCGCTCTACAAACAGCTTGTAGAGGTTGATGTCGCTGCCTGTCTTCTTACCGCCCACCACGGCGCTCTGGTGCTTGAACTCGGGCGCAGCGCGGAACCATTGGGACAAATGTGGAAACCGGTTTTCATATGCCAGCCAAGCGGCCCGCACTTCGGCGTTTTGTAGCAGCGTGGCTTGCTCTTTTTCAAACTCCTTGATGGTCATCTTGTTTTTGGTGACCACGCCGGAATACTCGGCAAAGAACTCTTTGGCCTGGGGCTTGAACACCTCCCACGGCGGGTTGGCCAGGATGATGTCGAAGCCGCCGCGCTTTTGCACAATGTCGTCAAACACATAGCCCCAGTGGAAGGGGGTTTGCGCGGCAATGTCGGCCACCGTCACTTGGCGCTTTTTGGGCTTGCCCAGGTCTTTCTTCGTCGCATCCCACTGCGCTTCTTCAAACTTGACGCCTAGGCCTTCAAACTGGTCGCGCAGCAGTTCGTTCATCACGCCGCTGGCGTGGCGCATTTCCACGTCAATGCTATCTCGCAGCTCACGCAGGTTCACGTGTTTGCCGATGGTGTCCGCCGCGTTTCGGTAGGCCGCAAGGTGGCGGTTTTTCTCATCCACCAGGCTGCGGTAGGTGGGTTTGAAGAGGTCGTTTTGCTTGGTGTTGAACTCGTGCTCGTCCACCCGCATCAGCCCCACCAGCGAATTGCCGGGCAGGATGTTGAAGTCGATATTGGGCAGGGGCTCTAAGTCTTCCACCTTGCGCACGCTGGCCACCATGGCCAGAAACAGGCGCAGCTTGGCAATTTCGCAAGCCTCCTCCATGATGTCCACTCCGTGCAGGTTGTCGGTGACGATGCGGCGCTTGATGTAGTAGCCCACGCTGGGGTGATCTTTTCGGATGGCTTTGAGCCATTTCTCCAACTCCGAGCTGGCACCCAATTCGGCGCGGCCCACCACGGCGTAGTAGACGTTGATAAGACTTTTGAGCGCCGCCACCAAGAAAGCGCCCGAACCCACCGCCGGGTCCAGGATGGTGATGCTGGGCAGCACCTCGTTGACCAGCTTGAGGGCGGTGCGTGCGTCCATACCGGCCAGCAGGTCGGGCACGGTGTCGAACTTCACCTCCTTGATGTGCAGTTCGGGAATGGCGGGCTCATACACCCGCTCCAAGATCAGTTTGTGGATGCTGCGGTCGGCCAGGTAGCTGGTGATTTCGGGCCGCGTGTAGTAGGCGCCAAAGGCTTTCTGGTTGATGTATTTCTCAAAGATATAGCCCAGCACGTCGGGGTTGATTTCGTCGGCATCGCCGCCGGGCGTGTCGTCCAGGTGCCAGGTGAAGCTGGCAAACAGGTCGAAGACTCCTTTGAAAGCCTCGTCTGCCACATGCAGGGTTTTGCCAAGGCGCAAGGCATGGTCTGCATCCAATTCGAGTTTGTGGGGAAGGAACAGGCCGCCGTTCAGGTAGGGAATGCGGCCGGTGAGGGCAATGGCTTCTTTGCTGCGGTCGGCCTCGGGCTTGGCAAAGGCTTCAAAGAACAGGGCGGCCAGAAACTCGCCATAAAAACGGTTGGCACTGCGTTGCTCACTTTTTAGTAGCTGCTCACGCAAGTAATCATAGGCCTGCAGGCCTTTTTGGTCATGCAAAAACCCCTTTTTTTGCAGGAACCACACAAACATGAGGCGGTTGAGCAGCACGCTGGCGTACCAGCGTTTGTCGCGCTCGTTGTCTATGCCCTGGATGTGCTTGATCAGCTCCAGGTGCTGCTGCTGGTAGGCGGCAAAGAACTTTTTGGTGGTTTTTTCTACGTCCAGCGCAGCGGCAATGCGGCGGGCAGCCTCCAGCACGGGCAGGCGGCCGGAAGCATCCAGCTCGGACAGCTCCACCACCATGGCTTGCAGCTTGCTGGCAAACAGATCAACCGGCTGGCCCTTGAAGTATTCGTGGCGGCGCGATGTGAGGCGGGGCTTGCCGGTCTCGGGGTGTTTGTCACGCTTGACCCAGTACCACTGGCTTTGCGATGCGCCCGCTTGCTTGTCGGTAAAGATGAGCAGGTTTTCCGCGTGGCTGTGGGCGATGTGCTTCCACACGCGCATGCGCTGTGCCTCATCTGGCCAGCCTGCGTCGGTGACCACCTGGATGGCGACCACGCCGCCCAGCTCGGCCACGGTGCGGCGCGAAAAAACGGTTTCACCCGCTGCGTCTTGGCTCCAGGCAGCCTCGGAGTTGGCACGGTTCCAGCCCAGTACATCGATGAACAGGCGGACGAAGTCGAACGCAGAGAGATGCTTTTCGAAGGCGGGAAAGTCGAGTTTGGCCATGGGAGGTTAATGTTCGTTTCTTTGTTCTTAATTTCGTCTTATTTTCTTGAAAACATAGCAAAATCAACGACTTGCAAAAATTCTAATGTCCATAACTAACGACTAAATGTTCATTTCCGGGTCGATTGCAGAGGCTGGAAAGGCGTAATACGCACCCCTGTTTTCTCCGTGGCGTATAAGTTGTCCGGCTTTGACCATAAGGGTCAGGCGGTGAGTTGCCTGACGTAGAGTAAGGCGGCATAGTGTGGCAACATCTTCACGCTTGATGCGCCCCTCTTGACGGACATAGTTCCTGATGAGTTCAATTTGCTGTAGATCGTCAAAGCCCGCTTGGCGTGCGTATTCTTTGCTCTGGCCCAGGCTGCGATAAATTTGAGGGCTCAAGGTGTATTGGCGACCGCGCCCTGTGCCGTGCGCTTGAATTAATCCACTTTCTGCCAGCGGTTCGATCAACTTGCTGGCGTTGGCCGGGTCGCACTGTAGCTGCGCTGCGATATCAGCCGCGCTCAATCGCCGGGCTTCGCGCAGCGCGGTCAGCACCAACAAGGTCTCTACGGGCAATGCACTTTTTTGGCGTGCTTCTTCATGCAGCACCATGCGCACAAACGCCAGGTCGGCAGCCTCGGTGCTGATGCTGAGCTTGACCAAGTCGGGCATGGACTGTGAATAGTCTGGTGCGGGGCGACCAAAGCGCAGCATGCTGGTGTAGATCATGTCCACGCCGCGGCCGGTGCGGTCCACCAGCCCCAGGCGTTTGAAGGCATCGGCCAGTGCAGGGTTGCGCGGGCGTGGCTCGGTGGTCAGCAGGTTGGCCAGGCTCACGCCCTCCACAAAGCCACCAGGGTTGCTGATGATGAGGTCATTCTTCTGCCAGCACACCCGCACCGGGCCACGGCGTGCATAGTCGCGGTGCACCAGTGCGTTGTTGATGGCCTCGCGCAAGGCGTCCACCTCAACGCGGGCAATGCCAATGCGAAACAAGCCTTCGTTGAATTCTTGCTCGGTGTTGACGCCACGCGATAGCAGGTCTAGCCACTCAACAATTTCAATCAAAGCGGCGCGTGAGCCTTCGTTCACTTTGACCTGGGTTCCGTCCAACACCTGAAACAGCACTTCGTGCATGGGCACCAGGCGACGCAGGCTGTCCGTTCGGCCAATGAGCAGCAAGCCCAACAAGGTGGGGTGCCGCGTGGCACCGCGCGTGACGGTGAGCGAGAGTGCGCCATCGAGCTGCTCGTCCGTTAAACCCGCCAGCGACTTGTCGCTGCGTGGGTTGTTGGCAATGACGGAGCGCAAGCGTTCGCGTTGCAGGGAGTCAAAGTCGGCCAGGGTGGCGCCGGTCATGACTTCGGCAGACATGTCAAACATCTGGAAGTCCGCACGGCGACTGGGATATTCGCTGGGCAAGAAGGGCACGCACTCCGGTTGGCCGTTGCCCCCAATACGGCGGCGCTTGACCAACCCGTCAGACCGGGCAATGATTTCCGCACTCTGTGGAACCAGGATGGCGGCAACTCTTCCAACCGGCGTTTGCAGCTCTTGCACCTGCACTTGCAAGCGTGGCACGGTGCGGTTAGCAATCAGCGCCGCCAGACCTGCGATGTTTGCGGGGCGTGTGGAGTGAAGGCCAGTGACCGTGGCGTCGTTCTCCACGCCCAAGTACACGGTGCCGCCATTGGAATTGGCCAGACAGATGAGTGCTTCGATCAGGTCGTCGTCATTCAAGCAATCGCGGTCGCTTTTGAACTCGACTTCAAGGGTTTCGGCTGACGGAATGGTGGATGGCAACATGGGGTTCATGCTTGCGGCACCAAGCCCATGGAGCACACCACACGCGGCTCGCGCAGGGCGGTGTCATCTTCGGTGTAGGTCAGCCGCCCTTCTTCGCGAAGCGACTTCACTGCCTCGGCCAACTCTTCGTCGTTCACGCCGCTGCGCATCAGGCGGTTGAGCATATCGGCTGCGGTTTCCAGCAGGGGGCGTTGGTACATGTCGTCCAGCGCACGCTCCAGCTCGTCGTCGCGGAACAGGGTTTTCATCTGCTCAGTGGCGTAAGGTTTCAGACGTTCATACGCGCGGCGGCGCGGGCTGCTGGGGCGGCCCAGGCCCCCGCCCACGGCTTTGTCTTGGCTTACCGCAAGCTGCAAACCATTGGCCACCAGTTCGTGGTGGTTTTCAACCCGAGCCACAGCCGGCGTCTCTGGCAAGCACTCCGCCATGCGCAGCACGGTGAATTGCGATTCAGTCACCGTCTTGCCGTTGGGGCCGACCCAGGCCAGGTGGTCGTTGCCTTCGGGGGATTTGACGTACACCAGTGCGCCACCCTTGGTCGCGTCCAACCCCAGCAAGGGAAAGCGTGCGCTGTCCAGTGTGAATGCTTTGGCGCTGTAGACCACCGGCGGCAACGACTCCACGGTGCGGGCCAGGTCGGGGTTTTCCTGGGTGGCTTGCTTCCACACCTGCCAGGCGTAGGAAGCCAAGTCCACTTCATCGTCGGTATCGTCCAGCACACCTTGTTGCTCGGTGTAGAGGTTGCGGATGGTGCTGGCGTCTTCGTCTTCAAAGAAAGCTTCGTCGGTGCCAACCACTTCGGCATTCTCCAGCAGGCGCTGGCGAATGCGTTCACGCAGCTGGATGAGTTGCTCCACGCCGTCTGCGGGCAGGAATGAATAGCAGAATATTTCTTCAGCCCGTTGCCCAATGCGGTCGACGCGACCTGCCCGCTGGATGAGGCGGATGATGGCCCAAGGCAAGTCAAAGTTGACCACCACGTTGCTGTCTTGCAGATTCTGGCCTTCGGACAGCACGTCGGTACAAATCAACACCCGCACTTCATCGGCCTTGGCCACCGTCTTGTCGTTGGACTTGGGCGAGAAGCGGCAGGCCAATGCATAAGGGTCGGCACTGGCGCCTGTTGCCACCTCGACGTGGGTGATGCCAACTGCCTTGGCCTCACGCGCAAGGTAGCGCGCGGTGTCTGCAAACTGGGTGAACAGCAGCACTTTGTCTTTGCCATGGGTCTGTTTGACCAGGCGCAAGAAGGCCTGCAGTTTGTGGTCTTTGGCGGGGTCCCACGGGCCTTGGCTGGCGAGCAGATCGACAAGTGTTTGAGTGTCTTGCGCCAGGTCTTCGGCCAGCTTGTCTTTGAACAGGCCGGGGCGCAGCCACTTGAACCGCTGTTTGTATTGGGTGGCATATTGCTCATACACGGCTTTGGCGCGGGCCATGGTGTCTGGCACGGCATCCGCTTGCGCGACGGCTTCCACCAAGCCATCCAGCAGGTCTTCCTGGTCGCCTTCAATGCCATCAGCATCTTCGTCCACGCGCTCCAGGTCCAGCAGGCCTGCGTCCAAAACGCCGACGGGGAGGTTGAGCCCGTTTTCAATGGCGTACAGGTAGATTTGGTTGCGCAGAATGTGCCGGTCTATGGATTGCAAAAACGAGAACCCGCTGGACTCCAGTCGTTTGAACAAGTTGGTGCGGCAGAAGCCCATGAGGCGTTTGCCGGCGCGGCCCAGGTTTTCGATCTGCTTGCGTTCCGCTGGTGTTGCTACTTTTTCGGCTTGTTGGTCAACGTAAAGGCCCAGCCCGTAGCGTGGCACGTGCAGGGCGTTGATTTCGTCTACCACCTGTGCCGAGTAGAGCCGCGCATAGCAGTCTGCCGGGTCAGATTCATTCACAGGGAATGTAAGGGACATGGGCTTGCGCACGGGAAAGTAGCGCTTTTCATCGTCTTTGCCGGAGATGTAGCGGCGGCCCTTTTCATCGGCTTCCGTGTAGTGCTGCACGATAAAGCTGCGGGTGCGGCGCACCATATACAGGCGAATCAGCTCACGCCAGTCGTCAAACTCATCGCTCTTTTCAATGGCCAGAATGGAATTGATCTTGCATTGGTGCTTGCGCTCAAACTCGGCCTCGCTCATACCCGTCTTGCGCATGAAGCGCTCCGGGCGAATGCCAATGTTGGCCTTTTCGTCGATGAACAAACGCAACTGCGACGACAGGTCAGTTTTGGTTTTGTTGTAAGGCGTGGCGGTGAGCAGAATGACCTTGGCGTCACAGCTCTTGATGTAGTCGGAAATGGCCTTGTAGCGGCGGCCTTCGCGGTTGCGCAGGTTGTGGCTTTCGTCAATCAGCACCAGGCGGTAGCGCTTGAGGTCGGGCAGCTTTTTGGTGACTTGCGAAACCGGCAACACCATGCCACGCAGACCATATTCCGTCCTGTAGCGCTCCCACATCGGCTCCAGGTTCTTGGGGCAGATGATCAGGGTTTCGTACCCCAAATCATCTTCAAACATACGGGCCAAGGCGGTGGCCATCATGGTTTTGCCCAGGCCCACCACGTCGCCAATCATCACACCGCCACGGCGGTGCAGGTGGCGGGCGGCGATCTTGACGGCGCTCTTTTGAAACTCGAACAACTCCTGCTCAAAGCGACCCGGCAGGCGGAACTGGCTCAAGCCCGCGCGCGCTTCGGTGCTGAGGTGGTAGGCAATGTTGAGGTAGATGTGGTGCGGGGGAATGGCGGCTTCGCGCGCCCAGCTGCTTTCGATAATTTCCGCAAGGTCGGCGGACACATCCAGCGCCCAACGGTCACCCCAGCGCTGATCAAACCATTTGGCCAGCTTGTCGGTTGCCAGGTGATCGAGCACATCCACATTGAGTTCGCCCTGCCTGGAAAGCCCCGAGAGTGTGAGATTGCTGCTGCCCACAAACCCGGTGATCGGGTTGTTAATGTCATCGCGGAACAGCAGATACAGCTTGGCATGCAAGGGATAAGGCAAAAAGAGCTTCACGACCAGTTGCTTCGCCCGTAGTTGCCTCGCCAAGCGGCGCAGGCCTGCCTCGTCCTGACCCGTGGGGATTCCCAAGGTGATTTGCTCGCGCAGGTGGGCCGCAAACTGCATTTTCAAACGACTGGCGGTGGCGTTGTCTATCAAGCCGCCTTCAGCGGTCTGGCGGTATAGCTCCCGAATTTCTTCATGGGGCGGGCGCTGCATGCCCACCAACACTCTGCAAACCTGACCGTCATCGGGGTTCCAGGGTTGAACCAGATCATCAACCGCCTGCCACCCCCGCAGGTTCAAGTAACCCACACAAAAGTCAGCACGTTTTGAGACCTGCATCGTTCCACGCAGGGTAGTCAGTAGGTCTTGCTCAATGTTGTCGAAGATCCGGGTCATGGTTCTGTGTGTTGTTTCCCTTGGCGCACCATTGTGCCTACATATTTTTGGGTCGAAGATGTTTGGCGCAGTCATCGTTTTCGGTGCCAGGCAGCTCCTGATATGCTACTAACTTAGGAGCGTATTACGTCCATTTCACGAGGGCTAGAGGCCTATTTCATGCAAGACCTTGGGCTGAAACCCGCCCCGTCACCCCCTTGCGAAACTCATCCGGCGTGGCGCCCACCAGCCGCTTGAACATGGTGATGAAGGCCGAGGCGCTGCCGTAGCCCAGGTCCAGCGCAATGGTCTCCACGGTCTGACCCGCCTCCAGCAGCGGCATGGCCTTGACCACGCGCAGGCGCTGGCGCCAATCGGCCAGCGACATGCCCAGGTCCCGCCGGGCCCGGCGCATCAGCGTGCGCTCGGTGGTGTGGGCGGCGTGCGCCAGCTCGGGCAGGGAGCGGTTGTCGCCCGGCTGGGCCTGCAGTATGGCCAGCACCGCGCCCAGTGCCGGGTCGTCCGAACTGGGCAGGTAGCTGCCAGCACGCGGGGCCACAGCCAGCTGGTCGACCAGCACCTGCAGCAGCCGCGCATGCTGGGGCGTGGACGCCGCATCGGGCGCTTGCTGGCGCAGGTCTTCGAGCACGGCGCGCACCAGCGGGTTGACCGTCAGCGCACAGGGGGTGGGCGGCAAGGCGTCGCAGCCCGGGCGTGCGATGTAGAGCGAGCAATGGTGCGCCTCGTAGCGGTTCAGCCCCACGTGGTCCAGATCCGGCGGCAGCCAGATGCCGTACTGCGGTGGCGCCAGGTAGTGGTGGTCGGCTACCTTGACCTCCATGACCCCGCTGAAGGAATACACAAACTCGCCCCAGGCATGCTGGTGCAGCGGGTAGACGCCTGCGGCCGGCACATGGGCACTGCGAAACATGACGGGCACGGGCAGCTGCGCGCTGGACAGCGGAATCTCCAGTTTGGGCGGCAGGATAGGCATGGCTTCAGAACGGGTGGAGAGCAGGAATGGCGGGCGGGCGCTATGACTTGTCGGGTATTCACTATATCAACCAAAGCCGTCAACTAAATAATCCATCTCTCTGAAAGAAAAAGGAATGTCATGGACACGCGCAAAGCGCTCGACGGCCAGGCCATTGCACTGATGCTGCTGCTGTGTCTGGTGTGGGGCCTGCAGCAGGTGGTGCTCAAGGCCACCGCCGCCGACATTTCGCCGATCTTCCAGATCGCACTGCGCTCCGGCGTGGCCGCCGTGCTGGTCGCGCTGGTGATGGCCGCGAGGGGCGAACGCATGCGCCTGGCCGACCGCACCTGGCGCCCGGGTGTGGTGGTGGGCCTGTTGTTCGGCTTCGAGTTTTTGCTGGTGGGTGAGGGCCTGCGCCACACCAGCGCCTCGCACATGGTGGTGTTTCTGTACACCGCGCCGGTTTTTGCGGCGCTGGGTCTGCACTGGAAGCTGCCCGCGGAACGACTGGGGGCCGTGCAGTGGCTGGGCATCGCGCTGGCCTTTGGCGGTATAGCGCTGGCGTTCCTGGGCCGCAGCCCGGGCGCCGCAGCGGTCCCCGGCAACCCGCTGTGGGGGGATTTCCTGGGGCTGCTGGCTGGCATCGCCTGGGGCGCCACGACGGTGGCCGTGCGCTGCACCACGCTGGCCCGTGCACCAGCGACCCAGACCTTGCTGTACCAACTGGTGGGCGCTTTTGTGCTGCTGATGGCCACCGCTTGGGCCTCGGGCCAGGCCCACTTCAACCCCACACCCCAGGTCTGGGCCAGCCTGGTGTTCCATTCGCTGATCGTGTCGTTTGCCAGCTTTCTGGTGTGGTTCTGGCTGCTGCGCAAATACTTGGCGTCGCGCCTGGGCGTGTTTTCGTTCATGACGCCGCTGTTCGGCATTGTCTTTGGTGCCTGGCTGTTGAACGAACCGATTGAGCGCAGCTTTGTGCTGGGCGCCGTGCCGGTGCTCATGGGGATTGTGCTGGTAAGCGGAGGCGGCTGGGTGAACCAGGTGTTGGCTGGCCTCGTGCGTCAGGGAGCGCGAGACGCACGTTAAAACGAGATTGTCCATTGGGAATTTGATCGCCTTGGCGAGGGTTCAGGGTCGGCATTGCTGTCGTTTCTTGCGGTGCGTTTTGGCGGGGCCGGTGGGCCGGGTATCCCTTCTCTGGCCCACGCTCGCGGGCGTCGATTTTGGGTTGGCCAGAGTTGCTGCGTTAATGCTGTGTTGGGCACGCCTGTTCTGCGGCGACCGCAAATGGGGCCGACGAAGGGACACCCGACCCACCGACCCGGCGGTGCATGGCTTGGTGCGCTACAAAATGCATAGCAACTCAGCCAATATTTACGAGGGCTAGCGGCCCGTTTGGTTTATAGCCTCTCCCCAACTCTGCGGCCCAACACCTCGCCCCAAGGGGGGTGGTGTGGCTGGCGGGCGCAGGCCGCACTTGCGGTTGCTACAGAACAGGCGGGCCAACCAAAGTGTTGACGCAACCATTCTGGTAGACCACCATGTTCGCCCGCGACGCGAGCCGGAGAACGCCTGCCACGCCGCCCGCCGTGCGCAGTCGGCTCAGCGCCACAAAGTGCGCCCCAAAAAGGGTGTCATACGCAGGTCCAACGGACAATCCCGGCTAAAAACGTCGGAAAATGGGGTGTGCGTTGGATACACCCTTTTTCCCGATACAACCTGGCAGTCCTGTGGCTGCTGGGCGTTGCTGTCTGCAGCCCTGCCCTGGCCACGTCCGCAAGCGACGCAGCGGCCAACCCCGATGGCAAGAAGCCCGGCGGCAAGATCTACAAATACCTGCAGGGTGGCACACCTTCGTTTTCGGACGTGCCGCCGAGCAAGGTGGCCTACGTGGTCTACCGCCCGTCGTGCTACGCCTGTGCCGTCACGTCCAGCATCGACTGGAATACGACCCCATTGCACCGTGACGCGTATGGCGACGAGATCGCCCAGGCCGCGCACCAGTACGCGCTGGACCCGGCGCTGGTGCGGGCCGTGATCCATGCCGAATCCAACTTCAATGCGCGGGCGCGCTCGCCAAAGGGGGCCATGGGCCTGATGCAATTGATGCCAGGCACGGCGCGCATGCTGGGCGTGGCTGAGCCCCACATTCCGGGCCACAACATTCTGGGCGGCGTGCAATATCTGGCGGGCCTTCTGGCGCGCTTCAAGAACGACGTGATCCTGGCCACCGCTGCCTACAACTCCGGTCCTGAGGCGGTGCAGCGCTATGCGGGTGTGCCGCCATATGCAGAGACGCAGGTCTATGTGCAGCGGGTCAAGATCCTGCACCAGCGCTACAAAGAAATTACGACTGCGCAACGCTGACCGTGCGCCCCTGCTCCACACGAATCCACTGGTCACACAGTGCCAGCGAACTGGGGCGGTGGGCGATCAGCAGAATGGTCGTGCTGCGCAAATGCTGCTGGATGGCTGCACGGATCAGCTCATCGGTCTCCACGTCCACGCTGGCGGTGGCCTCGTCCATCAGGATGATGCGCGACTGCGACAACAGGGCGCGGGCCAGGCAAATCAGCTGGCGTTGCCCGGCGCTGATGTTGCGCCCGCCTTCCTCCAGCGGCGTTGCCAGCCCCTGCGGCAGTCCGGCGACGAAGCCACCCAGACCGATCTGCGCCATGGCGACCTCGATGGCGTGGTCGCTGTAGGCGCCGGTCACGTCAATGGAATCGCGCAGCGGTCCCAAAAACAGCACCGGGTCCTGGGGAACATAAGCAATCGCCTGGCGCAGCCGCGCATGGGGAATGTCCAGAATACTGACGCCGTCGATCAGGATCTCGCCACGCTCAATGCTGAGGGTGCGCAGCAACGACAGCAGCACCGTCGACTTGCCAGCGCCCGTGCGCCCCAACAGGGCCACATGGGTATGGGCCGGCACCACAAAGCTCGCGTCCTCGACGATGGCCGGCAACTCCGGGGCGTAGCGCAGGCAGGCCTGGCGAAACTCGATACGTCCTTCGGTGGGCCATTCGGCGGGCACGGGCCGTGGCGCAGGCAGGGATGCAGAGTCCGGATTGCGCTCTTCCGGCGGCAGCTCAGCCCACTGCTGGCAGCGCTCCCAGGGCACCAGCACGGCAGACAGCGCGAAGAAGTCCCGGCAGAGGCGCTCGATCTGCCCCAGCAGTCCAAACGCCAGCGCCAGCAGCAGCCCCACCGAACCGGCGCTCAGGGCCGGCATCCAGTCGTTGGCACCCGCTACCACCACCGGCACCAGCAGGCACGCGATCAGGACACTGGAGACCACGGTGAGGCGCATCGACAGCCACAGGGCCAGATCCCAGCGTCGCAGCTCCATGTTGAGGCTCAAAGCGGCCGCCGCGTCAAACGCGTGGGTGAGGTCGCGCTGCCGCCCAAAGGCGCGCAGCGTCGAATGCCCCCGCACGCAGTCGTTGAACAGCGAAAACACCGGTGATCGGGTAATGGCGGCCAGCCGCGCGTTCTCGCGCACCGCCACGCCGTACAGGCGTGAAATACGGACCGAAACATAGGTGGCCGCAATAAAGGGCAGCACCACCATGGGCGCGACCCCCACCAGGCCGAACACACAGGCCAACACATGGGTGGCCCCTTGGGCAAACCGGAAACCACGGCTGGCCAGCTCCACATCCAGCTGCTGGATGTCGGCGGAAAAGCGGTTCATCAGCCGGCCCGACGGCGTGGTCTCAAAAAACCGCAGCGGTGACGCCATGACACCGCCCAGCATCTTGTCATGCGCGTCCTGCGCCGTGCGCGCGCAACTGCGCCGAAAGGTGGCCTGGGCGACGTAGCCCACCAACAGAATGAACAGGGTGAGGGCCGAGAAGGCCACGAAGAACGCAACCGGTGTCATGGGGCTGGTGCCGCCCATGCGCGACATCAAAACCTGTTGCAGTAACGGCAACGCACTGGCCAGCAGCACCAGGCCCAGCACCCAGCTCGCCCCCCAGATGGGCCGCCCGTTCCAGCTGCTGTGTCCCAAGGTCATCAGGATGTTGCGCCACACCGACCCGGGAATCTTCCCCGCGGCCTGACCCTCTGTAGCGGTGAGCAGTTCCTCCTTTTCCGAGACTGCGCCGGTGTCGGCCTTGAGATGCCCCATGACGGCGCTCTGGTCCGCGTGGCCTTCTCCCTCAATGCGCAAGAAGTTCGAAAACTGGGGATTGGTGGCGCGCAATTGCTCGAGGGTGCCAAACTCACTGCGACCATCCGAATCGATGAACAGGATGCGGTCAAACCGGGCGATGTGCGCCAAGCGATGGGTCACACAAATGCGCAGGTGTTGGCTCCACGCACCAAACAACAGGTCGTCGGCGATGCGGGCTTCGGTGGCCACATCCAGTGCCGAGAAGGGGTCGTCCAGCACCACGGTATTGGCGGGGTGCAGGGCCGCGCGCGCCAGCGACACCCGCTGCTTCTGGCCACCCGACAGATTCAGACCGCGCTCACCGATTTCGGTATTCAGTCCGCCGGGCCATTGGTCCACATCCTGGGACAGGCTGGCCAGCCGCAGGGCGCGCTGGATGGCATCGTCCTGGTTGGCGCTACCCTGCGCAAACAGCGTCAAATTGTCCCGCAGCGTGCCGCTGGCAACAAAGGTTTCTTGCGGGCAATAGGCAAACTGCGGCTGGCCCAGCCACTGCACATCTCCAGCGCTTGGCGCATATTCCCGCAGCAAGGCCCGCAGCAGCACCGATTTGCCCGCGCCCACAGGCCCCACGATGGCCAGACTCTGGCCGGCCTCCAGCGAAAAGGAAATCGTGTCCAGAATGGTCGTGCCGTTATCGGCCTTGAAGACCAGGTCACGCACCTGCAAACCGGGCGCTGGCGCCACTGCGGTGGTGGGCGGCGCTGGCGCCTCTTCCGCAAGCTTGAAAAAATCCAGCAGGCGCGAGGCCGACACCCTGGTTTGCGCCAGGGTACTGGCCACATCGCTCAGCACCACAAACGGAAACTCCAGCCCCTGGAAAATCAGCAACGTGGGCAACAGCATGGCCGCATGCAGCTCGCCACCGCGCAGGATGTGAATGCCGTAGGTAGCCGTAGCCACCAACAGCCCGGCACTGGAAAAAACCAGCGACGAGCGGGTCTGCAACAGCATGACCGAGATCAGGCGACCCACTTCGGTGTCACGGGTCTTGCGGGTGCGCTGCAGAAAGACGTCGGACCAGCCCGAGAGCTTGATGACCTTGATGGCCGACAGAATCTGCGAGAACAGGTCCAGCCGGTTGTCGCGCGCATCCAGCAGCCCGTGCTGGCGCCGGGCGGTTTCGCGCACGATGTACTTCAAGACCGGCACACTCAGCGCCATCAACGACAGGCCAATGGCGGCCGTCGTGCCCAGATAGCGCCACAGCAGCGCCGCCGCCACGCCAATGTGGACCACCACCATCCCCCCGTCGACGATTCGCTCCACGCAGTGGCTGACCGCGGGCACATCAATGTGCATGAGGTTCTGGACGTTGCCCTGCGGCAGCCCGTGGCGAACGCGCGGGTCCAACCGGAACCACTTTTGGGAGAACGCCTGCATCAGCGCCCTGCGCTGCAGCAGATGGGCCTTTGAGAAGGCCTTGATGTATCGCCAGAATGTGACGTTGGTGATGTAGATGACCAGAGGAAACGCGAGCAACAACAGAGCGTTGGGCAGTGACCAGGGTGATGCCTGGATCGCCTCAAAGTGCGTCATCACCAGCTCGATCAGCAGCGCTGGCGCCAACCCGGCAACCGTGGAGACCAGCATGTAGAGCAAGGCGCTCCAGAACAGCGGCCGGGTCGACAGCATGATGCTCTGGATGAAGCGCCACACGCCGCGCTGCGTCTGCATTGTCGACCGCACCGTGCCGTACTGCGTTTCCAGTCGCTGGATTTGCGGATCGATGTCCTGCACGCCCCAGGCTGCTTTGTCCCGGTACAGGCGCCGGATTCCAGGCGTGAGATGCCCCAGGAAGTCGTCAGACAGGGATTTGAAAATAGCAGGAAAGAGGTTCAACCGCATCGGGCAAAGTACGTGATTGTGCCTTGTCGAAACAGACCGGGCGCGTATGATGGTCTTGGTCCACTTCGAGGGAGCATTCCATGCAGCAGCCCGTCGCCTTGCCCGAACTTGAGCACCCGACGCTTGACGCCGAATCGATCCGGCGCTCGCTCTTCCAGCACCTGGTTTTTACCGTCGGAAAAGACCCGATCACCGCCACGGATCGCGACTGGTTCTACGCGGCGGCGGCGGTGGTGCGCGAACGCATGATCGAGCGCTGGATGGCCACCATGCGCAGCTACTACGTGGAAGACCGCAAACGCGTCTACTACCTGTCGCTGGAATTCCTCATGGGGCGCACCATGACCAACAGCATGCTCAACATCTGCGCCGAGAAAGAGTTTCATGACGCGCTGTCGGCCCTGGCCGAGATGGGACTCAAGGCCGAGAACCTGCGCGAGGTGGAGCCCGACGCCGCGCTAGGCAACGGCGGCCTGGGGCGGCTCGCCGCCTGCTTTCTGGACTCGATGGCCACCATGGGCGTACCGGGCTACGGCTACGGCATACGCTACGAATACGGCATGTTCCACCAGGGCATAGAGAACGGCCAGCAGGTCGAACACCCCGACAACTGGCTGCGCTATGGCAACCCCTGGGAGTTTCCACGCCCCGAGGTGCTCTACCAGGTCAAGTTCCACGGCCGGGTGGTGGACTTTACCGACGAGAAAGGTAACCCGCGCCACCAATGGGTCGACACCGATGACGTGATGGCCATGGCCTACGACTATCCGATTCCGGGGTTTGACACCGGCACCGTCAACAACATGCGGCTGTGGTCTGCCAAGGCCAGCCGTGACTTTGACCTGACGTATTTCAACGAGGGCGACTACATCCGGGCGGTTGAAGACAAGAACGAATCCGAGAACCTGTCCAAGGTGCTCTACCCCAACGACACCACCGAAATGGGCCGCGCACTGCGGCTCAAGCAGCAGTATTTCTTCGTCAGCGCCTCACTGCAGGACATGCTGTACCGCTTCGCCAAGTCCGGCCTGCCGCTGGACGCCCTGCCGACCAAGGTGGCGGTGCAACTCAACGATACCCATCCGTCGATTGCCGTGGCCGAGCTGATGCGCATCCTGACCGACTTGCACCATCTGGAATGGGACCGCGCCTGGGCCATCACCACCCGAACCTTCGCCTATACCAACCACACGCTGATGCCGGAGGCGCTGGAGACCTGGTCTGTGCCACTGTTCGCACGGGTGCTGCCACGGCATCTGCAGATCATCTACGCCATCAACCACCGTTTCCTGCGCGATGTGATGCACCAGCACCCCGGCGACCCGGGGCTATGGGCACGCATGTCGCTGATCGACGAGACGCACGACAAGCGCATCCGCATGGCGCATTTGGCCATTGTGGGCAGCCACAAGGTCAATGGTGTCGCCGCCATCCACACCCGGCTGATGAAGGAAACCATCTTTGCCGACTTCCACCGCCTGTGGCCGGACAAGATCGTCAACATGACCAATGGCGTCACGCCCCGGCGCTGGCTGAACCAGGCCAACCCGGGGCTGGCCCGGCTGATCACCAGCCACATAGGGCATGGCTGGCTGAAGGACCTGGACCAGCTGCGCCATCTCACGCCACTGGCCACCGACCCGGCGTTCTGTGCGGCGTTTGTGCAGGTCAAGCGCGACAACAAGGTGCGCCTGGCCCAGCTGATTGCCGAGCGCCTGGCCATACAGGTCGATCCGGACTCGCTGTTCGACGTGCAGATCAAACGCATCCACGAGTACAAGCGCCAGTTACTCAACGTGCTGCACGTGATCACGCTCTACAACCGCCTGCGCGCCGGTGGCACAGCGCCACCGCGCACGGTGATCTTCGGCGGCAAGGCGGCACCGGGCTACCGCATGGCCAAGCTCATCATCCGCCTCATCAACGATGTGGCCGACGTGGTGAACAACGACGCCCAGGTTGGGGGCCGACTGAAAGTGGTGTTCATCCCCAACTACAACGTCTCCACCGCCGAAATCATCATTCCTGCGGCCGACCTGTCCGAGCAGATTTCCACCGCGGGCACCGAGGCATCGGGCACCGGCAACATGAAACTGGCACTCAACGGTGCGCTCACTATCGGAACCCTGGATGGCGCCAACGTCGAGATCCGCGATGAGGTGGGCGCCGACAACATCTTCATCTTTGGCATGACCACCGACGAAGTGGCGCAGACCCATGCCGGTAGCTACAACCCCTGGGTCTACTACGACACCAACGCCGAACTGCGCCAGACGCTGGACATGCTGCGCGACGGCTATTTTTCACCCGAGGACAGCGAGCGCTTCAAACCCGTGTTCGAGGCCCTGACCTACCACGGCGACCACTACCGGCTGCTGGCCGACTACGCGTCCTACATAGCCTGCCAGGATAAAGTGGGGCAGCTCTATGGGGACCCGGCGGCATGGACCCACAAGGCCATTCTGAACGTGGCCGGTATGGGCCAGTTTTCATCCGACCGGACCATTGGCCAATACGCCAAGACTATCTGGAACGTGGTGCCCGTCACGCGCGCCTGAAGGCCAGTTGCTGCGCCACAAATCCATCGAAGGCGTCCAGCAGCGGCTGAAACCGCTCGGGCTGGCCCTCCAGCTGCGCCAGCGCTGCGCAGGTCGCCTCCAGCGTGGACAGCTGCCCCGGCTTGTGCGCCTTGCGAATCCGATAGTTGGAAACCGGCACATCGTCCAGCGACAGGCGCGGCAGGCTTTGAAGCAGCGCACTACGGTGCAGCATCTTGCGGCTCTTGCGCCAGGTGCCGTCCAGCACCACCAGGCGCAGGTTTTCAGGGTCTTGCAAAGCCATGGCGTCGGGGACCGGTGACGCATCCTGCGGGGTCTGCGGATACAGCAGCACGGTGTATTTGGGTTCGCGCATCGCCGCCTGCAAGCTGGCTGCATCGAAGGTCTCGCCTATCACCACGCGGCTGTGCGCCAGGCTCAGCTGCAGCAGGCCGGCACTGTTCTTGGCGTGGCCGACCTCCAGCGGGTTCTGCAGGATGAGCACCTCTGTCGCATGCGCAACCGGCCTGACCCACTGACAGATGCAGGCGCTTTGGGGGCGCTGACAGGCAGGGCAAACAGGACGCCTGACCAGCGTCGCACTACTCACGGGCAGCGGCCATCATGGCGGCAAACCCGATGAACACACCACCCGTCAGGCGGTTGAAGGCCCGCATCACCGTGGCGCGTTGCAGGTAGATGGAGAGCCGCTTGCCACTGACGGCATAGACAAAATACCAGCCGACTTCGATGATCGTAAACGTGGTCAGCAGAATCGCGAACTGTGGCAGCTGGGCCGCGTCCGGATTGATGAACTGCGGAAAGAACGCCGCCGCAAACAAAATCGCTTTGGGGTTGCTGGCGGCAACCAGGAAGGCTTGCCGATAGATGGCGCCCGACGGAACAGTAGGTATCGTCCCAGGCGCAGAGCCCGTTGCGTCGTCGCCCCTGCGGTCCTGCACCGGTGAGCGCCAGCACTTCACCCCCAGATACGCCAGATAGGCCGCTCCGGCCAGACGCAACGCTTCAAATACGGTGGGGAAGGTCTGCAGCAAGGCACCCAGGCCCGCGGCAGAGACGCTCATCATGGCCAACAGGGCGGTCATGCAACCCAGCATGGCAACCACCGCCGCGCGCACCCCGTGGCGGGCGCTGGTGCTCATGACGAACAGCATATTGGGGCCAGGCGTGGCGGAAACGACAAAGGTCATCAGGATAAACAGCCACCAGGTGCTGAGTGTCATGGGGAAACTCCAATTGAAAACGGGACGCGGTGATCATGGCATAGTCGGATCCGAAACTGGACAACCCAACGATTGGAAGCCAAGCCCGTGTCAAACCTGCGCACCGTTGAAATCAAAGCCTTTGTACCTGCCAAGGGCTTTGAGCTGTCCAAGCGCTTTTACCAGGACCTTGGCTTCACCATGGCCTCGGACTCGGATGGCATTGCCTACTTCCACCACGGACAGACCAGCTTTTTGCTGCAAGACTTTTATGACGAGGCGCTGGCCAGCAATTTCATGATGCACCTGCTAGTTGAAGACGTCGATGCCTGGTCAGCCCAAGTCACCGCATCCGGCATTGCAACGAAGTACGGGGTGAAGATCACGCCCGTGGAGCAGCAACCCTGGCGCATGCGTGACTTTGTTGTGATCGACCCGTCCGGTGTGCTTTGGCGCATCGCCCAGAACACTGATTGAAGCCCCAATGACCGACACCACCACAACCACCATCGCCACGCACAGTGGCAGCTTCCACGCCGACGACGTTTTCGGCGTCGGCATACTGATGGGAGTTTTCCCATCGCACAGCTTGCTGCGCACGCGCAACCAGACCTTGATTGAGGCGGCCAACTTCGTGGTCGATGTGGGCGGCACCTGGGACGCAGCCACCGGCCGCTTTGACCACCACCAGCGCGGCTTCAACGGCGCCCGCCCCGCATATCAGAGAGACGGACAAACCGTGCCCGGCGTGGGCTACGCCAGCGCCGGGCTGGTGTGGGCGGCCCACGGCGGTGCGTACGTCCAGGCCTGGGCCAGCGGCGAAGGTCGAAGCCTGGACGAACAGGCCGTGGCCGATGTGGTGCGCTCCATCGACCATTCGCTGGTGCAGTACCTGGACATTGTGGACACCGGCCAGGGCGATGTGTCGCCTGGCATCTTTGGCCTGTCAAGCCTGGTCGCCCAGCTCAACACCCATTGGATGGACGAACAGGGCCTGGACGCCACGGCCAAGGCCCAGTTGCAGGAGACACGCTTTCGCGAGGCCATCGCCATCACGCGCACGTTTCTGGACCACGCCATCAGCAAGAAAGTGGCACAGATCCGCGCCATGGACACCGTGCGCAGCGCGCCACGCCTGCTGGGTGGCCGCGTGCTGCATCTGGCCGATGGCGGCATGCCGTGGACGCACGTGGTGCTGCACGAAATGCCCGAAGTGGTGTTCGTCATTTACCCGGACTCGGGCGGCGACCAGTACCAACTCAAGACCGTGCCGGTGGAAGCGGGCTCGTTCACCGCACGCTTAGACCTACCGAAGAGCTGGGCCGGGTTGCGCGACCAGGAGCTGGCGGCGGTGACGGGGGTGGCGGACAGCGTGTTCTGTCACCTGAATGTGTTCATTGCCGGGGCGCGCAGTTTGGCGGGCGCGGCAAGGCTGGCCGAGCTGGCGTTGGCGGCCCAGGTTTGATTGGAGATTGCTATTAAATCAGGAGCTGTTTGCGCTTATTTCACGAGGGCTAGCGGCTGATTTGGCATATAGCCTTGGCGCCGGACCACAAACCAGTCAAACGCCTCGCTTCCAACAGGCAACTGCTGGGTCGAGGAATGTTCATGGAGTTCACGGCAACAGCTTTAGTCCCAGCTCTTTAAGAAAGCCGTTGTGCTTATCTTTGGCTACCGCAATAGCCTTCTCAATCTCCACGAGTTCGCGGTGCGTGGCGTCCAGATCAATCTCTGCCTCACCCACCGCTGTGCTGATATAGCGCGAGATGTTCAGGTTGAACTCATTCTTCTCAATCTCGGCCATCCCCACCCGGCGTGAATAGCGGGCCTCTTCCTCACGGTACTGGTAGGTCCTGATGATCTTGGCAATGTTCTCGTCCGTCAGCTGGTTCTGGCGCTTGCCCTTCACAAAGTGCTCGGCGGCGTTGATGAACAGCACGTCGTCCGGCTTCTTGCACTTCTTCAGCACCAGGATGCACACCGGGATGCCAGTGGAATAGAACAGGTTGGACGGCAGGCCAATCACCGTGTCGATGTGGCCGTCCATCAAAAGCTTCTTGCGAATGCGCTCTTCCGCCCCGCCACGGAACAGCACGCCGTGCGGCAAGATGATGGCCATTACGCCTTCGTCTTTCAGGAAGTGAAAGCCGTGCAGCAAAAAGGCAAAGTCAGCGGCTGACTTGGGCGCCAGGCCATGGTTTTTGAAGCGTACGTCGTCCCCCATTGCCTCCGTCGGTTCCCAGCGGTAACTGAACGGTGGGTTGGCAACAATCGCGTCAAACGCAGGCTTCTTGGCTGGGTTTAGCTCACGCAAGATGTCCCAGTCGTTGGTCAGTGTGTCGCCGTGGAAGATTTCAAACTCGGTGTCCTTCACCCCGTGCAGCAGCATGTTCATGCGTGCCAGGTTGTAGGTGGTGATGTTCTTCTCTTGTCCGTAAATTTTGCCAATGCCATGCGACCCCATGCGCTTGCGCACGTTCAGCAGCAGCGATCCTGAGCCACACGCAAAATCCATCACGCTTTCCAGCCGTTGCTTCTTGCCCGTTTTGGGCTCCTGGCTATCCAGCGTGACGATGGTGGAAAGAATGTCGGAGATTTGCTGTGGCGTATAAAACTCGCCCGCCTTCTTGCCGGAGCCTGCAGCAAACTGGCCAATCAGGTATTCGTAGGCGTCGCCCAAGGTGTCCAATTTGTCAGAGAACTCTGCCAGTCCATCAGCGATCTTTTTGATGATGTTGCACAGCTTGGCGTTGCGCTCTGGGTAGCCTTTGCCCAGCTTGGAAGAACCTAGGTCAATCTCAGAAAACAAGCCCTGAAACGTGCTCTCAAAAGACTCGGTCTCAATGTACTTGAACCCCGCTTGCAGCGTGTTGAGTAGCTCATCACTTTGGGTGCGGGCCATATTGGCAATGCTGCTCCACAAGTGCTGTGGCTGGACTACGTAGTGCACCTTGCGGCGCATTTGTTTTTCAAACGCCGTTATATCCGCCGGGTTGTTGGCGTACCACAGCGCCAGCGGCACGGGGCGCGCACTGCTGTCGTCCTTTTTTTCCACCTTCGGGTAGTCACTGCCCAGCTCCTTCTTGGCTGCCGCCTCGTAGTTGTCAGACAGGTAGCGCAGGAACAGGAAGGACAGCATGTAATCGCGGAAGTCATCCGCATCCATGGCCCCGCGCAGTTGGTCGGCAATCGCCCACAGGGTATTGCCCAGTTGTTTTTGGTTTTGTTCAGTCATTTCTTTGGTCGATTTTTTAACGTGTCTTCCAGCGCTTTCAATTCCGCCTCATCCTGTGCATCAGCAGCGAGTGCTTCATCGGCCTTGCGGCGTTGGTCAAAGTCCAGATACAGCGGCTCCAGCTTTTGCTCCATGCGGGCGTGGCTGACAGAGCCTGCCCCGCTGAGCAGCGGAAAGCCGTTGGACACGACGATCTGCCCCACGTTCTCTCGCCAGAAACTCATGCTGGTGATGGTTTGCCGCTTGGCGCGCAGCTCTGCCGTTTCCAGGAAGATAACCACCAGCCGATTCAGGGTGTCGACTTCGTCCTCTGTCAGGTAATTCTTGGCCACCACAATGTCCTGCTTGCGCACCTGGGTGCCCTTCCAGCTCAGCAGGCCGAAATGCGGGTCGGCAGGGTTGGCGCGGTTCACGATCAGCTCCGCTGCCGTCTTTTGCGTCACCGCATAGAGCAGCAGGTTTTGCACCGTAGCAAAAAAAGTCTGCGTAGTCGCGTCCGTCTTGTCGTAGTCCGCCGCCAGCGCAAACAGGTCGCGCACCTTTTGGTAGAAGCGCTTTTCCGAGGCCCGTATGTCCCGGATGCGCGCCAGCATCTCGTCAAAGTAGTCCGGGCGGCCGTCCGGGTTCTTCAGCCTCTCGTCATCCATCACAAAGCCCTTGACCAGGTACTCCTTCAGCACCGTGGACGCCCACCGGCGGAACTGTACGCCGCGTGGCGAGCGCACCCGGTAGCCCACGGCCAGGATGGCGTCGAGGTTGTAGAGCTGGGTGCGGTACTTCTTCGTGTCGGAGGCAGTTGTCAAGGATTCCTTGACAACTGAATTTGCATCCAATTCACCGTCCGCCAAGAGATTTTTGAGGTGCAGTGAAATGTTTTGCTTGGTGGCATCAAACAGCTCTGCTATCTCCAGCTGGGTCAGCCAGACGGTCTGTTCCTGCGCGCGCAGCTTTATCTGGCTGCGGCCGTCTTCGGTGGTATAAAGAATGAGGTCGGTCATGCCATCGCAACCGCTTCGGGTGCTGCAGGAGAAGCGGCACGCAGTGCAGGCGTATGTAGAACAAACTGATACTTCTCCTTCAACCCGTTAAAAATTTTCTCAAAGGTCTTCAGTGGATCGGACGTAAGCTCATCCGATTCGAAGTAATAGACCTTCTTGTGAGACAGGGTGTTCACGATGGTGGCTACTTCGTCGGCATCCTCGATCCCTATCTGCGTGAGGACGTAGCCAAACTGACCCACCCCGAGGAACGATGCCACGTTTTCCAGAACCTGACGAAGCAGAGCGAAGTGATATGCCTTCAATTCACCGGCCGCATGCGCTTGATCTAAAACCTGAAGAAGGCGGAGGTGGTATAGGAAGACATCCTTCCGGCAATTCTCCAGTGCGATTTCGCCATTCTTAAGGCTGAGAGTGCAAACCCTTACCTTGTTCTTGAATTTTGATGATTTTTCACCTTTCGACAACCAGTCCGACAATATCGAAAAAAAGCCAATGTGATGGGTGGTGATGACGAATTTCCGCTTCTCGTAGTGCTCTTCAATCAAGTCAAAGAGGGTTGAAGCCGTGATGAAGATATTGTGATCGTCCAGACTTGAAACTGGATCATCAATAAAAAAGTGGGCGGACTGCTTGTCTGCCCATCCCTCGACTTCGAAGAGTGCTAAAAAAAAACACCAAACAAAAATTCTTTCTTCACCACGCGAAATCTTGCGGGGCACTTTTGAAATGATGTTCGGATCATTCGGGTCTGCAACTTCATCGAAGAACATCACAGACTTAATTCCATCCTCGGGATTGTCATGAGGGATAAAATCAAATCGGTAGTCTGGCCGGAATCTGTTCAGCTTGTTGCGGATGTCGTCCTCTGTTAGCGAGCTGTGAAAGCGGTTCAAGCTGCTCTTACGAATGTCCAGTTGGACGTTTACCTCACCGTTCTCAGAATCGTTGTCCCAGACAAAAAGGTCTTCGCTGTAGGCGTTGTAATAAACCCCAGCATGTGCGCCGTCCTCGTCCTTGGTGGCATCCTTGTAGGCAACAGACAACCTCGTTTTGCCGGTCGCGTTGAATGCGTAGATGAGCGTGATACGTTCTTTAGCGCCCGCAAGTTCCTTGGCAATTACTTCGTGACTCATTTTTCCTCCTCAAGGAATGGAAACAGTTGCTGCATAAGCCCTTTCTTGTGCGTCTTGAGGGCTTCGAGCATTTGGGCTTCGGCGGTGATGTGGGCGTCGAGGCTGCCTAGGCACGAGGCGATGCGTAGTTGTTCGGGCAAAGTGGGAGGAACTGATATCAGGACATCGCCAATCTTTGTCGGTGATGTATGGCGAACCTTTGCACCCGACGCGGTGTTATGAATCGCCTTCCGAACGCTTTCGGTGTTGAAGACGTAGAAAAAGAACTCTTTCGCCCACGCGATGCCGGGCTTGCTGATAACAAGGCCCAGTCGTTGGTTATGCAAAAACTTGCCGGATTCTGGAACAAGAATGGGACTGCCGAGCAGACCGGCTGCTTGCTCAGTCATGGCTATAAGCATGTCGCCCTTGGCGAGCACGTAATCGAGGGGGATCTCGCCAGTAAAATATTTCTGTAGCTCGCCACGGTCACGGTAGCCGCCTTGCTCGTAAAAGTTACCAGGTGTGAGGAGCACATACTCGCCTTCGTTGCTAAAGAACTCACTTTCGAACGCGTAGCCATGCTTGACGTCGCAAACGTCTGAGAAAAGCTTCCTCTCCCACACGCCGCCTTCTTTGAATTCAGGGAATCGGAAGCGGGGTTGTGTTTCGCCTTCGCTGGGGAAAAGTTGCTGCATCAGCCCTTTTTTATGGGCCTTGAGCGCGTCCACTTTGCGTGCTTGCGCGGCGATCAGTTCGTCCATGGAACTCAGGCAGTCGGCGATTTTTTGTTGTTCGGTCGGAGCAGGAACAGGCAGCTTCAATTCAGAAAACTGCCTGTAGCTGATCATCTTTCCATCACGCAAACCCTCAAGGTTTTTGGTCAGAATTTGAATAAACCTATCCGTTTTCAAGTAGTGCTTGAAATAGGCATCACTCCCCTCGCCTACGCGACGCAGCACAACATAGGCGGGACTGCATATGCCGTGGTACTGCGAATACTCAATGCCCCCCTGAAACGACCGCAGGCTGATGATGAAGTCACCAACCTGAACCACTTTGTAGCTCTCGATGCTCTTTTCCGTAACCGAGACGTGGTAGTCGATCATGTGCCGGGGAATGGCACCATGCTCTTGTGTAATCGCCAGCACAGGAAGTCCAGGCTCAGGGCTTCTATCGCTAATCTGGTCAAAAAGGATATCCCCAAATTTCTCAGCCCACGCAGCGGCCTCCCGAAACTCCGGAAATCGCAGCTTTGGCACCAGCGCGGCTTTATTTTTATTACTCATACGCACTCAACCCCGAAATCTCACGCCCCTGCGTACGCTTTTGCAACAGCGGCACCAGCTCTTTCATCAGAGCCAGCTCAACCTGGGCGCGGGCCTTCCAGCCGAGGTTCAGCGGGGCCATCAGGTCGCTCAAGGCCTCGCCATCAAAAATCATGCGCTGCAAGGTGCCTTCCACAAAGGCTTGCAGAGCAGCGGGGGCCAGTTGGTGGCGGGTGGCAATGGTGGCCAGTTCGGCGCTGTCTTTATCTTTCTTGAACCGGGTATAGCCCTCGCGGATGGCAGTCTCGCTCAAGCCCTCGCCCGCCTTCAGGGTGCTGATGTATTCCGCAATGTCGTCGCGCTCGTTCATGAACTTGGCATCGGCCAGGATCAAGCCGATCAGCTCATCCTTGGTCATCTTTTGTTTGCCGGTGCCCTGCGAGTAACGGGACATGAGGCCCATGATGTAGTCGTAGTCGATCACCGCGCTGGCGAAGAGTACAAACTCAAAGTCGAGCTGGTCCACATCGACCCCGCCATCGCCTCTCAAATCGCCACCTTTGTCTTGCTGGGCTTGTTGTTGCTTGAGGCGCTGGGCTGTTTCCAGGTACGAACCGCGAAAGCCTTGCAGGTCTTCCGCGGGCAAGATGTGCTCGATGGCGACGGCGTTGTCTTCGGTCAAGTCTGTGTACTGATCAAGCTGGGTTTTGAGGCGCTGCACTTCTTTGAAGTTTTTGATGAAGGCAGCGCGCGCGTCGTCACCCTTGAGGCTGTGCACAGCGTCGGGCGTGCAGGCCAGGCCCTGGCTTTGCATGAAGTCGGCTAGCTTGGTCACGGCGGCGTCCAACTTCTGGATGACGACCGGGGCCTTGTCCACCAGCCAGATCGTGCGGGCCTCTTCGCCCGATTTCTCGCCAGAGAACAAGGCAATGGCGGCGTCTACATTGGCTTGCTGCTGGCGAAAGTCCAAGATGTTGCCATAGGGCTTGGTGCCGTTGAGCACGCGGTTGGTGCGCGAGAAGGCCTGTATCAAGCCGTGGTACTTGAGGTTTTTGTCCACGTACAGGGTGTTGAGGTATTTGCTGTCAAAGCCGGTGAGCAGCATGTCCACCACGATGGTGATGTCGATCTTCTTGGCTGCGGGGTAGTCGGCATTGGGCCACTGCTGGTCTTTGATGCGCTTTTGCACGTCCTGGTAGTACAGGTCGAACTCATTAATGCTGTGATTCGTGCCATAGCGTGCGTTGTAGCTGGCCAAGATGGCTTTGAGGGCGGCTTTTTTACCTTCGGGATCTTCCTCGTTGTCTTGCTTTTCTTGCGGCAGGTCTTGCTGCAATTGCTTCACATCGGCATCGCCATCGGCAGGGGGCGAGAACACGCAGGCGATGTTCAGCGGCACAAAGGCGGGGTCAGCCTTCTGCTTCGCTTCTTGCAGACTTTGAAACAGGCCGTGGTATTCGATAGCGTCGTTGATGCTGGCGGTTGCCAGCACGGCGTTGAAGCGACGGCTGGCAGTGGCCGTATCGTGCTTGGCCAGGATGGCTTCAGTCACCGCTCGTTTGGCTAGCGCCTCGCCCGCCTTGGGTGGATTCTTGCCTTCTGGCTTGAAGTAGTCCACGTGGAAGCGCAGCACGTTGGTGTCTTCAATGGCGTGGGTGATGGTGTAGGCGTGCAACTGCTTTTGGAAGATGTCTTCCGTGGTGCGTAACTGGCCTTCTTCGCCCTCAAACTGCTTGACCGTAGCGTTCTTCTCGAAGATGGGCGTTCCGGTGAACCCGAAGAGCTGGGCCCTTGGGAAGAAGTTCTTGATGGCGTCGTGGTTATCGCCAAACTGGGAGCGATGGCATTCATCAAAAATGAAGACGATGCGCTTGTCGCTCAGCGGTGCCAGTTGCTCTTTGAACGTAGCCTTTCCGTCTTTCTTTTGCTGCTTGTTGCGCTTACTGTTTTCGTCCAGCGCCAAGCCCAGCTTCTGGATGGTGGTAACGATCACCTTGTCGGCGTAGTCGTCCGACAGCAGGCGGCGCACCAACGTGGCGGTGTTGGTGTTCTCCTCCACGCAGCCTTCTTGGAAGCGGTTGAATTCTTCGCGCGTCTGGCGGTCCAGGTCTTTGCGGTCCACCACAAAGAGGCACTTTTCAATGTCGGGGTTGTCCTTCAACAGGGTGGATGCTTTGAAGGACGTGAGCGTCTTGCCGCTGCCGGTGGTGTGCCAGATATAGCCGTTGCCGCAGTTCTGGTGGATGCAGTCCACGATTTGCTTGACCGCATACACCTGGTAGGGCCGCATCATCAGCAGCTTTTGCTCGCTGGCCACCAACACCATGTAGCGACTGATGGTTTGGCCCAGGGTGCATTTGACGAGGAACTTGTCAGCAAACTCGTCGAGCTGGGTGATCTTGTTATTGGCCTCGTCCGCAAACTGGTAGATGGGCAGAAAGCGCTCGTCCGCATTGAACGCAAAGTGCCGCGCGTTGTTGTTGGCGAAGTAGTAAGTGTTGGTACGGTTGCTGACGATAAAGAGTTGCAAAAAGCTCAGCAGCGTTTTGGTGTAGCCGTTGCCGGGGTCGTTCTTATATTCAACGATCTGCTCCATGGCGCGGCGCGGGTTGATGCCCAGCGTTTTCAGCTCGATCTGCACGCACGGCACGCCGTTTATGAGGATGAGCACGTCGTAGCGGTGGTGGCTGTAGTCGGTGTTGATGCGAAGCTGGTTGACGACCTCGAAGGTGTTTTTGCACCAGTCTTTGATGTTGACCAGCGTGTAGTTCAGCGGTGTGCCGTCTTCACGAGTGAACGCATTGATGCTGCGCAGTGTCTTGGCGGCGGTGAATACGTCGGGGGTGACGATTTCATCCAGCAGGCGGGCGAACTCGCCGTCGGAGAGATGGACACGGTTGAGGGCCTCAAACTTCTCGCGGAAGTTGCGCTCCAGTGAGGCGCGGTCTCGAATGTCTTGGCGGTATTCGTACTTCAGCCCCTGCAGCTTGCCGATGAAACCGTATTCGATCTGCTCTTCCTTGACGACGTGACTCGGCTTGCTGGCGGGTTGGTCGTAGGTGAAGTTGGATGGGGGCATGGGCTGGGTGAATCGATCAAACTGGCAGAAAAAAGGCGCCTCAGCGCGGTTGATCGATTCTAGGCCTAAGCCCGCCCGATTGGGGTACCCAAAAGTAGGAGTAGCAGGCCGACGAGGATGTCAATTTACTCCTAATTCAATAGCTGCCTACGCAATGAGTACGAGGGCTAGAGGCCAATAAGCCTAATGTTTCCTCCCGGAGACCAATCAAACCACCCCAGCCCGCTCCAGCATCGCATGCAACAACACATTGCACCCGGCTGTGATGTGCTCTGGCTTGGCGTCTTCGATCTCGTTGTGGCTGATGCCGTCCTTGCAGGGAATAAAAATCATGCCGGCAGGGGCCAGCTTGGCCATGTAGACCGCATCGTGCCCCGCGCCTGAGACGGCCGGCATGTTGCTGTAGCCCAGCTTGGCAGCTGAGCGGCCCACGGCGTCCACGCAGTCGGGGTGGAAGGCGATGGCCGAGTAGCTGGACACCATTTCAATCTTCACGTCCACGCCGTGCTCCTGGCCCACTTTGACGGCAAAGGCCTTCACCTCGTCGGCCATCTGGTCCACCAGCGCGTCGGTGGCGTTGCGCAGGTCGATGCTGAACTTCACCCGGCCGGGGATCACGTTGCGGCTGTTGGGAAAAACCTGCACCATGCCCACGGTGCCGCGGCCATGCGGCGGGTAGCGGTGGGCCGCGGCCACCACGTCCTGCATGATGCGGGTCGCAGCCAGCATGGCATCCTTGCGCAGCGCCATGGGTGTGGGGCCGGCGTGGGCTTCCATGCCGGTCACGGTGCAGTCAAACCAGCGGATGCCCAGCACGCCGCTGACCACGCCGATGGTGACGTCGTTGTCTTCCAGCACCGGGCCTTGTTCGATGTGGGTCTCGAAGTACGCGCCTATCGGGTGGTCGCCCGGCTCCTGCTCACCGATGTAGCCGATGCGCTCCAGTTCGCCCTTGACGCTCTTGCCTTCGGTATCTGTCGCTGCATACGCATGCTCCAGCGTGAAGGCCTTGGCGAACACGCCCGAGCCCATCATGACCGGCACAAAGCGCGAGCCTTCTTCGTTGGTCCAGAACGCGACTTCAATCGGTGCTTCGGTTTCAATGCCCAAGTCGTTGAGCGTGCGCACCACCTCAATGCCCGCCAGCACGCCGTAGTTGCCATCGAACTTGCCGCCGGTCGGTTGGGTATCGATGTGGCTGCCGGTAACGATGGGTGGCAGGCTGTTGTTGCGCCCGGCGCGGCGCATGAAGCCGTTGCCGATCTTGTCGATGGTGACGGTCATGCCGGCATCGACGGCCCAGCGCAGCACCAGATCGCGACTTTGTTTGTCGAGGTCGGTCAGGGTCAATCGGCACACGCCGCCTTTGGGCGTGGCGCCGATTTTGGCCAGCTCCATCAGGGAGGCCCACAGGCGCTGGCCGTTGATGCGGATGTTGTCGATGTTGGTGGCGGTTGTCATGGTGATGAACTCCAGTTTCATTGCCTGTCTGTGTGGCGGTAGCGTTCGGGAATGGCTATGTCAGGGGCCTCATCAGTCCCTGCTGGTCCAGCAAATCGGCCCCTGACATAGCCATCCACGAACGAGGGCGGGTGTGCGAAATGTTTTCAAATGCATGCATGGAGGAACGTATACGGTAACGCTACTTCTCGCCAGTGTGTGGGATGCCTGGGGGGCGATTTGCTGGCCCAGCAGGGACAGATGAGCCCCCCAGGCATCCCACACACTGGCAGGCACAGAACATGTCAGCGCTTAACAGCTGTAGGCGCCAACGTCTCCGCCCGCAATTTGTTAGCCGCAAAGTTGGAGCCAAACGCCGGCCGTTTGATGTACCGCCCCTTGCCTTGCACCGCCCGCAAATCGCCCTGCACAAACACCAGTTCACCCTGGCTCACGGTGTGGCTGGGAATGCCCTTGACGGTGCGGCCTTCAAAAATGTTGTAGTCGCCCTTGCTGTGCTGCGTCTTGGCCGACAGCGTCTTGGTGCCCGCCGGGTCCCAAATCACCAAGTCGGCATCAGCACCCACCGACACGCTGCCCTTTTGCGGGTAGATGTTGAACAGTTTGGCCGTGTTGGCGGACGTGATGGCGACAAACTCCGATGGCGTCAGGCGCCCGGTGTTCACGCCCTCGTCCCAGATGACGGCCAGGCGTTCTTCCACGCCGCCACAGCCATTCGGGATCTTGCTGAAGTCGTCTTTGCCGGCCGCCTTTTGCGCGGCGCAGAAGGTGCAGTGGTCGGTGGCCGTGGTGTGCAAGTTGCCGGCTTGCAAGCCGCGCCACAGAAATTCCTGGTTGCCCTTGGGACGGAACGGCGGGCTCATGACGTGGGCGGCGGCGGTGGCGAAATCGGGGTGGCGGTAGACGCTGTCGTCTATCACCAGGTGGCCTGCCAGCACCTCGCCATATACGCGCTGGCCTCGGGCGCGGGCGCGGCTAATAGCCTCTGCCGCTTCGATGCAGGACACGTGCACCACGTAGATCGGCACGTTCAGCACATCGGCAATGGCGATGGCGCGGTTGGCGGCTTCACCCTCCACCATCGGTGGGCGGGACAACGGGTGGCCTTCGGGGCCTTTGATGCCCATCTCGGCCACGGTTTTTTGCAGCAGGAAGACCAGCTCGCCATTCTCGGCGTGCACAGTGGGCATGGCGCCCAGTTCCAGGCAACGCTTGAAGCTGTTCACCAGGGTTTCGTCGTCGCACATGATGGCGTTTTTGTAGGCCATAAAGTGCTTGAAGCTGTTCACGCCCTCTTGCTGCACCAGCGTGCCCATGTCGCGTTTGACCGTTTCATCCCACCAGGTGATGGCGACGTGAAAGCCGTAGTCGCCTGCGGACTTCTCGGCCCAGCCACGCCACGTTTGGTAGGCCTCCAGGATGGACTGCTGTGGGTTGGGGATGACGAAGTCAATGATGCTGGTGTTACCCCCCGCCAGCCCCGCTGCGGTGCCGGTGTAAAAGTCGTCCATGGTGACCGTGCCCATGAAGGGCAGCTGCATGTGGGTGTGCGGGTCGATGCCGCCGGGCATGACGTATTGGCCGCCGGCGTCCACCACGGTGCAGCCTGCGGGCTCCATCAGGCCCTCGCCCACGGCGACGATTTTGCCGTCCTGGGTGATGACATCGGCCAGACAAGCCCGGTCGGCGTTGACCACAGTGCCGCCACGGATAAAGAGTGTTGTCATGGATACTCCTAAATTGATAGCTGTTCACGCAATATTTACGAGGGCTGGAGGCCTATTTCGCATACAACATTAGGCTGAATCGGCTGTACGCATCGGGTTATTGGCGTGCGTCGTCCAGTTCGCGTATTTATCGCTCACAACCAGCCCCGAGCGCAAGTCTTTTTCGCCGGGGGCCAGATCGCGCAGCGTGATGCATTCGGGCACC
>ERZ724520.121-NODE-121-length-40617-cov-4.767368_pt1 | contig 40617 bp, 34 predicted proteins | sample MGYA00376053_ERZ724520 | MGnify/ENA primary metagenome ERZ724520 (study PRJEB28724, sample SAMN07190886) | activated sludge metagenome | isolation source: activated sludge of sewage treatment plant in Hong Hong | place: USA: Christiansburg, Virginia | collected...
GCAGATGATTTGATTAGAGGATTTTTAAAGAATAATAGATTACGAACTCTTGTTTTTCATGAAAAATCGTTTGATGATGAGATGTGAAATACCACAAAAAATAAATAGATTAAATAATTGAAATAAAATTGTTTCTTATATTTTAAATTCAAAACCTAAGCGAATTAATATCTATCCAAATTTTAATATTCGTCATTGTGACGAAGGAAGCAATCTAACCATTGCAAAGAATAAGATTGCTTCGATTGAAAAAGTCTTACAATGACATGGAAATTTGGACTGAATAATTTTAAATTGAACCCGATTGATAAGGTTTCTAAATTAATAGGGCATGGGCAAATAAAAGAAACTCAGATTTATGCTAAGATTGTAAATGAGGAACTTGATAAAGCAATGGATGTTTTTAATGATTAAAGTGTATTATAGTGCACTTTAGAGACAAAGTTCGCTCTTACTTCTGGGTTTGTTCGTTTATATATGCATTTTATTGCACAAAAGTGTGCGATAAGTGTATAAAAAGTGTATATTTGTATTAAGATATGCAATTTAATGCACAATGGAGGCAAATAAAATAGGTGACTATATTAAAAATAGACGAAATACCTTGCGATTACAGCAGAAGGATTTAGCCGAACTTTCAGGAGTAAGTTTGCGTACGATTATTCAAATTGAAAATGGGACAGGTAATCCTTCAATTGATACATTAAATAAATTAACTAAGGTGTTAGGTGTAGAAATAGAATTTAAAATGATCAATAAATAAAAATGGCAAGACAAGGAATCGTATTTGTTAATGATGAAGAGGTTGGTAATATTAGTTATCAAGATGGTCAATATATATTTAAATACAGGGATGATTATTTTAATAATGCACAGAAGAAGGCAATTAGTGTAACCTTACCAAAAACACAACAGGAGTATCAATCAAAAACATTATTTCCTTTCTTTTATAATATGTTAAGTGAAGGAGTTAATAGAAAATTACAATGCCGACAATTACAAATTGACGAAAACGATTATTTTGGTTTACTCCTTGCAACAGGGGGCACCGAAACTATAGGAGCAGTTAGTGTAAAATCAAATTAATAAAAAATGAGTGTTCAAATAAAATATTGCCCTGGTTCTTTAAAAGAAGGTTTTTCAACCTATAGCGGAGCTGTGCTCAAACGAATGTTTGATAACAAAAAAGTAAGCCATGTATTACCTTTTTCTTCACCAGATACAGAAGGACCACACCAAGAAAAATTCATTGAAAACAGAAAACGGATTTCAATATCTGGCGTGCAGGAAAAACTATCTATTGTTTTAGTAAAAAATAAATTACAACTAACCGAATCCGGACAACAAGGACAATATATATTAAAACCAATACCTCGTGATATTTTAAAAGTAAGTCAGGTTCCTGCCAACGAACATCTTACAATGCAAATTGCACGTCAAGTGTATAATATTCCCACAGCAGAAAATGCGCTTATCTTTTTTGATAATGATAAGCCGGCTTACATTACAAAGCGTTTTGATTTAAAGCCTGACGGAGGTAAATATTTACAAGAAGATTTTGCTGCTATAGCTGGAAAAACAAAAGACACTGCCGGCCAAGATTTTAAATATGAATACAATTATCTTGATTTAGGTAAATTAATTGCTAAGCATATTAATGCTGCCGAAGTAGAGCTTGAAAAATATTACAAATTAGTGTTATTCAATTATTTGTTTTCAAATGGCGATGCTCATTTAAAAAACTTCTCCTTAATAGAATCATCTGATGGTGATTTTATCATGAGTCCAGCGTATGATTTGGTTTGTACACGCATACATGTTAATGACTCTTATCTTGCATTAAAAGAAGGCTTAACAGCAGATTCATTAAACCATCCTTCTTTTTCAGTATTAGGTTATTTTGGGTATGATGATTTTTTTGATTTTGGATTACAGCTCGGTTTAAAAGAGTCAAGGCTTATAAAAATATTAGATCAAATGCGAACGGAAAATAATAGTGTTTATGGTTTGATTGCTCATTCTTATCTTGATAATGAAACCAAAATTGAATACACAACATTGTATAAAGACAAGGTAGTTAGATTAAACATTTCTTTCGGTAAACGTATTTAATTTTAGTTTTAAGTCGTTAAATACAATCCTAATTTCAAAACACTTATTTAAAATCGCTACAATTTATAGTAATTTAATGCTATATTTATAAACATTAGCATTTTATTATTCCATTTTACATTATTTTAGCTTATAGTTAGTTAAAGTGATTTTATGTATACGTTTGTTATTTGTTCGCCTAAATCATCTGAAAGCCACGACCATAAAAGCAATGTGTTTGCATTACTCGCAAACGTTTCGCATCAAAAAAGAAATAGTATTTATTTAAAGTGTATACTTTATCCATAGCGTAAGCATAGATAAGATAATTGTAAAAGAATATTAAATTAGGGTTTGCGAAGTGAGTAAAAATTCAAATGTTCCCCCTATGTTTACCCTGTTAAATCAAAAACCCTTGAAAGCGTTTGCTATCAAGGGTTTCAAATTTTAAAAGTGACCCCGATTGGATTCGAACCAATGGCCCACAGCTTAGAAGGCTGTTGCTCTATCCAGCTGAGCTACGGGGCCAGCTATTATCTTAAAAAAAACACTACATTTTATTTAAGAGTGTGCGAATTTAATACTTTTTTTTAATTTAAACACTCATTTTTTAAATACTTATAAATTACGTTTATTTTGGTATTTTAGCCTTTTGTAGCTTGTGGTTAAACTATCTGTCATAATTGTTAATTATAACGTCAAACATTTTATTGAACAATGTTTGTTTTCGGTGTTTAAAGCCTCTGAAACCCTTACCTGTGAGGTGTTTGTAGTTGATAATAATTCGGTAGATGGTTCTACAACACTTATAAAAGATAAATTCCCAAACGTAAACTTAATAGAAAATAAGGTAAATACCGGATTTTCGGTGGCTAATAACCAAGCCATAAAATTGGCAAAAGGTGAATATGTGTTGCTTTTAAACCCCGATACGGTGGTTCAGGAAGATACTTTTACCAAAATTATAGCCTTTATGGATAAAACACCCGATGCGGGTGGATTAGGGGTTAAAATGCTTGATGGACAAGGTAATTTTGCACCAGAGTCAAAAAGAGGCTTACCAACCCCAAGTGTGGCTTTTTATAAAATGTTTGGTTTAGCTAAGTTTTTCCCAAAATCAGAAAAATTTGGGAAATACCATTTAACTTATTTGTCAGAAAATGAAATTCATAGTGTTGATGTGCTAAGTGGTGCGTTTATGCTAATACGTAAAACTGTTTTAGATACAATTGGTAATTTAGATGAAACATTTTTTATGTATGGAGAAGACATAGATTTAAGTTATCGCATTACCAAAGCAGGTTTCAAAAATTACTATTTCCCCCAAACACAAATTATACATTACAAAGGCGAAAGCACCAAAAGAAGTAGCTTAAATTATGTGGTTATTTTTTATAAAGCCATGGCTATTTTCTCTAAAAAGCATTTTAGTGGCTCTCATGCATTTTGGTTTAATTTCTTAATTCATTTTGCAATAATATTAAAGGCAGGTTTGGCTTTAGTTACCCGTTTTTTTAAGGCTTTTACTGTGCCAATGATAGATTTTGCTTTAATAGTTTTTAGTCTTTATGTTATCAAAAACTTGTACCAATACAATTCAGGTTTACAAACAGATATTTATTCCGAAAAATTATTGAGTGTGGCATTTCCATTATATGCATTAATATGGATTATTACATTGTATTTTAATGGTGGTTATGATAAACCAGTAAAAATTTTAAGAATTGTAAGAGGTATTTTTATTGGAACGGTTTTTATTTTAATGGGCTATTCATTATTGCCAGAAAGCATGCGGTTTTCGAGAGCCCTAATTTTATTTGGGACATTGGGTGCATTGGTTTCTGTAATACTATTGCGCTTAATTTTACACCTTGCAAAATTTAAAAATTATAGTTTAAGCTCAGTTAAAACCAAACGCATTGCTGTAATTGGCGAAGAACAAGAATTTAACCGTGTGCACGGTTTAATAAAACAAACCGAAGTAAATCCTTCTTTTGTAGGCTTTGTAAGCGCTGAGCAAAATGGAGTGCATAACCCATTATACATTGGTAAATTAAATCAAATTGATGAAGTAATAAAAATTCATCAGATAAATGAAATAATTTTTTGTGCTAAAGATTTGAGTTCTCAATTCATTATTAATAACATGCTTACTCTTGTATCAAGTGGTGTTGATTTTAAAATTGCACCTCCCGAAAGCCTCTCTATTATTGGAAGTAATAATATTGATACGGCTGGCGATTTATACATGATAGACGTAAATAGTATTTCTAAACCAAGTAATAAACGAAATAAACGATTGCTTGATGTTGCTTTTAGTGTATTAGCCATTGTATTTAGCCCTATTTTATTTTTTATTCAGGAAACTAAAAGCAAGTATTTTGTAAACTGTTTTAATGTGTTATTTGGTTTTTATTCGTGGGTAGGATATGGCAAAACCGTTGATAAAACTTTACCAGAAATAAAACGTTCGGTATTATCACCTTCTATGTTGCAACTTAATTCTAGTGATAAAGTTAAACTCATTAATTTGCGTTATGCTAAAGATTATAAAATTGAAAAAGATTTAATAATTATTTGGAAGTGCCTTAAAAAACTAGGTATTTAAAGTTTTTATTAATATTAATTCCAATGGTATGAAGTACATTTTTTTGATAGTGTTTTGTTGTAATTATATGTTGAACTATTCGCAAAATATGACTGAATCAGATTTGATTGTCAATACTAAGTATGGCAAAATAAAAGGAGCTATTGAAAAAAATAGTTGTGTGTGGCGTGGTGTTCCCTTTGCAAAAGCGCCTGTTGGTAATTTAAGATTTAAAGCGCCTGTTCCTACAGATAGTTGGGAAGGAATAAAAAACGCTACAGAGTTTGGCAACAATGCCATGCAAATTAATTCGCCTTATGCCGAAGGAAAAATTAGCGAGGATTGTTTGTATTTAAATATCTGGTCGCCAAAAGCAGACACAAAAAAACGCCCAGTAATGGTTTGGATACATGGCGGTGGATTTTCGCAAGGTGCTGGTTCCAATTCCTTATACAATGGGGTAGAGTTAGTTAATAAAGGAGATGTGGTTGTAGTTACTATTAATTACAGATTAGGACCATTGGCATTTTTGTATTTTGATGAATTACCCGAAAATAAAGGAGAGTTTGAAAGTAACCTTGGTATTAAAGATCAAATAGCAGCATTAAAATGGGTAAATCAAAATATTGAATTTTTTGGCGGGGATCCTAATAACGTTACTATTTTTGGGCAATCTTCTGGCGCTACTAGTTGCATGACAATTTTATCATGTCCATCTGCAAAAGGTTTATTTCATAAGGTTATTGCCGAAAGTCCTTCACTAAATTTTTGGACCAAAGAACAAGCTACACAAGTAACAAAACAATTTCTTAGCCTTATTGGTATTACTAAAAATAATATGTCTGATTTGTATACTATCTCAGCCGATTCATTAATTAAGGTGGCAGATGTTATGCTTTCAAACAGAAATAATTTACCTGGAATTGGTATTTTTTCTCCAACTGTTGATGAAGTGTTTTTGCCTAATAAACCTATTGATGCTATTAAATCTGGCTTTACAAAAGATATTCCATTGCTAATTGGTACTAACCGCTTTGAAGCAAATATTTTTAAAACCTACAGCAGAGCGCCAATTCCTAAAAATGCCAATGAAATTCATATAGAGTTTGAAAAGCATGCGCCAACAGCTGAGAGTAGAATTACCAGTTGTTATAAAAATTACCCAAAAAAGGATGCAATTTATAACTTAGTTACAGATGGTGTGTTTACAATGCCTTGTATAAAAGCTGCTGAGGCGCAAACTAGCAATGCCTCAACATGGATGTATAGATTAGATTGGGAATCATTGCCATTAAAATTAAAAGGCCTAAGAACTTGCCATGCCTTAGAATTGTTTTTTGTTTTTAATTCTTTTAAATCGGGTATTGGTAAAAAATTAACCATCTTAACCAGCAAAAAAAAGGTTTACAATCTTTCAAGTTTAATGCAAGATTGTTGGATTAGTTTTTCTAAAAATGGCAATCCAAACAAAGATAATTCAACAAACTGGAAACCATATGATTCGGTAAACAGAGCCACAATGCTTTTTAATAAAACATCAAAAGTTGTAAACGACCCAAATGCTGAGCAAAGAGTTAAATGGGCCGACGAAAAGTTTTTTTAAATAAAAATCATCAGTTGTATTTTTAGCATTTTTTAGATTTTGAGTTTATTAAATTGTAATAAATTTGAATAAAAAAATGTATCATGAAAATCTTATTAATATTCTTAGTTTCTAGTGTAAGCTTTATAAGTGCTTTTTTTCAAACTCCAACTTGGAAAAAAGAACAACTCATGTCAACAACCGAGTTAAGCACCAAACTTAAAACAAATGCAAAAGATAAACCTTTGGTATTTAATGTTGGTCCGATGCAAAATATTAAAACCGCTGTAGCTGTTGGTGCAGCAACCAATATTACTTTTGCTAGTAAAATGAAGGAAACTCTAGCCATGGAAAATAAAACAAAAGCTATTGTAGTTTATTGTGGCTGTTGTTCATATTCAACCTGTCCAAATATTAAACCAGCATACGATGCTTTAGTAGAAATGGGTTATAAAAACACCAAAGTATTAGAGTTACCTGTAGGCCTTAATCCAGATTGGATTTCAAAAGGTTTTCCTATGGAATAATTATTATCTCACGTTTAGTAAATCATCGTTTTCTTTTACAAAAAATCCTGATGTATTTTCATTCATAAAATGTATGGTTGCTTTGGCAACTTGTAAATCATAAATGGCTTTATATTTTTTAGGAATTAAAAAAGAAAAAACGGTCATAAAAGCTTTACCAATCATTTCTCCTAACCTAAATTCTTCACGCTTTCCCAGTAACATGGAAGGTCTAATAATATATGTACATGTAAAACCAATTGCTTTAACAGCATTTTCCATTTGTCCTTTAGTTTTATTATAAAAAATACCTGAGGTTTCGCTTGCACCCATTGATGAAATTACAGCAAATTGTTTAATACCATTTGCTTTTGCAATTTTTGCTGTATTTACTACATAGTCATAATCAACTTTATAAAATGCTTCCTTTGTGCCTGCCTTTTTAATGGTTGTTCCTAAGCAGCAAAATAAATCATCACCTTGTATTGCAGCTTCATTGGGATTATTAAAATCAAAAACAATTTGTTCTAATTTGGGGTGTGAAGTGTTTTGCTTACTTCTCACTAAAATAATAACCTTTGAGTAGTTTGTATTATTAAGTAATTGATGAGTAATTTCTTTTCCAATTAAACCAGTTGATCCTAATACTATTGCTGTTTTCATATTTTTATTTTTTGGGCGTTTCCCCTTAACTTGCACACATTCTACCAAAGTGGCCAGGCTTTACGTTCCAATCTTTTTGTTCGTTCCTCTCAAAAAGGATTTACACTGCAATTCTTAACGCATTAATTTATCATCTCTAAAAAATCATTTTCATTAATTAGTTTAACACCTAAGGATTGCGCTTTCTTTAATTTTTCAGGTCCCATATTATCTCCTGCTAAAACAAAACTTGTTTTTTTAGAAATAGAGCCTGAATTTTTTCCACCATGCAATTCAATCATTTCTTTGTATTGTTCACGGCTATGTTTTTCAAAAACCCCACTAATTACAAAAGTTAAATCTTTTAATTTGTCTGTCCCACCTTGTTGTTGCTCATCACTTAATTCAAATTTTAAACCAGTGTGTTTGAGCTTTTCAATAATTGTTTTATTTATTGGATCATTAAAATAATTGCTAATGCTAATGGCAATAATTTCGCCTACTTCATCAATTTGTAAAACTTCCTCTTTGCTTAAAACTAATAAATTGTCAAGCGATTTTACTTTTTTAGCTATTTTTTTAGCCGTTGTTTCTCCTACATGCCTTATTCCAATGGCATATAGCACTCTTTCAAACGGAATATTTTTACTAGCTTCAATTCCATCAATTAAATTATTGGCCGATTTTTCTGCCATTCGTTCTAAAGGCAATACCTGTTCTTTTTTTAAATCGTATAAATCGGCAATATTGTTAACTAATCCAGCTTTATATAATTGTACAATGGTTTCACCTCCAAGGCTATCAATATTCATAGCCTTTCGTGATACAAAATGTTCAATACGTCCAATTACTTGTGGTGCACAAGCATTTTCGTTAGGACAATAATGATTAGCCTCTCCTTCACTTCGCATTAATTCTGTTCCACATTCTGGGCAATTCTTAATGTATTGTGTAGGAATTGAATCTGCTTTACGTTTAGTTAAATCAACACCAATAATTTTAGGAATAATTTCACCACCTTTTTCTACAAAAACAAAATCACCAATTCTTACATCAAGTTTTTCAATAATATCTGCATTGTGCAATGAAGCACGTTTTACAGTTGTTCCACCTAGTGCAACAGGTTGTAAATTAGCAACAGGAGTAATTGCACCAGTTCTACCAACTTGGTATGAAATACTTAGTAATTCAGTACTTACTTGCTCTGCTTTAAATTTATAGGCAATAGCCCATCTTGGCGATTTTGCTGTAAAGCCCAAATTTTGTTGTTGATTGTAATCATTTACTTTAATTACAATTCCATCTATATCATATGGTAAATTGTATCGTTCTTTATCCCAATAATTTATAAAATCAATTACTTCATTAATGCCATTACAAATTTTAGCATCCTCAGATATTTTAAATCCCCAAGTTTTAGCCTCATGCATATTTGCAAAATGCGATTGGTGAGGTAAGTTCTCACCTAATAAATAATATAAAAAGCAATCTAGTTTTCTTTTGGCAACTTGAGCAGAATCTTGCATTTTCATTGAGCCAGAAGCCGCATTGCGTGGATTTGCCATTAAGGCATCACCCAATTCTTCCCTTTCCTTATTAATGTTATCAAAAACAGGGCGAGGCATAAAAATTTCTCCACGAATTTCGAATAATGGCGGATAATTACCTTTTAATTTTAAAGGAATAGATTTTATTGTTCTAGCATTTGTTGTAACATCATCTCCTTGCACGCCATCTCCACGTGTTATGGCTTGTTTTAAAATACCATTTTCATATATTAAACTAATAGATAATCCGTCAAATTTTAATTCGCATACGTATTGTATTTGTTCATCAAATAATCCGTTTGATACAATGCCTAATCCTTCTCTAACTTTTCTATCAAAATCAATTAAATCATCTTGGTTATAACTATTGCTTAAAGAAAGCATAGCATATTGATGCTTAACACTATCAAAGGATTTGGTAATTTGCCCACCTACACGCTGGCTTGGTGAGTTTTCTGATAAAAACTCTGGAAATTGTTTTTCTAAGTTTATAAGTTCTTCAAGTAATTTATCAAACTCATAATCAGAAATTGTAGGATTATCCAAAACATAATAATTGTAATTATGTTTTTCTAATTCTGTTGAAAGTAGTTGGATTTTATGATTTGCTTCAATAGGAGTCATATAGTTGTTTAATACAAGAACAAAATAGTAGTTTTTGAATTAAAATTCCCTATAAATTTGTAAGTAAAAATTAACAGTTTAGAAGTAAGTTTATTTTTAAATTATAATTGTGTAAATTTGTGTTAGTGAAATTATTCATAACAATATTATTTTCCCTAGTCTACTTAACATCTACAAGTGGTATTGTTTTAAACGCGCATTATTGTGGTAAAAAGTTAGTTAATATCACTTTTACTAAAAATGATGATGGGAATTGTTGTGGTAAAAAGAAAATGCCAAAGAAATGCTGTAAAGATAAATCGGCCTTTTTTAAATTAAAAGATAATCACAAGATTGATAACTCCATAAAAATTTCAAAATCACCTTTAAAAGTAATTCAAAATTGTGCTTTTGTTAATTTAAACGTTTTATACAGTAATCCTTCAACGAGTGCTGTTTTTAATTATTATAGCCCTCCCGTCTTATACCAAAATCCATTATACCTTGTAAATAAGGTGTTTTTAATTTGATTTTTAATTTTGAAACAAATGCTTCAAACTACTAATAGTTTGGGTGTATTGTGGTGTTTATTTATTTTGCTATGAATTTGTAAAAAATGTGTATCTAATTACATCTCGTTTAATTATAATAACTAAAATAGATGGTTTTAATTTTGTGAATAAATACAATTCATTTGCTGAGTAAGTTTATTTTGATAAAAATATTTCTTCAAATAAATTACAAGTAGATACATCTTTTTGAAATAAGGGCATTAATATTCTTCAAATACAAAAAACAATAAGTTTATTACAAAAAAAAAAATAAATAAAAATGAAAGTCTTAAAATATATACAAATAATGAGTTTTGCATTCGTTTTATTTTCTTGTACAAACGAAGAAAAAAAGGAAGCAATTCAAACTAAAACCGTTTTAAAAGATGGAATAGCAACATCTGTTTTTAAAGTTTGGGGAAATTGTGAAATGTGCAAAGAAACTATCGAAAAATCTCTGGCAATAGATGGAATCATTAAATCTGATTGGAATACAGATAGTAAGTTAATGACAGTTTCTTATGATGAAAAGAAAATAAACCTTGATCAAATTCAGCAAAAAATTGCCTCAGTTGGGTATGATACCGAAAAATTTAAAGGTGATGATACTGCCTATAATTCACTACATGAATGTTGCCAATACGAAAGAAAATAAAATTATAAATTATGAAAAAACTTAGATATACTATTTTGGCATGTGTCTTTTTATTGAAATTCCATGCTCAAACTTCCGTAATTACAAATACTATTTTAGTAAAAGGTAATTGTGGCGAATGTAAAGAACGAATTGAAAACGCTGCTGATATAAAAGGTGTGAAACATGCAGTATGGAGCGAGACTTCGCAAGTTCTTACAATAACTTTTAATTCTAAAAAAGTAACTCTCCAAAAAATAGAAATGGCAATTGCCAAAGTGGGGCATAAAACTTCAAATCAAATGGCTGATACTACTGCTTACAAAGCATTGCCAAACTGTTGTAAATACGAATCTACGGATTGTAAGAAAAAATGATACGTTTTAAACTATTAATTTTTGTTTTGTTTTTTTGTGCAAGTAATAATTTTGCGCAATTAAAGGGACGTGTTTTAGAAATTAATAATAAGCAAGATACCTCTGCAATTGCTGGAGTTATATTGTATTGGAATAATTCACAACTTAGCTCAATATCAAATGATAAAGGGGCTTTTGCAATTAATACAACAACCTTAACAAATAAATTAGTTGTACAGGCAATTGGTTATGCTACTGATACTTTAATTGTAACAGATACCACTAAGTTTATTAGTTTGTTTTTAAAAAGTGGAATAGAATTAAATGAAGTTCAAATTGTTTATGAAACAAATGGTTCGGAGTTTTCTTATTTAAATCCTATGAAAGTTGAAACATTAAATGAACGTTCATTAATGAAAGCTGCTTGTTGTAATTTATCCGAAAGCTTTGAAACAAATCCAAGTGTTGATGTGAATTTTGCAGATGCCGTTACTGGTACAAAACAAATACAAATGCTTGGATTATCTGGTCAATATGCTCAAATTACTAAAGAAAATATGCCGTATTTAAGGGGTTTAGCAAATGGTTACGGATTAAGTTTTATTCCTGGTACATGGATTCAAAGTATACAATTAAGCAAAGGAGCAGGTTCTGTTGTAAATGGTTACGAAAGTTTTACTGGCCAAATTAATACCGAATTGCAAAATCCAGAAAAATCAGATAGACTTTATTTCAACACGTATTTAAATCAAAATATGCGTCATGAAACTAATTTGAATTTAAAGCATTCTTTTAATAATAAATTTTCTGCTGGTTTATTGTTTCATAGAAGTAATAATCATATGGCAGAAGATATGAATGGCGATAAATTTGTTGATATTCCAAAAGGAACTCAAATTAATATTATGAATAAGTACGCTTTTAATAACGGTAAAGGTTTTGAAGCTCAATTTGGAGGTGGCTATTTAAAAGATGAAAAAATAGGAGGGCAGTTTAGAAAGTTTATAGATGATACTTTAACGCCTTTATATAATATTGAAATAAATAATACTAAATGGGAGCTGTACAGTAAAACAGGATACGTTTTTAAAAATAAACCAGCAACAAGTATGGGCTTGCAATTGTCTTATTTAAATCATAAACAAACTAATACCTATGCTTTAAATAAATATAGTGGGAATCAGGAAACGTTTTATGCAAATTATATCTATCAAGGAATTATAAAAACCACCAACAATACATATAAAATTGGTGCAAGTTTTATGAGTGATAAAACATCTGAGAGTTATGACTTTTTTAATTTTAATAGAGAAGAAAATGTGGGTGGAGCATTTTTGGAGTTTGCTCATAATAAAGGTGATAAATTTAATTTGGTTGCGGGCTTAAGGGCCGACTATCATAATTATTATGGTTTATTTTATACGCCACGTTTGCATTTAAGATATAGCCCCAATAAAAGCAAATCTGTATTTAGAATTAGTGGGGGTAGAGCTTTAAAAACTGCTAATGTATTTGCCGAAAACATGGCTTATATGGCATCATCCAGAGATTGGATTATTGAAACTACAGATTTAAATATGCCTTATGGCTTAAAGCCAGAAATAGGGTGGAATTATGGATTTAATTTTACTCAAAAAATGAAATTAAATTACAAAGAGGCATATTTAACATTTGATGCTTATAGAACAGATTTTGTGCAACAAGTAATTGTTGATTTAGATAAAAACACACAGCAAGTTTGGTTTTATAATTTAAATGGTAAATCCTATTCAAACACTGCCCAAATAGAATTTGGATGGGAAGTTCGTAAACGATTAAATGTAAAATTAGCCTATCGTTATGTTGATACCAAAGTTACTTATAAAGAAGGTTTATTGCAAAAAGCCTTTGTTTCTGCGCATAGAGCATTTATCAATACAAGCTATGAAACAAAAAATAAGCATTGGTTATTTGATGCTACTGTACAATTTAACGGAAAAAAACGTATTCCTCAAACTACCTCAAATCCAAAAGAATATCAATTAGCGGAGTATTCACCTTACTTTTTTAATGTTCTGGGGCAGGTTACATACCTTACTAAAATAGAAAATTATGATTTACATGTATATTTAGGAGTAGAAAATGCACTTAACTATAAGCAGCAAAATCCTATAATAGCAAGCGATGCTCCATTTAGTAAATACTTTGATGCAAGTATGGTTTGGGGGCCAATTTACGGTAGAATGTTATACGTTGGTATTAGATTAAAAATGAAGTAAAATAATAAGGGGTTATCAAAAACTGATAACCCCTTATTATGAATTATAAACTAAAATTAATACTTATAAAGTATACTCTAAATTTGAAGCTGTAAGTTTTCCAGCTTGGTCAGCAGTTAATAATGATTTTACGCTATTTAAATAGTCTGTTTTCGCAGCTTCTAATTCAGCATAACTTTTATTATTTCTTTCTGGATCGTTTTTGTATTTTTCATTTACAGCATCAATTTTAGTAAACTTATCTTTAGCTAAATTTAACACTTTTGCCTTTTGCTCGTTAGTTAAACCAACTATGTCATTTAAAGCATTTACCGAATTTTGAGCTCTATCTTCTGTTACAGCTAATTGTTGGGTAGCAATTTGTTGTGTAGGAGTTTGTTTTGAAGCAACTGATCCTGTTTTAGTTTTTTTTATTTGTTGAGCGTTAATTGCATTTACAACTAACAAACTTGCTGCTATTAAAATTATTTTTTTCATGTTTTTTATTTTTTATTTTATTTTACTAAGAATTTTCCAGTTGATATTTCAGAACCATTATTAACTAGTTTGTAAAAATACAAACCTTGTGCCATTTCTCCTTTATTAAATGTAAAGTTATGTGTTGTTACAGGTAATGCAATTATTTGTTTACCCATAATATCATAAATTTGAAATTCAGCTTTAGATAAATTGATTGTTGGGTTCAAATTAATAGTCGTATTTTCTTCAAATGGATTTGGATAAATAGCAATTGAATTGTTTGAATTTTGTAATTCATTAATTCCTACACTTGCAGCAGCTTGCATTGCGTTTTGTGCTGCTGTTACTTCACTTGCAGCAAATATTGATGCAAATCTAAAAACTCTTGATGAGCCATCACTACTTGTAGTAACTGATTTATGTGATCCCCCAGCAGTTAAGCTGTCAATTTTATAGGCTAAGTAAATTGCCTCATCTGCTGTATTTGTTGCTCCAACAGTTTGGGTAAATCCTGTTCCATTATACATAGTTTCACCGTCTCTGTTGCTAAACCCACCATAACCCGCTTTCATAATACTATCACTTGCTAAAAAACTAAAGTAAGAAGCCCCAAAACCTGAACCTGCAGCTTGAGTAGCGTTAACTTGAGCATAACATCCAACACAGGAAGAAGGTTGTGCAACAATAGATTGAGTAGTGCTAAAATTACCACTTAAAGATTGATTATTATCAGCATCTAAATTACGGTAATAATATATATCGTTTGTAGTAAGCGAGGACATATTAGTTACAGTTACAGTTGTAATGTAAAATAAATCATTATCACCTAACGAATAATTTAGGTTTACTTTTATATTATTTGTCCCACTAATTATACTACCTTCCCAATCTACAGTTGTTAAAGTTCCAGTATGAGTCCACGAAAGTGAAGTACTACTTATAATTGAGGCTGTTCCTGTTCTATTATTTCCAAACGTAGAACCATTTATTTTCAAACCCCAGCCATTTTCTGGTGACCCTGGTGTAAAAAAATCTCCATTATAATTTGTCCAACTTGACATTAATGGGTCAGCTACAAAGCCAGATATTCCGGCGCCACCTCTACCACTGAAACGCCATGGGGTTCCTGTTGTAGGAGGAGTGGAATTTGCTCCTTCAAAACCTCCTAATCTTTCCACTCCAATTTGGATATAATTTCCTTGTAAAAATGCATCTCCACCGGAAGATATTTGTGCTACAATAGTATTGGAATTGAAAAATCCAAATACAAGAACCAAATAACTTGTTAATAGTAAATCTTTTTTCATAATCTTTATCTGTTATTAATTTATAAAATAATAATTAATCTAAGTTCGTTTATTGGATAATAAAATCCTATTTATTAAATAGCCAAAACAAGGGTTTTAATAACTCAAAATTATGATTTAACTAAAATAGTATTGTTTTAACCCAATTAAATAAAAAATGGCTGAACATTAGTCAGCCATTTTATAAATAAGAAAAGGATTTTATAAAAATTTCTCTTTGTTAGATTCTTTTAGTTTTGTTTGTTGTTCTGAAGTTAAAACTAATTTTACTTTTGATATAAAATCAGTTTTTATAGCTTGTAATTCCCCATAACTTTTATTATTTTTTTGAGGGTCATTTTTGTATTTTTCATTTAACAAATCAATTTTTTTGTATTTCTCAGTTGCTAAATTTAATACTTTAGCTTTTTGATCTTCTGTTAATGTTACAATGTTATTTAAACCATCAGTAGTTTTTTGAGCTTGAACTTCAGCAGTAACTACTTGTTTTGTTGCTACAGTTTCAGTTGTGCTTTTTGTATCTTGGGCATTAATAGTATTAAGTACTAATAAACTTGCCGCTAATAAAATTATTTTTTTCATGTTTCTTTATATTTATTGTTTTTGTTTTTTTTAATTAAATGTAGGGTAAATTAATGATTTATTTAACTAAAAATTTCCCAGTAGAAAGTTCAGAACCATTATTAACTAGTTTGTAAAAATACAAACCTTGTGCCATTTCTCCTTTATTAAATGTAAAGTTATGTGTTGTTACAGGTAATGCAATTATTTGTTTACCCATAATATCATAAATTTGAAATTCAGCTTTAGATAAATTGATAGTTGGATTTAAATTAATAGTAGTATTATCTTCAAAAGGATTTGGATAAATTGCAATTGAATTATTAGAATTTTGTAATTCATTAATTCCTACGCTAGCAGCAGCTTGCATTGCATTTTGAGCCGCAAAAACTGCCGTTCCTTTAAACAAAGAGGCAAATCTAAATACTCTTGATGAACCATCTGAAATACTTGACGATGATTTATGAGATCCTCCTGCAGTTAAGCTGTCAATTTTATATGCTAAATATATAGCCTCATCTGCTGTATTTGTTGCGCCAACAGTTTGAGTAAATCCTGTTCCGTTATACAAATCTTCCCCATCTCTATTGCTAAAACCACCAAAACCTGCTTTCATAATACTGTCATTTGCTAAAAAACTAAAGTAGGAAGCCCAAGGTGCAGTTTGCGTAGCAGTAACTTGTGCATAACATCCAGGGCAAGATCCAAATTGACTGTTTAGTAATTGATCTGTAGTAAAACTTCCACTTAACATCACATTATTATCTGGATCTAAATTTCTATAATAGTATATGTTTTTTATTGTAGCTGGCGAGGTATTTGTAACTGTTACAGTTGTAATATAAAACAAATCATTATCTCCTAAAGAATAATCGATATTTACTTTTATTCCAGTAATTGTATCAGTTCCCTCCCATGAAGTAGTAGTTAAAGTACCTGTGTGTGCCCAACTTGTAATACTTCCTGTTATAACAGTATCAGCAAGACCAAAACCGCCATTTTCGGCATTGTTTACTCGCAATGCCCCATTTATTTTTAATCCCCAACCATTTTCTGGTGAACCCGGAGTAAAAAAATCTCCATCATAATTAGTCCAACTATCCATTTGAGGATTTGCCATAAACCCAAATTTCGCATTATGTGATCTAAAATGTAATCCAGCTGGCAATACTGATGCAGCCGAGTCAAATGGAGCGCCTTCATTCCCTTGTAAACCATCAATTCCAATTTCTACATAGTTACCTTTTAAATAAGCATTAGCACCAGATATTTGTGCTTCAATAGTATTGGAATTAAACATACCAAATGCAAGAACCAAAGAACTTTTTAATAGTAAATTTTTAGTTTTCATAGGCTTATTTTTTAAGGATTATTAGTCTAACTAATTTCGATTAATATTTTAGGTTTTCCTATTATTTTAATAGTTTAAAAGATATATTCACTAACTGATTAGATAGTTTTAGCTATTTATTTAACTATTCTTTTGTTTTTTTTGATTTTAAATGACTTATTTTTGAATTAAATATAAAATGAAAATTAGTTTATTTATACTTTTTCTATCCTTGCAAGGTTTTGCTCAAGATACTAATCTTGTGAAAGCGCCTATTATTGATTCAATAAAGCCTGTTTCTCAAATAGGTATTGCAAGTTTTTATGCAAAAAAGTTTAATGGAAGAAAAACTTCATCTGGCGAAATTTTTAATAATGAAAAATTAACGGCTGCCCATAAAACACTTAAACTTGGTACTTATGTAAAAGTTCGAAATTTAAAAAATGATTCAACGGTTATTGTTAAAATAAATGATAGGCTTCCAAAGCAATCTAAACGAAGTATAGATTTATCAAGAAATGCTGCTATCCAATTAAATTTTATAAGTGCTGGTTTAACAAAGGTAGAAATTACTGTTTTAGATAGTTTAAAATAAGGTTTCCAATTTTGTTTTTGTATTGCATTTCTAGTTTATAATTAGTCGACAATCAAATAATTTAAAAATGTTGATATAAAAGGATTTTTCGTGAAATCATAGTGATAAAATCTGCCAGAAAATAATCTAAAGGTTTAAAAATCGGTGATTTAATTTTTGTGAGGTGCGGCAGGCTCTGGCAAAACGGTGCGAAATCCTAGTTTTTCAGGGGGAGCTGAAGCGGAGGATGTGCGATGAAAAACGGATTTGGTGTTTTGCCTAGATTTTTTTGTTTCTTTTTTCATCATGGAAAAAAGAAAAAGTAAATGACTTTTTGAGGGACAACTAATTTGTTACACTTTGTTTAACAATAACCTCAATTCAACTTTACTCTCATTTTATTAATAGTTATATTTGTAGTATCATGCAAAAAACACTTATTAAAAATGCCACAATAGTAAATGAAGACGAAATTTTTGTGTCTGATTTATTAATTGAAGGTGCTATTATTTCTAAAATAGAAAGAGATATTGATGAACCAAATGCATTAATTATAGATGCTGAAGGCTTAGTTTTAATGCCTGGAGCAATTGATGATCAAGTACATTTTAGAGAACCAGGTTTAACACATAAAGGCGAAATTTATACCGAAGCAAAGTCTGCTGTAGCAGGTGGAGTTACTTCCTATAAGGAAATGCCTACTACTGTGCCACAAGCTGTTACCATTGAAGAACTAGAAAAAAAATACACTCGTGCAAAAGAATGTTCGTTGGCAAACTATTCGTTTTTTATGGGTGGAACCAACTCAAATTTAGAGGAAACACTTAAAGTTGATTATAAAAAAGTGTGTGGTTTAAAGTTGTTTATGGGTTCTAGTACTGGTGATATGCTTGTAGATAATGCAAAAACATTGGAAGGCTTTTTTGAAAAATCAAATGCTTTAATTGCCACTCATTGTGAATTTGACCCAATGATTAAAGAAACCCAAGCTCGTATTGTTGAAGAATATGGAGAAGATATTCCTGCTTATTTTCATCCTATAATTAGAAGTGAAGAAGCATGTTTTAAGTCATCGTCATTTGCAGTAGAATTAGCAAAAAAATTTAATACTCGTTTGCATATATTACATATTTCTTCGGCAAAGGAATTGGGTTTATTCACTAATAAAATCCCATTAAAACAAAAACGTATTACTGCCGAAGCTTGTATTCATCATTTGTGGTTTAATGAAGATGATTATAACACAAAAGGTAATTTTATTAAATGGAATCCTTCTGTTAAATCTGAATTTGATAGAGCTCAAATTTTTGAAGCCGTTTTAGATGGTAGAATTGATGTTATTGCAACCGACCATGCTCCTCATACAATAGAAGAAAAAAGTCAGTCTTATTTAAAAGCACCAAGTGGTGGCCCATTAGTACAACATTCTATTTTGGCTATGATAGAGTTTTATAAGCAAAACAAAATTTCATTAGAAATGATTGTTAAAAAAATGAGTCATAATGTGGCTGATTTGTTTAAAATTGAAAAACGCGGTTACATTAGAGAGGGCTATTTTGCTGATTTAGTGCTAGTTGATTTAAATAAAGCTAATTTAGTTACCAAAGAAAGCTTATTTTATAAATGTGGATGGAGCCCATTTGAAGGTTATACTTTTAAATCTAGTATAAGTAAAACTTTTGTAAACGGCCATTTAGTTTATGATAATGGTGTATTCAATGAATCGCAAAAAGGGGAAAGACTAACATTTAACAATTAAGTTTAATTATTTTTAAATATTTTTAAAAATAAGATGCTTTAGCTTAAAAATAGTTTTAAGTATCCAATTTATATCTTAAATAAGCCTTTTTTTACTGAGTAATTATTGTATTTTTGTTTTCCAATTTTTTTTAGAATTTATGACAAAAGTTACTCTTTCTTTATTACTTGTATTAATTTCATATATAGGTTTTTCTCAAACTGGTACAATTCGTGGGTTTATTTATAATAAAGCCAATGGAGAAGCTGTTCCGTTTAGTAATGTGTATTTACAAGGTACAACAAACGGAGCCTCTTCCGATCAAAACGGTTTTTTCACCATAGCAAAAGTTAAGCCTGGTACTTATACTTTAATGGTAACTAATTTAGAATTCGATTCAATTTCCGAGACTATTACTGTTAAAGCTAATGAAATTGTTACTAAGAAATATTATGCATCAAAAGGTGGTATTACAACTGGGCAGGTTGAAATTACAGCAGAGTCTTTAGAGAAAATAGAAACGCCTAATGTTGGTGTTCAAAAAATTGATCCAATAGCAATTAATAAATTACCTAGTGTTGGTGAACCTGATTTAGCACAGTATTTACAAGTTATGCCTGGGGTTGTATTTACAGGTGACCAAGGTGGACAATTATACATAAGAGGTGGTTTACCAATTCAAAATAAAGTATTACTTGATGGTATGGTTATTTATAACCCTTTTCACTCAATTGGTTTATTTTCTGTATTTGATAATGATATTATGCGCAGTGCTGATGTTTATAGTGCAGGTTTTGGAGCAGAGTACGGTGGTAGAACTTCATCAATTATGGATATTACAACTCGCGATGGGAATAAAAAACATTTATCTGGAAAAGTTTCTGCATCAACATTTGGGGCTAAATTAACTTTAGAAGGTCCACTTAAAAAGTTAAAAGAAGATGGTAAAGGAAGTTCATCATTTTTATTTTCAGGAAAAACATCTTATTTACCACAAACTTCTAAAATTCTCTATCCTTATGCAAATAAAGATGGTTTGCCTTTTTATTATACAGATTTATACGGTAAAGTATCATTTAATGGTGGTAATGGTAGTAAGGTAAATTTATTTGGTTTTAATTTTAGTGATAAAGTAGTTTACAAAGATATTGCTTCATTTGGTTGGAATTCATATGGTGGAGGCTCTAATTTTATTTTAATTCCTGCAAATTCTTCATTATTAATTGAAGGTAATTTTGCTTACTCACAATACAAAATTAATTATCAAGGATCACAAGAATCCGACAAAAAGAATAGTGAAATTGGTGGATTTAATGGTGGATTTAATTTTTTAAAGTATTTAGGTCGTAATGAATTAAAATATGGTTTTGAGTTAGTAGGAACAAATACTAATTATGAAATACAAACCCCATTACTTTCTAAAATTAGTTATGCTAAAAACTCTTTAGAAGTTGCAGGGCATATGAAATTTAGATGGCTTGATAAAAAGAAATATATTGTAATTGAGCCTAGTTTTAGAGCTCAGTATTACGCTTCATTTAATAATTTTTCTCCTGAGCCACGTATTCAAGGAAAAGTTAATTTTGGGCAGTTTTTTAATGAAAAAGAAAGAAAAGGCGTAAATAACTTTTTTTATCACATTGCAAAAGCGGTGCGTTTGAAATTTGCAGCAGGTTTATATAGCCAAAGTTTAATGAGTGCAAGTAGTGATAGAGATGTTGTTAATTTATTTTACGGATTTATAAATGGTCCTGAAAATTTACCTAAAACCTATCAAGATAAAAACAATAATAAAGTAAACACAAATGGAGTAATTCAAAAAGCTCGCCATATTGTGGCTGGATTTGAAATTGATGTAGCTAAAGGTTTAGAATTTCAAATAGAAGGTTATCAAAAGTATTTTACTCAATTAGCAGCTGTTAATAGAGGTAAAATTTATGATGATAATACTGATAATGCTTCTAAACCAGATGCACAAAAAAAGGATTTTGTAATGGAACAAGGCGAGGCTTTAGGTCTTGATTTTACTGCTAAATACGAAAAAAATAGATTCTATTTTTGGGGTGTATACAGCTATGCTAAAAATACTCGTTATTTAGGAAATACGGTAAGTGGTAATGTAGAGGCTTATGCACCAATTTTTGATAGAACACATAACCTAAATTTAGTTACCACATACACGTTTGGTAAAAAACGCAATTTAGATTTAAGCTTCCGTTGGAACTTTGGATCTGGTTTTCCTTTTACACCAACTCAAGGGTTTTATCCTCAAATTGATTTCAATAATCAATTTACGTATGATTATACAACTTCTAATGCTGGTTTAGGATTTGTTCCAGGAGAATTTAATTCTAAACGCTTGCCAGATTACCACCGTTTAGATATTAGCTTAAAATGGTTGTATAATATTAGTGAGCGAGTGAAGTTTGAAGTAAATGTTGGGGCAACAAATGCATATAATCGTGAAAATATTTTTTACTATGATCGTGTAAAAAATAAACGTGTAAATCAATTACCAATTTTGCCAAACGTTAATTTGAGTTTGAAATTTTAAGTTTTGTTTAAAAAAGGTTTCAAATACCCACTTTTTTTTAGCTTTTTATTAATATTATTTGATAAAAGGAAATGGTTGTTTCTTTTGATAATTTTAGGAATTATATGTTTTTCATTCCAAATTTTAGTAGTATCAAAAGTTGAGCCTATATGGGAAAGTATGGCTGATCCAATGGATTATCATTATCAATCAAATAAAGAATTATGGAGTATTGATTTTTTTTCACCTGTTCCAAATTATTTTTTTTCACCTAGACCATTTACAACATCTTTATTTTTGAAATTTGTTGATAATGACTATTATAAGATGATATTATTTCAGAAATTACTTTATTGTATTTGTGTATTTATGTTTTCAATAATATTCATTTCTAATTTAAATACATATTTTACTAAAATTGTTTCATTTTATTTATTATTATTTTTTTTCAGTTGGTATAATATTGTTGGATGGACAAATAATGTCCTTTCAGAACCAAATTCAAATTCGTTATTGTTTTTGTGGTTAGGTTTTTTAATACTATTTGTTAGAAGGAATAATTGGGGGGTAACTTTATTATTTTGTTTAATTTCTGTTTTATTTTCATTCACAAGAGATTCTTGGCCTTATATTATTATTATTACTGTTTTTGTTATTACAGTTTATAATTTTTTTAAAAACAAATTAGATTTAAAGAAAAGTTTATTTGTATTTATATTTTCAATAACCTTGTTTTTTGTTCAATCAAAAACTGCTGAGATAGGGCAAAGATATAAACTTCCAGTTTTTAATTCTATTGTTGGTAGAATAAGCAAATCTGATGAATATTTGAAATGGTTTGAAAGTAAAGGAATGCCAATGTCAAATATTATTAAAGAAGATTTTAAAAATGTTGACGTTGATAATAAAAATCAAAGATCAATTATTTATGCAAAGTATAGAGATTCTACATATTTGCCATTAATGAGTTGGGCACTAAAGGAGGGTAAATCAACTTATCAATTGTTTTTATTAACTCATCCAAGTTATTTTTTTCTTTCAGATCAAACTAAAAACGAACAAAGCAGAATCTTCTGTTATAATTTTTATGATTATTTTAAACCTAATCTTAAGGATACAGATTTAAGCCATTCAACATTCCCATTATGGAATTTTCCCACAACAATATTATTAGTAATAATTTTATTAATATTATCAATATATTTAAAGAATATATTGTATTCTTTTCCAATACTTATTGCTATTTTATTTTTTATAAATGCCTTAATTATTTATAATGCTGATACAATGGAGGTTAACAGGCATCTTTACATAACACAAATTATTATTCAATTTTTAAATATAGTTTGCTTTAGTTTATTACTGAATGTTTTTACAAATTTAATTAAACGTAAAATTTATGGCATTTAAAATTTATACTAAAACAGGCGATAAAGGACAAACATCCTTAATTGGAGGAACTCGTATTCCAAAATTTGATGATAGAATAGAAGCGTATGGCACTGTTGATGAATTAAATTCACACATTGGTTTAATTAGAGATCAACAAATAGAAGATAACTCAAGAGCAATTTTAATTGAAGTTCAGGATCGATTATTTACCATTGGCTCTTTATTAGCGGCTGATCCCGAAAAAAATAAAATGGCTTTACCACAAATTTCTGAATCGGATATTGAATTATTGGAGAAAGAAATTGATAAAATGAATGAGGTTTTACCTGAAATGAAACACTTTGTTTTACCAGGTGGCCACACAACTATCTCATATTGCCATATTGCAAGATGTGTTTGCAGGAGAGCAGAGCGTTGTGTTTTAAGGCTAAATGAGCAACATCCAGTTGATGAATTAATTTATAAATATTTAAATCGATTATCTGATTATTTATTTGTGCTTTCTCGTAAAATCACCTTTGATTTACAGGCTGATGAAACACCTTGGAAACCCAGAATGTAATGCCTACTCCTAATGAAATAGTTAATATAATGATGGCTAAAGATTATTTTAGTCAATGGTTAGGAATTGAAGTGTTAGAAATTGCAGAAGGAAGGTGTAAGCTTAAAATGCAAATTAAGAGCGACATGCTTAATGGTTTTGGAATTGCACATGGTGGTATTACCTATTCGTTTGCTGATAGTGCTTTGGCTTTTGCATCTAATAGTTATGGAAAAAAAGCAGTATCAATAGAGACATCTATATCGCATTTAGTATCTTTAAAGGAAGGCGATGAAATTATTGCAGAAGCAATTCAAGAATCTAACTCAAATAAAATTGCTATTTATACAATAAATATTTTTAATCAAGTTACTCAACAAAAAGTAGCTTTGTTTAAAGGAACAGTTTATAAAACAGATAAAAATTGGTAGTTTTGTAAGTATCAATAATGGATTCTCCGGCACATTTAAATATTTCTGATTACGATTACGATTTACCGGAGTCGCATATTCCTTATTTCCCTGAAGAAAACAGAGAAAATGCAAAATTATTAGTTTACAAATCAAATTCAATTTCAACTCACATTTTTAAAAATATTGCAGAGCAATTACCTTCAAATTCTGTTTTAGTATTTAATAATACAAAGGTAATTCAAGCACGTTTGCATTTTAAAACATCAACCAATGCAACCGTAGAGTTGTTTTGTTTGGAACCAGATGAATGTTATGGCGATGTTGCAATTGCTATGGCCCAATATGGTTCGGTTAAATGGAAATGTTTAGTGGGAAATTTACGCAAGTGGAAAGATGAATTTGTTACCTTGGTTCATCCTTCAATTGAAATTAAAGCTAAAATTTTAGAGAAAAATGAATCGCATGTAAATATTGAATTTACTTGGGATAGAGAGCAAGTTTGTTTTTCTGAAGTACTTGGGCTTGTTGGTTCTATTCCCATTCCTCCTTATTTTAAAAGGGAAACAACAGAGTTGGATACAACACGATACCAAACAGTTTATGCTCAGCACAAAGGTTCTGTTGCTGCACCAACAGCTGGTTTGCATTTTACTGATGCTATTGTTAATGAATTGCATCAAAAGCATATTTCAACATTAGAAGTTACTTTGCATGTAGGTGCAGGAACTTTTATGCCTGTTAAGTCCGAAAAAATTGGGGATCATGTTATGCATGCCGAGTGGATTGATGTTAGTGTTGAAACTATAAAACATATTTATAATAATACTCAAAATAATATTATTCCAGTTGGTACAACATCTTTAAGAACTGTTGAAACCCTTTATTGGATGGGACTAAAAGCGTATTTAAATCCAACTGCTAGCTTAAAAGAATTAGAAATTCATCAGTGGGATGCTTATCATTTAGCTGATAAAATTATGCCTGCTGATATTTGCATTGGGGCACTTTTGCAATGGATTCATCAAAATGATTACAAAACGCTTATTTGTAAAACTCAAATTTTAATTGCACCTCCTTATAAATTAAAAATTGCAAAAGGTATCATAACTAATTTTCATCAACCAAAGAGTACGCTATTATTGCTTATAAGCGCCATTATTGGCGATAGTTGGAAAGAAATTTACAACTATGCACTTAAAAATAATTTTCGTTTTTTAAGTTATGGTGATAGTTCTTTGTTATTGCCCAAACAATAATTTTGTTTTTTTTATAAAATTACCCTTCAAAACATCAGTAAAATAGGCTATATTAAAAATAGTTTAAAATAAATTTGGAACTAATGAAAATTATGTTTTAAATTTGTCCTCGAATTACTACCCACCATGTGTGTATTAATTTATTAAGAAGTGGCGAGAGAATAGGCTCTATGACCCGCTGGCAACCAACTAAAAGTCTCGATACGTAGAGATTGGAAAACAGGTGCCAATTCCTACTCTGATGAAAAGCAGAGAAAAAAAAATTAAAAAAAATAAAAAATGGAACACACAAAATCAAAAAACAAAAAACAAAACCAATCTGCTGGAGTAATTTTATTTTCTCAAAACTTCATAATGTGTTGCATGTGCCTTTGTTGCATGTGCTAAATTAATTTTCATTTTACTGTAATGAAATAATTTTAGCAAGTTCTTGCTAAGAAATTCTGATGCTTTAAATTCTTGCATCGTTAATTAATAATTTTAAAAAACACTTATTATGAATTCAAATTATACAACAATAAAAAACACACACTTTCAAAAATTTATAAAAGTACAAGCTAGTTATGGCATTGCACAAAGAGGCGGTGTATTGTATCCAAGCATCGAAATGAAACATTCAAATCGTTTAGTTCAAGATGTAAATATTTTATCATCAATTGAAAATAAGCAGTTAATTTTTTCTGAAACATTATTTAGTAACTAACGCTATATGCCATTGCGCAGTGGATATTAGCATAACAATAAAACAATTTAAACTTTAAAAAAACAAATACTATGAGCACAACACAATTTAAATTTGAAACATTACAATTACACGCTGGTCAAGAAGTAGATTCAGTAACAGGATCAAGAGCAGTGCCTATTTATCAAACAACCTCTTACGTTTTTAAAAACAGTAAACATGCAGCAAACTTATTTGGCTTAAAAGAGTTTGGGAATATTTACACTCGCATTATGAATCCAACTAGCGATGTGTTTGAAAAACGTATTGCTGCATTAGAAGGTGGTGTAGCTGCTTTGGCAGTATCAAGTGGACAAGCCGCTCAATTTTTAGCATTAAATAATATTTTGCAAGCAGGTGATAATTTTGTTAGTACATCTTTTATTTATGGTGGCACATACAATCAATTTAAAGTAGCTTTTAAACGATTAGGTATTGAAGCTCGCTTTGCTAAAGGTGATGAGGCTTTTGAGTTTGAAAAATTAATTGATGAAAACACAAAAGCAATTTATTTGGAAACGATTGGTAACCCTAGTTTTAATGTTCCTGATTTTGAAAAAATAGCTGCTTTGGCTAAGAAGTATGATTTACCATTAGTAGTTGATAATACATTTGGAGCAGCTGGTTATTTATTTAGACCAATTGAACATGGTGCTAATATTGTTGTTTCATCGGCAACTAAATGGATAGGAGGGCATGGCACTACCGTAGGTGGAGTAATAATTGATGGTGGAAATTATAATTGGGCTAATGGTAAATTTCCACAATTTACTGAACCTTCTGAAGGATACCACTGTTTAAAATTTGCTGAGGTTTTTGGAATTGATAACCCACTAGGATTGCCAAATATTGCATTTATTATTAGAGCTAGAGTAGAGGGCTTAAGAGATTTTGGAGCATCGTTAGCTCCTCTAAGTTCTTTCTTATTAATTCAAGGTTTAGAAACATTATCATTAAGAGTACAACGACATGTTGATAATGCTTTGGCATTAGCTAAATGGTTACAAGAGCGTCCAGAGGTTGAGTATGTTAATTATCCTGGATTAGAATCTTCAAAATATAATACTCTCGCAAAAAAATATTTAAAAAATGGATTTGGTGGGGTGCTATCATTTAAACTTAAAAAAGGGAAAGTTGCTGCTGATTTTTTTGTAAATAATTTAAGTTTAATAAGTCATTTGGCAAATGTAGGTGATGCAAAAACGTTAATTATTCAACCAGCATCTACTACTCATGAGCAATTGAGCGCAGAAGCACAAGTTTTAGCTGGAGTAGAACCTGGCTTATTAAGATTATCTGTTGGTATTGAACATATAGATGATATTAAGCAAGATTTAATTTCTGCTTTCGAGAAATTAGAAAAAATAAGTAACGCAGAGTTAGAGCTTCTATTAAATTAATTAATTAGTCAATCGTCTTTTTCATATAAACCAACCTTATGCAACTATTTACTTACACTAAAAAATTTCAATTAGAAAGTGGACAATCATTTTCAAAATTAGAGATAGCCTATACTACTTATGGAAAGCTAAATAGCGATGCTTCAAATGTAATTTGGGTGTGCCATGCATTAACTGCAAATAGTAATGTGTTTGATTGGTGGCCTGGTTTATTTGGGAAAGACGATTTTTTTAATCCTGAAGATTATTTTATTATATGTGCTAATAATTTGGGCTCTTGTTATGGTTCAACTGGTCCATTGAGTATTAATGATGACGTAAATGAACCTTGGTTTAATTACTTCCCTCAAATTACTATTAAGGACATGGCAGCATCATTGGAATTATTACGTCAGCATTTAAAAATAAAGAAAATACACACTCTTATTGGAGGTTCACAAGGTGGACAAATAGCTCAAGAATGGGTATTATTAAATAATTTAGTAACCGAAAACCTTATTTTAATTGCTACGAATGCACAACATTCTCCATGGGGAATTGCATTTAACGAATCTCAGCGCTTGGCTATTAAAGCGGATAGAACCTACAATAGTAATTGCATGGATGGTGGAAAAAAAGGACTTGTTGCTGCAAGAAGTATTGCGCTTTTAAGTTATAGAAATTACAATACCTATGCTCAAACTCAAAATGATGAAACACATCTTAAAATAGATAATTACAAAGCATCATCTTATCAAAATTACCAAGGCCAAAAATTAATGGAACGATTTAATGCTTATTCATATGTTAGATTATTGCAAGCTATGGACAGTCATAACATAGCTCGAAACAGATGTTATAGTATTGAAACAGCTTTATTAGATATTAATATACCAACTTTAGTAATAGGAATTAAATCAGATATTTTATTTCCGCCACAAGAACAAAAATTATTAGCAAAATACATTAAACAATCTGAGTTTGTAGAAATTGATTCATTTTATGGACATGATGGATTTTTATTAGAAACAGAGCAGATTACCAACCACATTAAAAAATTTTATCAATCAAAAAATAGTAAACAAAAAGTATTAGCATTTTAAATTATGAGTAAAACATTAAAAATTGGATTATTTGGCTTTGGCTGTGTAGGGCAGGGATTGTACCACGTTTTAAAAAACAGCACTGGCTTTAAAGCAGATATAGTAAAAATTGGTTTAAAGAATAAGTTTAAGGAAAGGAATATTCCTCAAGATTTAATTACCTACGATAAATGGGATATTTTGAATAATCCAGATATTGATGTAATAGTTGAATTAATAGATAATTCGGAAGATGCTTACTTTATTGTTAAGGAAGCGTTAAAAAGAGGGAAACATGTGGTTACAGCAAATAAAAAATTATTGGCCACCCATTTAGATGAATTAGTGTTTTTGCAAAAACAAAATAATGTTTCTTTATTATATGAAGGATCAGTTTGTGGAAGTATTCCAATTATTAGAACATTAGAAGAGTATTTTGATAATGAAGAACTTGAAAAAGTATCAGGTATTTTTAATGGAACAACAAATTATATATTAACTAAAACAATTGCTGAAAATTTATCTTATGAAAATGCTTTAAAACAAGCTCAAGAAAAGGGCTTTGCAGAAAGTAATCCTACAAGTGATGTAGAAGGATATGATGCTAAGTATAAATCGGTAATTGTTGCTTTGCATGCATTTGGTTTAATCATAAAAGCCAATGATGTATTAAATATTGGAATTACCACTTTGCAAAACCAAGATATAAAATACGCGTCTGAAAAAAAATATAAAATTAAATTAACGCCCATCATTCAGCGATTAGAAAACAATTTGGTAAGTGTATTTGTATTACCACGATTTATTAAATCAACAAATCATTTGTTTAATGTGGATAATGAATTTAATGGCGTAATAGTAGAAGGTAAATTTTCTGGTGAGCAGTTTTTACAGGGTAGAGGTGCAGGGAGTTATCCAACTGGAGCAGCAGTTTTATCAGATATTTCAGCATTATCTCATGGGTATAAGTATGAGTTTAAAAAGCACTTACAAAAACAAGCGCCTCATTTTACAAATAATGTATATGTGCAAATTTATTTAAGATATAATAATGAGAAAGATATTAAATTGTTTGATTTTAAAGAGGTTTCAGAACAATATAATGGACCAGATTATAATTATGTAATAGGAACAATTAATTTGCAACAGATTATAAAAAATCAAGAATATATACTAACACATAATTTATTTGTGTCATTAGTTAATGATACGGTGGTGTTAAATAAAGACAGTGAAAAAGCCCATAAACACCTTAATATACTAGAGTTGGCTTAAAATTTAAAGGAAAGAAAATTGTAATATGATTGCCATTTACCTATCTTTACAGTATTATTTTTTAAGATTTGTAATCCTAACAATTAGAAATTAAATACATAAAATAGTAAAATTTAAATTTGAAAGAATTAATAATGAAAAAGGTAACCATTTTACATAACAACCGTTGTTCAAAAAGTAGGTGTGCATTACAAATTTTGCAAGAAGAAAATTGTGAAATAGAAGTAATTGATTATTTAAAAAATACCCCTTCAAAAAAAGAGATAAAAACTATTTTAGATAAATTGGGCTTAAATGCAATTGATATTGTGAGGAAAAAAGAGCCGATTTTTATCGAAAAATTTAAAAATAAGACATTTACAAACACCGAATGGATTCAAATTTTGACAGAATACCCCATTTTAATAGAAAGACCAATAGTTATTGACGGCTACAAGGCTGTTATAGCAAGGCCTCCCGAAGTAATTCTGCAATTGTTGAAAAGGAAAAATTAATTGTGGATAAATCTGTTTAAAAATCTGATTTTTGGTTGTATAATTTAACTTAAAACCCTAAATTTGCCCCCGAATTTAAAAAATACAATATAACATGTCTAACCAAGTTGGTAAAATTGCTCAAGTTATTGGTCCTGTAGTGGACGTTAGTTTTGATTTAGCTGGTGGGAAACTACCTAGCATCTTAGATGCATTAGAAATCGTTCGTTCTGGCGATTCTAAAATCATTTTAGAGGTACAAAAACACATTGGCGAAAATATGGTTCGTACAGTTGCAATGGATAGTACTGACGGTTTATTCCGTGGTATGGATGTTCATACAACAGGTGCTCCAATTCAAATGCCAACTGGCGACAAAGTTAAAGGTCGTCTATTTAATGTTGTTGGAGAAGCTATTGATGGTATTAATACAGTTAGTAAAGATGGTGGTGTTTCTATTCACCGTCCAGCTCCAAAATTTGAAGAGTTATCTACTTCATCAGAAGTTTTATTTACAGGTATTAAAGTAATCGACTTAATTGAGCCATATGCAAAAGGTGGTAAAATTGGTTTATTTGGTGGTGCTGGTGTTGGTAAAACAGTATTAATTATGGAATTGGTAAATAATATAGCCAAAGCATATTCAGGTTTATCAGTATTTGCTGGTGTAGGTGAGCGTACTCGTGAGGGGAATGACTTATTACGTGAGTTCATCGAATCAGACGTTATTAAATATGGTGATGCTTTTAAGCATGACATGGAAAAAGGTGGTTGGGATTTATCTAAAGTAGATACAAAAGCTTTAGAAGAATCAAAAGCTACATTGGTTTTCGGGCAAATGAATGAGCCTCCTGGAGCTCGTGCTCGTGTTGCCTTATCTGGTTTAACAATGGCAGAATATTTCCGTGATGGAGATGGAACTGGTCCAGGTCGTGATATCTTATTCTTCGTTGATAATATCTTCCGTTTTACTCAAGCTGGTGCTGAGGTATCTGCCTTATTAGGTCGTATGCCTTCTGCGGTAGGTTACCAACCAACATTAGCTTCAGAAATGGGTGCTATGCAAGAGCGTATTACTTCAACTAAAAAAGGTTCAATTACTTCTGTACAAGCGGTATATGTACCTGCAGATGATTTAACGGATCCGGCTCCAGCTACAACATTTGCTCACTTAGATGCTACAACAGTATTAAGTCGTAAAATTGCTGAGTTAGGTATTTATCCAGCGGTAGATCCATTAGATTCTACTTCTCGTATCTTATCTCCTTCTATTTTAGGTGATGCTCATTATAACTGTGCACAACGAGTTAAATTAACTTTACAACGTTACAAAGAATTACAAGATATTATTGCAATTTTAGGTATGGACGAGTTAAGTGAGGAAGATAAATTAGTAGTACACCGCGCACGTCGTGTACAACGTTTCTTATCTCAACCTTTCCACGTTGCAGAGCAATTTACAGGTTTAAAAGGTGTATTAGTTCCAATTGAAGAAACTATCAAAGGATTTAATATGATTTTAGATGGTAAAGTGGATGAATATCCTGAAGCGGCTTTCAACTTAGTTGGTTCTATTGAAGAAGCAATTGAAAAAGGTAAGAAAATTTTAGCAGACGCATAATTAGATATTAGATATGAGATTGTGAGACTTTAATATTTTCTCATAATCTCATCTCTTTTTTCTCAAATCTTTTAATATGAATTTAGAAATTATAACACCAGATAAAAAATTATTCGAAGGACAAGTAAAATCAGCTGTATTTCCTGGTTCAGAAGGTTCTTTTGGAGTTTTAAATAATCACTCAGCTATGATTGCTACTTTAAAAAAAGGTACAATAGAGGTTGTTGATGAAAATAATTCAGCTCAATCGTTTGCTGTAAAAGGTGGTGTGGTTGAGGTTTTTAAAAACAAAGTAATTGTTTTAGCTGAATAATTTTTAAGGAAAATGTTTTAAAAGAAGCTGTCTCATAAAGACGGCTTTTTTTATGCAATACTAATTCTTATGAAAAAATATTTTTGAATTGTTCTTTTTTTGTTGGAGAAATCCTTAGTTCTGCGCCATCATTCATTATTACCTTGCCGCCATCTTGGTTCGAATACCTAACAACATAATCAAGATTTATTAAATGAGATTTAAAAATTCTAAAAAAGCCTCGTTTCTCTAAAAAATCACTAAAATGAGAGATAGAATAACTCGATAAAAAATGAGTAGAATCTGTGAAAATAATTTTAGTATAATTACCCTGCCCCTCTAATCTAATTATTTCATTAATAGGTTTAATAAGGTAACCGTCTTTATCAGGTAAAACAACTTTTTGTAAATTATTTTTTTTATTTTCATAATTATCAATAAGTGTGGTTGCTTGCATTTTTTTTACACTTTCAGTAATTAATAAGCGCTCTTTTGTTTGATTAATAGCCTTGTAAAAACTCTCTCTAGCAATTGGTTTCAATAAATAATTAACTGCCGAAAATTGAAATGCTTCTATTGCATAATTATCAAAGGCAGTTGTAAAAATTATATGAAAATTTATATTTTGAATTTTTTTCAATAAATCAAAACCAGTTCCATCAGGCATTTCAATATCTAAAAAAACTAAATCGGGATTTAACTCATGTATTAATTTAATGCCATTTTCAACATTGTTAGCCTCACCAATAAGTGTTACATCGTATTTAAGATCTTCAACTAAATTTATAATAGTTTTTCTACTTAAATGTTCATCATCTATAACTACAGCTTTTATCATTAATTTAAATTATAAATATATAATCATTTTTCAAATTTTCATTTGTGCTATTATAAATTAGATGGAATATATAAAGTAACCAGTGTGCCAGTAGCTGATTTATTTGTATCGTATAAATCAGTAAATGTAACACCAACATTTTTATTAATTGATTTTAAGTTATTAATTCGTTTGGTTGTAATTGAAATTCCAACTGAATTTTTTTGATATGTTTTCCGAGAATTTATTTCATTTGATTTTATGCGGCCAACGCCATCATCACTAATTTCTATTATTAATAATTCATTTTTTTGGTTAATGGTAATATTTAAATTTCCTTTTTCCATTTTATGTTTTAAACCATGTAATATGGCATTTTCAACAAAAGGTTGTAAAATAAGTGGTAGTATTTTAGTTGATTTAGTTATGTTTTCATTTAGGTTTATTTGATAATCAAAATGATCATTAAATCTCAGCTTTTCAAGTTCAATGTAATCTGTTAATGAATTTAGCTCTTCTTCAAGTGTAATTAATTTATTATCTGTTTGATTTAATACTGCTCGTAATATTTTTGAAAATTTAATCAAGTATTTCTCGGCTTCTATGTTTTCTTTACTTATTATGAGGCCATTTATGGAATTCATACTATTAAATATGAAATGTGGATTAATTTTTAATCGAAGCATTTCAAATTCATTTTCAATTAATTGGTTTTTGAGTTTTAATTCTTTTTGTTTTTGTCTAAAATAAATTAAACCAAAAATTATTAAACTGCACAACACAATAGCAAAACTAATTAATATGTATTCATTTCTTTTTTTTACTAAATTATTTTGTTGTTGTTTTAGTTCAAAATTTTGGATGATTTGTTTTTTATCAAATTCATATTGTAAAGATGTTTGCATGCTCTTTTGAAGATCCTCTATATTATTAATGCTGTCGCAATAACTTTCGTGTTTTTTATAATTTTCAAATGCATTGCTGTAATTTTTCTCTACACTATCAAGCTTTGATTGAAACAAATAATTATCTGCTAATAAATTAAAATCATTTATGTTTTTTGCTATTTGTAAGGATTTATGTAATGCCTGATTTGCTTCAACAATTCTGTTTTGTTTGGTGTAAATTTGCCCCAAATAATTATAAGAAACTGAAATACCATATTTATTTGAATCGGCTTCATAAAGCTTTATTGCTTTTAAATTAAAGTCGAGCGCCTCGTTTAAATGATTAAGTTTTGTTTCTATTGAAGCTAATGAAGCTAAAGAGGAGGCCTCGCCATATTTATTCCCTGTTTTTTGAAAAGTAATTAAAGCTAATTGTATGTTTTTTATTGCTTCTATATTTTTTCCAGTTGCAGTATTTACATAGCCAATATTATTGTAAGTATTAGCTATACCTTTCTCATTATTTAGTGATTTATAGATTTGCAGTGATAAGTAATAATGTGTTAATGCTTTTTTAAATAGTTTTTGTTTAGAAAATACCGTTGCTATATTTCCAATAACATGAGCCATACTAAGTTTATTGTTGTTTAACTCTGCTGTACTAAGGCATAAGTAATAGTTTTTTAATGCTAATTGGTAATTACCTTGCATGTCGTAAATAATTCCATTTCCGTTATAAGCATTACAAATGCCACGTTTGTAATTTAGTTGTTTAGAAAGAATTAGTGCTTTATTAAAATTATTTAAACTATTTGTGTAATCGGCTATTATTGCATAAGATTCTCCTAAGCTTATTAAATCATTGGCTTTTACTGTATCCTCTTTGTCGTTCTTAAGTTTTAGTGTTTGTTCCTCAATTTTAATTGACTGTGAAGAACCATTAATTGGTTGAATAACAAATAGTAAGTATAAAATAAATTGCTTCATTAGAATAAATTGTTGGCAATAGTACAAAAAAAAAAGAATGTTGGATAATTTACAGTTAGTGATTTGCTTAAATTGATTGTTGTTATAGTCAATAAAGTTAACTATCTAATATTTAAATTAATTGTAAATTGGTTTAGATAAATAAAACTTATGTTTAGATAAGTCATTTTATTTCTAAAAAAAATATTATTTATTCTTGTTCAAAGTTTATTATAGTTAAGTAATAAACTGTATTAAAAAAATGAGGTTTGATTTGTATTGCTATAGTTAGTACATAGCGTGCTTAAGCAATGAACAAATTATTATGCTTTTTAAAACAACAATAATAAATATATATTTATGAAAAAAACAATTATCCTTTTAACATCATTTTTCTTTTTTAATTTTATTACTATATTACTTAGTAATTATTTTGGATTTAATGCAGTTGGCTATCAATTAGTAGCTCAAAATGTTGGTATAAATACAACAGGTGCTGCACCACATAATACAAGTATTTTAGATTTAAATACAGGAAACACCTTTACTACAACAGGTTTGGCAAAAGGGTTCTATCCTCCAAATGTACCGTTAACAAACAGGTTAGATGTGGTGACTATACCAGGTCCATTACCTACAAGTTTATTAGTTTATAATACTGCAACTGCGGGTACAGGTTCATTAAGTGTAGTGCCAGGTTATTATTATTGGGACGGCGCAATTTGGGTTGCTTTTACAGGACCAAATAGTAACGATTGGGCTATTTTAGGGAATGCAGGAACTACTGCAGGTACTAATTTTTTAGGTACAACTGATAACCAAGATTTAGTTTTTAAACGAAATAATATACAAGCTGGCTTATTAAATAATACAGATGGTAACACTTCTTTTGGTGTTAATGCATTAAATCCAGCATCTACTGGTTCATTTAATGTAGCTATTGGTAAAGATGTTCTAAAATCAAATACAAGTGGTTATAATAATACAAGTGTAGGAGTTAGTTCAATGGAATCTAACACTATTGGTAGATTTAATACTGCATTAGGTATGTATGCATTAAATAATAATACAATTGGAAATTACAATACAGCGTTAGGAACTCATGCATTGTCAGCTAATATATCTGGTAACTTAAATAATGCTATAGGATATCAGTCATTATTTAAAAATACAATCGGTTTTGAGAATGTTGCGAATGGCTATGCTGCGTTATATAATAATATTTCTGGGTCAAATAATATAGCTGTAGGTTCTGATGCACTTTTTTCTAATACTACTGGTAGCGCAAACATTTCTTTGGGTTCTTATTCAAGTTATTCTAACACCATTGGAAGTGATAATATTTCAATAGGTCACAAGTCATTTTGGACAAATTTAAATGGTAGTAAAGATGTAAGTATTGGTTCTTTTGCGGCATATAATAATATTTCAGGGTCAAATAATACAGCAATTGGTAGTGAAGCTTTGTATTCTAATACAACGGGTTCATTAAATACTGCCGTTGGAGAATCAGCTGGTAGATTAAATACAACAGGAACATATAATTCATTTTTTGGTTCAAATGCAGGTTATTCAAACACAACAGGTATTGCAAATACTAATATAGGTGGTTATGCTGGCTATACTAATTCAACGGGTTCAAATAATACTATTGTTGGTTATTTTTCGGGGTATTTAAGTTCAGGAGATTATAATACCTTTTTTGGTGAACGTTCAGGACGTTTTAATACCACTGGTTTTGGGAATACGTTTTTAGGCCAACGTTCTGGTTATACCAATAATACGGGTGCATATAATACAAGTTCTGGTTATTTATCATTATATTCAAATACTACGGGTTCTTTAAATGTTACAATAGGTTCAAGTGCATTGTATAATAATACTACCGGTAGTTATAACACAGTAACTGGTGCCGATGCTATGAGTGTGGGTGTAAATACTGGAAGCGAAAATACAGTTAATGGGCATGCAGCTTTATTAAATAATGCAAGTGGTAATAATAATGTGGCAGTTGGTAGTTATGCATTAAGAGATAATATTGCTGGAAATAATAATAATGCTGTTGGTTATGAAGCTTTATTTGTTAATACGGCGTCAGCAAATAATGCATTTGGATATAATGCCTTACGAAATAATACTAGTGGCTCTAATAATGTTGCATTTGGTGATAGAGCTTTATTATCTAATACAACTGGTAGTTTAAATGTAGCAAGTGGTTATCAAGCATTATATTCTAATACTACTGGAACTGGAAATTCAGCATATGGAGATAGAGCATTATATCTTAATACTAATACTTCTAATAATACTGCAATTGGATCAGAAGCTTTATATAATAATATTGCATTTAATAATACTGCATTAGGTGATAGGGCATTATATAATAACACAAGTGGAACATATAATGTTGGTATAGGGAAAATTGCGGGGCAAACAATTACTACAGGTAATAATAATACATTTTTAGGAGCAAGTGCAGATGCTACCACAGGTACTTTTACTAATGCAACAGCTGTAGGTTATGATGCTAAAGTAGGTCAAAGCAATGCATTAATTTTAGGAGGTACAGGAACAAACACTGTTAATGTTGGTATTGGAACAGCAAATCCAAATGTTACGTTTCATTCTGTATCACAATCGAAAAATGGAGGTGCAATTCAAATGAGTTCTCCAGATTTAGGTTCAACTAGCAATTATGCTTTAATTTTAATGAATAGCAATCTTACTAATGGTAATTTTGTACCGCTTTGGTTTGGGCAAAATAGCACAGGGCAGGCAAATGCAATTATAACAGCTAAATATAATAACCATACTGTTGGTGCTGAGGATACAGATTTAGAGTTTTTAACATCTAAAACTGGGTCTATAGTTTCAAATGTTACAATTAAAGGAAATGGTAATGTTGGTATTGGCCCAAATTATACTTCTCCAGGTTTTAAATTAGATGTGTATGATGCTACAGGAGGCTCTAATACAGTTGTAGGTAGATTTAAATCTAATACAACTAATGCTGGTATTGCTTTTAGTGATATAGGAACAACAGCACAACCTGCTATTTTTAGTTATGCTAATGGTCTCGCAATTTGGACAGGATCTAAAGGAAGAGTTTGGGTTGCTGATACTGGAAATGTTGGAATAGGGATTAGTTTAACTAACCCTAAAGCTAGATTTGCAGTAGAAGTTGCGGCAGCTCCTCAAAATACAAATACATCAGCTATATTTAAAAATGCTACTGAGAATTATGGATTTGGTGATACTTGGTTAGACTTATATGGCACCGCAAATAGTGGTAATCTTTGGCGTATTTTAAATGACAATAATACTGGTGATTTAGGAACATTATTATTTCAAAATACAGGTGTTAATAAAGTTGCTTTTACCAAAACTGGCGAGGTTGGTATTGGTACTACTCTTCCTGCATATAAGCTCGATGTAATTGGCGACATTAACTCTTCCACTAATGTTAGGGCTGGTGGTGTTGTGCTTACTTCTGATAGTCGTTTAAAAAAGAATGTTACAAATTATACTAATGCATTAAATACAGTAATGCAAATAAGACCTGTAGAGTATTTAAAAAAGGAAAGTATTGCTAGTACAAATTACAATAAACAAGAAATTGGATTCATTGCACAAGAAATTCAAAAAGTGTTACCTCAATTGGTAAGTGAAGGTAAAGATGCAGATAAAATATTATCTGTAGATTATATTTCTTTAATTCCAGTTTTAACTAAAGCTATTCAAGAATTAAATTCTGAGGTTAATACATTAAAGGCAGAAAATACGGAATTAAAAGCTTCAGCTAGTAAAATAAATGAACTAGAAGCTAAATTAAATAGTTTGTTAGATATGCGCAAGCCTTTGGAAGTTTTGGCAACAGGGAATAAATAGTATATATAAAATTTAAACTGTTTATTTATGATATATTTTAAAAATATTTTGGGTGTTGTTTTGCTTATCCTTATTGGCATTTCCAATACGGCTATAGCACAAATGCGCGTTCAATTAAATAACAATCCTTACATTGTGATTACAAATAGTGCCAATGTAGTTATTGATAATACTAATACTAATGCCATAAACGTTATAGTAGGTGGTAATATTATTTCAGAGGGAGAAAACAATCGTGTAAAATGGAATATTGGTACAAATACGGGGAGCTATAATGTACCCTTCACAACCTTTAGTCATGTAAAAATTCCACTATCCTTAAATATTACGGCAGCAGGTACTGGTACCACAGGGTTTGTAGCTTTTTCTACATACGAAACTGCAACAGATGCTAATACTGCTTATCCAAGTGATGTTACAAATATGAATTCTTCTTGTTCTACAAATAATGCGTTATATGCTACAGATCGTTTTTGGATAATTGATGCATTAAGCTACACAACTAAACCTACACCTAATATTACGTTTGGTTACGATGATGCTGCAAATGAAATTGGAATTACTAATACCATTACAGAATCTATGCTCAAAGCAGAGCGTTTTAATGCAACATTAGGAACTTGGGAAACTCCCCCCAAATTATATGGATTAAGCAATCCGGCAACAAATGTGGTGAGTGGTGCAATTGTTACTCCAACAGATTTTCACCGTTCATGGACCTTAATTGATACTACAGTTATGACCATTCCAATTTTTATTGCTAGTGTTAGTAATTCATCAATTTGTTCGGGAAATATAAGCGTTATAACTCCTACAGGAGCGCTTACTTATACGATTATGCCAGGTAGTTTTACAACCACAACAAGTTTTACAGTAAGCCCAACAATAACTACCACCTACACAATAAGTGGTACAAATTCAGGTGGTTGTACAAGTAATGCAGCAAGCAGTGCAACTGCATCTATTGTAGTTTCTACAACTCCAACTGTTTCATTAAGTTCTGCTAGTTCAAGTACAATTTGTTCTGGGGCTTCAGTAACCATATCACCAACTGGAGCAAGTTCTTATACTTTATCGCCAGGCGGAATAGTCTCTAGTTCAAGTTTTACAGTATCACCAACTACAACTACAAATTATTCAATTACAGGTTCAAGTCCTTTAGGTTGTTTGAGTACTATTATTACGTCTACGGTGGTTGTTGATACAGCGCCAACAATTACTGCTACAGCCATCTCTAATCAATCTATTTGTGCTGGAAGTTCTGTTACTATTACTCCTGCTGGTGCAACTACCTATACATTATTACCAGGAAGTTTAACTGGTACAAGTTTTACTATCAGTCCTACAAGTACTAATAGTTACAATGTTACAGGAACTAGTGCATTAGGGTGTGTTAGTTCAGGAACAAACAATTTAATTGTGCCAATAACTGTAAGTAGTATTACATTAACCACTACTTCTTTTCAAAATATTTTATGTGCAGGAAATACAACAGGTTCTGTTACAATTATAGCTACTGGTGGTATACCGGCTTTCAATTATGTGTGGAGCAATGGCGCTACTACTAATAGTATTACTAATTTGCCAGTTGGTAATTATACCTTAAATTTAACAGATGCGTTTGGTTGCAATGCCACGCAAACTATTGCAATTTCTGAAACTACAAGTTCTTTAGTTGTATCATCTTCAAGTATTACTCCTTCTTGTCCTAATAAAACAAATGGTAGTATTTACATAATTATATCTGGTGGAACT